>Ga0193709_1000037_pt1 | contig 63861 bp, 40 predicted proteins | sample H3c2metaG_FD_160571 | JGI IMG/M metagenome (GOLD analysis project Ga0193709, IMG submission 160571) | Soil microbial communities from a riparian zone of the East river system, Colorado, United States - H3c2 | ecosystem: Environmental > Terrestrial > Soil > Riparian zone | place: USA: East River...
AATTCGCGGTCTCCTCAACCGGACTCTCATCGTTCTCGCCAGCGAATTCAGCCGCGACATGCTCATCGAAGGCAAACCCGACAACAAAGTCAAAGACCAGGTCACCGTCCCCGACGTCATTAGCGAACTGAAGCACTACGGCATGCATCGCCACTTCACTGACGCCGGCTCCGTGCTGATGTTCGGCGGCGGCGTGAAGCGGGGTTACCTGCACGGCGTCACAGCCGACGAACGCCCCTGCAAAACCCTCGAGAAACGCGTCGTCATCGAAGACCTCCACGCCTCGATTTACCACGCCGTCGGCATCTCTCCGAAACTTAGCTACGAAATCGAAAAACGTCCCTTCTACGTCACCCGCGACGGCCTCGGCAAACCGATCCTGGATCTTTTCGTGTAATTCTTCGTCTTAACGCTTATTGATGAACTCCGACGCGGTAGTAGGCTCTGCCCGGAGAAGAATTCGTATCGGTGAATGTGATCGTTCCCGAAGCACCCGGAATATTCGTCTGGATCGTCGCAAACACTGCCGGGGATAAATTCGTCGAACGCTGCACAAAGTAGCTTCTGTTCGTTGTGCTCAGCCAAACCATTGTGATGGAAGGCTCGGGAAGGGTCATGGCTGCTGTTTGAATGCGGAGCACTGAAGCCGCGTTTGTCGGAATTGTCCCCGCAATCCACTCTTGCCAGTTATTCATTCCATCCGCATCGGAGTCCAAATAATCCGCTGTGCCGTCGGTCGGCAGCCCGAATTGCTGAAGCCACGCGTGAAACGCGTCGAGAGATTGAAATTCGTATGCTCCGATATCAACCACGCCTCCTGAAACACGCGGCCGGCCCAGGTAGTCGAAGTTATTGGTAACATAAGCATTAAGCCCGGCATTAATCAGAGGCGAACCCGCTGGAAGATCAAAATTTCCTGCCGCCAGATTAACAAATGATGGCGCGTTGGTAATATTCCCAACGCCAGTATTCAGAACCGGCGCTGTGCAGCAGTAGTTGACGTTCGTTACATTCGAGAGGTTTGGATCTGTCGGTGAGTCATTGTAATAGATAATGCAATTGTTCAGAGTTCCATCAAAAGCGCCGCCCCCCATATTCGTGGCATAGTTACCGATCAATGTGCAATTGTTCAGGACGCATTGATTCTGGTTGAACAATGCTGCACCGCCACCTGAAGTAGAGGTGTTTCCCAATAGAACGCAACTGTCCAAAGCGCCGTCAGCGACTCCGCCACCAAGGGAGAAAGCCGAATTTGTGAGGATTGCGCAGGCAGACATGATCGCCGCAGCGGCGCCACCACCAAAATCGGCAGAGTTCGATACGATTACGCATCTCCGCAATGTTCCCAGATAAGCGCCACCGCCACCAGCGCTTGCCAGATTGCTATTGAAAACACAGTTGCTCGCCTGACCACCGAAGGTTCCTCCGCCGTAAAGAGCCGCATTGCTGATTAGAACGCAACTTATTAGTGTGGAAGCCTCTGCTCCTCCGCCGTTCTGCGAGGCCGTGTTTGCGATCAGCATACAATTGGTCAGGATGCTGCTTGTTGCACCACCCCCGTAAGCGGCAGAGTTGCCGATAAGTGTGCAATTGGTCAGAAAGGAAGAGCTACAACCGCCGCCATACGGAGCCGAGTTACTGAACAATCTGCAATCGAAAAGCCCACAGCCATTAACTCCACCTCCATCCGAATTTGCCGAATTATTTGACAGCACACAACTGCTCAGCAAACCGCCGGCAGCTCCCCCGCCGTTGTGGTTGGCCCAATTATCGCTCAAGCTGCAGTTGGTTAACACGCAGTTGAAAGCCCCGCCACCATCCTGGCCTCCCGAAAATGCTGTGTTGCCACTTAAGCTGCATTTTAGCATTGTAACCGAACCAGCGCCCCGTTGAGAATTCCCAACGATTACGCAATTGGAAAGCCATGCTGCTGTGGACTGGCCAACAACTCCGCCGCATTGCAGCCCGCCAGGACCCGGCGCGCTGCCATTCGATAGAGTGAATCCGATCAGGCTCGCTCCGTTGGCCAAATAGGCGCAACGGACCGCATTCGTCACCGTGTCACCCTGAATGCCCTCAATTATGGTCGAGTCCGGCCCGGAAATACTTTGTACTTTGATCGCCTTCAACACCATCACACGGTTCGACACTCCTCCCGCAAACCGGGTGCCGGTTCGATACGTTCCTTGCGCAACAACGATCTCGTCTGAATCTGATGCCACATCGACTGCATCCTGAATTGTCACTGCTGCATTCGCCCAATTGGTATAAGGCGAAACCGGATGAGCGCTGTTAACATCCACGTAATACATTGCTCCCCAGGCGCAGGCCTGTACCAGCACCGTGAACAATGCGAGTAGATACTTTCCCTTGCGCACAGGTCGCAACTTATTCCTTTCCCCACAAACATCAAGCGCGGGTCTGAACGTGAACGCACATCTCTTCAATCAACCTTGCTGGCGGAGCCGTCGACATTCGACTTTGGACTTTAGACCTTAGACATTGGACTTGTCTTTGATGGGTGCAATTTTCCAGTGCATTCTTGAAACGCCATGCTAACTTTCCCCCACGATGCTTTTGACCCAGGAAGAACTTCGTAGTCTGGTCGATCTAAAGACTCACTCTCCCCATCGCCTGCTGGGCCTGCACGCTCTCAACGACGGTTCCGGCCTGGTCGCCCGCGCCCTTGTTCCAGACGCTGCTGAAGTTGAAATCCAGCCCGTCCACGAAAAGGACAAGCCGACTATCAAACTCAAGCGCATTCCCAAGAGCGACATCTTCGAGGGCACGACCCAAAACGGTGGACGCGTCTATGCCTACGACCTCATCATTACGGACAAATCCGGTCAGGTCCATCGCACCCGGGACCCCTATTCGTTTCTGCCAACGCTCGGCGAGTCCGACCTTTACCTTTTCGGCAAAGGCGACGAGCGCCGCATTTACGACAAACTCGGCTCCCAACTCCGCACCATCGACGGCGTTGCTGGCGCAAGCTTCGCCGTTTGGGCGCCTAACGCCCAACGGATCAGCGTCGTAGGCGATTTCAACAACTGGGATGGCCGTTGCCATCAGATGCGTTCGCTCGGACTGTCGGGCGTTTGGGAAATATTCATCCCCGGTGTCACTGAAAGCGCGCACTACAAATACGAAATCCGCACCCTCCAGGGTCACATCAAGCTGAAAACCGATCCCTTCGGGTTCTTCTTCGAGACGCCGCCCAAAAATGCTGCCATTGTATGGAGCAACCAAAAATTCAAATGGAGCGATGATGACTGGCTGGCTCGACGCCGGAAACAGGACGCCCTACGCGCTCCCGTCAGCATCTATGAGATCCACATCGGTTCCTGGCGCAAAAAATCTGCCGGCGAATCTTTCAGTTATCGCGAACTGGCCGAACCACTGATCGCCTACGTGAAACAGATGGGATTCACCCACGTCGAATTGCTTCCCGTCGCCGAACACGCATATTACCCTTCCTGGGGTTATCAGGTCACCGGCTTCTACGCTCCCACCAGCCGCTTCGGTCCACCGGAAGATTTCCAATTCCTCGTTAACGCCCTGCACCAGGCCGGCATTGGCGTCATTATCGATTGGGTGCCCGCTCATTTCCCACGCGATGATTGGGCGCTCGCCCGCTTCGATGGCACGGCTCTCTACGAACACGAAGACCCGCGCAAAGGTGAGCACCAGGACTGGGGCACGCTCATTTTCAACTTTGGCCGCCATGAAGTGCAGAATTTCCTTGTCGCCAACGCTCTCTTCTGGTGCGACCGCTTTCACATAGATGGCCTGCGCGTAGACGCCGTCGCCTCCATGCTTTACCTCGACTATTCCCGAAAAGAAGGCCAATGGATTCCCAACCAATTCGGCGGCCGCGAGAATCTTGAAGCCATTGATTTCATCCGCAAATTCAACCACGTCACTCACACCGAATTTCCCGGCATCATGACCATCGCCGAAGAATCCACCGCGTGGCCGCAAGTCACACGCCCGCCTTACCTCGGCGGGCTCGGCTTCTCGTTCAAATGGAACATGGGTTGGATGCACGATACATTGGTTTATTTCGGGCACGATCCCGTCCATCGCAAGTTCCATCAGAATGATCTCACTTTCGCGATGCTCTATCATCATCACGAAAATTTCATTCTCCCACTTTCCCACGATGAAGTCGTCCACGGCAAAGGTTCTCTGCTTGCCCGCATGCCCGGCGATGACTGGCGGCGCTTTGCGAATCTTCGCGCGCTGCTCGGTTACCAATGGTTTTTCCCCGGAAAAATGCTCCTGTTCATGGGCTGCGAATTCGGCCAGAGCGGCGAATGGAACGCCAACAACGAACTCGATTGGTCGCTCCTCACCGCTGGTCCTTACCACAAAGGTCTCCAACATTTCATTCAAGACCTGAACCAGTTGTATCTGGCCGAACCCACTCTTTGGAAATACGACTACGATCCACAAGGCTTTTACTGGATTGATGCTTCCGATCGTGAAGCCAGCGTGCTCTCTTTCGTCCGGCAGGATCCCGAAGGCAAAAATCCCATTGCCGTGATTCTGAACCTGACGCCCGTTCCGCGATTCCGCTATCGAGTCGGGCTGCCCAAACCGGGTAAATGGCGCGAAGTCGTAAACAGCGACGCCGCCGCGTATGGCGGCAGCAATGTCGGGAACATGGGCGGAGTCGTCGCCATCGAGCATAAATGTCACGGAAGACCCTATTCGGCCGAATTCACCTTGCCTCCGCTGAGCATCGTCGCGTTCCGGCCTGAGGTGCTCCGCGAAAAGGTTATCCTTCCAAACTAGGGTTTCCACGCAATTCCCAGCCGAATCTGCCCGCTGCCAAAACATAATCCCGCCGCCGTCACGAACCAAAGCGTCGCGGCCATGGTGACGCCCAGCACAAGATTATCCCGGGGCAAAATCGCTCCCGCGCCAATGAAGCCGGCGCCCGAGTGGCCGGGGTGAAATCCTATAAAAGACTGGCGGCCTGCTTTCGCAGGCCGCCAGAACCAAACCCAAGGAGTAGAAGCGCGCTATGCAGGTAGCATAGCACCTGGCAGAGTAATGGTAGGCCTGTTCGCTGCCATCGTGATGACGACAGCGGTGGGAGACCCGGAATCAGGGTGTTGCTGATTCCGTGCCGTTCGCATGTCGCACTTCCAAGCAGCAGGTATGCCACGGGAAAAAGATTCTTTTTTGCAGAATTTCCCGTGTTCGCTGATTCCTCGCCCGCTCGAAAGTCCACTTACGAGACGCTTTGTCCAATATGTGTGCGCTTTATCGCGGAAAAGACTCCAAAGTTGGCACGACCCGAATCCTCGCATCCGGCTTGAATTCCACTTCAATCCCCCTGAAATCGACCACCGATTTCCGGCGCACGGTGAGGCGCGTTTTGCCTGCGAACGCCACCGCTTCCAATGCTTCCCAACCATCCAAATTCCACGCCGCGAAACTGTGCCGATAAAAATGCCAGGAGGCCCGGCTGTAACGCCACGGCCGAATATCCGCCTTCAGGCAGTCTCTGAGAATCGGCTGCATAAAATCCCAATCTCGATCGTTGTAAACGCCATGACCGACAAACCGCGTGTGCTTCAGCTTTTCTATGGCTGATTCAGATTCAATTTTGATCAAAGGTTCTGAGGAATCCTCATCGCTGTGCAGGAGCAAAAAGGGCACACGAAATGTAGCCCGAATCAAAGTTTGATTTGTCAATGCGACCACCGCATCGAGCAACGTCGGCGACGCGTTTGTCAATTGCGCCCTCGCCCGCTTGAACATATAAAACTCATCTGTCGCCCCAGGCATGAAGATCAATGCCTTCACAACGTCGTTCGATTGAAACGCCCTCAGCATCACCTCCACACAATTGCTCCGGCTTAATTCTGTGATGTTCGGTTCCAGCGGCATTCGGCTCAAAGCACTCTGCCATGACTCCGCAGCAAATAGGATAGAGTGAACGAAAAAGAGGAGGGCACAGAATAACATGACGCAAGACCCTGTCCCAAAGTAGCTCTTCCTCTCATTAACACCTCGCTTTAGCGAGGTGGAAGTGCCAACCGCGGGTACTTCAACCGTTTCAACGGTTTCCCTTCCTCCTTCTGCTCGCATGGTCTGCGAACCCCGTCCAATTTGCCACGCCCCCATATCACAATGAAAGCTGCACAATTCGCTCCTGAATTTGTGCGCTCCAACGACCAAAATAACCAAGCAATTGACATTGGCTCTCGAGCGATTCGCGCACCTTCCGGCGCTCGGCGGATTCGGAATCCCTTTCTTTCTCCCACTCGCCATCAAGCTCCTTCAGCCGCGCCATCAATTCTTCCCGCCACGAATTTATTTTCTGTTGCAGCGCCATCAACTCTTCAGTCCATTCCTGCCCGCGCTCAAAGAGTTGCAATCTAAGCAACGGCGAAGTCGTCGCAGTTTTTTCAGCGAGAAAAGCATCTGCCCCTCGACAAGCATTCGTGATTTCCATGAACGCATTCATCAGGTCGGATGGCACATTCTGAACCTGTTTCGGCTTTGCTCCTGTTTCCAATTCCAGCAAATGCGCCAATCTCTCTTTGGGTTCACGCAGACAATGATAAGCCGCATTCAGTTCCGCATAGCGCTCTTGCGCGGCGCGTTTCTGCGATTCCTCTGCACAATGCACTCGATCAGGATGAACTTCCGCCGAAAGTGCGAGGAATTTTTGCTTCAGCAAATCCGTATCGACCCAGGGCCTGCGTTGTTCCTTCAGCAACGCGAAGTAATCGGTCATGAGGATGGACTCTGACGTCCGGGAAACTACGCGCTGAAGCTCTCGCCGCAGGAACAGCTCGTCGCCGCATTCGGATTCTTCACCTTGAATCCGCCATCCAGCGAATCGAGATAATCCAACTCACTCCCCGTGACATACAGCGCGCTCTTGGGATCAACCACCACGCGGACTCCAGAACTCTCGACGAGGATATCCCGGTTCGCCGGTCCATCCTGCAAATCCATCTTGTATTGCAGCCCGGAGCAACCTCCGCCCACTACCGCAACGCGTAACACGCCGTTGGGACGCCCTTGTTTCGTCAGCAAATTGCCCACTTTTTTGGCGGCATTTTCAGTGAGTTTGATTAGCCGCTCGTCTCCAGTCCTGAAAGCTGGAGCGGCGGCAGGTTTTGCGGCAATGTTGCTAATCATCTTTTTGTCACCCTCCAACTTACGGGCGACGCCTTCGCGGGTCAATCAACACATTGTAGCCGCCACGGCGCGCTGAAAAACCTGTTTAACACCTTTAACGGACTGTCAGGTCCACAGTCCCTTGCCGGAATTCGACATAGTTGCCAGCGACACGGCGGGGAGCCACAACGGTAAAATGCGTCCGGTCACCTTTTTGTTTGGAGGACAGGATATTGCCGATCGGAAAAAGACCGCTGACTGCCTGACCGTCAATTTCGGCGAGCAAATAGCCCTGTTGCAATTGCCCTTTTTCCGCCGGGCTGTCTTTCTCGATTTGATCGATGATCAAACCCTTTCCAGCTTGCACGCCAAGTTGTGCCGTTTCGTCTTTGGTCAATTCCCGCAGACTGAGCCCGGTTTTTTGGCGGATCATTTCGTCGAAAGGCACCAATGTAATCGAGAGCGTTTTGCGTTCGTGGTCACGTTGAACGGTGAGGCTGAATTTGTGGTCCAGGGAATCGCTGATGAGACGATTGAGATGAATGAGGCCACCGGGAGCATGGCCGTTTGCTTCGGTGATTTGATCGCCAAGACGAAGACCACCCTTTTCCGCTGGACTGCCGGGCTGAACGAATTCGACGGCAATCGCATTCGGAATCGCCTTGAGATGAACGCCGAGCCAAAGCGAACCAGTCACTTCCGGACTGAAAAAACCCGCGAGAGCCTCTGAAACCATCTTAACCGGAATCGCAAAACCAATCCCCTGTCCTTCGCGATAAACGGCGACGCTCAATCCAATCAATTCACCGCGTAAATTGATGAGCGGTCCGCCACTGTTGCCGGGGTTGATTGCCGCGTCGGTCTGCAACCAATCCTGCACATTCAGCGGCTCATCTCCGGATGGTGGACGACGGCTTTTCGAACTGAGAATGCCTCTTGTTACCGAACCACCAAGCCCAAATGGATTGCCCAGCGCCAACACCGTTTCGCCCAGCAGCAAATCGTCCGGAAGACCGAATTTCACCGCCTTAAATTTCTCGCCCGGTTTAGCGCGAATCTTCAGCAGCGCGACATCGCTGTGTTCGGTTGCGACGATTGGGATCGCGTCATACTCGCGGCCGTCCCACAATTTAACCTGCGTTCGATTGGCGCGCCGAACGACGTGGAGATTCGTCAATACATACCCATCTTCATCAATGATAACGCCGGAACCGACGCTCAATTGTCTTTGTCTCTGCGGAGCAATGTCGCTACGACCGAAATACTCGCGGAAAATTCGCTGATAAAAGTCTTCATACTCGATGATTGTTTCCGTCGCAATGTTCACGACCGAAGGCATCACTTCTTCGACTGCGCCCACAGTCGCATCGCGGCGGATGTCCATCTCGGGTGCGTCTGCAGCACAGGCTCCTCGAATAATCAACGCCGATACGGCCAAAGTTTTCAGGAAGATTCCCGCTCGGAAACGCCTCGAAGCCGAATCCAATCCGATTTGACGGATACTCAGTCTCATACCAAGGAGGATAACCGATCGGAAATTACTCGCAGCAAAGAAGATGCCTCTTGGAGCACACCAAACCTACTCTGCTAATGCTAAGGCGACGTGCCTTGAATCCTTGGAAATCCCATAGGGAAGCCTAACGCGCCATTGACTCTCACTCTCATCGACCCGCATCATAACGGTGGCTTCCCCGGGTGGATGGTCGCTGTTACAATCAACGAGAAGAAAATCAGGCCCCATATGTGTTATTCGAATGGACTCGCCATTAACGATTAATCGCATTTTCACATGCGCAGAATACGCGCCATAATTTTTCTCGATTACCATGGACGAGAGTTCAGTAGTCAATGCCCAGTCGTACGCCGCTCAACGGGAACTTGAGATAGCCAACGCTTTAACGCTTCAACGTCTTAACGTCTTCCCTCACCGGTATCGGCACATTGCAAAGTTCAATATGCCCCGCCTGAAAATGAAACCATTCCTCACGCCGATTACGCCGTGATTCAATTAACGCTTGGAACGTCGGCGTATCCGTTCGCAGCACTTCCAATTTTGAACGTTCTTCAACCGGAACATCCGCCGCTACTCGAATCGCCTTGATCGGCGTCCGCTGCTCCGGTTTGTCATAAAATCCCATTGCAGCCGTCCCGCGCGGCATGGATGAAAGCAATTCCATTCCCTGCCATACGCGTCCGACCAGCGTCACATTTCGATCCAGGTGCCGCGGCGCTTGCCCGATTACCACATACAACTCCGTTCCGCCGCCGCTATCTGGCGGATTATCGCGTCCGGCGCCGACCATACCGTAGCAATGGACCAGCCACATTTTCTTGCTTTTCGGATCGCGAGCCACAGGAAACCCGTCAGAAAATCCTGCTTCGCGAGCATACACATCTCCATCCGGCAATCGCGTGAATGGCAATTTCCGATCAAATGGTCGATCAAATTCCGATGGCAATGTCGCTCGGGCATTTTGAATCTTGCGCTTCCTGTCGGGTTTCTCCGCGTCCGGATCGCCCCACTGCACAACGTAATTATCCTGGCAACGGAGAAAGGCAAGGCCATCGAAATAATGCTCTCGCACGAGCGTTTTTATGTTCGCGACATGATTTGGCGCGAAAGTAGACGCCAACTCGATCACGACCCTGCCATTCGCCAACTCGAGGTAAAGCGTGTTCTCGGGATCAAGCGCGCGCCAGTCCGCAGGTTTAGAGGCCGCCAGGACATCCGCCATGGTCTGCGATTTTTTTGGTGCAAGTTCCGCCCCGGACGACGTCATAGCTATAGCCATGAAAATTTTCAGGAGGCTGTTTATGCGAATGGACATCGGGAGAATGTCGCAAATCGAACCGGCGAGAGCCAGATTTTTGCATCAAGGATCTGAATTAGCCTATCGGCAATCTGCTCAATTTCGGATGAAAGCGGTAGATGGCCCCGATGTGTCGCAGTGCTGCTTGGCTTGGCTCTTGGCTCCGGGCGTAAGACAAATATCTTCCGAGGCTTCCCCCTGCCGCATAAATGCGACGTTCCTGAGCGCAGTGGAACGCCGCATTTATGCGGCAGCGAAGAATTTTTCATGCGCCCCTTGGCTCCGACTTAGGCAGTTCCAACTTGATGCTGGAGCGAAATTAAGATAACAGATAAAGCCAATGTCCCCAGGACTTCCAAGGAACGAGTTTCCCACGGCTGCCATCGGATTTCATACGACACATTGGACCATGGTGCTTTCGGCGCGTGGCGGAAATCTTTCCGAGAATGGAGCGCTGGCGAACCTCTGTTCAAGCTACTGGTATCCAATCTACGCGTTCATCCGCAGGAATGGGTCGAGCCCGCACGAAGCCGAGGACCTTACCCAGGAGTTTTTCGCGCGAATATTGCAGCGTGATTGGCTGGCAAACGTGCATCCGGCGGGCGGCAAATTCAGGTCATTCCTGCTGGTGTGCGTAAAGAATTTTCTTTCGAACGAGCGGGACAAGGTTCTGGCGCAACGGCGGGGGGGCGGTCAACGCGCCATTCCATTGGAGCGGGATGAGGCCGAGACGCGCTACGTAATCGAACCACCTGATCCGATGACTCCGGAAGTGCTCTTCGAACGCCAATGGGTTTTTGAGCTATTGGAGCGCTCCATCGAAGCGTTGCGTCACGAATATGCGGCCACGAATCGCCTTGATTGGTTCGAAGAGTTACAGGGTTTTCTTCCGGGTGGCAAAGACGTCTCATCGCGCGCCGAAATAGCAAAGAAACACCGAGTAAGCGCCAACGCGGTTGATGTTGCAATCCATCGCCTGCGACAACGTTTTGGCATCCTCTTACGGCAAAAAGTCACGGAGACCGTCGCCTCCGAATCTGAAGTGGACGACGAAATCAGGCACCTGATGTCGATACTGAGCGCGTGAAGCGTTGTTGAACGACTTACTTCGTAAGGTTTTGGCAGAAAAGCGTTTGTAGATGATAAAATGACATTATCAGGCACTTGCCGGGAATGCGGTATGGCGCTTCCGCGGGGAAGCCCGGCTGGCCTTTGCCCCAAATGTTTGTTGGGATTGGCCCTCGATAAGGACCCGGACGTAGACACGGGAATGCAACTGCCTGACGACGCCGAGTCTTCTACACAAGATGATCCCGGCGATAAGACCAGCGACGAGATAAGTGGCTACCGACTGTTGCAGGAGATCGGCCACGGAGGTTGCGGAGTCGTGTACATGGCTGAGCAGGAAAAGCCAGTGCACCGCCGAGTCGCGGTGAAAGTCATCAAGTTGGGCATGGATACAAAGCAAGTGGTCGCCCGGTTCGAGGCCGAGCGCCAGACCGTGGCCCGGATGGACCATCCCAATATCGCGAAAGTTCTCGAAGCGGGCGCGACTAAGAGGGGCCGTCCGTATTTCGCGATGGAGTTGGTCGGCGGGCTCAAAATCACCGATTACTGCGACGAAAAGCAGCTCACGACGAGCCAGCGCCTTCAGCTGTTCGTCCAGGTCTGCCGGGCCATCCAACACGCGCATCAAAAAGGAATCATTCATCGAGACATTAAGCCCTCGAATGTGTTGGTCGCTCAACATGATGGAGTTGCTGTTCCCAAAGTCATCGATTTTGGCATCGCCAAAGCCACCCAGGGAAAACTGATCGATCAGACCTTATTCACCGCCTTCGAGCAATTCATCGGCACGCCCGTCTATATGAGCCCCGAACAGGCTGAACTCGGCGGCCTGGATGTGGACACGCGCAGCGACATCTACAGCCTTGGAGTGCTGCTTTACGAATTGCTTACCGGAAAGACACCCTTCCAAATGGATTCTTCCAAGGCGGCTGGCGTCGAGGCCATTCGCCGCACGGTGGTGGAAAAGGAGCCCATCAAACCTTCGACCCGGCTGAACACGATGCGCGAAGAGCAACTCACAATCATTGCGCGCGCGCGTCAAATTGATGCCCCCAAACTGCTGAAGCTCATTCGCGGCGATCTCGATTGGATCGTGATGAAATGCCTGGAGAAGGATCGCGGGCGCCGGTACGAGACGGCGAATGGTCTGGCCAGGGATATCGAGCGTTTTCTCAACTACGAACCCGTCTTGGCGCGCCCCCCAAGCGCGGTTTACCAACTTCGCAAATTCGTCATCCGCAACCGGGTGGCGACGTTGTCCGTTGCTGCAATTTCATTCAGTCTTATTTTGGGGACAATTGTAAGCACCTGGGAAGCAATCAAAGCCACGCGCGCGGAAAAGGAACACAGCCGATTGCGCCGGGAAGCGCTGGCGGCGAAACAAGATGCCACCGAGAAACTGTGGGCCTCCTACGCGGCAGAGGCCCGAGCGCGAATATTGAGTCGCGATTCAGGTATGAGCTTTGAAAGTCTCGCCGCAATTCAGAAGGCGGCCGCAATTCGACCCTCTCTGGAATTACGAAACGAGGCGATTGCTGCCCTGGCCCAGGCTGATATCCGGTGGATCAAAGAGAAAAACTTTAGCGACGTGCATCCGGCCGCCGCGGATCGTTCAGGAACGTACTATGTTACTTGCGATGACGTAGGGTCAGTGACTGTTCGAAACATTTCGGACGACCGGGAGCGCGCGACGTTGCGGGCCGCCGGCTCTCGCGCAATCGGAATCTGGACCATCAGCCCCACCGACCCGGTTGTTGTGATCCGCTGTGCGGATGGAAGCATACAAGTCTGGAACTGGGAATATCCGCGCGTTCTGTTCGAACTTCCCTCGGCCAGGACGGCTCAGTTCACGCCCGATGGCAAAAAGCTGGTGGTATTGGCGTCCGAGGGGATTTTGATTTTTGATATCATGCACGCGGGCACATCATCTCCTCAAGCGCTGCCAAACTCTATCCTGGATACAAATCTGGGTTGGGGCCTTTGGATTCATCCAAACGGCAAATCGCTCGCCGCCGGAAGCGGCCAGAGCACCAACGTATGGATTGTCGATCTCGATTCGGGGCAAACCGTTCGGAATGTGCCGCACAGCAGCGGCATAACCGCCATGGCGTGGAGTCCCGAGGGCAAATATTTCGCCACCGCGGATTTGGAGAACAACTTGCGTATCTGGGACGCCGTGACCGCAAAGGAACTTCGGCGCCTGCCCTCAAATCAAACCGTTCACCTCGAATTCGATCCCCGCGGCGATTTTCTTGTCTCCTCGGGCTGGGACGGAAGAACGCGGTTGTGGGATTTTCGCAATGGCCGGCAATTGGCCATCATTTACAATTCCGGCATAATCGTAGGTTTTTCACCCGACGGCAGTACGATGATTGAGTCTCATTGGGAGGGCGACGGGCTGGAATTTTTTGAAATTGCGAGGCCCCGGGGTTTGCAAACATTATACGCGCACGAGACTCCGGCCAACGCCCCTGGCGGAGCTTGCGCCTTCAGTCACAATGGCAGGATGTTCGCCTTTCCAACCGCCCAACGAACCAGGCTTTGGGATGTTGAAAAGAACGCCGAAATAGGAGAAATAGGCTGCGATAAATGCGGGATCGTAGGCTTTGACGCAGAAGATCAGCATCTGGTTCTGTCCGACGGCCAGAGTCTTACTTTGTGGCCACTGGAACCGGGCGAAGATTCAAAACTCAGCCAGGCCATGCCCGTCACCCAAAAAACCATCGGAGGCTATGGTTCGGTTACGGCGAACGGCGAGTATTGCTTTGTCTCTGGAAGCAATCGCTGTGAGCTCCTCAGCACCCGCTGCTTCACAAACTCCGTAATCAGCGGAATTCATTTGGGCGCCCGTTACTCTTCTGCCACCAGTGACGGCTCATTATTGGCCAGCGGTCCATGGATCAATCCGAATGTCGTCGTGTGGGACGGACACACGGGTGAGAAGCTAAAAACCTTCCCGACAAAAACAACTGCCAACGTCCTTTTCAGTCCAGACGATCATTACCTCGTCATCGGCACACGGGAGGAATACACCTTCTGGAAAGTCGGCTCCTGGACGAAAGCGTTTACAATTTCGCAAGCCGATCACAATGATTTCATCCCCATGATGGCTTTTTCACCCGATGGACGGCTCTTTGCCGGCACCCATTCTCGAAACATCGCCCGAATCCATGACGCGAGGACGGGCGAAGTCCTTGCCGATTTGGAGCCGCCTGACCCAAGAACATTAATCACTTCGCTTTCCTTCAATCCCGACGGCTCCCGTCTCGGCGTTTGTGAGGGAATCGAAGCCATCCGCATTTGGGATTTGGCCGTTATTCGTTCTCATCTCGCGACAATGGGCTTGGATTGGCAAAACACGCCAAACGCTTCGAATCAGGCCTCCGCAAAGTAGCAGCACGGCAAATATAAGCCCTGAATCGAAGGGACGGACGGAAAGGTTGGGTGTGATTATCTAAAAGCAATCAAGCCCTCATTGCGTAGCCGCGTTTCGGCCGTGCCAGACCAGGTCTTCGCTTAGAGTTACGGCGTGGCAGGCCAGAAGAATACCGTCGGCAAAGCTTTCCAATGGTTATCAATCCGTGGTTATGGCGTGTTCGACGACTGGAGTTAATCGTTCGATTTTCGGTTTTTCGTCATTCGCTCAGCATCTTGAGGTTGCCAGCTTATGGAGTGCGCCGGCAAAGCGTAGCGGCGACGGCGCTTTGGTTCACTCTGCCACACCGGCGGTCCGCAGCGGTGTCGCGCTTTGCTTGCCACCGCACTCCATAGAAGCGGCGCCAGCCTTTGTCGGTTTCGCCAAATTTGAATGTTTTTCGGCCACTTAACACCCTGCAACTACGCATCTTACCGGCGCCAAACTGAAAAAATTTGAATCTTTTACATAGGGTAGAAGGACCGAGATCTAAACCACTCGGCCTGACGAAAGGAAACATGACCACAAACGGGCGCATTAGAGCAAAGTCAAACCGAGGAATAAATGGCGCGGTGGGGAACCCGAGCCGGGCCCGCCACCCGAGCCGGGCCCGCCACCCGAGCCGGGCCTGCCATCCGCGCCCTGCCTTCGAAGTTAAGATTGCTTTGGCAACTACCGGTAATCGGCCTTCTATCAGGTGTTAAGCATTATACTATTACCTGCGCGTTCCTGTTCGAAACTCGACCCATCTCCAACCAACTCCAGCCATCTCCACCAACACTTTCTTCTCTTTGCGATTGGTTGCGGGGGTCGAGGAAGATGACAACGAGATGATGCAACCGCTCTAACCGCTACCGTTTCGCGCGCAAATCGAGCCCTGTAAGGTTCAGCAACTTTTCCTGTTGTAAGCAGTGTTATGAATACAAAACACCTGCTCCGTATCTCGCGATTCAGCCTTGCCCTGCTGGCCCTCCTGTCAGCCATCAGCCATCCGCTCGCAACCTTCGCCCAGGTCACAGCCTTTACCTATCAGGGCCGGTTGAACGACACCAATGACAGTCCCGCCAATGGACTTTATGACTTCCAATTCACCGTTTATGTTTCAGAGAGTAACCCGGGCTCTGTCGCCGGTCCAATAAGCCGCCCTGCGACAATTGTCACGAATGGTTTGTTTACGGTGACCCTCGATTTTGGCAGCGCCCCGTTTCCTGGTTTTGACCGATGGCTGGGAATCGAAGTGCGAACCAACGGCTCCGGACCATTCGTCACGCTGAGCCCCCGCCAGGAATTCACGCCGGCGCCTTATGCTATCACCGCGCAAAACGTGCTCAGCGGCGGCATGTTTGGTAATCCCGTCAACTTCAACAATCCCGCCAATACGTTTTGCGGCAATGGCGGCTGTTTGACCAACGTCAACGCCACAACGCTTGGCGGATTGACCTCGGCGGATTTCTGGCGGCTAAGCGGCAATAGCGTTTCTGCTTCCAGTTTCCTGGGCACGCTGAACAATTTCCCGCTGGAGATCAAAGTCAACAACAACCATGCCTTGCGTCTCGTGCCGGCGACTGTGCCAAGTCTTGAAGGCGGCTACATTCAAAACAGCACGCACGGTTTCAGTGCTGCGGCGATTGTTGGCGGTGGCACCAGTGGCGCGAACAACGAAGTCCTGGGCGACTACGGATTTGTTGGCGCGGGATTCGGAGGCAAAGCTGGAATGGCCAGCGCTGTCGTTGCCGGCGCCAACAACGTTGCTTCCGGACGGTATTCATTTGCTGGTGCCGGAGTGTTCAATACCAATTTGGCCGATTATTCATTCATTGGCAGTGGCCAGAACAATCGTGTTACTTCCGGCGCAACGTACGCATTCGTCGGCGCTGGATTCAACAATGTAGCCAGCGGCACGAGCAGTACGATTGCGGGCGGGGGCAACAATCTCGCCGACGTGAATGCCGCAGCCGTTCTCGGCGGCTCGGAAAATCATGCCGGCGGAGATCACGCGTTTATCGGCGGCGGACAAGGCAACGTCGAAAGCTCCGTATATGCCACTATTGGTGGTGGAGCTGGTAATGTGGTTAATGCGACGGCTGGAACGATTGCCGGTGGTTGGCCAAATGCCATTCAAGTCGGTGCCAACTATTCAGCTATCGGCGGTGGCCAGAATAATCAGATCGAAACGAATGCATCTTATTCGATGATCGCAGGGGGTCTCGCCAACACAGTACGTCCTGGGGCAGCACAATCCACAATCGGGGGCGGTTCTGGCAACAGCGTTGGAGGTGCTGTTACGAATACCTCAATAGTTGGAGCTGCAGTTGCGGGCGGTGTCAGCAATCGCGCCGATTGCGCCTACAGTTTTGTCGGCGGCGGCAAGAATAATTTTGTATCTGATTTGGTTGGTTTCCAGACCACACCGTTCCCTTCGCCATTTGCTCTAATTGCAGGAGGCGAGAACAACTTCATCAGCAACGATGGTTTCTCTGCGGGCGACCATTCCGCAATCGGCGGCGGGCTCGCTAACCAGATTCAAGGCGGAACTCAATCGGTAATTGCGGGCGGCGGAAACAACTCCATCGACGGTAGCTGGTCAACCGTTCCAGGCGGACAATTCAACGTTGCGTCCGGCAACTACAGTTTCGCGGCCGGCAAGAACGCCCAAACCTTCAATAACGGCACGTTTATCTGGGCCGATTCTGCTGCCAGCATATTTAACTCCACAGGCGACAATCAGTTTTGCATCCGCGCGGCGGGCGGCATTCAGGTGGACCGCGGCACCAGCATGTTTTTCAGCACCCAGACCCGCCAGATGCTCAATCTTTTCGGCATCCAGTACGGCATCGGCGTGCAGTCCAGTACCGAATACTTCCGCAGCGCCTCGGACTTCTCCTGGTTCATGGGCGGCGTGCACAATAACGGCCAAAACAATCCTGGTGGCGGGACTGAATTGATGCGCCTCTATGGCAACGGCAATTTGCAAGTCAGCGGCGGCTTCGGCAGCTTGAGCGACCGCAACGCGAAGGAAAAATTCGAACCTGTTAGCACGCGTGACGTGCTGGAGAAAGTTGCCGCGCTTCCAGTGTCCCGTTGGAGCTATAAAACCGATTCCGAGACACGGCACGTTGGGCCCATGGCGCAGGATTTTTACGCCGCCTTTAATGTCGGCACGGATGACAAGCACATCGGTCTCGGCGACGAAGGTGGAGTCGCCCTGGCGGCGATTCAAGGTCTCAACGAAAAGGTGGAATCGGAAAACGCCGAATTGCGTGCCGAGAACGCCGACTTGAAAGAGCGTCTCGAACGCCTCGAGAAACTCATGCTCAACAAAGAAACGCACTGACACGAAAGCATCTTTGAAAGCGGCGTTTGTCCAATCCTGCAAATCACTTCAAACCGGAGTATTGATTATGCCACAAAACAATTCCGTTGCGCCGCCAGTGAGGATCCCTCTCCTCGTCAAGGGGAGAGGGATGGGCAGCAAAGCTCGTTGGTACGGAAGCCTCCGCCTCACTCTGATTCTTCTATCAACGATCCTTATTCAACTATCAATACTCGCCCAAGGCACCGCTTTTACTTATCAGGGCCGGTTGAACAATGGCGGTACCCCTGTCACCGGCGTTTATGATTTGAGCTTCACGCTGTACGACTCGGTCGATCTACCCGACTCGGTGCTCGCCGGACCGATTACCAATGCCGCCACTGGTGTGACCAACGGCTTATTCACCGTCACTCTCGATTTCGGTACCGGCCTGTTTTCAGGAACGGTGCACTTGTTGGAAATCGGCGTGCGCACTAACGGAGTAGGCGCATTCGTTACTCTCTCGCCGAAGCAGCCGCTGACAGCAGCACCCTATGCGATCTATGCGGGTAACGCGGGGGCTCTACAGAATAATGGCGTGGCCGGGCTGCGAATCCAGGCGTTGCCAAACGCGGCCAGTTATTCCAATGCGGTTAATCTTATTGGCGGCTCACCAAAAAATGTCGCTTCCGGCATTGCCGCAACCGTCGCCGGAGGTGGCGAATCTGCGAACGGCTTCGATTTTCCGAATACCGTCATTGCGGATTTCGGAACGATTGGCGGCGGCGGGGCGAATATGGTTACCACAGGCTGGGGCACGATTGCCGGCGGCTGGGCAACACTGCCAGCGGCGCAGAAGGCGCAACGATAGGCGGGGGTTACTTTAACATGGCCAGCAGTGATTTCTCAGCCGTGTGCGCGGGCGCATATAATACAGCCAGCGGCCCAGATTCGTTTGTAGGAGGTGGCGAGAATAATACGGCCAGCGGCTTTAAGGCGATGATCGGCGGTGGTGATGGAAATAATGCCACCGCAGATTTCGCAACCGTCGCCGGCGGCACCGGCAACGGCGCCACTGGGCCCTTTGCGACGACAGCCGGAGGCAACGGAAACCAGGCCATCACAAATTTCGCAACCGTAAGCGGCGGAGATCGCAATCGAAGCAGCGGTGCGTATTCGACTGTCGCCGGCGGTGGCGCAAATGTGGCCAGTGGCCGCAGTGCCTTTGTCGGCGGCGGCGGCGGCCAGGACAATCTCGGCGCCGGACCTTACACGAATGTGGCAAGTGGCGATTGGAGTGTTATTTCGGGTGGCTGGTCTAACATTGCTTCCGCGGCCTCGAGCGTCGTCGGTGGTGGGGCTTTGAACATTGCAGGCGGCTCATTTGCGGCGATTGCGGGGGGCGAGGCCAACACGATTGCCATCGGCCAATATGCGACGATTGGCGGCGGGTTGGGGAATCGCGTAACGAACTACTATGCAACGATCCCGGGTGGGGCACATAATCTGGCGGGCGGCATTTACAGCTTTGCCGCTGGACAAAATGCTCAAGCCTTGCATCAGGGATCGTTCGTTTGGGCCGATTCTCAAAATGCTGTGTTAGCGTCGAGCGGCAATGATCAATTCCTGATTCGAGCCGCGAGCGGGGTTGGCATCAATAAGAACAACCCGGCAGCGACGCTGGATGTCGACGGCACGTTGCACATTCAGGGCGTGAATAACTGGGACGTGACCGGCACTGAAGGTGACTTCCGCGTCGGCAACGATTCCTTCCGTTTCAAAATCGGCGTCGCCAATGCGGGCAGCGGTGCCGGTGACGTGTGGATGCGCGCTCACGGCGGGACTGGTCGTGTATTCCTCAAGACGCCCGGCGGCACGACCATTTACAGCAATGAGGGCCAAACCACCGGCGTCACCCTCGCGGCAGGCAGCAGCGCCTGGTCCAGCGGCAGTGACCGCAATACCAAGGAAAATTTCATTGCCGTGGATACGCGGGAAGTTCTTGAACGCGTGGCTTCCCTCCCGCTCACCAGTTGGAATTACAAGAGTCAGGAAAAAAGCATTCGTCATATCGGCCCGATGGCGCAGGACTTTGCCTCCGCTTTTCAAGTGGGTGAAGACGACAAGCACATTACCACTGTGGATGAAGGCGGTGTGGCACTGGCTGCGATTCAGGGGTTGAATCAAAAACTGGAATATGAAAATGCGGAATTGAAACGCCGCATTGAGAAACTCGAAAAGCTCGTGCTCAACCAAAAACCAAATTAAGCAAACGGATCCTCATGAAGATCAACGCTTCCAATATCTTGCGCGCACTTCCGCTCGGCCTGCTGGTGCTATCATCCATCAACTTTCAACTATCGACCTTGGCTCAAGACACCGCCTTCACTTACCAGGGTCGTTTTAACGATGGCAGCGGTCCCGCGAATGGCCTTTTCGACTTACGTTTTACACTTTACGACTCCACCAACCAACCCGGCACAATCGTCGCCGGACCAGTCACCAATTCCGCGACTCCCATAACCAACGGCCTCTTCGCCGTCACTCTGAATTTCGGCGGTATTTTCACCGGCACAAATTACTGGCTGGAGATTGGGGCACGGACGAATGGCACCGGCGCCTTCGCGGCGCTGACACCGCGGCAGCCGCTCACACCCGCGCCCTATGCCATTTTCGCGAACACCGCCAGCAATTTGCTCGGAGCGCTGCCCGCCAGCCAATTGAGCGGCTCCGTCGGTTCCGCGGTGAATTTCACCGGCAACCTCAACGGTGATGTTACCGGAGCGCAAAGCGCCACAGTTGTTTCGTTCGTTGGCGGACAATCCGCGGCGAATGTAGCCGCCAGTGCGATCGCCGCCAACGCCGCCACCAGCGCGAACACGGCCAGCACGATCGTCAAACGTGACGCCAGCGGAAACTTTTCCGCCGGGTCTGCGACTCTCGCTGGCACGCTGACTTTGCCCGCGTCTACGCCGAAGATGCTTTCCGGCACGAACCTCCTGTTACTCCTGGATGCGAATACAAATTTCTTTTTCGGGCCGGCCGCGGGCAATTTAACGGTGATCAAGAGCGGCAACACAGGGATTGGCTATCAAGCGCTTCGTTCAGACGATTTCGGCTCAGAGAACACAGCAATCGGCTTTCAGACGCTTTATTCCAACGAAAACGGCAGTGCCAACACGGCCGTTGGTTATCAAGCGATGTATCTCAGCGGCGGCAGTGAAAATACTGCCATTGGTGATAGCGCGCTTTACACCGGCGGGGGCAGCTTCAACACAGCCGATGGGGCTTTCGCGCTTCAAAATAACACCAGCGGCGGGAATAACACCGCTGTTGGGGACACTGCGCTCACTTCCAACACTACCGGCAACGCTAACACTGCAATCGGTTCAGGCGCCCTCTTCGACAACACCAACGGGATCGCAAACACCGCCGTCGGTTTCGTCGCACTGGGCAGCAACACCAACGGCTGTTACAACATAGCGATCGGCGTTGATGCGCTCACCAGCAATTCGAGCGGTTCTCAAAACACTGTCGTCGGCACCTACGCCCTTGAGCTCAGCTACTCTGGCAGCAACAACACGGCCAGTGGTTTTCTCGCACTGAGCAGCAGCCTGACCGGCAGTCAAAACACCGCCGACGGGGCGCTTGCACTTTACGGCAACACCACCGGCAGAAACAATCTCGCACTCGGCTACATGGCCGGCTACAATATCACCACCGGCAGCACCAACATTGATATCGGCAACCAGGGCCTTGCCAGCGACACCAACACCATCCGCATCGGCAGCGGCCAAACCAACACATTCATCGCCGGCATTTACAACGCGACCGCAGCCGGTGGCGTGCCCGTCTACATTACCTCCTCCGGTCAACTCGGCACGATCACATCTTCGGCGCGATTCAAACAAAACATTCAGAAAATGGATAACGCGAGCGACGTGCTGCTCGCGTTGCAGCCAGTCACCTTTCAATACAAACCGGAAATCGATTCGCAAGGCATCTCCCAATTCGGTCTCATCGCCGAACAAGTTGAAAAAGTGGACCCCGATCTCGTCGTCCACGACCAGGAGCATGGCATTTACACCGTTCGTTACGAAGCAGTCAATGCGATGCTTTTGAACGAGTTCCTCAAGCAGCATAAAACCGTTGTAGAACAAAACGCGGAGATTCAACAATTACACCAAAGCGTCGCCGAATTGAAAGCGATGGTCTCCCGATTGGCGCAGAAGGACTCGAGGTCACAGAATTGAAACGGCGCATTCAGAAACTCGAAAAACTCATACTCAACCATTACATCCGCGAACGCTCGTGAAAACTCATTCATCAAACCTACTTCGCTCGCTCGCGCTCAGCCTGCTGGTGCTTCCAACCATCAGCTTTCAACTGTCAACCCGTGCTCAAGGCACCTCGTTTACCTATCAAGGACGGCTCATTGACGCTGGAGTGCCCGCTAATGCCGGCTACGACATGCGTTTTACCCTTTATGACCAACTTGGAGGAGCCAGCAGTCCGCAGTTCGTGCCGAATGTCGGCGTCTGTAACGGTCTCTTCACCGTCACAATCGACTTCGGAAATCTGTTCAACGGCGACGATCGCACTCTTGAGATTGCGGCCCGCCCGGCAAATGGCGGTGCGTATGTCACTCTCAGCCCACGACAACCCCTTACACCTGCGCCGCACGCCATCTTCGCAAACACATCCAGCAACCTGAGTGGCACCCTGTCGGCAGGGCAATTGACCGGGACCATCGCTAACGGCGCGCTTCCCTCCAGCCCGAATTTCTCCGGCACAGTCACAGCAACGGCTTTTACCGGAAGCGGCGCAAACCTTACTTCCCTAAATGCCGGCAGCATCTCTGGCGGCACATTGGCTGATGCCCGCCTTTCCTCCAACGTCGCCTTGCGTGTCGGCGGCAACATCTTCACCAATGCGCAAGCCTTCAACGGCTCAATCAGCCTGAACAGCAGCGGAGGCTTCGACCAGTCGTCAATCGGCAACTTCTACATAGACGCCCCGTTCGTGGTGGGCGGGCGTTTCGCCGTGCTGGAAAACGGCAACATCGGGATCGGCGTTTCCAATCCTTTGCAAAAACTGCAGGTAAATGGCGTAGCGTCAGTGAGCGGTCTGACAGTCAACGGACCGGCAACGGTCACCGGCGCAGTAAATCTGCCAACCGCCGCGACTATTAACGCAGGCGCAGATACGATTTTGCATTCGGATGCGAATCAAAATTTCTTTGCCGGTGCCGGCGCCGGCAAGAACGCTACTGCCGCGTTGAACAACACCGCCGTAGGTTATCAGGCGTTCTACCAAAGCGCGAATGGCCAGTTCAACACGGCTGTCGGCGATTTGTCGTTGCACAGCACGACAGCAGGGATTTTCAACACGGCCCACGGCGCTTTGGCTCTTTACTCTAACACGACCGGCGGCAACAACACGGCTAGCGGTTTTGAGGCCCTTTTTTCGAACATCAGCGCCAGCAACAATACCGCCGTGGGTGACCAGGCTCTGTATTCCAACACGATTGGCGGCCAAAATACCGCAAACGGGTATCAGGCGCTTTATGCCAACACATCCGGCTTTTATAACACGGCTAATGGATACCAAGCCCTTTTTCTCAACACCGACGCCAATTGGAATACTGCCTATGGCTATCAATCGCTCTATTCTAACAGGAACGGCCAGGACAACACAGCCAGTGGTTATCAGGCCCTCTATTCCAACATTAACGGCGGCGATAACCTTGCCGATGGCTGGCAGGCGCTTTATTCCAACACGACCGGGAACAATAACATCGCCATTGGCGATTTCGCTGGCGGGAATATTACCACTGGTACCGGCAATATCGAGATCGGCACTGATGGCAACGTCAACGAAAGTTACGTTATCCGCATCGGCAGACAGGGCATTCAAGATAGCGCCTTTATCGGGGGCATTTATGGCACGACCCTGGCCAGTGGCGTGCCCGTTTATGTGAGTTCCGATGGGCAACTCGGCACATTCACGTCCTCAGCACGATACAAACAGAATATTCAGAACATGAGCGACACAAGCGACGTGTTGCTCGCGCTGCATCCAGTCACTTTTCAATACAAACCGGAAATTGATCCGCAAGGAACGCCGCAATTCGGCCTGATTGCCGAGCAGGTTGAAAAAGTCGACCCAGAACTCGTCATCCACGACCAGGAACACGGCATTTACACCGTCCGTTACGAAGCCGTGAACGCAATGCTGCTCAACGAATTCCTTAAACAACACCACAAGATCGAAGCGCAGCATCGTAAAATGGAGGAGCAGAACTCGGAGATTCAATACCTAAAACAGCAGAATGAATCCCTCGCAAGACGCCTGGACGAATTAGCCGCGGCGGTAAGATCGCTTGCGGACGAAAAATAAAGCGACTGGTTCTGCACTAAACGCAAAAAGACCCGAGTGAAAACTCTATCCAAATCGATTCTCGCGGCGATAATTCTACCGTCCGCCGCCTGCTTTTCCATCTTCGCCCAAGGCACTGCCTTCACCTATCAAGGTCGATTGAACGACGGCAACTGCCCACCGCATCAAGACCTGCAAATCCAAAACCTCAAACACCCAAATGGAAGACTTGTTCAAACAACTCACACAACTCACAAACTAAAAATAAGTTAGGACTCTTATGAAAAAACCAACAGTCTCTCTGGCATTGCTCCTGGCGCTTTCCGCTTCAGCACAGAACTACTCCATCGACTGGTTCAAAGTCGCCGGAGGCGGCGGCACCAGTACCAGCGCTGTTTATACCGTCAGCGGCACCATTGGCCAGCACGACGCCGGCGGACCGCTCACCGGCGGCAATTATTCGCTGACCGGCGGATTCTGGGCATTGTACGCTGTCCCGAACGCTAACGCGCCGACATTGACGATCTTTCTGACCACCACCAACACCGCCGTCGTTTCCTGGCCCTCCCCTTCAATGGGTTGGAACCTGAAACAAAATCTGGATCTCTCCACCGGAACCTGGGTTACACCCGCCGAGACCGTCAACGACAATGGCACAACCAAATCCATCATCGTCAAACCTCCCGTCGGCAACCGTTTCTATCGTCTTACCGATCTATAAGAGTTTCCTACCAATTCACAAATGGCCGCGAAAGTCCCATTAACACCTCGATTTATTGGTGTCCACCGTCCCCATGCGCCTTCTCAACGTTTGCAACAGTTCTTGTGGGATCCATCACGCTCCAACGCTGCAACCCTCCAGCGTTACCCTTCCCGCCATCTTGATTTTGGACTTCTTTACCACCCAAGCGCTCTTGACGAATGCGGTTGGACCTTGGACTTTGGACTCGTTTGAAAGCCCTCCAACTTATCACCCACGGCTCTCCCGGAAAATTCGAACTGCGCGACGTCCCCGATCCAAATCCCGCTCCCGATGAAGCCGTCGTTCAAGTTCAAAGCTGCGGTCTTAACCACATCGATCTCTGGACCGAATCCGCCGGCCTGCCAATCCCCGTACAGCTCCCCCGTACACTCGGCGGCGAAGTCGCGGGTCGCGTGCTCCAACTCGGCAGCGAAGTTAAGAACTGGCATCCCGGCGATGAGGTCGCCATCCAATCCAATCTCTTCTGCGGCAAATGTGAATTTTGTCAACGCGGCGATGAATCAGAGTGTCTCTTCGGCCAGCTCCTCGGCGTCAATTGCGACGGCGGCCTCGCCGAAAAAGTTATCGTCCCCGCCCGCAATCTTATTCGTCTCCCCAGCGGCGTCGATTTCGACACCGCCGCTGCCTTGACCCTCGCCGGCAGCACCGCTATGCACATGCTCACCAACCGCGCTTCAGTCCGCCAGGGCGATTGGGTCCTCGTCATCGGCGGCGCCAGCGGTGTTGGCTCCTCGGCCATTCAAATTGCAAAGCACCTCGGCACGCGCGTCATCAGCACCGGCTCGACCGAAGCCAAACGCGCTCTCGCCCAACACCTCGGCGCGGAATTCGTGCTCGATCCCGCAAATGCCCATTGGCCCGCTGAAGTCCGCAAAATCACCAATCGCCGCGGCGCCGATTTAGTCATCGAACATGTTGGCGGTGACGTTTTGCTCAAATGCTTCGATTGCCTCGCTCGTGGCGGAACCATCGTCACCTGCGGCGCAACCGCTGGTCGCGAAATCCCTTTCAACCTCTGGCCGTTCTTTGTGAAACAACATCGCCTCATCGGCAGCTATGGCCGCAATCGCTCCGACCTTCAGGCCACCCTCGAATGGGCCGCCGCTGGCAAACTCAAACCCGTGATCGATTCCGTGTTTCCTCTGGACCAGGTGCCTTCCGCGTTCCAAAAACTTCGCTCCCGCAAAGTCCTCGGCAAGGTCCTCATCGAACCTTTTGAGCCCGTTTCTGAGTCGGACTGATTTCAAAGCCCGCCGAATTTATTAAATATTGTATGACTTTCCGAATTGTTCTGCGCAGTATTTACAAAAGAACCTGACCCAACCACTCATAAGTTCCACACCTATGAATTCTCTAATCAGAAGTTTAATCGCCCTTTTGGTGACTGTCTCATTCCTGAATGTCACCCAGGCCCAGAACGCGTTGTTCACCTACCAAGGCCGGGTTACCTCCAATGGCACCAACTTTACGGGCACTGGACAATTCAAGTTCGCCCTGGTGACCAGCACCAACTTCAACCACCAGGCCACCGCTACTGCCAACCCGCCCAGCGGCGGATTTGTCACGATCGTCAACGTTACGTTCGGCGGTAATGGCTACGCGAGCCCGCCCGCCGTGACCATCTCGGGCGGCGGCGGCTCCGGGGCTACCGCGCATGCGAACCTGAGTAGTGGCGTCGTCACGAGTATTCTCGTCGACAGTCCGGGCTCAGGCTACAGCTCGACACCCTTTGTCGCCGTCGCGCCGCCACCCGCGAATATCACCTACACAACTTACTGGAGCAATGATGGCACCAGCGTCGCTGGCAGCGAGCCGACGGCCTTCGTCAACGTCAATGTGAATGGCGGGCTTTTCACGGTGGCCTTGGGCGACGCGACCCTGCCGAATATGGCACCGATCGCGACTGCATTGTTCACACAGCCCGACCTTCAGTTGCGGATGTGGTTCAACAACGGAGTCAGCGGCTTTGCCGTTCTCAATCCCGTCCAAAGCCTTACTCCAACCCCGTATGCCATCCAATCCGCGAACGCGGTCAGCGCAACGACTGCGTCCTCTGCCAATTCCGTTGCCGCAGGAAACATTTTGGGAACACTCGGTTTCTCACAATTGCCTCCCGGCCTGGTCACGAATAGCCAGAATGGCGTCAACTTTACCGGCGCGTTCGCCGGCAATGGTGGCGCGTTGAGCAATCTCTCCCCTAACTCCCTTGTCCTTTCTGCGACCGATACATCGATCACTTTTTGGGGCTACAATGTCTACAATCAACGCTCAATTCCCTCCAACCTCAACGACGCCACGGTCTTAGGCTTGGGCATTTCACATAGCCTCGCATTAAGAGCAAACGGAACTCTCGTCGCCTGGGGTGCCGGGCAGGTATACGCTCCGTCGAATGGATTTGATTACGGTCAGTCGATAATCCCGCCGGGCCTCAGCAATGTCATGGGAATTGCAGTCGGAGCCCTTCACAACGTCACGTTCACCTCCAATGGCACAGTCGTCGCCTGGGGCGCTGGGCAAACTTTCAATCCCACCAACGACCAGTATGAAAATGGGCAATCCATTGTTCCCCCAACGCTCAACAATGTAATCGGCGTTGGCGCTGGTCTCTTGCATAGCGCTGCCCTCAAATCAGATCGCACCGTCGTTGCCTGGGGTGCAGGAACTACCCTTAATCCGACGAACGGATATGAGTTTGGGCAATCTATTGTACCACCAGGCTTGAACGGCGTCGCCGCGATCTCGCTTGGTTACGCTCATACGCTCGCTTTGAGGACCAACGGCACTATTGTGGCCTGGGGCGCTGGCCAACTCAATGGCACCAACAGTATTGATTACGGCCAATCCGTTGTACCCGCCGGGTTAAGCAATGTAATCGCTATTTCAGCAGGTGGTATTCACAATCTCGCTCTGAAATCAGATGGAACTGTCGTTGCCTGGGGCGCGGGCACGACGAACGACCAGGGAGTCACCGGCATTAATTGGGGCCAATCCATTGTGCCGCCTGGTTTGAGCAATGTCGTCGATATCCAAGCTGGTTTGTATCACAGCGTCGCGCTAAAGGCCGACGGCACTGTCGTTGCGTGGGGTGACAATTCTTTCGCGCAATGCGCAGTTCCACCAGGTCTGGATAATATCCTCAAACTGGGCCACGGCTCGATTACGGCGCACAATCTTGCATTGCGCAAACATTCAACTGCCCCCGTTGCATGGCTGGATTCAGACAATACCTTCAACGGCAATATTCAGGTCAATGGCGATATGCACATCGCCGGCGAGTTAAGCAGCAGCAACGGTTTTCGACTCAATGACGCAAATCTGTGGTTGCGCGCGGGTCTGGACCAACAGAACGGCCTCGGTTGGTACGGCGAGACGAAACCTTTCGGTTTCATCGATACCCCGCCAGACGGCCCCATATTGTTCGGTAACAATAACGGCGCCCTCGGCACCACCACCAATGGTTCATTGTTGACGCTCTTCTGGAATTCCTCCCGACAGGTCGGCATTGGCACCATCACCCCAACCGCCAGACTTTCATTGGGTGACGATTTCGACATCTCCAAATTCCTTATTGTGCAAGATTACGCAGCCGGTTACGGCATTGGCGCGCTACCCGATCAATTCCGCTTTCATCTCTCTGGAAACAGCACCTCCGAACGATTCTCGTTCTTTACAGCTCCGAGTGGAACTGAACTCTTCTCGATCTCTGCCAACGGCAATATTGCCATGCATGGCACGCTCTCTATGGGAACCAGTCCAAACTTGTATGCGCCAACCATGCCCGAGAATGTTCGTATCATTCGAGGCACGGTGAGTTCGACCGGCGGGATTCTCTTCGGCACGGGTTTTACAGTCGCGCATCCGGCCGCAGGCCAATATACTATCAGCTTCTCCCAGGCCTTTAGCGACTCACCCACCGTAACCGTCACTGCTCAATCCATTACCGCTCTAATTGCCACCTGCGCCTCAGTGGGACCAACTTCCTCGGGAATCCGCATCTGGGGCATCACCGGAACTGGGAGTGACAACCAATTTGACTTCATCGCCATTGGTCAGCGATAACAGGACCTTTGCCTCACCAGCTTGTCGGCGCGGCGAAACACTTAATCGCCAGCGCCGGCGGTCGGTCCCTGCTTATAGTTTGATCCGGGAACATCCACGAAACGGCTATCTCTATTGCTCGATTTTGAACCGTGAAATCGGCTCTTCGTGGAATCCTTGGCAGCCAATTCCGGCTGCTTTGTGACGAGTGGCGTTACGCGTTTGTGATCCCGAGTTCAAAGTTCGATGTTCGATGTTCGATGTTCGATGTTCAGTGTTTTCTTATTCCGACTTTGGATTTTAGACATTGGACTTTAGACCCGATCCGCGCCCATCCCGACCGATCCGCGGTAATCCTTTTAAACGGCCGTGTGCTGCAACCAGTGTTGCAATGCCACCCCCCACTTCATAACATGCTCTGACCCGTCCTGAATAGAACAGCGGGTTACGATGGCTGAATATAAGGTTAAATTTGAGGTCTTCGAAGGGCCTCTCGATTTGCTCCTCTATCTCATCAAGAAAGAGGAAGTCGATATTTACGAGGTCAATCTCACCCGCCTGGCCCAGCAATTCATTGAATATATCGAGACCATGCGCCTGCTCGACCTCGAAATCGCCGGCGAATTCCTCGTCATGGCCGCAACGCTCATGTACATCAAAAGCCGCGAATTGCTGCCCGTCGAGCAGCGTGCCGAAGTCGAAGGCGACGAAGATGAAGATGACCCGCGCTGGGAACTCATCCGCCAGCTCGTCGAATACAAAAAATTCAAGGACGCCGCCACCCAGCTTCAAGTCCTCGAAGCGCGCCAGGCCGACGTCTTCGCACGCGTCCCCGGCAAACTCGAATTTGAAAGGGAAACTGCGCCACCCAAGTCAGATGTCTCAATTTTCGATCTCGTCAATGCCGTCAACTCCGTTCTCAAGCGCTTCAGCAGCAAGCGCGAGGATTTGCGCGATATTTTCGAAGACAAATGGAACGTCAGCGAAAAGATAGAGCACCTGATTCGACTGCTCGGCGAGCGGTCCGCCTTGAAATTCTCGGAGTTGTTCGAGGGCGTTACCAGCCGGACCGAAGTCGTTGTGACATTTCTGGCGATGCTCGAACTCATCCGATTGAAACAACTCGCTGCAATCCAGCGCGAACCCTTCGGCGAAATTGAAATCTGTCGTGCAGAGCCAGTCGTTGCGACCGCAACAGCCACACCCGCGCCGGCCACAGAGGTTGAATCGTCCGACACCCAATCCCTTTCAACTTAACCACCAATAAACACAGTTCAACAATTCAACGATTCAACGTCCCCTACAGCCCAGGCATGGAATTAAAATTCATTTTAGAGGCGCTGCTTTTTTCGGCGCAGAAACCGCTGAGCACCAAAGAGCTCAAAGACATCTTCGCCACCGCGCCCGAACACGCCGAAGGCAACGAAGTCGTGCGCGGCCTGAAAAAGGTCAAAGAGGCGGAACTTGAAACGACGCTTGAACAACTTTCCAAAGAACACGCCGAAGCGAATCGTAGTTATCGGCTCGTTTGCGTCGCCGGCTCCTGGCAATTCGTGACGCAACCCGATTACGCGCCATGGCTCAAAGCGTTGGTGGGACATAAACTCCGTCCTCCCCGTCTCTCGCAGCCGTCTCTCGAAACTCTTGCCATTATCGCCTATCGCCAGCCAATCACGCGCGCGGAAATCGAGCAGGTCCGCGGCGTAGCAGTCGACGGAGTCATGCAAACGCTAGTTGAACGCGGCCTCGTCGAGCAGGTTGGCCGCGCCGAAGTTGTTGGCCGGCCGATGACTTACGGCACCACCTCGGCATTTTTGGGATATTTTGGCCTCCGCGCGTTGGACGATTTGCCCGCGGCTGATGAACTCCGGCGCATAGTCGTTCAAAAACCAGAATCGCTCGTCACCGCCGACCCCGGCTTGGCGACTGTGCCCCCGGAACAATTGGCTCTGCCAGGCGAGGAACAAAAGCCGCCGGGCGAGCCGGAAAAATCCGATTCGCCAGAGCCAGACCCAGCATCCTCCACTTCCGCCTAGCGCAACGCTTGAACATTCCCGAACATCGCAAAGCGATTGACCGGCTGGATGGACAAATCGTCAAGCTCCTCAACGAGCGCACGAAACATGTCCTGACCATCGGCGAAATGAAGCTCAAAGCGGGCGAAGAAATCTACGCACCGCACCGCGAACGGGCAGTTTTGCAGCGGATTTGCCGGAACAATCCGGGGCCGATAACCAATGACTCACTACGCGCGATTTACCGCGAAATCATGTCGAGCGCGCTCTCGCTCGAGAAAACTCTGACGGTTGCATATCTCGGGCCGGAAGCCACCTTCACTCATCAAGCCTCAATTCGCCGATTCGGTTCCAGCCTTCATTACTCTCCACAAAAAACCATCGCGGATGTTTTTAGCGAAGTGAGCAAGAACCGCGCGGATTACGGCGTCGTCCCGGTTGAAAATTCGACCGAAGGCGTAGTCACACACACGCTCGATATGTTTGTGGATAGCGATTTGAAAATCGTTTCGCAGATTGTATTACCCGTTCAACATTGCCTCCTGAGCAAATCTCGTCGCCGCACACAAATCAAAAAACTCTACGCTCATCCGCAATCATTGGGCCAATGCCGTGGCTGGGTGCAATCGCATCTGCCGCGCGTCGAAATCTTGGAAACGTCTTCGAACGCCCGATCCGCCGAATTTGCGGCAAAGGAGAAAGATTCCGCGGCAATCGCAGGCGTTCTCGCCGCTGAAAAATACAACGTGCCAATTCTCGAGCAGGACATTCAAGACAACGCTGCCAATGCGACTCGCTTTTTAGTCCTTGGCCGGCAATGCAGCCCGGCAACCGGCAACGATCGCACGAGCGTGATGTTCAGCATCCTGGATCGCGTCGGCGCGCTTTATCGGGCGCTTGCGCCGTTCCGGCGTCTCCGCATCAACATGACAAAAATTGAATCACGTCCGAGCAAGCGCAAGGCATGGGAATATTTCTTTTTCGTTGATTGCGACGGGCACTTGACCGATCACAAAGTGGCAAAAGCTTTGAAGCTGCTAGGCGAGCATTGCAGCTACGTTAAGGTGCTTGGTTCGTATCCAAACGCAGAGTAAGGTCTGAATCCGGTGAAGTGAATGGCTAACCAACGCAAATCGAAAGTGAACGCCGTTTCCTATGCGCGTTGCTGCCTGGAAAGTCTCGCGCAAACAACGGAGCCAATGTCTCAACTTTTAAGACTCACCAAAATGACAGATGGGGGCCCCGTATTTACATCGCAGAAAGAACTGCCGTCCTGGATTTCGCTAATGTTTCTGCGCCCGAGCGAAGCATCCGTTCGGTGACATCCCACCCCAGGCAAGCGTCGGTGATTGAAATTCCATAGCGAAGTTCGGAGCGTGGCCGTGGGAATGGCTGATTGCCTTCGCTCAAATAGCTCTCGATCATCACTCCAATCAGCGAGCGTGTTCCGGCCGCGCGCTGCTCGATGACACTGCGCCAAACTTCTTCCTGGCGTGAATGCTGTTTCGCGGAATTCGCATGGCTGCAATCGACCATCAGCACCGGTGGCAAACCCGCCTGGGCCAATTTCGTTTCGGCTTCGCGGATGCTTTCAGCATCGTAATTGGGGTGCAACCGTCCGCCGCGCAGAACGACATGGCCAACCGGATTGCCAGTCGTCCGAATGATGCTGGTGATGCCTTCCTGGTCGATGCCGAGGAAATTATGCGGTGCCCGCGCGGATTGCAACGCGTCCAACGCAATTTGCAAGCTGCCATCGGTTCCGTTTTTGAAGCCAATGGGCATTGACAATCCACTGGCCATTTCCCGGTGCGTCTGCGATTCGGTGGTCCGCGCGCCCACAGCAGCCCAGGTCACGAGGTCCGCTGTATATTGAGGAATAATCGGGTCGAGAAATTCTGTTGCAGTCGGCAAGCCCATTGCCGTCAAATCGAGCAGCAACTTGCGGGCTTTTTTCAGGCCGGTTTCGATGTCGTAAGTGCCATCAAGATGAGGATCATTGATGAGCCCCTTCCAACCGATCGTTGTGCGCGGCTTTTCGAAGTAAACCCGCATAATAATTTCCATTTGCTCAATCAACTCAGTCCGAAGCGCTGTGAGGCGCGCTCCATAATCGAGCGCGGCATCGACGTCATGAATCGAGCATGGGCCTACCACCACCAACAGACGCGAATCCTTCTGCTCCAGAATATCCATCACACCCTGGCGGCTCTCCACAACCGTTCGATTCGACACCTCGGACATCGGGAATTCGTCCTTCAGCGCGCGCGGCGTCAGCAACCGGACCGTCTCTCTAACATGCAGATTTTGCGTCGGAAACATCGCTCATAGTTTACAAGTTATGGACGCGGATGGAAGTGTAATTCTCCTGTAGGAAAGCGCTCCCGCAAAGGCCGCGAAGGGCGCGAAGAAGAAAATCGTTTTCTTTGTATCCTTCGCGACCTTGGCGTGAGAATCACTTCTTCAGGGAGAGATCCACGCAGATGATCTCTTTGTCATTGCGGGCGTACATATGACGATTGGCAAATGACGGGTGCGACCAAAGGACATCGCGACCGGCAGCAGTATTGGTTGGTTCCAGCAAATGTGCGCGGCTGAGTTCTTCGTAACCCTTGGGTGTCAGATTCGCGATAATCAAATCTCCCTTCTCGTTAAAAAGTAAAAAGTGTGCGCCGTTCTTCACGATGAACGCATTCGCCCAACGAACCGGCTCACCAGAAGTTGTCGCCTGGAACGTTTCCCAAACTCGCTCGCCCGTGTCAGCCTTCAAACAACGCAATTGGCCGTAGCTGCACACGCCGTAAATGTACCCATCTTCAAGAAAAGGCGTCGATAAAACTGCATTGAGATGCGTCGTATCCTTTTCGCTGGCCTTTTGGGTGCGCCAAATTGGTTTTTCAATTGGCTTTTCGGCGTCGAGCCGAAGCATCAATGAACCATTATAGAAGGACGTGAAAAGAAGTTCGTCACCCAACTTGCGCGGAGTGGCGATGGACATGCCAGATCGCGATTGAAACGCTTCAGTCCAATAGACTTTGCCCGTTTCCGGATCGAGCGAATTGGCCGATTCGGGATGCCAGATGATGAGCTGACGTTTACCTCCGGCTTCTATAATGATCGGCGAGCTGTAACCCGGCTCTTTGGCCGACAATGCCCGCCAGATTTCTTTCCCGCTATCTTTGTCGAATGCAATCGCAGTTGTGCCATCACCCCCCGCAATGCAGATGAGCTTATTCCCGTCGAGCAACGGATGTCCCGCGAAACCCCACATCGGCGTTTTGATTTCCAAATCCTTTTTGAAGTCGTGCGACCACAGAACTTTCCCATCGGCTGCATCCAGGCAAAAGAGATTACCTTCAGCGCCGAGCGTATAAACCTTTCCCGCGCTCACCAATGGCGCAACACGCGGACCCGCCGGATAACTTACGCTATAGGGACAATCGTATTCATGTTTCCAAATAATTTTGCCATCGCTCTCATTGAGGCAGACAACACGTTCGCTGCCTTTAATGATGCCGCGGGCAAAGGGATCAGCAGGATTGTTCGCGCCTTCGGCAAGTTGGCGATCAGTAAGATAAACTCGCCCAGGAGATACAGAGGGCCCGGAATAGCCGGCCCCGATCGCCGTTCGCCACAGAATGTGCGGGCCGTTCGTCGGAAATTTCTCGACGATGCCCGATTCGCGCCAAATCGAGTCGCGATTCGGGCCCAGCCATTGCGACCAGTCATCTGCGAAAAGCGGACCTGCGCAAACCGCCATTAAAGCGAAGCATAACCCTGACGTTCGTTGCATAGGTTCACTATAGGCGCTCGCCGCACCAGCCGCGATGTAAAATCGGATACATCCAGCCCCAATCGGAATCGGGATTTCGCAAACTCAACATTGAACATCGAACGTCGAACACTACACTGGCAGCCGCATGGCTGAAGATCGATTGGACACAAATCAGAAAGCGCAGCGAATCAATTCCGACGCGAAACGCTACGGGACTTTCGCGGAAATTGGCGCTGGTCAGGAGGTGGCACGCTGCTTCTTTCGCGCAGGTGGCGCGGCGGGCACGGTCGCGAAGACCATTTCAGCTTATGACATGGCGGTGAGTGACGCGATCTATGGGCCGACCGAGGTTTACGTGAGTCGTCGCCGCCTGCGGTCGATGCTGGATTATGAATATGATTTGCTGTTGCAACGGCTCGATGAGAAGCGCGGAAGCAAGACTGCATTCTTTTCGTTTGCCAACACGGTCGCCACACGACGCGAGGGCGGAGATGGCTGGCTCGGAATTCGTTTTCAAGCGAAGTCGGGTTCGGATTCTTCCGAAATTCTCATTCATGTGCGGATGCTCGACAAAGAAAACGTCCGACAACAAGAGGCGCTCGGGCTCATCGGCGTAAACTTGATTTACGGAACCTTTTATTTGCATCGCGATCCGGAAGCCCTAACCCGTTCGTTGCTGGACAATTTGACTTGGGAACGCGTCGAGGTGGACATGATCCAATTTTCGGGCCCAGCCTTTTCAAAAGTGGACAACCGGCTCATGGCGCTCCAATTGGTTCGCGGCGGCCTGACCGAAGCCGCAATGTTCACTGCGGAAGGAGAAGCAATTCAATGGGCGGAGGTGTTATACAAAAAACCTGTATTGGTGCTGCGCGGCAGTTTTCGACCGGTCACCAAGGCTACGCTCGATGTCCTGGAGCGTTCCCTCGAGCAATTCGTGCGCGAGCCCGACGTAAAAAACGAGACACCAGTCGTGCTCATGGAAATGACCCTGCGCCATTTGACAACCGGCGACGTAATTGAAGAGGAAGATTTTCTGCACCGTGCCGATTTGTTAAGCGCGTTGGGAAAGACCGTCTTAATCTCGAACTTCCGCCGGTTTCATCGGCTGGCGTCGTATTTGTCACGTTACACACAACAACCGCTCGGCCTGGCGATTGGCGCGTCTAAACTGACAGAGATTTTCAATGAAAGCTTTTACAACGAGAGTGAAGGCGGATTGCTTGGCGGCTTGGGACAACTCTTCAAAAAATCGGCGCGCCTTTATGTTTATCCCAGCTTCGATTTCAAGTCAGGCCAGGCGATCACAGCCGAAAATTTCCTGGTCGCACCCCATCTCAAGCATTTATATCGCCACCTGTTGGATAACCAGTTCATTCGGGGTATCGCAAACTTCGACGCAAAGTTACTGCCGATTCGAAGTCGTGATGTGCTCTCAAAAATTCAATCCGGCGACGGCACATGGGAGGATTTGGTGCCCCCGCAGATCGTCGAGATTATCAAACGAAATATCTTGTTCGGATATCGGGAAGCCAAGCTCCTTGCGCAAGAATAAAACGGGGCCGGTCCTTGCGAACCAGCCCCGGCCAACATCTCAACCTATGAAACTGCCCCGCTCGCGTCGCGGACTGGGCAATCACCACTGGTGAAAGTATCGGATACAAAACGGGTTTTGTAATGTCGGCCTCGGGACAATTGGAGTGTCGGACTCGCGCCTACAGCAATTTTGTCCAATCAGTGACGCACCCACAGGAAACAACTGATGTCGCAGAAATTGGACTCCTTTACATGGGGCAACCTGTTGAATTCTGCGAATCGATCGCAACACCCCTTTTGGCCTTGCGCAACCGTATTCGCACGAAGCCCACAACCAAAACTCTATGCTGCGCTGATCGGCGTTAACATCGGTGGTTCTTTCGCAGACTTAAGCTCCTGCCTGTTTACCCCATCTGCTTTCGATTCATTCAACACCCTGATCTGTCCGCGAATTTTTTGGATGAGCGCTTCAATATTCGCCTGATCCATCCGCTTCAAAACAAACTCCCATCGAACCGCAAAACTTCCCGCCAGATCATATTTGCAATGTTTAAAAAGAGAATCGAACGCACGGCGGCGCTTCCGGTAGTCATCGCGAATGTGAACGAACTGCTCGCGTAGAGCCGCAAGATAGGCTTCGGTAAATTCAACCGGATTCGGCAAAACTTTCTCACGCTTATTGACAGGCACCGCGTAATGGGCGGCGAATATTTCCAGCGGCGATTTGTAATCGCCAAATGCGCCGGTGTGGTCGCAGACAAGCAGTTCGGATGGCAAGCCATCGTCGCCTTCACGAATAACTTCATCGCCATCGTCGAACACTGGCCGAGTGCCCTCCGCCATCGAGCGTCCAACGATCAAGCTCAATGCGGCCGCGTGCCCTAACAGTGCCGCCAATTTGGGCGCGTAACCCGGTTTGGCGTATCGCTCGACAGCCAGTTTGTCACTAGCAATGCCCGACAGGTACTCGCGCTCGAAGTAAGTCGTGCGGATTGGCTGTCCGCGATAGCGTTGGTTTACGCCCGAGTAAATTTCACTCAACCGGCGAACAGTGACGCGACGGGTAAGATTCATTCCCAACTGCAAACACCCCAACCGTCGATCAAGGCAATAGTCCGTGTAATCTTCACTTTCCTCGATGGACGACAACAGGTCCTTCCCTTCCTCGAGATGCTCCCACACGCCCCATTTTTGCAACCGCATGAAGCGTTTGATCGGCTGAGATTGCCCGCGCGATTTTAGTTCAGCGATATAAACACCACGGCGGCATCCTTCCTTCGGGCGATCCAGCGACAGCGGCTCAGGCACACGCCCCACGTTCACATATTGAAGATCACCGTAATCGCGGATGAAATTGAAAATGATGCCTCTGGCCCGCGGATCGCAAAGACGCTGCAACTCTGCGTTTTCGGGATGACTCGCAGCTTCATCGAAAATCGGATCAAAAAGAAATTCGCCTTCTTCGAAACGTCCTCCAGGCAACCATTCGATTTGCATGAAGAATTCGGGACTGAGTCCACTGAGAATCTGTTCCGTCTGCGCTTCATTGCCTTCGAGAAACAGCGTCGAAAGAATGCGTTCCGCCCAGGCTTTGTTTTTACATTCATTCTTCCGAAACGCTTCGTGGACAGCAGAACGAAAATGCTCTTTAAGCGACTCGTACTTCGCGAGCAATTGCTCGCCCGTCAATTGCTCATACACCACGCCGGCGAACTCGCGAGCGCCGAACCGCCGAAGGTCCGCAGCAAAGAAATCAATCTCGGGCCGGTCGAGCCGGTTCAGGCGCAACGCGTGCTCCCCAATCTCTTGCAGGTGTCGGGCCAGCCCCGAATTATCCAATGTGCCCAGATTTTCGAATTCCTGGCAAGTCAGCCAGCGCGTGCCGGTGAGTCGATTGTAGTAATAAATGGGCAAGCCTTGAATGGCCACCTTTGAATTCGCGAGCAATTGCTCGCGCGCCTCGCGCGTTTTGGGAATCGAACTCATCCGCCAGGCCTCGCCGCGATTTTTGATGCTCTCCCGCACACACGAGTCGGACAGCGAAAGGAATTTTATCTGCCGTTTGGAAACGAGCGTCTGCAGAAGTTCGTCCGCCGCAAACGCAAGGTCCATGCGCGCCGGATCAGGCCGGATCAGGATAAGTCCCGGCTCAAAAATGAGGTCCACGGAATTTGTGCAGATACCATCTTCCTCATCCGGCGTCAGAAGCGGTTGCGATTGGGCTGCGCGCCGCGCATTGAGGCTGTCGATAAATCCTTGCCGCTGCCACGCGTGCACCGGCGGCGGTTGCGTGTAGAGAACGCCGTGCTCGGGAAAGACTGTCCCGATATGCGCCGGCCGCGCGGCTTGTTTGTCCGCTTCGAACGGATGCGGGCCAATCAATTCCAATTCCATGCCGGATATTAATTTGGGATCGAAAAATGTCTTTGTCCACCTTCGATCTTCCTATGGCTTCGGTAGTTGACAAACCCTTCAACTTTCATAAGGTTAAGGTATTCGGGTAGCAGTACGTTTCTTCAGCGGGGTTCCCCACCCCCACCTCCTTGGCGTCTGCTGCCCGAATTTTTTTCACTTTGTAAACGACGAACGGTGGTGGAGCATTTTCCCAAAAGGCGACGTATTGAAGCGCAGCATTTCGCCTGTGTCGTGGACTTTCAGGCAGTTACTTAGCGCATTCCCAAAAAGTAATTTCCAATCCCGACGGGATTGCGCCCTCCAGCCCAGGGTTGCGAGGAACGAGCTACCTTGGGTTGGAGGTCGAAGCCTCTCAAACCCTGAAAGGGGCCTGAAAGGGTTGCGTCCCGATCGCTGGGGACGAACTCACACGGGTCGAAAAAGTGGCGGGAGCGGCGGGGCTCGAACCCGTAACCTCTGCCGTGACAGGGCAGCGCTCTAACCAATTGAGCTACGCCCCCGCAAGGAACTCCAAAACCGTTCGGAGCAGGAAGGTGAACCTAAGAAAATGTTCGCCACTCGTCAAGTCGAACCGCACAAAAACAGCGATTCCGCAAGAGGGTTTACAGTTCCAAACTGGCGCGGATGGAGGGATTTTTTTTGGCAGTTTTGGCCCAAAAGGGATTTTAGGAGTCAAACTGCCCTGGGTCGTGATGACAGTTCCCGCGCATTGGTGTGCCGCGGAACTTTGATTTGGCAAAGAACAGTAACCGAAACCATTGGCCTCAACCGCTCCACAGGGGCTCGAGTTGATCAGGGGCTTCCAAGGCGCGGTCCAACTGTTGAGCGATTTCCTGGAGGGTGGTGCGGCCTTGGCGCCAGAGTTTGCCGTTGAGGCGAACGAACAGTTCGAAGAGGTTAAAACCCAGCGCCAGGAAGAGCAACCAGGTGAGGATGGCCAGCGGGTGGTGGTGAGGACAATGGGTCAAGTGATAGTGCTGCGTCAGTTCGTTGAAAGCGTGATTTTCGATGCCCCAGCGCTGATGGCCAATCTGCCAAATCGTTTTGGCAGAGTAGCCGTCCAGAGAGGAATCGGCTATCCAGCGCCAATGACTCTGCTGCTGAACCACGGTTTTGTTGCCGGCCTGATACTGGTTTTGAGTCCAGGATTCCTGGGCGATGACGACCCGCACTAGGCCAGCATTGCCAAAGGGCAGCTGCTTGACTTCCCAGGCGCGGACTTGCCGCTGTTCCCAATCCCAGCTTTGGGCCTGCTGGTCGCGGCTTAAGGCCGTTGCTTCCTGGCAAATCTCATAGCGCTCCTGCTTGAGCACTGTAACGACGCCCCAACCTAAACGGCGGACCGCTTTGAGGAAAGGCGCGGTAGCGTACCACGCATCCAGCGTCAGGACGTCAAAAAAGCGCGGTCCATAGGTGCGCCGCATGCGCCCGAGCAGTCGCAGGGCGGCTTTAGCCTCATCCTCTGCCGGGCGTATCGGCTCCAAGTCCAAAATGACGCTGAAAAGCGGCCCCTGGAGCTGGGCGTAAACCTGGCGGTGATAATATTCGGTGACTTCCTGGATCTGACCGGAGCTGTCCTTTTGCTTGAGGGTGCGCCGGCAACAGCTCTCACAACAGCGGTGCCGGCTGTTGAACTGTTCGTTGGCATCGATGGCGACGATGAGCAGTCCTCCAATTTTTGCGCTCTCGAAAGCCTTGTTGGCCTTGAGGGTTTTGTTGGTAGAGACCAGCACTCCGCGCAAATCCTCCAGAGAGTAACGCTCGGTCGCCCGGGCCAGGGTGTCATCGCTGATCGGTTTTGGCCAGCGCACCAGGCGCTGCCATCCCAGACGGGCGGTTTGGGCTTGCAACTGCAGAAAGGAGCCGACGCGCAATAAAGCGCCCAGGAACAAAGTGGCGGTGAGCGCTGGCGTGGGGATGTCCGGGTCCGAGCGGGCGGCGCGAACCGCGTGCAGCGAACGAGGCAGATCGAAGACTTTGTCCGTGTAATTCCAAAACTGGCGTAGCCGGCTCAAAGCGGCTCATCCCGGCGGAGCAACTGGGCATTGAGTTGCGAAAGTTCCTCCAACAGCTCCTGAAAGTGCCGATAATGCTCCACGGCATTCTTGGCCCTCTGCTGCTGGGCCGGCGTCTTGAGCAGAAACTTGTTCATGCGGCCGACCGCCAGACATTGGGTGAGATAATAAAAGGGGCCGTGTTTGTGGCCGCCATGACGGCAAGAGCAGTGGCGCTTGCCGCAGACCGAATAACGAGTCACAAACGAAGCGCGGATGGCATCGGGTGAAAGGGTGAGCAGCTGCAGCAGGCGCTCTTTGCGCTGCCGCAAAGCCAGAGTGGATTTGCGGCGCAGGCTGAATATCCTAGCCATGTCTATGGATAGGATAGCAAATGTGAAGCCTCTGTCAACGAAAAAGAATCTGCCAGGAAGCTCCCTGTTTCCCGAATTTGCTCTAACCCCTTGCGCTTACGCCATCTCCACCTCCCCTCCTTCCCAATGTGCGGAATCGCTGGCACAAAAACCACAGCTAAAATAGCAATGCCTGAACCTTCGAAGAAGAAAAACAGGAAATGACGAAAACCCGAATCCTTAGCGAAACACCAGGAAGGCGCGCGATTGGTGAAACGGACCGCGGCTGTGTCGAAGACCAGCCGCAGAAAGCTGCTCCGTATCGACCGCGAATGGAAGTTCTAGCATGCCGGCTTGCGTTGGGCCTGCTGCGGTTGGTCTTCGGGACAGCCGTGGTCCGATTCGCTAACGATTCGAGCGAAAACACCTCGTCAAAAGAACCATTCAAAAAACTGTTAGGCAAAGCGAATAAAGCAGGAGCCTCCCGTGTGCCCGTCCGTCTCGCGGCTCTCTCTAATCAATTAGCTGTCCTTATCCTACAATGAAAAAATTTAAGTTGGGGTGGGACCGTAATTGTCCTACCCCCTCCGCTAACCTGCTCGCATGAAAAAACTGATTATCAACGAAAAGATCAACGACAAGAACCACTTCTGTCCCCGCGGCTTCACTTTGGACACCTCACCAATTCCCTCAACTCAATTCTCCGCGTTCTTTGCGTTCTCTGCGGTTAATTTCCAAAATTCTGCCATGCGAGCATCCATTCCCAGTTCCGGAATGCCCGTTGCGCCAAATTGCACCAAATTGCACTTAAACATTTTTGTTCCCAACTCCCTTAGCCTTCCCCACACCAGAACAACCGAAAAAACATTGTCTTATGAACCCAAATACTAGTTCCAAACATCAGCCCTCCCACCGCCGAAAAGGCAAAGTCGCTCGTCTCCCGGAGCATCTCCGCGATACCGTTAACAGCATGCTCCAGGATGGTCTGCCCTACGACACAATCATCGCAAAACTTCGCGAACACGGCTTTTCCATGGGCCGTTCCAACCTCACCCGCTGGAAACAAGGCGGCTATCACGATTACCACCAGGAACGCCTCTGGCTGAAAGAAATGCAATCCAACCTCGATTTCATCCTCGCTCACCTTCAAAAGAGCGATCCCGGCAAAATCCCCGAAGCAGCCATCCAACTCTCTTCCATTCGCCTCTTTCAATTTCTCAGAGACTTCAGCTACGCCGCGAACCATGGCGGTCCCAATCCCAAGTCAACCGATTTCATCCGTGCCGCAAACGCGGCTTGCCGTCTCAGCCAAACAACACTCGCTCTAAAATCCTTGAAATCCGCCACCGCCCAGTCCAATCAAGTGTTGGCATGACGATGAAGCCAGTCAAAAAAAACCGGACCGCGGCTGTGTCGAAGACCAGCCGCAGCAATGCCCATTCGGCCCACCGCATGAATTGCGTCCTCACCGTCAACAGCGGCTCCTCCAGCATCAGATTCGCTCTTTACGGCGCCGACTCCTCGATGCCCCGTCTCGTCTCAGCCAAACTCGAACGCATCGGCCTCGCGGACTCCTCCATCACGATCAAAGACAACAAGGGCAATTCACAGAAGCTTCCCGTAAAAGCCCCTAATCACCGTGCCGCTGGCGATTTCATCATCCGCTGGCTCGAAAAGAATTTCGGGTTCGATTGCGTCATCGGCGTTGGTCACCGCGTCGTTCATGGCGGGCCGATTTTCAAAACCGCGCAACGCATCACTCGCGGACTCCTGAAAGAATTGCATCGCCTCAGCCCGTACGACCCTGAACATTTGCCCTCCGGGATTCAACTGATGGAATCTTTCCACGAGCACTATCCCCACGTTCCGCAAATCGCTTGTTTCGACACTGCCTTTCACAGTCAGATGCCTCGTGTTGCAAAAATTTTGCCGATTCCTCGCCGATTCGACAAAAAGGGCGTCCAACGTTTTGGATTCCATGGACTGTCTTATTCGTACCTGATGGAAGAGTTGCAACGCATCTCCGGCAGCAAGATCGCGAAGGGTCGCATCATCCTCGCTCACCTCGGCAACGGCGCGAGCATGGCCGCCGTTCGTGATGGCAAAAGCATTGATACCACGATGGGCTTCACGCCCGCAGCCGGACTCCCCATGAGCACGCGCTCAGGCGATCTCGATCCCGGCCTCACCTGGTATCTGGCCCGCACAGAAAATATGACGGGCCAAAAGTTTCATGATATGGTCCATCATCAGTCGGGTTTGTTGGGAGTTTCAGAAACAAGTTCGGATATGCGTGATTTGCTCGCAGTTGAAAAAAAAGACATCCGCGCCGCCGAAGCCGTTGCGATGTTTTGTTATCACGCGCGGAAATGGATTGGCGCATTCACCGCTGCGCTCGGCGGTCTGGAGACCCTCGTCTTCGCCGGCGGCATTGGCGAGAACGCGCCACCCGTCCGCGCCCGCATCTGCAACGGGCTCCAATTTCTCGGACTCAAATTGGACCAAAAGCGAAACAATTCCTCCGCACCCATCATCTCTGCTCCGAAGAGCAACGTGACAGTCCGCGTCATTCGCACAGACGAGGAAATTATGCTCGCCCGCTCTGTCCTGCGCGTCCTCAGCACCCAAAACTCAAAATGATCACGGAATCAATTCAACCGATTTTAACCCTGGCGTCCTGGCACGGCCGAGGCGCGCCCGGAACACCCGTTTTAACGTCTTAACCTTTTCAACGATTCTTATGCACAAGCCATTGTCACCCAATCTGCTCGCCAAAATGAATGCGTACTGGCGCGCCGCCAACTATCTCGCCGTCGGCCAAATTTATTTGTACGACAATCCCCTGCTCAAAAAACCACTCAAGCTTGAACACGTCAAGCCACGCCTGCTCGGCCACTGGGGAACAACGCCCGGATTGAATTTTATCTATGTCCACCTGAATCGTCTTATCAAAGAGCACGATTTGAATACGATCTTTATCGCCGGGCCTGGCCATGGTGGACCCGCCGTCGTTGCCCATACTTATCTCGAAGGCACTTACAGCGAGTTGTATCCAAACATTTCACAGGACGAAGCCGGCATGAAGCACCTCTTCAAGCAGTTTTCATTTCCCGGCGGCATCCCCAGCCATGCGGCGCCCGAAACACCTGGCTCGATTCATGAAGGCGGTGAACTCGGCTACGCGCTCACGCACGCTTACGGCGCTGCTTTCGACAATCCAGACTTGCTGGTCGCCGCCGTCGTCGGCGATGGCGAAGCTGAAACCGGCCCGCTCGCCGCCAGCTGGCACGGGAACAAATTCCTCAATCCCGCCCATGACGGCGCGGTCCTCCCTATTCTGCATCTCAACGGGTACAAAATCGCCAACCCTAGCTTTCTCGCTCGTATCAGCCGCAACGAGCTCGAAGATCTATTTTGTGGATACGGTTACCATCCATTCTTCGTTGAAGGGGACGACCCAACTCAAATGCACCAATTGATGGCAGCGACCCTCGACGATGTGCTTGCAGAGATGAAGAAAATCCAAAGTGCCGCACGAAGCAAAGAACGCGGCCCAGAGCGGCCTTGCTGGCCAATGATCGTCATGAAGACGCCAAAAGGTTGGACCGGTCCGAAAGAAGTGGATGGAAAGCCAACCGAAGGCTCGTGGCGCTCGCACCAAGTGCCGCTCTCCGAACTCGCCGAGAAGCCGCAACATCTCAAACTACTCGAAAAATGGATGAAAAGTTACAAGCCCGAGGAGTTGTTCGACCAGGGCGGCAAGTTGAAACAGGAGCTAGCGGAGTTAGCGCCAAAAGGCGATCGCCGGATGGGCGCCAATCCGCACGCCAATGGCGGCAAGCTGTTGCGCGATTTGAAGATGCCTGATTTTCGCGATTATGCAGTCGCAGTCCCAAAGCCGGGCTCGGCCACCGGTGAAGCAACGCGCGTACTCGGCAGCTTTTTGCGAGATGTGATCAAGCTCAACGAGGCTCAACGCAATTTCCGGATCTTCGGTCCCGATGAAACTGAATCGAATCGGTTGACCAATGTCTTCGAGGCGACTAACCGCGTTTTTGAAGGCGAGATTCTGAAGACCGACGAGCACATCGCCCAGGACGGGCGCGTGATGGAGGTCTTGAGCGAACACCTTTGCCAGGGTTGGCTCGAAGGTTATCTCCTCACTGGCCGGCACGGTTTCTTTTCCTGTTACGAGGCGTTCATCCACATCATCGATTCCATGTTCAATCAACATGCGAAATGGCTAAAGGTCACACGACACATTCCCTGGCGCAGGCCGCTTGCATCGCTCAATTATTTGCTGACCTCTCACGTCTGGCGTCAGGATCACAACGGCTTCAGTCATCAGGATCCTGGCTTCATCGACCACGTCATGAACAAAAAAGCCGAAATCATCCGCGTCTATTTGCCGCCGGACGCGAATACCCTTCTATCGGTCGCAGACCATTGCCTGCGCAGTCGGCATTACATCAACGTGATTGTCGCCGGCAAACAACCTGCCCCGCAATGGCTCGACATGGATTCAGCCATTAAACATTGCACCGCAGGATTAGGCATCTGGTCTTGGGCCAGCAATGATCAAGGCAACGAACCGGACGTTGTCATGGCCTGCGCTGGCGACGTCCCTACCATCGAAACTCTCGCCGCCGTCGAGATGTTGCGACAGCATTTTCCTCACCTTAAAGTCCGTGTCATCAATGTCGTCGATATCATGACCTTGCAGCCGCGTTCTGAACATCCGCATGGCCTCAATGATGCGGACTTCGACTCGCTCTTCACCAAAGACAAACCGGTCATCTTTGCTTATCACGGCTATCCCTGGCTGATTCATCGCCTCACCTATCGCCGCACCAATCACAAAAATTTTCACGTCCGCGGCTATAAGGAAGAAGGAACGACAACGACTCCATTCGACATGGTCGTGTTGAACGACCTCGACCGTTTCCATCTCGTTGGCGACGTCATCGACCGCGTCCCGGGCCTTGCCACTCGCGCCGCCTACGCGAAGCAATTCATCCGCGACAAACTCCTCGACCACAAAGCCTACATCCACAAATACGGTCAGGACATGCCCGAGATTCGCAAGTGGAGCTGGGGCGGTCAGGCGGGCCCTGGCGAAAAGAAAGCGCGAAGGAGAGGATGAAATGAAACTCGAAATCCGAAATTCGAGACCGAGACTCGCTTATTTCGTTCCATATTCCATTTTTATCAGAATTCGAATTTCGATGTTCGGACTTCGAATTTCGCCCGTATTCACCGACGGCTCCCAGTGAATTGAAAATTGAGCGCGCACTCTCTAATTGTCTTGGCTCGCAAAAACTGATATTTAATCCCCACAGTCGGTGCCTTCCGTTTCGACTGCCTGACTAACAATCATCGATGAAAGTAGTTATTTTTTGCGGTGGTCTGGGCACGCGTTTGCGTGAGGAGACCGAATTTCGCCCCAAGCCGATGGTACCCGTCGGTGAACGGCCAATACTTTGGCACATCATGAAAATCTACGCCCATTTTGGGCATAAAGATTTCATATTATGCCTGGGCTACAAGGGCGAGGTGATTAAGGATTATTTTCGCAATTACCATTGGAACACGAGCGACGTGACGCTTGGTCTGGGCGCGCGACCGCAAATCAAATACCATAACCAGCACGACGAAGTAGATTGGACCGTCACACTCGTGGACACAGGACAAGCCACCATGACCGGCGGCCGACTGAAACGAGTCCTCCCCTTCATTGAAGAGGACACGTTCTTACTCACTTACGGGGACGGCTTGGCCAACAGCGACATCAACGCTTCAATTGCCTTTCATAAAGAACAGAAGAAGATTGTAACGATTACGGCTGTCCAACCGGCGGCCAGGTTCGGCGATTTGGAGATCAACGGGACAATCGTCACTGCATTCAAGGAAAAAGCCGAAAAACAAGCCGGCTTAATAAACGGCGGCTTCTTCGTCGTTAACAAACGCATCGGCAATTATTTGACCGATGACACCTGTGTGCTCGAACAACAGCCCCTGAACCAATTGGCAGCCGAAGGCCAGATCTCCGCCTACGTCCACAGCGGTTTCTGGCAATGCATGGACACGTATCGCGAGCAGCAATTACTCACCAGCATGTGGAACAATGGCAAGGCGCCCTGGAGCCTGTGGCAGAAATGACGAAAGCAGATTTTCTAGTAATCGGCGGCGGTATCGTTGGACTAAGCATCGCGCGCGAATTAAAGCGGCGTTTCAACGACACCCGCGTTGCGCTGATTGAAAAGGAACCAGAATGTGGACTTCACGCAAGTGGCCGCAACAGCGGCGTTATTCATGCCGGCTTTTATTACACCGCAGATAGCCTCAAAGCGAAATTCACACGCGATGGCAACCGGATGCTGCTGCAATACTGCGCGGAGAAACTAATTCCCGTCAACAAATGCGGCAAGCTCGTCGTGGCAAAAGACGAAACCGAGCTGCCGCAATTGGACGAATTGCTCCGCCGCGGGAAAGCAAACGGTGTCGTGCTCGAATCGATCACTGCCAAAGACGCCGTCAAAATCGAGCCGCGGGTAAAAACGTTCGAGCGCGCAATCTTCTCGCCGGCGACTTCGACCGCCAATCCCGTTGAGGTCTTGCAAGCCATGAAGCAGGATGCGGTAAAGGAAGGAATTTCCATTCATCAAAATGCCGCCTATCTCGCCAGAAAGAACGGGCATGTAGAAACTTTGGCCGGAGATTTTGAAGCTGGCTTTGTCGTCAACGCCGCCGGCCTCTATGCGGATCGCGTCGCGCGTGATTTTGGATTTTCAGAGGACTTCCGAATTCTTCCATTCAAAGGCATTTATCTTTATTCCGAAGAACCCGCTGGGGCTTTGCGCACCAATATTTACCCGGTGCCCGACTTGCGAAATCCGTTCTTAGGAGTGCATTTCACTTTATTGGTCGATGGTCGGGCCAAAATCGGACCGACAGCAATCCCCGCATTTTGGCGCGAACAATACAAGGGTCTGGCTAATTTCAAGTTCGGTGAATTTGCAGAAATTATCTTCCGTGATCTCGGCCTGCTATTTTTCTCAGGCTTTGATTTCCATCGTCTCGCGGTCGAAGAAACCCTGAAGTATTCCCGCTCCCGTTTGGTCAATCTCGCTTCGACTCTGCTGGAAAATGTGAAGCTGGAGAATTTTCGTCACTGGGGAAAACCGGGCATTCGAGCGCAGCTCCTGAACATCAAGACCAAAAAACTGGAAATGGATTTTGTGATTCAAGACGACGCCAGGTCTCTGCACGTCCTCAATGCTGTTTCGCCGGCCTGGACTTGTGCGTTGCCGTTCGCAAAATATGTCTGCGACAAAATTGAGGCGTCACGTCAAGGCCAGCGCAACCTCAATCATCATCAGCCTGGCTCTGCACCGCCCACTCAGGATAAGGCGCGCTTGAGCCTTTCATCGCATGCCAAATAATTCGGTTGAGCAAATCCTCCGGACATTGGTCCGGCTTTGCCAAAGGCAGGCGCGCTGAGGCAAAGGCGTTCTTGCGCAACGTGCGGTCCGAAATTCTCCTCGTCTCAGGATTTATTTGATCGAGCGGAATATTCGAAGCGACCGCGAAGAATGGTGTGAGATCCGCCAGGTTAGTAAAACAATCGAACATCGGCGTCGCAGTAGCATCCAGTTGATTCATCGGCGGCAAACCCAGAATGAGTTCAATCGTTCGGACGAGACTGGTCTGGTTATACTGCGCGCTAACCACCGCTCCGCGCCGAGTGTAGGGGCTGACAACATACGCGGTTGTGCGATAACCGCTGACATGATCCCAACCGTTCTGGGGATCATCTTCAATCGCGAGAATGCATGTCTCAGGCCAGAATCGACTATGGCTGATAGCTTCTGCGATTTGACCGAAAGCGAGATCGTTGTCTGCTACCTGGGCGGCGGGCGTTGCGCAGTTTGGTTTTGTGCCGCTGGTGTGATCATTCGGAAGGCACACGATGACCAGATTTGGGAATTCTCCGCTTTGCTCAAATTGTTTCAATTCTTTGATAAACTGCTCCGCCCGAAACGCGTCAGGAATGTCTAGCTCCCAGCCAACTGTATTCGTCGCTAGATAGGGTCGAAGCGACTCAATTCCCGGGCGGCTGTAGATCTCGATTTCGCCAGCGTGATTCGTGAAATCACGATAAAAGTCCGGAAACCTGGGCGCTACCGTCTGGGACTTGCCTTTCCAATGCGCCTCGGTGATGGCGCATTCGCCGTAAACGCGCAGCGTTTTTCCATGCGCGAGTGCATTGTCCCAGATGAAACCGGCGGGCGAGTAAGCGAGGGCATCCACTTCGTCGTCTCCCATCAGATCAGGATATGTCCGCGGAAAGCCCGCAAAAGAACGTTCCAGATAGTCGGTCCCGAATGCCGAATCAGTCCATTGATGACCATCCGCGCTGAGAATGCCCGAACAGTATGTATTATCGAGCAACACAAAATCTCGAACTAACTTGTGTTGGTTCGGTGTGAAATGCTGGCCAAAGACGCATAGAGAAGGGTCGCCATTGCCTTCTTTTATGTCGCCCAACACCTGATCGTAAGTGCGGTTCTCCTTAATGATGTAAACCACATGTTTGAATACGCTCGGCTCGCCGACGCGCTCTGGCACCGGGCGCGCGGGTTGATCCGCCCGCGCCGGCCAAGCGGCCTCTTTAAGCAGCGGATACCGCATGTTGGCCAGGGCAGTTCGTGTGAGTGACGTCAGCTCATGCGACGAAGGAGATTTGAAAATTGAAATTGAACCGCGATATTGATGCGAATTGAATTCAGGTTCGCCGTTTGATGGGCGTGGTCTTCCTGGGCTGAGGCCCTTGATGTTGGCAACGTAAAGTTGATCCTTCGAATGATCGTGGACGATCGCGCCGGGAAACCAGCCGACCGGCACAAGTCCGAGGAGCTTCGATTTTCCGGGATTGAAATCAATTATAGCAACCGCATTTTGCGTCCCATTACAGACAAACAGCCGGTTGCCAGAGTGGTCGAAAGCCAGTGCGTTCGGTTGAGCGCCGAAAAGATCGGCCGGACTCTGGCGAGCCCAGATCGTTTCCACGATTTGGTCAGTACGACTATCGATCACACTGAGCGTGTCGCTTCCAGCATTGGCGACGACCAGCCAACGACGGTTTGGAGAAAGGGCCATTGCGCAGGAGTGCAGGCCCGTGAGGATCTCGGATTTTGGATTTTCTCCTCCAGTCGTCGTCGCTACCAAATCAATGACCGAGACGGAACCTTCATTTGCGATATAGCGCACGGGATCAACGCGCACGCGAGTACCGTGCCCCATTGGGCCAGTCATGCTCTCGGCATCGGGCCGCCGGCCGCCCCAATTGCTCACATAGGCTTTATTTCCAGCGAGAACAACGTCAAAAGGCGCGACACCCACATTCCAAAGCCCGAGGACCTTACCGTTTGCACTGTCAAGTTCGACGAGACGATTTGAAAGATTTAGCGCGACATACAGGCGCTTGCTATCTGAAGAAATGGCGATGCCGGCGGGAATATCTGCTTTGCGGTGGGCCACATTTGCGGATGGCAGAGGAATTGTGAACAGGCCAACTACTTTGTTATCATTCTCGACGCCGAAAACTTTGATGCTGCCATCTACATTCGCAAGATAAATGCGCCGGCCATCGTGTGAAAATACTAAGCCGGTGAAGCTAAGTTGGCCTTTGGTGTCTGGTTCGAGAATTTGGCCCGAAACGGGGGCGGAGCCCGATTCTTTGTCCCCTTCTGACGGAAGAGGGACGTGTTGCAAGATTGCGCCGGAAGTTGGATTGATAACGACGAGGTCATGAGTTTTGCCCGCAGTAACGAGGAGCCTGCCGTTGGGACTTGAAGCCAAAGCCTGTGGTCGCATTCCCGGCAGTTCAACTTGCAGCCCAGTTGGTGTCAGAATCTGATTAACCGGAGTATACGAGCGATTGGGGCTGCGTCGGCCAACGGTCTCCCGGGTCGAACCGCTCGGTTCGGTTTGGCAGCCCGCGAGCAGGACGGCGAGAAAAATAACGACGCTGCATCTACTCATTTACGTGTACGACTTTGGCCGGGGGGAAGCCGTTAAACCAGGTGGCCGAGGCGTTGCTGTAAGCTCCGATATTCTCGGAATAGACGAGGTCTTCGACTTCCAATTCTGGCAGTTCTTCGGAAAGGGAAATTGTGTCGAGCGCGTCGCAAGTTTGGCCAAAGACAGCGCAGATTTCGGTTTTGCCTTTCTTGAATGGCTTTAAGTGATATTGGCAATGGTCGAAGATGATGCCGCTGAAAGTATGATAAACGCTGTCATCAATGTAGTAGCACGGCTTGCCATCGCGGACGGCTTTGCCAATGATTCGGGCGATGGAAGTTGCGGCGGTTGCGACGAGGAACCGACCGGGTTCGGCGAGGATTTGGATGTCTTTGGGAAAGAGACGGTCGATTTCGGCGTTGATCTTCTTGGCGAGGGCACTGAACGGTTTGACATGTTTATTGTACGGCGCTGGGAAGCCGCCTCCGATGTCGAGAATCTTGATTTCATGTCCGCGTGATTTGGCTTCGTCCATCACTGCGGCGGCGATGTTGAGGGCCTGGACGAAGTTCTGGAAATTCGTGCATTGGCTGCCAACGTGGAAGCTCAAGCCCTCAACGACTAATCCCATACCGAAGGCGCTCACGATTAAGTCAACGGCTTCACCCGGATCGCAACCGAACTTCGAGGAAAGCTCAACCATCGAGCCGGTATTCGGCACGCGCAAACGCAACACCACGCCGGCATGTGGGGCGAATTGTTTGATCTTCTTCAATTCGGAGACATTGTCATAGGTGACTAGCGGTTTGTAGTGATCGAGTGCCTGGAGCGTTTGGCGCGGCTTCGTCGGATTGGCGTAAATGATTTTGTCCCAAATAAAATCCTGCTGTGCCTTCGGCTGCAGAGATTTGATATTCTCGTAAACGAGCATGAATTCCGGCAGCGAGGCGACATCGAAACTCGCGCCCGCTTTGTAAAGCGTGCGGACAATCGCAGGTTCCGCGTTGGCCTTCACGGCGTAGTAAGCCTGCACTTTGGGCAAATGCTTTTTGAAGGACGCATAATTGGCGCGGAGGACGTCGTGGTCAATCACCACCACGGGCGTGCCGTGTTCGCGGGCGATGGCTTGGAGTTGGCGAGTCGTCATGAGAAAACAATTCGATTCAAAATCGCTCGTGGGCTTTAAGGGGTTTGGGCGATTGGCACAAGCGAAAAGATCGAACGAAATGAGCAATCGCAGAAATTGGCGGTCAAAAATGAAAAGGGCTGAGGACCGGGGTTGAGACCACAACCATTCTCCTGATTCCCCTGGCCCCCAACCCAATAACCGAGTTGGCAAAGCCTGCATTCCAATCCGCATACACTGCGGACGGGCGGCGCCCTGAAACGTCTGGGCAAACTTTGGCTGCGAAACGACTCCGTGCGTGAACTGCTCTAAATCAGATTCTCTTTGACAGGCTAAGCCTCCTACGTTAGGGGCGTTTTTGCAAGGGGAATTTGTGCGAACGGAGCGGAACTAGGCCGCCACTTTGCGCCGACCGACGTCTTGAAATAGCAGGGGTGGTTCCTTACAGTCTGTTTCCGTAGAAGCGGTGATTGGTTTTTCATTTGGCTCGGTGATACAAGCCTTCTGACGCTGTCACCGCTTCTTTGTTCGACTCAACTATGAAACATGCGGGTTAGGGGCAAATGGCAAGACGCGACAAATCATATCGGCTGTCGAAATCCATTCCTGTGGGGCCAACTTCCTGGCACGATCGGCTTCGCTCGCCCTCCCTGCTCTGCCTTTTGCTTGCTGTGTCAACCTTCGCCGTTTACACGCCCGTGCTGCGGAACGATTTCGTCAATTACGACGATTCGGATTATGTGACCGCGAACCCGCATGTCCAAAGCGGCCTGAAGTGGGAAAATATTCAGTGGGCGTTCACGAGCGGCCATGCAAGCAACTGGCATCCAATTACCTGGCTGTCGCATATGCTCGACTGCCAACTCTTCGGCCAACAAGCTGCGATGCACCATTTCGTCAGCCTTTTGTTCCATATCGCGAACACGGTGCTTCTATTTCTGCTGCTGAAGAGTATTACCGGGACGATTTGGCGCAGTGTGATTGTTGCCGGGTTGTTCGCATTGCATCCGCTTCATGTTGAATCGGTCGCGTGGGCGTCGGAGAGAAAGGATGTGCTCAGTGCGTTTTTCGGGTTGTTGTCAATGCTTGCTTATGTGGAATACGTGTCGAGTGTAGAGGGTAGAGCGGAGGGAAAACCTGAAACCCGCAAGCGTTCCGCAATTTTCTACACGCTCGCGCTGCTACTTTTCGCCCTCGGACTGATGAGCAAGCCAATGCTGGTCACGCTTCCATTCGTTCTCCTTCTTCTCGATTTTTGGCCACTTCAGCGGTTTGAACTTGCGCCGGTCAGGTTGAATCAACGCAAAGCGGGAGAGGACAGCCGCTTTCGTCGGATACTGACCGGACTGCCCGCCACTCTGAACCGCATGCCATTTCAATTGCTTTGGGAAAAAATCCCGTTTCTTGCCCTAGGCTTCGCTTCGAGTGTGATCACTTTTATCGTTCAACGGAACGGGGGCGCGGTATCCACCTCTATCTCATCCGGCGCACGGGTCGCAAATGCGGTGGTGTCGTATGTTCATTACATCCTGGACATGTTTTGGCCGAACCACCTTTCGGTGCTTTATCCGCACCCTGGCAGCTGGCCGGTTTTACAAATCGTGGCTTCAACGATCTTTTTAGTCGTTGTTACTGCAGCGGTGCTTTTTTCTGCGCGCAAACATCCCTATTTGGCTTTTGGCTGGTTCTGGTTCATTGGAATGCTCGTGCCGGCAATCGGACTCATCCAGGTAGGGATTCAATGCCGCGCGGATCGCTACACTTACCTGCCATTGATTGGCTTGTTCGTAATGTTCGCGTGGGGGGCGGCGGAATTGATTCAATATTTCTCTCGTTCGGAGATCGAGGAAAGCATCGCGGCGCCTTCTTCCAAAGGCAGGGCTGGGCAAAAGGGCGTAGAAATGTCTTCCAGCCAGCAAATCTCCAATTCGCCCGATATGGCTCTCGTAACAGGCGCGACGCTTTTCTCCCTGCTCGCCTGTGCCGTTATGACCTCGCGTCAAATTGGCTATTGGCGCAATAGCGAGACATTGTTTCGACGCACAGTCCAGGTGACCAAGAATAATTATCTGGCGTACAATAATCTCGGTTTTTATTTGTCCAATCGCGGCGAAGTGGCTGAGGCGATGGAAAATTATCGCAAGGCATTGGAGATTAATCCCGGTTATGAAGATGCCCACAATAACCTTGGCTACGCTTACGCTAATCAAAAGAAATATCCCGAAGCTATCGCTGAGTATGAACGGGCATTGCAAATCCGTCCCAACCATCCGGAGGTGCACAATAATCTCGGCAATGCGCTCGGGGACGTCGGGCGAGTGGACGAAGCCATCGCGCACTACAGGATCACTTTGCAGCAGAAGCCTGACCACGCGGATGCTCACAACAACCTCGGTGTTGCGCTGTCAATGAAAGGCCAGTACGCGGAGGCAATCGAACATTTCCACACCGCGCTCCGTTACAAACCGGGCGACGCCAGCGCCCACAGCAATCTTGGCAATGCCTTCGCCATTCAGGGCAAATTCGACCTCGCCATTGCGGAGTACCAGGAAGCGATACAGTTGAACCCGAAGGATAGCCAGGCACAGAATAATCTGGCCAACTCATTGGCCGGGCAAGGCAAGCTCGATGACGCCATTTCTCATTACAATGCAGCGCTGGGTCTTAAACCGAAAGATCCAGAGATTCATTACAACCTCGGCGCGGCGCTCGCGCGGCAGGGAAAGCGACAGGAAGCGCTCGCGCAATTTACCGAAGCTGTCCGCCTCAAGCCTGACTATGCCGAAGCGCAAACGCAGTTGCGCACTCTTGGTGCGCCGACACAATAACCCATCGACAGCACAAAACTTTCGACGCATTATTCGCATCCATTGGCAATATGAAATACGGCTTAAATATTCCTTCCAGTGGAGCGCTTGATTTACTCTCGCTCGGAGCGCTCGTCCATCGACTCGACCCGGGTGTCATTCCCTTCCGCAAAGCGAGTCACTGCGATATTCACGTCAGCGGTGGCGAATTTAACGTTGCCGCCAATCTCGCGGATTGCTTCCGGATGCAAACCGGCATTGCGACCGCCATGGTGGATTATCCGATTGGGGATTTGATCGCCGAACGGGTCCGCGCGATGGGCGTAAAACCGTTCTACAAGCTTTTTAGACATGACGGCGTCAACGGTCCGAACATGGCAACGGTGTATAGCGATCGCGGCCAGGGCGTGCGCGCGCCGGTGGTTTTTTACAATCGTTCCAACGAAGCCGGCGCGCTGCTTAAGCCCGGCGATTTCAACTGGAAAGAAATTTTTGCGGGTGGCGTTCGCTGGTTTCACAGCGGAGGAATTTTTGCCGCGCTCTCGCAAACCACGGCCGAAGTGATCATCGAAGGTATGCAAGCAGCAAAGGCCGCGGGCGCCATTATCTCGTTCGATCTAAATTATCGCGCAAAGCTCTGGAACATCTCCGGAGGTGCCGACCGTGCGGTGGCGGTCATCGAACGCATCGTCAAAAACGTGGATGTGCTGGTCGGCAACGAAGAAGACCTTCAACTTGGCCTTGGCATTCCCGGACCGGAAGTCGCCGCGAAATCGAAGCTCGATCCGAGCGCGTTCATTGGAATGATCGGAAAGGTCACCGCCAAATATCCTCAGATCAAAATTGTCGCGACCACTTTGCGCGAAGTGCATTCGACCAATCGCCACAGTTGGGGAGCAGTTGCATGGATCGATGGAAAGACCCATATGGCGCCGACTTGCGAACTGGACGTGCTCGACCGCGTTGGCGGCGGCGATGGTTTTGCTGCGGGTCTTTTCTACGGCCTGCTGAATGGCGAATCTGAGGAGGAGGCTGTGAAGATGGGTTGGGCGCACGGCGCATTGCTAACTACCTTCCCGGGCGACACAACAATGGCGACACTCGGGCAGGTGAAGGCGTTTGCCAAGGGCGGTTCTGCGAGAATCCAGCGATAGTGGTCCATTCGCAGGGCGATTGGAGCCAATTGTATGTCCTGTAAGGTGTCTCGGAACGAGACAATCTTTTCGCGCATCTTTCTCATTCATGTGGTCCAGGCGCTTCAACTTGGGCAAACAGTCCATTTATGCCCTGTTCATCCATGAGTTGATCAGATTTCGCGCGATGCAATCCCGTTTGGAACAGAAATGGCTGTAACAGATATAGTGCGTTCCCATGAGGGGAACTTGCCCAACTATTTGAATATGAAATTGACCAAAACTGTTTTTGCCTTCCTCGCCTGCACCACCACGATCACCCTTTTCACTGGCTGCGCCTCGGTCCTTTGCGGCTCGAAGCAAACGTTCTCCATCGGCTCCAAGCCCATTGGCGCCGACGTGCTGGTTTATGATGCTCATGGCGAGAAGGTCTTCGAAAGCAAATCGCCCTGCGTCGCCACCCTCGCGCGCGTGAAACCGGATAACGATCGCGCCAATTACGTGGTCGTGATCAAAAAGCAAGGTTTCGCTACCGCCCAGGTTCCGCTCACGTCGAGTGTCAATAAAGCGTATTTCGGAAATATTCTTTGCGGCGGAATTGGTTTCTTCATTGATCCAGCCACGGGTGCAATGTGGACGTTGAATCCCACGGCCGAAGGGTCAAAGGTGATTGACCACAATACTGCGTTTCTTCGCTCGGACAATTTGTTTGTGAATTTGAATGACAATACGCCCAAAGGACTGACCGCGGATTCGCGGCCGTTCGGGCAATAGTTTCGAGTTTATTGAGCACGCCTCAGCCTCACCCTCTCCCAATGCGGGAGAGGGTTTTTCGTTTTAAGAATTGACGGTATAACGGACCTGCTCATTGAGCCGGGAGCAAAGAGCATAAAAAAGAGCGGCTTCATCGATGAAGTCGCTCTCGTCTCGATCGTCCCTCAACCCATGATTAGTGAACAAAGGAGCTAACCAAGACTCACGTAAAATAACCTCCACCTCGCTTTGAACAATTAGGGTCTTAACCCTAAATAAGTAGAGTTTAACTAAGAATGGGCTTTACAATTTGGCCTTCGACGTCAGTCAGACGAAAGTCCCGACCCTGAAAACGGTAGGTCAGTCTTTCGTGGTCGAATCCGAGTAAGTGCAGAATCGTGGCTTGAAGGTCGTGGATGCCCACTTTGTCGCGGGTAATGGAGAAGCCCAGGTCGTCGGTTTCACCGTAAATCGTGCCTTGTTTTACACCAGCGCCAGCGAGAAACATCGTGAAGCAATCCGGATAATGATCACGTCCAAGAATTTTGCTGCCGGCTGTTCGGCCTTCGCGGAATGGCGTGCGGCCAAACTCGCCACCCCAAATCACCAAGGTATCATCGAGCAATCCACGTTGGCGAAGATCGAGGATTAATGCGGCGACAGGTTTGTCCATAGTCGCGCATTTTTGCGTGAGACCGTCGCGGATGTCTTCGGCGTCGCGCGTGCCATGAAAATCCCAACCCCAGTCGAAGAGTTGAACGAAGCGAACGTCTTTTTCGATGAGTCGCCGCGCAAGCAGACAATTGTTGGCGAAGCTGGCTTTGCCAGGCTCGGCGCCGTAGCTTTCGATCACTTCCTTTGGCTCGCGCGAGATGTCCATCACTTCGGGAACGGAGACTTGCATGCGGTAAGCGAGTTCATATTGTGCGATGCGAGTGGCGGTTTCAGGATGGCCGAGCTCGTGTTCCTGGGCTTCATTCAAATCGCGGAGAACATCAAGCGTGCGTCTGCGCATTTCGCGATCCATTCCCGGGGGGTTTGAAACATACAACACAGGGTCGCCTTTCGAACGGCATTGAACGCCTTGGTAAACGGAAGGGAGAAATCCGCTGCCCCAGGCGCTGGGTCCGGCACTCGGCTGGACACCACTGGAAATCAAAACCACAAAACCTGGGAGATTTTCATTTTCCGTGCCGAGCCCGTAGGTCACCCAGGAACCCAGGGATGGACGTCCGGAACGCGGCGAACCAGTAAACAAGAGCAGTTCAGCCGGAGTGTGATTGAACTGATCCGTGTTCATCGACTTTATGACGCACAGTTCGTCGGCAACTTTTTGGAGATTTGGAATTGCGTCGGACATCCAGATCCCCGATTTCCCATACTGTGCGAACTGATGCGGCGTGCCCATCAGCTTGGGAACGCCTGAGGTGAACGCGAAACGACGGTTTCTTAGATATTCATCGGGGCACGGCTTATCATTCCATTTCACCAGTTCCGGTTTGTAATCCAAGAGATCGAGATGCGGAGGACCGCCCGACATGTGCAGGTAAATGACTCGTTTGGCTTTCGGTTTGAACTGCGGGGCTTTCGGAGCCAAGGGATTTAGCGCCGCGAGGTTCCCTGCCCTGCTACGTTGAGGGAGCGCGGCGAGGGCGATCGCGCCGAGACTGAATTGACCAGCGCTGGCGAGGAAATTTCGCCGGGTGATTTGCCGTAGATTTTCGAAATGTGGATTCATGGTCTCATTAATGTTTCGTCCAGATTCAGCAACACGTTTCCGACAGCGGTCCAGGCGGCGAGATCGGCGATGTCGTTTTTTTGCGTTGTGACGCCCGCCATCTCTTTCGCCTTGTCTGGTTTCGCAGCATAATCGGATTTGGCCTGATCGAAGAAAGTCACGAGGCGTCGCAATTCGGGAGGACGCGGCTGGCGCGCGAGACAAAGCCGGAAACCATAGCGCACCTTGTCAGCGGTTAAACCGTTCGTATTGGCAATACGTTTGCCAAGCGCCTGCGCTGCTTCGACGAAAACCGGGTCGTTCATCGTCACGAGCGCTTGCAACGGGGTGTTGCTCCGGGGGCGACGAAGGGCGCAGACTTCGCGATTCGGAGCGTCAAATGCAGCCATCGAAGGATAAGGGCTGGTGCGGCGCCATTCGATATAGACGGCGCGGCGATAGCGATCCTCGCCTTCGCTCGTTTTCCAATCGAGTGAACCGCCAAAGGCAGCGGTCAACCCCAGCGAGGGCTGCGGCGGGCGAACGGGGGATCCAAACATTTTTTGACTTAGCAAGCCACTGACCGCGAGAGCCTGATCGCGAACGACTTCAGCCGACATGCGGAAACGTGGGCCTCGCGCGAGCAGCAAATTGTCCGGATCACGTTCTTTTAGCTCCGGCGTTACGCGAGAGGATTGCCGGTACGTCGCCGACGTGACGAGAAGTTTGAGGAACGCTTTGATGTCCCAAGGCGCAGTAGTGTCATCGCCATCTCGGAATTGGCAGGCGAGCCAATCGAGCAATTCGGGATACGTGGGTGGTTCGCCTTGTGAGCCGAATTCTTCGCTGGTCCGGACGATGCCGACACCGAAGATTTGCTCCCAAAGGCGATTGGCCATAACGCGTGCAGTAAGTGGGTTGTCCTTGTCCATCAGCCAGAGCGCAAGGGCCTGGCGATTGGGCGTTGAACCTTTTGGCAATGGATTAAATGCGGTGGGCAGGCCTTCGGTCACTTCATCGCCAAGAGAGAGATAGTTGCCGCGGAATTGAATGTGCGTCTTGCGGCGTTTCTCTCCTGTCAGTTCGCGCATGACTGGCACGGTATCGCGAGGCATATCGACCATTTGTTTCTTCAAAGCAGCCAACCGGTCGCGCTCGGGTTTGAGGTCTGGAGCGACGTTTGCGCGATAATATTCGGACAGAGCGGCGCGGTCGGAGCCACTACGTTCGTTTGGTTTTTTCGAAATGGAACGCAAAAGAGGTTCGGGCAATGCGGCGTAATCCGCGATATGTTCATCGGACGAAGAGCTGACGCGGAATAAAGCTGGTGGACAACGATCGTGGCGTGCGTTCTGTTCGATGACCACTCGGAGTTTGGTGCCAGCGACAGTTTCAATGGGTCGTTCCATCAGGAGGGTCAGAGAGTGGCGCTTGTCATCGTCTGAGTTGATGTTCCAACCTTTTCCTTTCTTTTCGCCGGGTTCCTCAATAAGAGTTTTTAGATCGGACTTTCCGCCGGAGCTATCGGCGAAAACATTTTTGAATCGGAAGGGATCGATTCCGTTTAAGCCATAAGTGACTTTGGGTGACGGAGCGTCCGTCACATTCCGCACCCAAATGAGCTTGCGATTTTCATCTAGCAATTGGATTTGGACACCGGCCAATCGGCTTTGGAGGTCGTGATCGGTCCGATTCCAGACGTTGATGCGATCAATCTTTTGGGCAGTCTTTAAATCGAGTTCCCACCATGGATTGGTGGATTGTTCGGTGTGAGTTGTGGATTTTTTGTCGAAGTCACCGTCTTTGTTCCCATCGATTGCCAAACGGGCTGCTCCCTCGAAAGCCGTGCTGCTTTGAGATGCCTCGCCCTGAGGCGCTATATTGGTGTTGCCTTTGTAAACCTCAACTTCAGCAAGCGAGAGGATTTTGTCGGCGCCCGGAAGTTCGAGCCGAACGTAGCGTACCAGGGGCCGGTTGGTGGAGGGAGTGACCAGAACCGCGGAAACTTGTGAGATTGAAAAACCGGCACCGCCGCTTTGTTCTTCGCTCGCTTTTTCGCGCGGCAGAACTTCGAGCCGGAGCGCGGAAATTCGGCCCGCGTCTTGAGCAAACTCCAAATGGTACGTTTCGGTTTTGAGTTGAGGAGCCGCTTTGAAAGCGTTGTCAGGGGCGCGCTCAACAACGCCGCCACTCTCAGCCTTCATCGTGAGCGGTTCGAGCGGGACCCACTGCTGTTCCCCGGGAAATTTGCTTTCCCAGTCGGCTTGAGCTGCGAGCGATTCCGGTGTCGGCGTTTTGAATTTGGTTTCGATCTCGGTGATTTCGCCTTGAAGCTTCTTGCGTTCCCGCTGCTGGGCCGGCGTGAAAATCTCAAACAGAGGTGATTCGTCTTTGAGATCGGCATCGGCGGAGTTGTTTAGTATCGCAAAGAGCCGGAAATAATCCTGCTGAGTTAAAGGATCGTATTTGTGATTGTGGCATTGGGCGCAGGCCATGGAGGTGCCCATCCAAACCGCCATGGTAGTGTTAACCCGATCGATGACCGCCGCATTTCGAAATTCTTCGTCACTTGTCCCGCCCTCATTGTTCGTCATGGTGTTGCGATGGAAAGCGCTGCCGATTAGATCATCTTCATCACCGTCATCCAGAAGATCGCCAGCGATTTGCTCCAGCGTGAATCGGTCGAAATGTTTATTCGCGTTAAGCGAGCGAATGACGTAATCGCGGTAGGGCCAGATGGTGCGGGGCGGATCATCGGCGTAGCCCGCAGAATCGGCATAGCGCGCGAGATCAAGCCACATGCGGGCCCAATATTCGCCAAAGGCAGGATTTGCGAGCAGACGATCGACGACTTCCTCGTAGGCGCGCGGATTGCGGTCTTTCACAAACTTGTCCACTTCTTCGGGCGGAGGAGGCAGGCCGGTCAGGTCGAGCGAAACGCGGCGGATAAGTGTATATCGATCTGCGGTTAAGGATGGTTTCAATCCCTCGCGTTCGAGCCGGGCGAGTATGAAATCGTCAATAGCATTTATCTGCCAGTGAGCGCGTTTTACTTGAGGCAGCGGAGGCCGCACTGGTTTGACGTAAGCCCAATGAACGGCATAGGGCGCGCCTTCGGCGACCCAGCGGCGTAGTATGTCGATTTGCGCAGGCGTTAGAGTCTTGCCGGATTTGGTTGGAGGCATCCGATCGTCGAGATCGGATGTGGTGATGCGCGAAATCATTTGGCTCTTTTCGGGTAAGCCGGGGACAATAGGGATTTCGCCGGATTTTGCAGGCTTGAGCGCTTCTGAGCGGATGTCGAATCGGAGCTTTGCTTTGCGCGCGCCGTCGTCCGGGCCGTGGCATTTGTAGCAGTTTTCGCTGAGGATCGGGCGAATGTCGCGATTGAAATCGACGTGCGTGGCGCCTTTTTTGGCGACGTCCGCCGCTTCGACGCTGGAAAATACGAACAACCCTAGACTGATGGAAAGTGCAATCGACCCGTTCGGGCGTCGTGTTTTCATGACTCGGCGGACAGCATCTAATATCGACAGTCGAGCATGCGCGGTCAAGGGTTCGGATTCGACCGCCAAAGGGCCGGATGCGTCAAAACGCAAGGGGCAGCACCTCGGACCGCGCCCACCTCATTTTGACAAGGGTGAGGCAATTATGTTTTGACTTCGATCGTACGCGGCCACTGCTCGTATGCCTCCCAATACGTTTTTTTGAGGGCAATCTCGTCGGCGGCGGCGGAGGGTTGGACACGCCCGTTGACGTCAATGGCGCGTGAGACGATCGTGTGCTTGCCGGGCGGCACCACGCCCAGGTCTATCGAAAAAAACCTCCAGCAATACTTTGACCGAGGTTTTGCGTCCGGAACAGCGGCCCGCCAGGAACCATTGTTTAATTGAACTTCGACACGGTCGATTTCCGTGCCATCGCTCCAGGCCACGCAGTAGGCCTTCAACGGGATAGCGCCGTTATAGGTCGGCTTGCGAGTGACGCGCGCAACAATGGATTTCAGGTTAATCCTGGTGACGGAGGTTTCGGTATAAACAATTTCTTTGCCGTGCCGTTCACCGCGAACGGTGACGTAGTCACGAGCCATGAATCGACCCATATAGCGCGTGTCGCGCAGTTCAATTCGAGTCAGCCATTTCACGCTGGCAATTCCATACCATCCTGGAACGATTAAGCGGAGTGGAGCACCGTTGCGTTTTTCGATTGGCTCGCCGTTGCGCACGTAGGCAAGCAGCAACGGGAGTTTTGTTGCGTCCTCGATAGACATGCTGCGGCCGAAAGGCACTTCCACCGTCAGCTCGCGATTTGTGCCGGGACGAAGCGTTTCCTTTTTTCGATCTATCCCAAAGAAGACGATTTCCTTGGCCTTGGGATCGATTCGGCATTTCTTCAAAAGTGGCGCTAACGGTGTGCCGGTCCAGTGACTGTTATAAACGGCGTTCATGAACCCCTTGGAAGAGCCATTGCCGGAGCATTCCAGTGTCATGAGTTCATCTTTTTTCGGAAGTGCTTTCAATTCGGCGAGGGTGAGCGCCAGTGGCCGCGCGACCAGCCCGCCGATCTCCAGTTTGAAATCTTCGGCATCGAAATCGGGAAGTCCGTAATGCTGCACGTTGAATGCCTGAGCCTGGGGTGTAAGCCAATCGTTTAGTGTCTCCCAATCGAGACTTTTGTCGCCAGTTTGCGGCATGCCGACGAAGGGCACGGATTCTTCGCCCGGCTGCTCTGTTGGAAACGCCAGCGCTCGGACCGGAAATCCGGCCATGCACGCGGCAATTCCAGCGACGCCCGCTTTCAAGATTTCACGGCGCGTGAATTGATCCCGGGGCATCACCGTTTCCTGAGAAATGGTTGAAATCATTGGCTCGGTATCTCGCTTCATATCAAGGCTCGATTAATTCTCTGTTGCCTTTGTGATTACCAAATCGTCAGGAATTAGCAACAGTCCTCAGCCACGCTTACTCGCGACGTTCCAGGGCGAAAGATGACTGCGATGGGTGGAGATGGGTGCGGATCAGCAGGAATGCGGGCGTCGGAGCAGTGAAGGGATGGATGAGGGCCTTTGGGGGTCCAGACCCGTGAACGGCTCTTCGCTGTTTTCAGTGGAATAGGTAGGCTTGGTTGGGCTCGCCTGGACTAGACTCGCATTCGGACCTCATCGCGGCGCGAGGAGATGGGTGGGGGTATACGAATCGCCATTGAGTTAAGGATTTCTCAAAGATAAGAATGTACAAGGTAGATACATTTGTGCATTAGAGTGGAGGTGCACACGATTACTGAAACAGTTCCTGGTTACCTTGTTAC
>Ga0193709_1000038_pt1 | contig 62106 bp, 52 predicted proteins | sample H3c2metaG_FD_160571 | JGI IMG/M metagenome (GOLD analysis project Ga0193709, IMG submission 160571) | Soil microbial communities from a riparian zone of the East river system, Colorado, United States - H3c2 | ecosystem: Environmental > Terrestrial > Soil > Riparian zone | place: USA: East River...
GATGTGTCTGGAAACCTTCTGGCGCAATGGGCGTTGGTCACTCTTATTCCCTCATGTGCCTCCCAATTTCGACCCTTCCAAAAATTGAGATGCTCCCCCTTTTCATGGTCGCCGAGGGACATTCTTGCGGGCGGGTGGAATCCAAGGCAATATTGAGAATGCTAGTGGATACGCCACCCAAAATCCGCGATGTGCCAGCGAAATTCGCGCCGGTTGAGGTGTTGCCTCCGCTAGTCGCCACCTCTCGCATACCCAGGACCGGCGAAGGTCCACCGATTCACGCGTTATCCGCTTTGGTGTTGGCGGCCGTGGACAGTTTGTGGGCAGTTTTTGCTTGGGAACCCCCGTTATGGATTGTGGCGATCCCGCTCTGCTTTCTGGCGGTCTTTGTCCCGAGTTTCCTAATCCAGAGACATCTGAAACATGACGGGAACGGCCGAGCTTTGACTTTTGCAACGTTGCTGGCAGTACTGGCGGCGATTCCCATTCCAATCACCGGCACGGCTGTCGGAGTCAGTTTGCTGGCGTGGACGGGTTTGGGTAAATTGCTCCGCAAGTCACCAGGAAAATAGTCATGTCCGAGCGGCAAATTGAATTCAGCGCGACTGCGGAATTGATCCAACCGCGGGAAAAATCGTTGTTGGAGTTAAGAGCAACACTCGAGATGGTCCAGGGATTTATCGAGTTAAAGTGGACAGACGGGCCGACGGGTGCGCGAGTCGCCAGCGGACGCGTCCGATGCACCGGGAGCGACGAACTGACCTGGGAGCTTGAATGCGGAGAAAACCATGAGACCAGGCGGTCGAGCCACCATCTGACTGCTATACGGGCGGCGGTTGCACGCTGGCTTGGCCGATTCCCCAGCGCCAGCGAAAATTTCCGCCTGGCGAGGGTTGTGCATCAGGGCCGAAGCCTCACGCCGGTTACTCTTGAAGGAGCCGCGTTCGAGGGGGTGCCACAGGCGTGGCTTGAGGACAACATCAAGCAAATGGCGGATGAGCTGAGCATCGAGTTTTCGCCGTTGGGCCAGATGATGCAGGATCCTGTCGCGCGCAGCACCATAGAGTGCGAGGAGCGGCGATTATTGCGCGAGCGTGAAAAACGGGCCACTGAAGAAGCGCGCCGGCGAGGACAACTGGAGCGATTGGCGGAGGAACGCCGTCGCAAGGAGCGCGTTGTGGAAGGGCGCAAGGCGGCCAAGGCGAAAGAGGCGGTGGCGCGTGAGAAAATCAAGCCTGCAATTCCAGCGGCCCGATCTCGGGAGCGCGCGCCGATGCCGCCTTTGCTAGTGCGAATCGAATTGCCAGAAGTTGAGTTTCAGGAAACCGCTTTCTCGCTGAGCGACCTGCGAAGTTATTCTTTGCGCGAACGGGCGGCGCTTTGGTGGGTGTCGAATCAATCGGACGATCTGCTCTGTTTGCCTTACTGCCACATCCAACAATTGGACTACCAGATTCGCACAGCATTGCGTGTCTTGGGTCCGCTGCGAGGGCGCGGGCTGCTTTCGGACGAAGTGGGCCTGGGCAAGACGATTGAGGCCGGCCTTGTGCTTAAGGAACTGCTGTCACGGGGGATGGTAAAGCGGTTTCTGGTGCTGACGGTCCCGTCGCTGGTGGACCAATGGGAGGAAGAACTGCACGAGAAATTCGGTCTCGCGACGACGACGACAAACCACTCGGCAGCACGCAGCGACGCGCAGAGGTTCTGGCGCGAGAGCACCGGCGTCGTGGCCAGCCTGCACACACTGAAGCAGCCCGCGCATCTTGAGATAGCCCGGCAAACCCATTGGGACATGCTCATTGTCGACGAGGCGCACTATTTGAGGAACCGGGATTCTCAGGCCTGGCAGGCGGTCAACGCTTTGCCGCGCCAATTTCTGCTGTTGCTGACTGCCACACCGGTGCAGAACTCGCTGGAAGATCTTTACAATCTTGTAACACTGTTGCAACCGGGCCAATTGCCGAGCCCGAAAGAGTTTCGAACGCGCTTCATTGATCCCAGGCGGCCCCGGCAGCCGCGCCAGCCCGAGGAACTGCGCCGATTGCTGGGCCAGGTCATGATCCGGAACACGCGCGCCAATGCTGGAATCAGTCTCCCGCCACGCCGCGCCGAAACGGTACTTTTCGAGGCCGAGGAGGAAGATCGGGTTTTCTGGCAGCAATGGGAAAACGAGTTGCGCGGGTGTCTGGCCAAATTCAGTCCGAGCCAGGCAAGTCTGTGGGGTCGGCTGTTGCTGCAAACCGCAGGCAGCAGCCCCGCGGCATGGAAAGAGGCGCTGGAGAAATTCCCGGAGCGCGCACTGGCGCGGGGATGGCGAGAACACGCTCCGTTGGAAGCGAGTTGGCGGCGCAAATGCAAATTGATTGAGCCACTGACTCGGGTCGAGGGTGGGGCGGTTATTTTCACGCAATTTCTGCAAACACAAGCGTCCCTGGCGGAGCAACTTCGCAAGGCTGGTATCGAAACTTTTGTCGTCAACGGCGCCACGCCTGCCGCCGAACGGCAGCCCATTACTGAGGAGTTTCATCGCCGGGGCGGGGCGCTGCTCCTGACGCATAGCGGCACTGAGGGCCGAAACCTGCAATTCTCGCACTGCCTCGCCAATTTCGATTTACCCTGGAACCCGATGGAAATCGAGCAACGCATCGGGCGGCTTCATCGTCTCGGCCAACAGCAGCCGGTCCGGATTTATAACTTCGTTCAGGCGGGGACGCTGCAAGAACATTTGCTGCAGATCCTCCAGGAAAAGCTCAATCTCTTCGAACTGGTCGTGGGCGAGACCGGATTGGTGCTTGGGGAGCGATTCAGTAGTGACGAGTTCGCCGAAGAAGTTTTGCGCCGCTGGCGCGAAAGCGTTGGCCGCGTGGGTGAGGCGATGGCTGGTCTCGGGGAGGAATTGGCCGCCGCGCGAGATGCCTATGGCGAGATCAAGAAACTGGACGAGAGCTTGTTCGCGAAGGATTATGAGTCGCTATGAGAAGCCTGCGTTGCCAGAGCGCGGCGTTGCGGATATTAACGCAAATGGCTGCAAAATCTTTGACCCGCCGTCTATGCGCTTAGATCGCCTGTCCTACGAGCCCGGGGCGCTGGTTGACTTCTATGAGGCAAGCTTCTCCGCAATGGGGGCACTCTGCGAGCGCACGTGGCACGATCGCCTGCAGATCGTCGCCGAAGGAGTGGCTGCGAAACTATGGAATAGTGATGGCCAGTTGCATGAGATCGAGCTCACATTTGCTCCCGCCGATGCTACAGCCGCCCGAGATGCGGCCCGAGAAGTTTTTCCTGGCTGCCCATTAACCTTTCGGGTGTCCGAGGGGAATTTGCCCCGGCCCATTCCCCTGGAGCGAATCGCTTTGGCCGGCGAATCGGGCGCGCATCCGCCCGAGATTGCGGTGGCCGAGAAACTCTGGCGGGCGCAATTTCCGGATACAACCCGCTGGCGGCTGGCGGCGCCTCTCAAACCGGGGATTCATTTCTCTCTGCTTGCGCTCGTCCGCTGCGAGATTCAGTCGATTGACCAGCATTGGTCTTTGCATCGGCTGGCAATTTCACTGCCCGGCGGCCAAACCGATGAGTCGCTGGCCCACGAGATCTCATTCGCTCAGTCCGAGCCACAAACCGCGGAAACGCTTGAATGGCCGAGACCCGAAATCCCGCGCTGGCGAGCATTCTTGCGAGATGCGCTTGAGGCGGACCTGACCGGGGAACTCGCCGCCATCCGCAGCAGGCAAGAGAGCTACCTCCGCCGCGAGTTGGAACGGATCGACGATTATTTCGAGAACTACGAGCGCGAGCTTTCGACGCGGGTTGGTCGGAGCGCAAGTGAGACTTCCAAATTGAAAATAGTGGAGCGCCTCGCGGCAGCCAAGGCGGAGCATACCCGCCGCAGGACTGACCAGGTTGCCCGGCACGAAATCCGGGTACAGCCGCACCTGGACGCGTTGTTGGTGGTCGGCGAACCCGCGTGGCGCGGCAGCATCAACGTGGACCGCGCCCGTGTCGCGCAAACTATCGAATCGCTATTCGTTCCCCGGGCGCGACGGTGGTTCCGAGATTGAGATGGATACCGTGCCACACATACCCGCGCTGCGCCGCGGTCGAGCCTACGAAAGCCTGGACAAAAATGAAGTGAAAGACCACCGGACCGGCCAGGTCAAAGCCGTGCTTAGCCAGGTCAATGGCGGAATCGTGCGGAAGGACCTGCAACGGCTTGCCGAGTCGCGCAATGCCTTGAAGAAATTTTCCTCAATGCAACTTTTGGAAATCTGCGCCCGCGCTGGCGACCAATTCCTCAACGGCACCCTTCCGCTCGGAGACAATGGCGCCACCCAATCTCCCCAGCAATACGTTGAGACACTTTCCAGCACGAGTGGTCTGCCGCACGTCATGGTTCGTCGTAACATGAAGAAAATTCACAGCGCATTGACCAATATGCGCTCCATTCTCGACGGACTGACGCGCGGCCTGGATTTATCATTGCTTGATGCGGGCTTTGGTGAATTGGGTGGCACACCGATCAGTTTTTATCCGACTACGCACGCGCTCGGTTTGGTAATGCCGAGCAATTCGCCGGCAGTAAACTCTCTCTGGCTGCCGGCTATTGCGCTCAAGATTCCGGTGATGATTAAACCAGGCCGCGAAGAACCATGGACGCCGTTTCGACTGATTCAGGCATTCATCGCGGCAGGCTGTCCAGCCGAAGCATTTGGTTTTTATCCGACGGATCACGAGGGCGCGGCCGAGATTCTGAAATCGTGTGGCCGGGCTTTGTTATTCGGCGACAAAAGTACGACCGCGCAGTATGCAAACAATCCGGCCATCGAAATCCACGGTCCTGGCTACAGCAAAATCATTATCGGCGAAGACGGAATCGAGCGCTGGCCGGAGTTTATTGACCTGATGGTTTCGTCTATTTCCGACAATGGTGGACGGAGCTGTATCAATGCATCCACAGTGGTAGTCCCTCGGCATGCGGCCGAAGTGGCCGACGCCCTTGCGCAGAAGCTTGGGCCTATCGGCCCGGTTGCGCCTGAAGATGAAAATGCGAAGCTTTCCGGATTTGCGAATCCCAAAATGGCGGACTCCATTGATGCGACCATCGAAGAAGGACTGAAAACGCCGGGCGCAACCGACGTCACAGCCAAATATCGCAATGGTCCGCGCAAGGTTTCATTCGCCGGCGGCACGTATTTGCGGCCAACGGTTGTGTTGTGCGATTCATTCGCGCATCCACTGGCGAATCGGGAGTTTTTGTTTCCCTATGCGAGCGTGGTCCAGGTGCCGCAGGCGCAAATGCTGAACCAAATTGGCCCCTCACTGGTGGTTACGGCGATAACCAAAGATCGGTCCTTTCAAGAAACATTGCTCGATTGCCTCCTCATCGAACGATTAAACCTTGGGCCGATTTCCACCATGAATATTTCGTGGGATCAACCGCACGAAGGCAACATGTTCGAGTTCCTCTACAAACGTCGCGCCATTGCGATCAAGAATGGCTCCGACTGAAAGTCTCTACGATTGAACATCGTTTGCCCCAAACTCGTCTGAATTGTGCCGATGAGCGAGCGAATTTCAGACTCAGAAAGTAAGCCGCTGTGGAACTTTGATTATCAGCCGCGGACGCGCATCGTCTTCGGAGTCAATGCCGTCGAGCGTGTCGGCGATCTCGCGCGGGAGATTGGCGCAAAAAATGTTTTGCTCGTAACCGATCCCGGAATTGTGGCTGCAGGTCATGCCGCGCGCGTGCGCAGCGTTTTGGCATCGGCCGGGCTCGAAGTAACGTTTTACGATCGAGTTCGGGAAAATCCGACGACTCAATGCATTGATGCGTGCGTAGCGGTTGCGAAAGCAGCAGGTATCGACACCATCGTCGGGCTTGGTGGCGGCAGTTCGATGGATACCGCCAAAGGCTGCAACTTTCTCCTCACCAACGGTGGACGAATGCAGGACTACTGGGGCGTCGGCAAAGCGATCAAGCCGATGTTGCCCCTGATCGCCATACCCACAACCGCTGGCACCGGGAGCGAATGTCAATCGGCCGCACTCATTGTGGACGACCAGACTCATCAGAAGATGGCATGCCTCGATCCAAAAGCGGCCGCGCGAATCGCGATTCTCGACCCTACGCTAACGCTCTCGCAACCGGCGCGAGTTACTGCTTGCACCGGAATTGATGCCCTGGCACACGCCCTCGAAACAGCGGTCACCAAAAGACGAAATCCAATTTCGGCGATGTTTTCTCGCGAGGCTTTCAAACTTTGCATCACAGCCTTCCCGGAAGTTTTGCTGACTCCAAAAAACCTGGCAGCACGCGGGCGAATGTTGTTGGGCGCGGCCATGGCCGGTCTGGCCATCGAAAACAGCATGCTCGGAGCAGCGCATGCGGCGGCCAATCCATTGACGGCTCATTACGGCGTGGTCCATGGACAAGCCGTGGGAGTGATGCTGCCCGCTGTCATTCGATTCAACGCCGCCGATCCGGAATCCGGTCGCGCTTATGCAGAATTGGCATCAGGCACCGATGCACATTGCGCCAACGATGGGCAAGCCCATACCTGCGAAGAACTGGTTGCTCGAGTCGATGCGCTGCTCGGTCTCGCTCAATTGCCCCGTTCGCTGGCCGAATGCGGAGTGGAGCGTAACGCGGTAGAAATGCTTGCCGAAGAAGCCGCGCGGCAATGGACGGCTACCTTCAATCCGCGACCAGTGACCAAAGAAGATTTCGCGAAGCTATACGAGGAAACCTTCAAGCGTCGCCCTGTGGCTGTTGTGTAGTCCAGCGTCACGACGCGAGCGCTATTCGGCCTTGTCCAAAATTCTCAGTGAATACTGCGGCGAGAGCGCACTGTCGGGTCTGGCGGGGCCCATCGAGTTATACTGGAAGTCAAATTTGTAACGATAGTGGGTCAGGTTCGTTCCTGGCGCGACCGGAATCAGCCCTTCCCAACGATTGGTCATCAACAACGTTGGGCGCATTGGATATGTTTCCGTGCCCACAAGAATCAGCGGTTTGATCGAATCCCAGCGCAACGTCTGTTGGCGACTGATCATCGAACACTCGACAGTGTAGAGATTGTTGGTGTTGCGGACCTGGGTTTGGGGCGTCAGGTTTGTAAAAACACTCGTGCATCCCGCCAGCAGCAGCGGCAATGAAAATAACGGCAAAAACCTTTTCAACATGGAGGCAGCGTCGCAAATGGCAAAAAAGTTGTAAAGATGGATTTCGCGTGAGCTTTTCCGTTTGACCCTGGGCGTTAAGGCAGTTTAAGTTGTCTATTCCGTTAGTCACCTAATCTTATGTTCGGTACAATTCGAAAACATCAATCCTGGCTTTGGGCGGTTATCGCCACGATTACCATTGTTTCTTTCGTCGTCTTTTTCAATCCCAACAATCGCGGCACGGGTTCGAATCGAGGCGTGGCCGATCATGGCTCCATCAATGGCGAGCGCATCAGTGAACAAGACTTCCGAAACGCCGGAAACGAAGTTGATTTGCAGTACTTTTTCATGAGTGGTGGAAACTGGATCAATAGCGAGGCAGACGCCAAAAAAGCGGGCTTTGATCTGGAACAGAGAACTTATGCCCGGCTGCTGCTGATTCAAAAGGAAGACCAGCTTGGGATTCATGTCAGCAGCGAGATGGCGGGGCAATTTGCCACCGACATGCTCCATCAATTCGGGTCTCCGGCTGCATTTGTCGAAAAGGCCCTCCAACCACGGGGCCTTCAGATGAGCGATTTGGATCGGTTTTTTCGGCATGAATTGGGGATACAGGAGTTGATCTCCACCATCGGCATGAGCGGCAAATTGGTAACGCCGCAGGAAGCGCAATCGCTGTACGTCCGCGAGCATGAGGAGCTTTCAACCGAAGCGGTTTACTTTGAGGCATCCAATTACCTGGCCAGCATTTCGGCTCCAGCCGAAGCTGTTCAGCAGTTCTACACCAATCACATTCCCGACTACGAAATACCCGAGCGTGTCCAGGTCAGCTACGTGAAGTTCGGCTATTCTAATTTGCTGGCCAAAACCGAACGCGAAATGACCAACCTGACCGAGATGGTCGAAACCAGGCTCGCGCAGATAGGCACGAATTATCTTCAATTCGCAAAGACACCGGACGAGGCGAAAGCAAAAATTCGCGAAGACACTCTGTTGAAAATTGTCCGGCCGGAAGTTCGCAAGGAAGCCAATGCATTCGCCGGTCCATTGTTCGAGCCAAACCATCCGCCTCCATTGGAAGAAATCGCAAAAACCAACGGCCTTACAGTTAGCGTCACCCCGCCATTCGACATTGCTATTGGTCCAACCAATCTTAACGTCGGCTCAGAATTTACAAGAGCTGCATTCGCGTTAAGTCCGGAAACGCCGGTGGCCGATCCCATCGTCAGCCGCGACGGCGTGTATGTCGTGTCTTTCAAAAAAAGGCTTCCGCGAGAGATTCCTTCGTTGGAAAAAATTCATGATCAGGTCGTAGCCGATTATAAATATAGTCAGGCTCTGATACGGGCGCGCATAGCAGGAATGGAATTCGGCCGCACACTGACCAACAGTCTTGCGCAAGGAAAGACCTTTGACGCCATTTGCTCCGAGACGAAGCTCAAGCCGGCCACCTTGCCGGCCTTCTCGATCAGCGCCCGGTCTCTGCCGGAAGTTGAAGACCACTTGCCGCTAAACGGAACGCGTTCGCAGATGGGACTCAAAGACATCGCTTTTTCGACGTTTCCGGGCAAGGCCAGTGGGTTTCATCAAACGACCGAGGGTGGCATTATTTTGTACGTAAAATCAAAGCTGCCGCTGGACGAGGCGAAAATGAAAAGCGAGCTTCCGGCGTTTATCAGTTATGTTCGCCAGAGCCGCTCGCGAGAAGCCTTTGATGCGTGGTTTCGCAAAGAAGCCGACAAGGGCCTTCGCGACACACCCCTGTTTCACCGGCAACAGCAGCCCGCTACTGAGAAATCCTGAGTGCGCGTCCGTATTTTCACACCCATTTGCGGGAAAGAAAAAGCTTCACTTTAGACATTTTTTATGTCTATCATCGTCGTCCAATACGTAACCGGACCGAAGCCGCCCTCACGTTGGCCGGGGGGTGCTTCTCAGCATGAAGTTGCTCATCTTTGCGCACACACCACCGCCGCACCATGGCCAAAGCTACATGGTTCAGCTCATGTTGGCAGGTTTTGGTGGGGATAAGCGGAAGCAAAAGCGCGGGGTCGCGGCTGACTTGAGCCCAGGCCAAAACTACGGCGTTGACTGTTATCATGTTAATGCCCGGCTTTCGAAAAAGCTGGAGGATATAGGAGACCTTCGGATTGGAAAACTCCTTCTGCTGCTGGGTTATTGCCTGCAAGCAATTTGGTGCAGGTATCGGTATGGCGTAACGACGATGTACTATATTCCTGCGCCCGGGAAACCGTCCGCTTTATACCGGGATTGGCTCGTCATGCTGATTTGCCGTCGAGTGTTCAAAAAAGTCGTGTTACATTGGGAAGCCGCCGGGCTGGCGAATTGGCTTGAGACGAGAATGCAAATGCGCACGCGCTCCTGGACGTATCGCTTCCTGAAGCAGGTCGACCTCAGCATTATCTTGTCGCAATACAATCGGGCGGACGCGGAAAAGATTTTCTCCCGGCAAATCAGGGTCGTCAATAATGGCATTCCCGATCCCTGCCCCGAATTCGAGCGTCAATTACAAGCAACGCGAAAGGCGCGTTTTGCCGCCCGCCGAAAGTTGTTGGCCGGGCAGACCCTGACCGAAGACGATATGCAGCACACGGGCGGAACTCCGCAGGTGGTGCGAGTGCTTTTTCTGGCACTTTGTACGCGGGCCAAGGGTTTGTTCGATGCAATTTCTGGAATCGCTTTGGCGCGGCAGAGGCTCGCGGAACGGAAGTGTGCTATCTCCTTGCGCCTTCAAATAGGGGGAACGTTTGTCTCTGCCGAAGACAAGGCCGAGTTCGATCGCCTGATAGCGCAGCCGGAGATTGCAGAATTCATGGAATATTTTGGGTTTGTTTCCGGCGAACAAAAGAATCGATTGTTGAGGGAAGCGGATTTGTTTTGCTTTCCGACTTATTACGAGAACGAAAACCAACCAGTCAATTTGATTGAAGCAATGGCATTCGGTTTGCCTATCCTCACGACGCGCTGGCGCTCGATTCCCGAGTGGTTTCCGAAAAACTATCCGGGCCTGGTTGACCCTCACTCGCCTGAGCAGATTGCCAATGTCATGCTGGCATTGCTGGCTGGAGAGCCGGGCGATGGACTCAGGGACATTTTTCTCAGGAATTTTACGCTGGAACAATATCTGACCGGAATGGCAGAGGCGCTGGGTCGGCTTGAGCACAGCCGGCCAGAACCTCATTTGTCGCCCGTATCATCCGGTGTCTCTGGTTCAACCACATAGAGCTTTCATGACTGCAAAACGACCAAAGATCACAATCGTTACACCGAGCTTCAATAGCATCCACACGATTAAAGCTACCATCGACAGCGTGGCCACTCAGGATTACGCGGATGTCGAACACATTGTAGTGGATGGTGGCTCAACCGATGGAACGATTGATGTTTTGAAAAGCTATCCTCGCTTGAATTGGGTTTCGGAAAAAGATGAAGGCCACTATCACGCCATGGACAAAGGCTCGCGAATGGCTTCCGGAGACGTCGTTGCGATTCTAAACGCAGATGATTGCTATCAACCGGGCGTGCTGACCAAAGTCGCCAGCGCTTTCGAAAAGCATCCAGATTGGGATGCTCTCTTTGGGGATGTCGTTTTCGTGGACGGCGAAGGCAAAGAAATTTTCCGGCGCCAGGAGGCAATGTTTGATCCGCAAATTGTTCGGTATGGACAGAACATGGCGAACCATCAGGCTTTATTTCTAAAGAAAGAGGTATATTTCCGGCTGGGAGGTTTTCGTTACAAGGAATATAAGAATTGCTGCGATTACGAATACGTAATGCGGCTGATCCGCGCGAATTGCCGGGTCCGACATATTCCAGTTTACATCGTAAATTATCGATACCATGACCACGGGCAATCGGCAGACATGCGGGTCCGCGCGAATATGGCGAAGGAAATTGCCCAGATTCAAAAGGAATACGGCGTTCCTGGCGGTCGTCGATTGGCGAAAGTGTTGTTGCTCTATGCGCGACTTAAGAGACAGATCGAGAAACTACTGATCCGCGGCACTTGTGATCTTATTCCGGGCAATATTCTTTTGAAGAAACACCTGCGGCAAAGGACTTCGTTTTCCTCGAATATCGGCGTGGACAAGTTGTGACGCGTATTACCTGATGGGAACGCGTGGTATTAGTCAGGACTGCCCGAAGTTGAAGGGCTTCTAAAATTGTCAAACGTAGAGTTTACAATCTAATTGACTGACACCTTTGCCAGCCATGCTCTTGACCTCGGCGGCAGGTGGACAGTAATTTTCGAGAATGCCTCGTTTTGCATGGATTGTTGGCGCTCTTCGCAAGCAAGGACCACTTCTACCTTTACTCGCGGTTGCAGCGGCAATTCGTCTTTGGACGATGCCATGCAAAAATGAAATTCGGGACATGGACGAAATCGGATACACAAGCGGTGGACTTCTTATGTGGGAAGGAATGTTGCCAGGCTGGCGGGCTGCGCCGGCTGGACCGCAGACCTGGATTGGTTGGCTTTGGATTGCCATACGGTCGGGGTGGCATCTGTTAAAGCACACGCACAGCATTCCCGGCCCGCTCAAGGCGTTTACAGCGATCGACCAAGCGCTATTCGAAACATATGCAGATCTAGGCCCGCTTAGACAGGCAATGCTATGGATATCGCTTGGAATTGCCCTCGTTGGGGTTGTCGCTGCCTATCGCTTAGGACTAAAGTACGGCGGAAAAGCTGGCGGTGTGCTTATTGGCGGCGTTGTCGCATTGCTGCCCATCTATGTCGAATTTGCAGGAATGTCGAGGTCTTATAGTGATTCGTGGATGCTGGCGATCAGTTCCATATCATGCGCTGCCACCCTGAAGAAACCGCAAGTTTGCTGGCTCGCGGGAATTCTGTTTGGCCTGGCAGTCGCATCTCGGATTGATATAGTTATGTTGGCTCCCATCCTCGCGTGGGCGCTCTGGGACAACGACAACTTGGATGGGAAGGGAATTTTCGTGACAATTTCGCGGACCGCGTTTACGTCTGCTCTGACTGTCCTCGTTACGGCACCTTGGTTGATGATAGCTTTCGTGGGAACACTACGAATAATCGCAATGGCACGGGTGCTGGGTTATTTCAATATTGAATCGCCGCGCCTTGCGACATTCAAGGATTTGACCTGGGAGCAAGGGCTTGGTCCGCTTCTCCTGGCCGCAGCGGTCGGCATCTTTATACCTGCGAAATCTCAGGCCAAGAAATGGACGTTGGGAGGGCTAACGCTGTTGGCGCTATCAACTATGTTCGTCGGCCACTATCAGGTGATGCGTTACCATGGAGCGCCGCTGATTACGATTATAGCGTTTGCTTCAGTTAGCTTGGGAGCAATCCTAAACAGGATTCCGAGATGGCCGGCGCTGGGAATTGTTATGTGCTTACTAGTTGTACCGTCGGTCCAGTCTGTTCGCACGGCTATTCACCAACGCTCACTTTCTCACGTCGATGCTTCAACTGAATGGATCGAGAAACATGTGCCGCCCGGGACAATTGTCTATTTCCATGGTCACTTCGCTTGTAAAACTGTTCCGCCGACCGCTGAAGCTGCCGACGCGATTTGGAAACAGGTGGCGAATGATGAAGCCTGGCGCACCAAGCTGGAAGATGGGTTCCGGCGGTTCTCCTTACCCGCCGATCGGTTCCCACGAGCGATGTCGGAGGATAATCTTTGCCTGGATCGAGCAATTTGCCGGCGCTGGTTCATCCTTGGAGGAGGGTCGCAAGCGCAGCCGAGATACGATTTGCGCCCGTTTGATATCAGCAAGACCTTTGGCCTTCACAGCAGCGAAATTGCGGAGGCATTCAAACGGACTGGAGGTGTGCTAATCTGGAGAACTGCAGCAGCGCCTGCGCCGCCGACTGATCTTGGCGAACCGTTCGTTAAATGGGTGAATACTTATGGAAACGGCACGCTCTTGTATATTTCCGACAATGTGCGTCGCAAGCTTCTAAATTACCATATCTCGGAGACTGAGTCGCCATCGCCTGCTGGGGACCAGCGCAAAAATTAACGCGGCGTGACAGGATTGCTTACTGACGCGGCCAAACAAAGAAGAAACTCCAAAACCGTTAAGTTGATTGAGCCCTTTTCGAAACCGCGATATAGTTGGTGGCTCCTCGAAAGTATTCGTGGTCTTCGTAGTAATTTGATATCGGGATTCCCTTACCAGACAGGGTGACGCGCCAAAGGCTAAAACCTGCACCAGTAAGCAAGCCCCAAAAATCTCGGAAGTAAGTGCGGGAGTTGATATTTCCGCAGCCGAACTCGAAGGATAAGGCGCCAATTTTGCCTGTGGTCATGGCCTCTTGTGCGCCGCGGAGCGCATAAAGCTCGTGACCTTCGATGTCCATTTTCATGAAATCGACAAAATCGAGCTTTAAAGAAGCGATTACTTCGTCAATCGTCCGGACCTCGACTGTAGTCGCCTGATATTTCAAGTCGGCGAAGGGAGTGTCATGTCGGATATGCAGCGACGCCGTGCCATCTGTGGCAGAACTGAAATAATAGGGGGCCTCGCCGAATTTATCGCCAACAGCACAGGGAATTAAAGTGGTGCGCGGCAACTTTTTTTCGCGAATTACGGCCTGGCAGCCGGCAGATGGTTCAAAGAGAAAGACTTGAGCACCTTCGAAACGCTTGATCATCCTTTCTGTCCAACCTGCCACGTTGGCACCGACGTCAAATAATACTGGGTTGGGGCGCCGAATCCAAGCCGCGGCAGCCTTCACCTCGCTTTGCAGGTTCCAGCCAGTGCCTGAACCTTTGCCGATGAGGAAATTCAAATAGGCGTCCGCTACCCTTGCGGGCTTGTAAAGCAACGAGGAGCAGACGATGCGGCTCAGCGGCTTGGCGGCGGCTTTAGCGAGCCGATTGGCTAGTCCAGCTTTATGTAGCTCCATAGACTCGAGTGATCACAGGTCGATTATTTCCAATAAGAATTGATGGCGTCCTCATAAAAAGAGCGCATGGCTCGATCGTAGTGGCGCATGGTAAAGTGTTGGCGCACTCGTTCGCGAGCGTTCGCGGACAGTTGAGCGAGAAATGGCCGATCCCGCTCGATTCGCTCGAGGAAGGCAGCCATGGCGGCGACAGCTTCGGCGGGCGTGGTGGCCGGCGCGGTGAATCCGGTTTCGGGCGTGACTTGCGAGGCCGGGCCGCCGATGTCAAGGCAGACCACCGGCCGACCTGCTGCCAAAGCCTCCAGACAAACATTCCCGAAACCTTCATGTAACGCTGGATGCATTAAGACGTGAGACTGCCCGATCATTTCCATTACTTTTTGATAGCTCGGCAGCCGGCCAAGAAAACGCACTTGCGCGGATGCGCCCAAAGCGGACACCGTTTGTTCCATGAAGGAGCGGAAGGGGCCATCGTTAACGATCCAGAGTTGCGCTTCGGGATGGCCCTTGGCAAAGGCTGCGAACGCCCGGATAGCCAGGTGAAACCCCTTCCAATGGATGAGCCGTCCCATGCACAGAGCGCGGAAAGGGCCGGGCGGAGGCGGCGGTAAAGAATCAAATTGTGCCAAATCTTCTTCAGGAAAAGCCATTTGCGGGAGTTGCTCCACCCTCCGAGCTCCTGCTTCACGCAAGGCCGCACACGATTCGCGCGTGACTCCGATAGCGATTGTCGCGGCCCGGGCGGTCTCGCGAAGCGCCGGGCTCCGCAGACCGCGTTTCTGGCCATTGTCCCTGAGCCACTCGAAAAGCCGGTCTCGCAAAGGCAGTTCGGCCACAAACGAATCCGGTGCAGTCTCTGCCGCTCCCACCGGGTCCCCAAATGAAAGGCAACCCAAGCCAGCGTACGCCGCACGGCGACCAGCAGCGGCCATATGTAATATGTTGGACCAGGTCAAAATGGATTTCTTGGTGCAACCGGCGGGCAGTGCCAATCAGCTTTTCCTGCCAGCGAGCATAATAAATTGCTTCGAATGGACCTCGCCCATGCAGCCATTTTTCCATTGGCCGAGGCATCCTCTGGAAGATCGGGTGAAAACCGGCCATCGGATGCTCCTTTAGATACTTCAGCAGCGATTCGGCGTAATCGTTGTAATCAATAACCGCCCAGATTTCGTGCTCCGGCCAGATTTCATTGATAAGCCGCCAGGCATTTCCAGGCTCCGAGGTCTTCCAGGGAGCGCAGGAGTAAGCCGAGAGCAGAATCTTCATCGTGAAAGCATAGTAATGCCGTCATTATGCCAGCAAGCCCGGTTTGATGAAACAGAATCCTCCTCAAGCGCATGCATTGAAGAAGCGGTTTAGGAGGGGTTTAGGAGGGTCGAAGCTGGTTCAATCGAATGCCTTCGCGAAGCAGAATGATGGCCTTGACTTTTGGGACATACATTTGAAAAAACACCTGCGGCGGAGGACTTCGTTTTCCTCAAATATTGGCGTGAACAAGTTGTGATTCTGCCGGGCGCGGTGCTAGATTGAAATGACGCTTTCGGGATCCTGGACTTGCAGGTATTCCATAATTTTTGCGACCGATTCGGCGACGTTCAATTGATCGGTGCGCAATTCGATTTCCGCGTTGGCGGGCGGTTCATACGGCGCCGATATACCCGTAAACTCTTTGATCTCTTTCGCGCGCGCCTTCGCATAAAGACCCTTCGGATCACGCTGTTCGCACACGTCGAGCGGCGCATTGACAAACACCTCGATAAACCGACTCCTCGGGATGATCTTGCGCACAAGGTCACGATCCGCCCGGTACGGCGAGATAAATGCCGTGACGCAAATCACCCCCGCATCCGCGAATAGTTTTGCCACTTCACCGACCCGTCGGATATTTTCCGTGCGATCTTTTGGAGAAAAACCGAGGTCGGCGCCGAGGCCGTGCCGAATATTATCGCCATCGAGCACATAGACATGCCGCCCAAGGTTGAATAACTCGCGTTCAAGTTCGGTTGCGATAGTAGATTTTCCAGCGCCGGACAGACCGGTCAGCCAGAGCACGCAACCGATGTGGCCATTGCGCACTTCGCGTTGGCGCGCGGTGACCTTTCCATGGCTCCAATAAATATTGTCGCTCTTGGTATTGGAATCGTGTGTTCGGCGGGGATAGTTGTCCGGCGCAATAATGCCGCCACCGGCGAGGTCGAAACCATCCACAATTACGAATCGACCCATCGGAGCGATCTCTGAATGCGCATCAAAAGCAATTGGCTTCTTTGTGTGTAGAGTCAACTCGGCGACTTCATGACGTCCGACGAACAACTCGTTCGACTTGCGCGACACAGTTTCGAGTGTCGAGGCATCGATCACCTTCTCGATCGACTCGATACCGCACTCCGCTTCCTGAGTGGCGAGTTTTAATTTGTAAGTGCGTCCTTTGGTGAATGGTTGTTCGCCCAGCCAAAAGAGGCGCGCTTTGAAACTCGAAAGTTCGAAAGGAGGAGCACTCTCCAATGCCGCCACTGAGCCGCGCGCGACGAAGATTTGTTCGCTCAACGTAATGCCAATCGATTCTCCGGCGGCGGCGCTGTTCGTTGAGGGAGCATTCCAGCGCTCAATCGTTTTGACGGTGCTGGTTTTGTTGGTCGGGGAAAAGACAAGCTTATCGCCAGCTTTGATTGAGCCGGCTTCGACGCGCCCAGCCAATATGCGACGCTCGTCAAAGCGGTAAACATCCTGGATCGGAAAGCGTAACGGTTGCTCCGTCGGCGGTTCGGCCAGTTTGAATTGATCCAAAGCTTCCAACACGGTCGGGCCGTTCCACCATGGAGTGTTGATGCTCTTTGAAGCGATGTTATCGCCGTGCTTGGCAGCAATTGGTATAAATACGGTTGGCTCGACTCCGATACTTTTGAGCCATTGGCGGTATTCCGATTCGATCTGCTTGAATTTGGATTCGCTGTAGTTCTCGAGATCCATCTTGTTCACGAGCACGGCGATCTGTCGTATCCCGAGCAGATTCAGAAGGTACCCGTGACGTCGAGAGTTTTCCTGCACGCCTTCGTGCGCGTCGATTAGCAGCAGCGCAGCTTCGGCATTCGCCGCACCGGTGATCATGTTCTTAAGAAACTCTTTATGGCCCGGCGCATCAATGATGACGTATTGACGCTTCGGCGTCTGGAACCAGATCTGAGCCGTATCAATCGTGATGTTTTGATCGCGCTCGGATTGGAGCGCATCCATCAAGTTCGCCCATTCAAAAGGAACTCCCCGGCGCTCGGATATTTTTTGGAGTTGCTCCAGTTTACCTTCAGGGAGCGAACCGGTGTCATAAATGAGCCGGCCGACAAAAGTAGATTTGCCATGATCGACATGGCCAACGATGACAATCTTGAGCTGCTCGACCGGCGCGGATTGCAAATTATGACTCATTTAGCTTATTTAACCCATTTAACCGCTTTGGCTCACATGTACCCATCCCGGCGGAGTTTCTCGAAAGCATCCTCGCTTTCTTTATCCTGTGCGCGGCCAGAGCGTTCGGAGGTTTTTGTCTGGCGAAGCTCGGCAATGATTTCACTGACGTTATGCGCATTGGACTTAATAGGAAACGTGCAGGGCGCACAGCCGAGGCTTCTGTAACGCTCGCCTTTGCCATTGGCGAAATATAAGGGAATGACAGGGATGTTTTCGCGCTCGATATATTCCCAGACGTTTAACTCAGTCCAATGGAGCAGGGGATGGATTCTAATGTGCGTTCCTTTTTCAAAATCGGTCTTGAATTGATCCCAAAGTTCGGGTGGTTGGTCTTCGACGTTCCATTCCATGTTTTTATCGCGCGGGCTGAAATAGCGTTCCTTGGCGCGCGTCGGTTCTTCATCGCGGCGAACGCCAACAATGACGCCAGTAAAATGATGCTTGTCGAGCACCTGCTTCAGGCCATCCTTTTTGAGCGTCCCGCAACATTCGACACGAGTAGCTTTTCCATTCGGGAACGTTATGCCGGTCTTGAGGACCTCTTCGTTCTTGCCGACAATGAGTTGAAGTTTCCACTCCTTCACGAGCCGGTCGCGATACTCGATCATCGAAGGGATTTTGTAGGTGGTATCGACATGAACGAGCGGAAAGGGAACGTGGCCCAAGAAAGCCTTGCGTGCGAGCCAAAGAAGCACAGTCGAGTCCTTGCCAATGCTCCAGAGCATGGCGAGGTTTTCGAATTTATTAAATGCCTCGCGAAGGATGTAAATACTTTGATTTTCGAGTTTAGAAAGATAATCCATACCGAACTTGCGTTATGTTAAGACTTCTACCCTTGGGAGGGGAGAGCAAAGAGGTCTTGCGACACTGAATCTGCAACCATCAGATTTGAAAGTCCACTTTCTTTGGCAGGAATGTGTGAATCCCGCATTCGACTTTGTTAAAACCCGTCCACCGGCCCGCGCGCTCATTCTCACCATCACCAATCCTGCGCGTACAAGGCTGGCAACCGATCGAGCGGTAGCCCTGATCTTGCAGCGGGTTATAGGGAATTTTGTGTTTTTGCAGATAATCCCAAACTGCTTCGCGGGTCCAATTCGCCATTGGATTGAGCTTCACAATGTCGCGGCCGGTCGCTTCATCGAAGGCATAGACTTCTAAGATTCCGATGCCCGAACGCGTATCCGATTGCTGACGCCGCAACCCCGTAATCCAGCAGTTGAGCTCGGAAAGTTTGTCACGCAGTGGGAGGACTTTGCGAATGGTGCAGCAAAGATCAGGATTGTGTTTCCAAAGCTCAGGACCATTCATGTCCGCCTGTTCCTGGACCGTGATATCCGGCTCCAATGATTCGATCTGGAATCCGAAGAAATCTTCAAGCCGTTTCTTGAGAGCAACGGTTTCAGGAAACAGCAGGCCTGTATCGAGGGTAAAAACTGGAAACGGGAGATGATGTTCCTTCGCGAGATGCATCATTACCAGGCCAGCACCCTGAAAGCTGGTCCCTATGGAAGCGCGCGTGCCGAATCGTTCCCAGGCCCACCTTAGAATCTCTTCTGTCGGCTGATGTCCGAATTGGCGTTCGAGCTCCTGCACTTCAGCCGGGCCGAGGGCTGAACGGGTCGCTTCTAATTGAGTTTCCTGCATGTCGTAAAGCTTTTCTTTGGAATCAAGAGGCCGCGGACCCATTCCGCAGCGTGCGATGACAAAAGTCCCCAAAGCGCTCATTCGCCTGACGCTCCTGCACGTAACGTGCCAATACGGGGCGGAGTTCGTTGAGCAAATCTTCGCCTTTCACGGAATCTTTGTACACCCAATTCAAGCGCGTGCTCGCTTCGTTTCCACCGAAATAAATCTGATACTTGTTCGGGCCTTTCCCGACGAATGCGATTTCCGCCATGTATGGCCGCGCGCAACCATTCGGGCAGCCGGTCATCCGAACGATGATTTCTTCCTCGGGAATCCCGAGTTCGGCGAGAAGGCCCTCCACTTGCGTCAAAATGCCGGGCAATGTCCTTTCAGACTCCGCCAAAGCAAGCCCGCAAGTCGGCATCGCCGGGCAGGCCATCGACGCCATGCGTGTGCCGCTGAACGTATTATGCACCGAAACACCATGTTCGCTGAGAAGCTGCTTTATATCCGAGCGATGCTCGGGGCGAATATTGACGAGTAATATATTTTGCGATGCTGTGAGCCGGACCTCGGGCTGGAATCGCTCGATAACCCGACGCAGCCCAGTCTTGAGTTGATAGCCTTCGGTATCGCGGATTCGCCCATTCTCAACGAATAAGCCCAAGAAATGATTGCCGTTGGTTTGCTGGTGCCAGCCGAGCAAATCGCCTTGTTTCGAGAATTGAAACGGCTTGGCCGGTCCAAGCTTAAAGCCCGCACGTTGCTCGACTTCGCCGCGGAACCAATCCACGCCACGTTCATGAATCACGTACTTCAGCCGAGCATGCTTGCGATTCGTCCGGTCGCCAAAATCGCGATGAACCGTGAGCACGGCTTTCGCGATCGCTTCCAGATGTTCCGGAGTGATAAATCCGATGATATCCGCCAGCCGGGGAAATGTGTTCGCATTGCCATGAGACATCCCGAGACCACCGCCGGCCAACACGTTGTAACCCATCAATTTCCCGTCCTCAGCAATAACGACGAAACCAAGGTCATTTGTGTATATGTCAATGTCGTTAAGCGGCGGAATGGCAAACGCCGTCTTGAACTTGCGTGGCAAATACCGCTTGCCGTAGAGCGGGTCGGAAAAACTGGCGTCCGCTTCTGCATTCAAATTGACTTCGTGACCATCCAGCCAAATGCTGTGATACGCCGGTGTTTTCGGACAGAGTGCATCCGAAAGCTTCCGGGCTTCTTCGAGCACTTCATCGACCAACGGACTCGTCGCGGGTGTCGGCGGCGCCATAACGTTGCGCTCGACGTCCCCGCACGCCGCAATGGTCGAAATCAACGCCTCATTGAGGCCCTTCATCGTCTGGCGGATGTTCGATTTGACGATGCCGTGGAATTGAAAATCCTGGCGGGTAGTAATCCGCAACGTATTGTTCGCGTACTGCGTCGCGAGTTGATCGCAGACAATATACTGCTGCGGAGTTAAGACACCTCCTGGAAACTTGGTCCGCACCATCAAAATGTAATGCTTCGCGACCTTCCGTTGGTCCCGATCATCTTGCTGATATATGCCGTGAAACTTGAGAAACTCGTAATCATCTTCAGAAAACCGCTCCGCTCCAGCGTCAGCCAGCGTCTGCGCAATCGTGCCAGCGAGAAGCGGATGAGTTTCCTTTAATCCCTCGTTGCGAGTGAGCTTAACCGGAGCTTCCGTTCCAATCATAAGTTACTTAGTAATGTTATTCATGATTATCCGGCGATTCGCACATAGTGTCAACCGTTTTGTTAACTGAATGAGCAATCAAACTCCATGCTTTTTGCATTGTCGCCCCCCGAATTACCGATTGCCCGCTTGGATTCTTTGGCCTACTCTCTTGCCGGTTCGCGCGAGTAGCTCAATTGGATAGAGCGTCGGCCTCCGGAGCCGAAGGTTGTGGGTTCGACCCCCGCCTCGCGCACCATTTTCTGCGGTTCATGGGGATTCACGCCCTATTTGTCCAATCGCGGAATAGCCTGTAAGAGCCTAAAAGAGCCTGGAATATGCTAAAAATCAACGACTTACAGAGATAGTCGAGTCCGGAAGTGAAAAGGCGACTAAAAGGCACTTATTGGCAAATGTCCGGAATGGGGGTGTGGGTGTGATTTGGTATCGGTAAATACGAGGTCAAATTAAGGTTTGAAAATCTGTACTCACACCCCATTCCGGACATCTAAAAAGGGTATGAGGTATGAGTACCCCCACACCCTGCAAAATTTGCCGGTTTGAGGCGGTTTAGAAGTTTACGGCAGGCTTGCGGCAATGGGATTGCAGCGCTGCTGCGGGAGATCAATTCAAGGCATTGTCACCAAGGCCGGGTTCTAACAGAGCAATATCCGAGAGAGTGCTAAAGCATTCGTTCGTCACCATCAGTTCGAATGGTTTGGATGTAATGCTTGAGCGTCCGACTTGCCTTGCAGCCTCGGAAGCTAATGCGGCCAGGAGGCGTAAGGCATCGGCTACGGCGATCATCTTCGAAACAGCGTCGGCCACGAGGCTGATCTCCGCAATAACACGCCGCTTGGCTTCGTCGTCCAGACGTGAGATTGCGAAATTGAAAAGTAGTGAGGCATCTTTGGCATTCATAAGGTAAAAATGTTCAAGGGCTTTAGCCTCGCAATTGTAAAGCCATGTTGAACAATGAGATTGTTTTCCTCATCCCGAATCGGCCTGTCGCCAATCAACACAGCATATTTGATCGCCGTTTCCTCACTATAGCCCTGCGACGCTATCTCGCTCACCAATTCATCGAATGCTGCTTCGTCCAATATTAGAGATTTTTGGTTATGCTGGCCAACACTTGATTTTCAAGAGTTCCGTTTGACTGCCACGGTTGTAAGGAGTGAGTCACGTTATTTTCGAATCCCTGAAAGTGTCCAGTGATACGCACCATCGTGTTTGTTTCGTTCACAGCCTTCACATATACAGAAAGGCTGGCGCTGGCGCTGCTCCAAGTAGCCAGAAACATTCTTGGTTCGATAGCGTAACGTTGGAGGACTCTCAGCGAGCCGAAACCGCTCCCAATGCTTATGAGTTGAGTCTGGATTATGCCGCTCTGTTTGTCCACGACCTGGAACGGATATTCGGCGGACAGTTCACCTACAATTGCTCCCCAAACCTTGTCAAATGGTTGATTGAAGTTCTGTTTTGTGTCGGGCGCCGGGATAATCCTTTGGGTGGAGACACAGCCCTGAAAAAGTAGCGGAGCAATTACGCAAAGGAAACGGAGTAATCGCACGGATGGGATGTTATGCTGTAAAAAGTTTGTCAGCATCAAAATAATTTGCTTTCTTAGAACGGATGGGACGGAGGAAGTTTGCATGTTGGCTGCGTTCCGCGCCGGCAGCTGGAGAGCTGCCGGCGCTAAGATTCAATTATGGAATCGTCTTCCCTTCAATCCGAAGGATTGCCTGCTTTAACAAATTGTTGCCGTTCTCCAACGAGTGATCGATCTGTCCCCATAGACTAAATAGACCATTTTCGATTCGTCCATAGAATTCACTGGATGGCACTCCGTCTTGACTTTGGATGTAACGACGCATGAAGCACATCGTCATCTCTCGCAAGGCCAAGATTTCGTCAGCCGAGCGCAAGAATGAGATATGAGCATCCAAAACGTTCAGTCTTGCCAGACGCAGATCCTCGCATTTGTCAGCGAGATTGTCCGACCATTCCGCCAGTTCGCGCTCTGATTTTCTATTTGGCTGTTTCATCGGCAGCCTTCCTTTCCATTGGAGAATCGGACGTGGATAGACCTGTCATCCGTGAGTGAGAGCAAGCGGGCGATGGCGTTGCTAAAGAACTTGGGCAAACTGATTTGCTGTCGCGTCGCTGCGCGTTTAACCGCTGCAAACAACGGGTCTTCCAGGTCGAAACGACAATGTTCTTTACCACTTGGATCTCGGAGGATTACCACGGCTATGAATTTACCCGACTTGAGGGCGGGCTTTTCGGCTTGTTTAGGAACTGAATTTTTGAGACCGTTTTGGCGGACTCGATTGGGTTTGTTGTTTTTCATATTAGGCTCTCTCGGGTCTGTTTTGCCCGGTCCGCGTTCAAGCGCGGATCGGGTTATTTTGTTTTGCGCTCTTTCCGCTCGACCCAATAAAGCATCTTGAGCGTCGTTTCACCACCCGGTTCTCTCTTACCAGATAACCACAGCGACAGATTTGACAATGGAACGCCTAGCCATTCTGCGAGAGCTGACTTGCTGCCAGATGCGATTGTTTGTTTGGCCAATCTATCTAACAGTTTCGGCAGGATCGGATTCACTTCGCAAGCAGATTTACCTAATTCGGAAACATCGTCAATACCTAAAGCGGGATTTGTTTTGGCCTGAAAGGATTCGACGACATAGGCTAGAGTTTTTGCGGTTTCAAGCGTAAGCGCTGGGCCGTAAGGAGGTTGTTTAAGAATGGCTAAAAGGTCGCGCAGCGGATCGTCATAACTTCGCATCCCCAAAATGGATTTCAGAAGTGCGGGAGTCATAACCACCTTCCCTACTTCACCCATGCCCGTGGGCAGTTTCAAATTCAATGTCGTAATAGGCGCAGCGGCCTTGGCCATTTCATTCAGTGAGGGCAGGAGGAACGGATCCCCTAGACCCTTCAACAGCCATATCTCGCTAACATTAAAGCTCTGACATATTTGCTGAATCAGCATCGACGATGGGTTAGTGCTTATACCGCGCTCCAATTTACTGATGTAGGAGGACGTGGCACGAACGAGAGACGCGAATTCTCTCAAGGTTAGAGCATGTTTTTCCCTTATCCAGTTGAGACGGTTAGCAAAAGTCTCGGTTTTACGCATGGTTCATGATGTCGCAATTCTTGTTGACTAGAGACGCATCGTGTTTTATAGTCGCTGCGACAAAATGGTAATGGGCATCCAAAAGCGGCGAAAGGGTAAACGCGCAAAGCGGATAATCGGACTCGGCCAGGTCGCTATAGATCTTGGCGTCAACAGGCAACATCTTTCGTCTGTGGTGCACGGCCATCGTAAATCAGAACCGTTGCTCCGCCGGTACCGAGAATTGAAGGCAAACGGAAAGGCGGTGGCTGTTTGAACCTCCTGGCCGAACATGAGGCATTGTTCAAGATGATTCGCAAGGCTGAATGGGCAGCGCGTAAAATTCACGAAAAGTCGGAAGCCATTTCGACGGTCAGACACATTCTCGCGTCGTGCACAAAAGACGTGCGCCAGCGGGTTGCGCAGTATCGTCAACAAGGAAAGATAGCCCCGTGATCGGCATTCCCGCATTTCAACTTTTAGAATTTCCCAACCTGTTTGTTGGGAATGTCAAACCAGGCCTGACCTCCCTGCCTGCTTCACTTCATGCCGTCCGGGTGGGCGGCATGACGCGAAGCCAGCAACCGCGAAACTTCAATTCTTATCGAGAGCACCGACAATGACGTGAGTAACAACAACACAACGGGGAATGAGCGCGACATTTGAGAGGAAGCGATTTAATAAACAATTTGTGACGAATTCGGACGCGGTTCTTTCCCCGTTCCGCGCCGCCGCAAATCGTCACCGTCAGGGGTCCGTCCGCAAGGGCGGACCTTTTTCTTTTGAGCGTAGGCCAACGCGTTTCCAGACCGGTGAGATTCGGCGACGGCAGCGCATTCTATCCCGATTTATGGAATTGACTGCGGCCGGTGCTAGTCAGCTCAAAGCGGCGAAGCAATTGCGCGTTGGAAACGTTTCGATCTGGCGTTGGCGAAAACGGATTGCTCCGCTGACCGAACGCTGCGGACGAAAGCCGGCGGCGGCGAAATTTAAGATTGGCAATGCGATGCTGGAGTGGATTGAAGCATTGCAGCTCTCCGGCATGGGCAATGCAGCGGCATGGCGGGCAGTCGGCAACGATCCTCAATGCGATCCCGCACTGGCAGAATTTCTACGGAGTGCAAAGAGCATCCCGCCAAGTTTTCTAGCACTGAGCAAAATCACCAAGACCAAGGCCGTTGTGCTTTCCGGCCGGCACTTCACACACATTCGAACGGAATGAGCGCTGAAAGCAAAATGACGTTCCAGCCGACAGTTACGCCGCAGGGCGATGGCAGTTTTGTGATTCGCCCTGGGAAGCCGGTGGCGAAATTGACGTTGCGCCAGGCTGCAAAGCGGGCCGGCTGCTCACGCACGACGATCTATCGGCTTTACAATACTGGCATTTTGAAAGGTGATCGGCCGAGTCCCCGCAAGATTTTCATTTTTGCAGATTCGTTAGAGCAACACTTAACAAACTGTCAGGATCCTGAATTCTGGCAAGGTGATGCACGCCAGAAGACGAAAACCCAACATGAACAATAATAGCTTGCGCCCGGTGTTACATGCCCAAAGCAGTGATTTGGCTTTGGATAAAAGAGACAATTCTCTGTTGCGGACTATGGTCGCGCCAGCCGGAGACAGCGAAATTACTTGCGGCTGCGGCGAAGACTCGTGCGCGGTCGTGACGATTCGGGTGGACAGCTCCACAGCAAAAGTTCTGGACGCCAACCTTTCCAAAATTAATGCCGACAATTCGCCGCAAAAAGCGCTGTTCGATTTTGAGCACGAGCATAAGCAAGCAATGGCCTGGCCTATCGGCTTTGAGTGGTCTTCGAGTCCTAAACCGGGCGTGTATTCAACCGCAGAACTCAGCAGTCTCGGGCGGGAGTACGTAAACGGGAAAGTGGTGAGATCCTTCAGCCTCAGTTTTTATACAGATGCGGATTTGCCAAAGAGGAAAGATGTGAAACGGGGTGTGACTTACCAACCCAAGAGCGGACAGAGGGGCAGTATGGAAAATCCAGCTAGAATTACTGGTCTCTGTTTCCCCTACGCGGGGACACTGACGAATGACCCGGCGTTCAGAGGGAATTTGCCAGTCATCGCCGTGCGTCGTGTGCGTCGTGTTTCCCCTGAACTGGCGGCCACGTACAGGAACATCGCTCGCGAATTGGGAAAGAGGCAAAGACTGCTGCTCGAAAGGAACCACCAACTGCTCAAGCAATTAATAAGACCGCCGACTGAGAGCGAGGAACGGATCGCCGCAGTTGACCGATGGATGGAAAACAGGCGCAAGCAGTAAAATGCAACTCGTCCGCCCAGCCAAATACCACGAAGCGATTGACAAAATCGCGAACCGGACGCCCATCGGGAGTCAGATGATTTCGGCGGAATGGCAGGACGTGCCGGTGGCGATTCGGGATAGGGCTTTTTTTTCGAGCCAGGTTGAGAACATCCGTTTTTTGCAGCGGGGACAGGATAAGATCACAGATTTTTTGGAAGGCGCGCGAGAGACAACGCCGGAAGGGTTGGCTTTGGCAGTCGGAAGCCGTGCGCAGTTTGTCGAGATGATGCGCGAGTTTGCGATTGCAGAGGGAATGGGACCACTCGATCCGGCCGACGCCGGCAGCATCAAAGATATAACCAGCGAGAGACGCCTGGGGTTGATTTTTGATACGCAAACGCGCCAGGCGGATGATTATGGATATTGGCGGCAGGGAATGGATGGCGATGTGCTGAATGAGTTTCCGGCGCAACGGTTCGTTCGGGTGCAACAGGTGAAGGAACCGCGGCAAAGCCATCAGCAGTTTGAGGATCAGGTGTATCTGAAGACCGATCCGATTTGGGCCAAAGTCATCAATGCGGATTTTGGTGTGCCGTGGGGTCCGTGGGGTTGGGGGTGTGGGCATGATGTGGAGGATGTGGATCGAGGCGAGGCCGAAGACCTGGGATTGGTGAAGCCAGGGCAACGGTTGGAGCCGGAGACAAAAAACTTCAACGAGAATTTGAGAGCGAGCGCCTACGGCCTCGATCCTGAGCTGCTCGACAAACTAAAAAAAGATTTGGGCGAGCAGCTCGTCATTGAGGACGGAGAGATGAGGTGGAAGGGGCAGGCGAAGGGGGAACCGCAATGAGCAGGCGCATCATAAAAGGTGAACCCAAAGTTTTGACCGCTGAGCAGGTAGCGGAGCGGCTTGGGATTGGAGCCCAGAGCGTGCGAGACTTGATCGACGAAGGTAAATTGCACGCAATCGATGTAGGAGGCGGGAGCCGGAAGTTTTGGAGGATCCCAGTGACTTCTATTGAGCGTTTTGAGAGAGAAAGGAGCAGCGTATGAATCTGCGCGACGAAAGCTTCACAGAACAGCAAGACGCCTTTTTCCAAAAGCATGGCGCCCGCGTCGTCCAGGTCAAGGACGGTGTTATCGTCTGGGACGGAAAGGAATTCTTCAACGAGCACCTCAAGCCCTACCGGGAAGTCGTCGCCTGGCTGAGTGAGGGCGAAGATATTACCGGCCGCAAATACCGCGTTCTGACTTGTCATTGGTCGGATGGGACATGGGTTGCCCGCGAAGTTCAGCCACGGCGGACTCCGAGCACTTCGAAAGGCGTGGGATTTTATCAAAGGCCAATGAAGAAGAACCGGCAAACCGAATTTTGGCCTGGAGCGCGTTTCCGGGGTCGCTTGAAGCCAAGTTGCGGATTGCGGACAGGACACTCCCAAGTGGCTGCAATGCGCGGCACCTGCCAGAATTTTCGATCCAGGCTGATAACGGGACGGCTTTTGAAACCGATTCTCCCGTTTTACGAGGTTTGAAGCCATGGATACTCCCAAACCAAGCTTCAGCGCCGGGCGGATCGCCGCCTGGCTGAAGATCAACAAGCGAACGGTTTGGAGTCATTTAGCGGGGTATCCGGAAACCGAGGAGCGATTCGTTAGCGGCAATCTGACAAAGCATTGGACGATGGATGCGCTGCCTGAATTGTTACAGAAGCGATTACGGGGCCTGGCCTCAGAGCATGGATTCCGGAACGCAGAGCAGATGCTTTCCCAGGAACCTACGTTTTTCAAACCAGCGGTTCCCTTGTCTAATTGCGATGCTGGCGTGATTGCAAAAGCCAGGCTATTGCAGCAAGCGCAAGCCAGGGCATTGGAAAGGCGCAATGATTTGGGCTTGAGCCGCGCGGAATGGGAACAGATGGCGGTTGAGGATTACCAACGTATGATCGGACCGGTGAGCCCGCGTCATTGCATGGACTTGCTTTACCGCACGATTGAACGCGCGGGCCAGGCGGCCGAATATTGGCGGCTGGAATTGTACTTGGATGAACGGCCAGCGAAAAAGGCGAAAGTAATTTCGGGCAAGACGGTTTTTGATTTCGAGCCTATTGCATTGGAGCTGCAGCGCTGCGGCAACCCGCCTTCAGCGAAAGAGATCGATCACTTATGGGCGCAAGCCGTCAAACTGTTTCGCGAACAGAGCGCGGAGGCGAATAGCAAGCGACTCAAACGCCGATTGCTCGGTTATCTATTGACGCACGTTCCGGACATGGCCGCGAGCTACGAAGCTTTGCGCCGCAACTTTGACCGAAAGCTTGCGCTCACCTTAGAGCTGCAGGGCGACGAAGTAACCGCGCTGGCCGATGGACGGCGGGAGCGGAGAGGGGTCGCCAATGCAAAACCCATACCGAGCGAGGATATTGAAACGATGGTTGGTTATACGGCGTTCAATTGTGGCTTCCGCGTTGCACAAGGGATCCGCGAAATGGCGGCGATGGGCGAAAGGTCCGGACTGACGGCGGAAACGTTGGAGATCTTAAATCGGCAAAGCGCTTCAAAGTCGTATGTCAACGCTCGGATTTACTCTCCAGTAGTGCGTGGGGTTTGCGAGATCATGCCTTTCATCCTTGGCAAAAAGGCCATTGACGATGCGACAGCATCACATCGTCGAACCTATGGCCGGCTGCGTTCGATGACAGTGATTACGGCCGATGATTTCACGATGCCGGTTTATTTTTGGATTCAGGACAGAGACGGCCGGTACCGTCTGACGCGCGGTCAATGCCTCCTTTATATCGATTGCCGCTCACTAAACATCCTCGGTTTCTCGCTTCAGCCGGAGCGCAACTATAACAGCCTGGTGATCCGGACTTTGGACAATCGCGTCTGCCAGCAATGGGGCATCCCGAAATACAAATACTATGAACGCGGAATCTGGCAAAATTCCAAGGTTGTAAAAAATGCCGCGCCGGTCGGATGGTCTGCGGCGCATTCGGATGCGGAATCGGATTTCGGATGGGGGCAATTAGGCGTCCGGATCATTCACGCCAAACGAGCCAGGTCGAAGCTGGCGGAGTTGGTTGGCGGCCTTCTGCAAAATCTCATGGAGAGAGTAATCGGCTATTGCGGCCGGGATGAGCGGAGGGACTGCCCTGAAATTACGAAGAAAAATAAACTCGCGGTCGAGAGCGGCCGAGTTCATCCGGAAGGACTCTTTTTAAGTTTCGACCAGTGGCAGGTTGAATTGCAGCGGCTGATTGAATGGTACAATGCGACGACGCAGCAAGGATTCATCCTGGATGGACTTTCCCCCGACAAAGCGTTTGAGCAGTTTTGGCCGAAAGATGATCCACCCACTCCTTACAACGGCGCGCACGCACATTTGAATGCGCATTGGGTGAGCAAGCGAACGGTAACAGTGAACGGGATATGCTTTAAGATTGGCAAAGAGCCATACGTTTACCGGGCGGAAGAATTGCGCTTCGGAGATACACTGCTTGCCTGGTTCGATCCTGATTGCGCTGACAGCTTGGGAGTAACCGACTTGAAGCAGCGCAACCCAATGGTTGTAGAGAGAATGAAGGATGTTGATTTTCTTGCGGCTATCGATCCTGAGTCGGCGGAGGGCCAGGTCTTTCAAATGGAGACAGCCAAAGCTCAGACCATTATCTCTAATCAGCGCGCTCGGTTCAAAGTATTGCAGAAGAAATTCGAACCAACATTCAGGCGAATGATTGTGCCGCCAGACGTGGCAAAAGTGGGTGAAACATTCGCTGCCGGCCGCAAGTCGATTGAGGATAGGAAAACCGAGCAGAATTCCCGCGCCGGGTCAATTGGCCGTAAAGCGAAAAGCTTGAACCTGGCACACGGAGCTTGCCGGAATGATGAGGAAACATTGGAGGCATTAGATTTGATGGCGTCTGCCCGAAAAGAACAGGCAGAGCAGGAAAAGAAAGAGGACATATGAGCAGCACCCGGCATGCAGAAAACGGCTCGCCTCTTTCTCAGGAGCGCTACATGAGCAGCCCTGAGTATGCGGAGCTGCGCGGCGTAAGCGGCGTTGCTGTTGCGCAACGTGCGGCGCTTTTGGAGACGGCTGAAAAGCGCAGCCTGATTTGGTTTTTGCAGGGAATGTCTTTGCAGCCGGGCGGATTGAAAAAGGTAGCCGCCGATCTCATCGCAATGTTTCCTGAGAATATTTGTCAGGCTAAACGCTCACGATGGGATGCCCGCGGGGTCAAGTCGATAGAGGACACGTTGCCAAAGTTTCTTGAAGAGCTTTGCATCAACCCAAGATTGCGCCTGGTGCCGGAAGCAGAGGGTGAGCGGTACCCACAGATCGGCGCTGATATTAACCTGGCGAGAGAAGAATTCCCCGATATTGAGCGAACGGAATTCCGAGCTGCGAACGCGCCGGGATTCAATGACGTGCTTCCGGCGTTGTCTGAGTATAAGAAGCGCTATGAAGATTCGCTAAAAAGTGATTTCGTTATCACCTCTAACGGCCGCCTGATTTGGGACGCCTTTGACCGCGCGGTCAAGACGCGGCGAATTGCGCTGGTCAATGGACGCGAAGGATTGGGAAAGACCGAAGCCGCAAAAGCCTGGTGCAACTGTCATTTAGGGGAAGCCCGTTTTGTATCGCTGAAGGGCATTACTAATCGGAAGAACGCTTTTCGCGGGATCGGCAAGGCATTAGGAGTTGCCTGCGGTACAACGCGCAAGGCTGCGGAAATGCAGGATCGGATTGAGGATGTGTTGCAAAGGTCGAAGCTCTTGCTGGTCATCGATGAGAGTCACCTGGCATTTAATCAATCAGAACGCGTTTACAAACGTCCCGAGCTGGTGGATTGGATTGTGACTTTGAACAACGAACGGGTACCGATTGCGCTAGTCACAACTCCCCACTTCTTTACTTGTGTCGAACGCGCAGCCGGACAGACAGGGTGGAACTGGCATCAATTCAAAAGACGCATTCGGCCGTATATAGAGCTGAAGCCGACGCCGGCGCCAGAGATTGAGAACGTAGCGCGGAAGCTGGTTCCATATGCGAGCAAACAAATGATTTCGTTCATGCTCGGTTACGCAAAAATGGCGCGGCGCGATCTCTCGGGATTGGCGGACCTGGTGGAAGAAGCCAGGCTACGTTGCGAAGCTGCCGGCAGGCCAAAAATCGCATTCGAAGATCTGGATGGAGCGGTCATGGATTCACTTACCCCGGCGGATGCCGTGTTTTTGAATTTGGAAAAGCGGATTGAGGCTGCGCGAAAACACGGACGCAGGACCGCGCCGAATCCGCCGGCGGATGCCCCGTCAATGTTCGATCCTCGAGTAATTTCCCCCGGTAGTAACAAACGGATCAAGACTGCCGGCAGAAATGGAAGAATGACACAAAAGCAAAAGGCAAATTATGAATACCACTAATCCCACTGGAGGCCAAAAAACCGATACCAAGCCGGACAGTTTTGCAATATTGCTTGGAGGAAATGAAATCTTAGTTACCAGGCAGGATGGCAGAACGGAAACAGTTAAGGTTCTGAAGCTGCCGATTAAGCAGTTTCCGGCGCTGCTGAAGGCCATAACGGGATCGGAGGAGCAACAAGCAGAAGTTTATTGCGGCCAGCCATCGGGCTGGGCCGAGACGTTGGACCGCGAATCCATGGAAAAGGTCATCATTGAAGGCGAGGAGCTGAATGTAAGTTTTTTCGAACGCTGGTACCAGCGTCAACGCAAGCGGAACGAAATCATGATGCCGGGCATAACCGAAAAAGTCGTAAGCTCTCTAATGCCGAAAAAGGAGCTGGCACAATCACCCTCGCCGAGTTCTGCGCAAAAGTAGCTGTAAGATGCGGGCTGACATTGGATCAAGTCTGTAATCATTCAATGGATCAATTGCAATTATTGGAGAGAGCAGCCGAGAAGCTCGATGCCGCGAAAGCGCTTATGATCTGCCAGGTCAATGCTGCGGCGTTCGCGGCATCGCAGACGAGACAGGGATCACAAATGTTCACCACGGTGCAAGCGCAGCTCATTAAAAAACTAAAGGAATAGATATGGCCGTAACGATAACAGTAAACGCAGAGACAGCGGAGGCGCTATCTAAACTTCAGGAAGTATTTGCCAAGGCGACGGAGGGGATTGCTGGAATGGTGAAAGAGTTTGCGGCTCTTGCATCGGTTGAAGGGTTGCATCGCATTATTGATACTGTTGCGGAAGCAGAAGAGGCACTTGGGAGACTTTCCCAAAAAACTGGATTGATGGTCGAGACACTTTCCGCATTGGGCCGCCAGGCGTATTTGACCGGCGCGGGCGCTGAAATGATGAACGTGAGCCTTGGCTTATTCGCTACGAAGGTCGAGGCTGCCGGCCGGGAAGGCGGACAGGCTGCCCAGGCTTTTCGGGATCTCGGAATTTCTCTGACCGATGCCAATGGCAATCTTCGCCCGATGGACGAATTGCTCGAGGCGGTTGCGAACAAATTCCAAAGCATGGCGGACGGGCCACAAAAAGCAGCCATTGCAACGGAGCTTTTTGGACGCACCGGGCGTGACCTTATTCCAGTGTTGAACCGGGGCGCGGAAGGGCTGCGTGAGATGCGGGAAAACGGCATCACTGCGAGCGATGTGCAAAGGGCTAACGAGTTTGGAGAGGCGCAACGCTCGATAAGCCTATACGTCAAAACCGTCGCGACCTCCTTTGTAAACGAGATGCTGCCGGCGCTTACCGAAATGATTAAGTCAATCGGCGAGCTGCTGACTGGGTCTCAAGCCCTCGAAATCATTTTTGGCGCAGTTGTCGTTGTCATTAAAGTTTTGGCCGCCGGCATCACCATTGTTGTGGAAGCGTTCACGCTATTGGGCAAAGCCATTGGCCAGATGGCCGCGGCCGCTTACACGGCCATGACCGGAGACTTCAGGGGCGCAATGGCAATAGTTAAAGCATTTGGTAATGAGGCTGGCCAGACCATAGATGAGCTACAGGTAAAGCTGGCCAATATTTTTGACCCTGAAAGTATACCATCACGGCCAAAACCCACCGCCCCGCCAAACACCAACTTCGATTTAGAATCGAAGACCAAGATTGCTAAAGCCCAGGCTGAAGCGGGAATGACCATTTTGCAGGCAGATTTGAAAACGCGACTCGCCACCGAGAAGTCAGCTTACGAACGTGGAAAAGAGGATCTGCAGACGTACTTTGACAGTCGCCGAAAAATTGTGAAGGAGGGAACAGAAGCGGAGATCAACATAATGGTTGGCGAGGTGGACCGCATAAATTCGCAACTAGAAAAATCCCCGCAGGGTTCGAAGGAGAGGGCTGAACTGTCTGCACAACAGGAAGCACTCGTTGCCGGAATACATGAGAAAGAGCAAGGATTGAAGCAATCCCTTATTCAGCTAGACGACGAGTTGCTAGCTAAAGAGCGAGCATTGCGGGATCAGGCGGACGAGAGGCGTGGGCTGGCGATTGAAACTCTTCAGCAGCGAATCGAATTGGTTAAAAACGATCCAACGAAGACGGAGTTAGAGAAAACCGCCGAATTGCTTCCATTGCTCCGCACTAAAAACCAACTGTTGTCTGAAGAACTTGCAATCAGGCAAGGCCGCATCTCCGAGAAAAATATTCCTCCGGCCGAGCGCGTCCAAGCCGAAAAGCAAGCGGTGGGATTTCAGGGGCAATTATCGCAGACTGGAGCGGAAATTTCCAAGGCAAGTGGAGCAGGAACATTTCAAAGCGAGCTTCACAAGCAAATGACGGCGTTGAAGGATGAGTTTGGCACCGTGGCCACGCAGATCGCGAAGACTTTCAAGGACGTGATTGGGACGGCGATTTCAAGCATCAGCAACGGGATTTCCGGATTGATCGAGGGCACGGAGACCTGGAGCCAGGCGTTGAGGCAGATTGGGACGAGCGTGTTGAATGTCGTGATTCAGGGTTTGGTGAATATGTTCGCCGCGATGGTGCTGGGGAATGAGGAGGTGACGACATCCCAGTTGGCAAGCCAGGCGGCGACGATTCCGGGCGCTTTGGTAAAGATGCTGGCGACGGCGGTGGGCGAGGGTGGTTGGGCAGCGGTGGCATTGATTGCGGCAGCGGTCGCGGCGGTGGGCATCGGCGTCGCAGCGGCAAGCGGCGCGTTTGCGGAAGGCGGACGGCCGGGAGTTGGGCAGGTGTCGTTGGTGGGCGAGAAAGGTCCTGAATTGTGGGTACCTGATCGTCCGGGCACGATTATTCCGGCGAACGTGACAAGTTCAATTCTCTCCGGAGGGGGAAGGTCAACAGGGAATGGAGGGGGCACAGGGAGCAGAGCGGGGAAATCCACTCCGGATATTCACGTGCATCTGTGGGGAGACAATCAGGCGGAGATGGAAAATTATATTCGAAGCAAGAAAGGGCAGCACACAGTGGCGGAGGTGGTGGGGAAGAATCGGCATTTGGTGATGAGGTCCTAGCCGGGAAGGCCAGGAGACAAATTTCACGAATTTTAACCTATCCCGTCGGGGCAAAGCAAAGAGCACAAAGATGATTTAGACGGGCAGGATAGCTTTCAGGTTGCTGCATTTCGGCGGCAGCGCCAACGCAGTTGGAATTTTCGGGGATTTCCCCAGGTAGAGAACGCAACATTGACGGTCTCTAATTCCGAGCGCCAAATGCTCGCAGTATTTGTGTCTCTATCACTTTTGTCAGAGTTACGACTTGATTCGAGACAAAAGCGCCGCGAAGCTACATCACTCAAGATAATAAATCGGACGGATAACTATGAAAGTGATTTTACCGTGGGTGCTGGTGGTGGGATTGGCCATTGGAGTCTATGCGCTCTATTCCTCGAACCAGAAGCAAGCGGCTGAACTCGCTCAAGTTCATCAGCAATCGGAGGACGCGCAAAAAGCCCAATCGTCGGTTGAGACAAAGTCCGAACCTGCGCCAAGCCAGGAAGAATTGACCCAATTGCGCAAGGATCACGAGGACGCATTGCGTTTGCGCAACGAAGTTCGCCAGTTGCGCGACGAAAAACAGCAACTCGCGCGTCAAGCGCAGTCTGCCCAGACCGCGGCGGCCAATACGCAGCAACAAGAGCAATTGCAGAAGCTGACGGCGGAAAATCAGCAGCTTAAGATCCAAACACAAGTTATTCAGCAACGAGATCAAATCGCCACCTGCATCAACAACCTCCGCCAAATCGAGGGCGCCAAACAGCAATTTGCGCTCGAAAACCAAAAACCAGCCGGGGCGTTGGTCAGCACTGAAGATTTGGCGCCTTACCTGCCAAACAAAGCAATGCCAGCTTGTCCCGCGGGTGGAATTTACTCCTTGAATCCGATCGGCCTGAACCCGACTTGCAATATTGCTGGCCATGCTTTGCCGAAATAGCACTTTCCTGACTTTGGTGGGCCGAGCGTCTGGGCCTGTGCGGGTAGCACCGCGAGCGGTCAATGATCACCGCGGCGCGGGACGCTTGCCCCACCATGACAGCTCTATTTCTCAGAAATAGCACTTTCCTTTTGCCTTTCCGCGAATAAAGTTTGCTCCACTCATGAACGACATTGATACAGAGATTTTGAAGGGTATCGCCAATCAGTTGCGAATTCACTCGATTGCGGCGACGACGGCAGCGGGCAGCGGACATCCGACCTCTTGTTGTTCTGCGGCGGATGTGGTGGCGGCTCTATTCTTCGGGCACATGCGTTACGACTCGAAAAATCCGCATTACTACAACAACGACCGGTTCATCCTTTCCAAAGGCCACGCTGCACCATTGCTTTATGCTGCCTGGGCCGAGACCGGTCGTTTTCCGGTCGAAGAGTTACTCACGTTGCGCCGGCTCGATTCCGATCTTGAAGGGCATCCCACGCCGCGCTTGCCATTTGTAGATGTGGCGACAGGCTCGCTTGGCCAGGGCCTCGGCGTCGGCGTCGGCATGGCCCTCTGCGCGCGTCTGGACAATCTCGATTACCGAACCTATGTCCTGATGGGCGATGGCGAATGTGCTGAAGGCGCCGTTTGGGAAGCTGCTTCACTCGCCGGCGTCAATCAGCTCAACAACCTGATCGCTATCGTCGACGTCAATCGACTCGGCCAAAGCCAGGAAACTGCTTTCGGCCATAATTTGACGGCATACAAAAAACGCTTCGAAGGTTTTGGTTGGCGGACGGAGGAAATCGACGGTCACGACATGGACGAAATCATCGAGGTCCTCGCCGCGGTCGGCCTGGGCAATCAGCCGCTGGTCGTCCTCGCCAAGACATTCAAAGGCGCTGGCATCTCATTCATCCAGGACAAAGAAGGCTGGCATGGAAAGCCGTTGTCCAAAGACGAAGCTGCCCGCGCGATAGCGGAACTCCAGCCCACCGCAAAATCCGGCATCGGCCACGCCATTCCCGCCCCCACCCAACTTCCCGCGCCCAAAAACGATGCGCCTGCCAGCTATCCGCCGACGAATTACAAGTTGGGCGATTTGGTCGCCACGCGCGAAGCCTTCGGCACGGCCCTGCTCCGCATCGGCGAAGCGGACCCCCGCATTGTCGCGATGGATGGCGACACGAAGAATTCGACCTACTCGGACAAGTTCTACAAAAAATTCCCGAATCGCTTTGCCGAATGCTTCATTGCTGAGCAAAACATGGTCGGAGTCGCCACGGGTTATGCCACGCGCGGCAAAGTGCCGTTTGCCTCAACCTTTGCCTGCTTCTTCGCCCGCGCCTACGATCAGATTCGTGTCGCCGGTATTTCCATGGCGAACATCAAAATCGTCGGCTCGCATGTCGGTGTCAGCATCGGGGAAGATGGCCCTTCGCAAATGGGCCTCGAAGACTTGGCGATGATGCGTGCCATTGCGGGCAGCGTCGTGCTGTATCCGAGCGATGCAGTCTCCACGGAAAAGTTGATGGACCAAATGGCCGCAATCAAGGGCATCGCTTTCTTGCGCACCTCCCGGCCGAAAACGCCGGTGATTTACAACAACGATGAACAATTCCCAATCGGCGGCGCAAAGGTGTTGCGACAATCGGGTGGTGATAAAGTTACGGTCGTCGCGGCGGGAGTAACTTTAAATGAAGCTTTGAAAGCTGCCGATGCTTTGAAGAATGACGGCATTGGTATCACGGTAGTCGATGCCTATTGTATCAAGCCGCTGGGCAAGGATGTGATTTTGTCCGCCGCGCGCGCCACGAACAACACAGTCATCACGGTCGAGGACCATTATGCCGAGGGTGGTCTCGGCGACGCGGTTGCCGGCGAATTGAGCGTCGAAGGAGTAAAAGTTCATAAACTTGCCGTTCGTGAACTCCCGCACTCAGGTAAGCCGGAGGAGCTTCTGGCCAAATACGGCATTGATTCAGCAGCGATTGTCAAAAAAGTGAAATCCATCGCATAGTTTCAACGCACGAATTGGCACACCGAGTGCTGGACATTACTGGAGGCGCGGACTTCTGACAGTTCGCCAGGAATCGCGCTCAATTCCAATAAGTGCCGTTGAACCGAAAACATCTTAAAATCTGGCTAGGCCTGCTTGCTCTCATTTGCATGTGGCATTTGCGTGCTGTCGCTACACCAGGCAAGTGCCCGATTTGCGGCAAAGATTTGAGTGAAATAGTCTTTATCCTCACGGATAAAGTTACCGACGAAAAGATTCAAATCTGCCAGGAATGCTCCAAACTTCCACACGACTGCTTCGCTTGCGGCCTGCCGGTCAAACATGATTTCACCGAACTCCTTGACGGTCGTTTCCTTTGCGCTCGCGACGCTGAGAATGCGGTTCTCGATGATGATGAAGCCAAAAGGATTTGTGACGGTGTTAAAGAACAACTCGATCGCCTCCTGGCACGATTCGTCACGTTTCCCAGCACAAACATCGAAACCTCCGTCGTGGACCGAGTCAATCTTCAGGCGCTTTTTAAAGTCCCTGGCAACGACTACGAATGTCCAAATATCGAGGGCTATACTCGAAGCCGAACGAATTTCAATCGAATCGAACATCAGGTGAGCCTCATGAGCGGTTTGCCTCGTTCGGAATTGAAAGCGGTTTGTGCTCACGAACTTTCGCATACCTGGGTATTTGAGAATGTGCCCGGAGCTCGCAAGAAAACGCTAAGTCGTGATTCGCATGAAGCGTTTTGCGAACTCGTGGCCTACAAACTCATGACTTCTGAAGACGATGAGAATCAAAAAGTGCACATTCGCAAAAACCATTATACTCGCGGCCAAATCGACCTGTTCATCGAGGCGGACGACCGTTTTGGCTTCAATGATATCGTGGATTGGATGAAATATGGGATGGACGCTGCCCTTCACGCGGAGGATTTGAACCGAGTAAGAAATATTGAAATTCCAAGTGTGAAACCCAGGAAGGAAAATGCGCCAAGCGTTTACTCGATTAAGGCGTTACCGAGCTCGACCGCGCTCGTGCTGAAGGGCATCACGTGGAGCCAGGACAGGGCATTTGCGGTGATTAACAACCGAACGTTCGCCCCAAAGGAAATGGCAGGCATACGGATTGGCCAGACCAACACGGTAATTCGTTGTCTTTCTATCAACAAGACCAGTGTTCGCATTCAATTCGTGGGTTCGGGAGAGGAACAGGAGCTGACTTTGGCGCCAGAATAGCCTGGGGTGGGTAATAACTTGGAAAATCGGTTCTTCGCTATTTTCGGTGGTATCGTCGGTTTTGGAAGGGGGAGAGAACCTCATCGAGGGATTGGCCGGTGGTGGTATACCTTTCCCCCGGGTACAGGGTGCTACATTTTCGAAAATCCTCTGTAAGCTCCGCCCCGTGTCGTTTCAAATATTTCATTGAAAACGGCGGGGAACTGGAAAAGCTGCCAGCCTGGCTTCGCGATTGACAATGGATTTCGTTCCGGTATGGTTGCGCGCTCTAAAATTGTAATTTAAAGTCGATATATGCCGAATACGAAGTCAGCCGAACGCCGCATGCGGAATAGCGCCCGCAAACGCCTGCATAACCGCAGCATCAAGTCACGCCTGCACACGCTGGAGCGCGCTTATCTGAAGCTTTTGGGCGCGGGAAAGAAAGATGATGCCGCGAAAGCATTGCAGAGCATCACGTCGGCTTTTGACAAAGCCGCCAAGGCGGGAGCGGTCCATCGTGCAACTGCGAACCGTAAGAAATCGCGTTTGGCGTTGCGTTTTGCACGCGCGAAGTAAGCCCTTAACCGGGATGCTTCACACCCGTCAAAACGGTCCCCCTCGCGGGAACAAGGAGGCTCCATTTTTCGTTGTTGCATCCGCTCGATCGGCGAAAGAGAATGCCCACGACTTGCGATCGGACGAAGGGACAAATCCGACGTTTAGACCAATCCTGCCTCTTCCCTAAACTGCCGCTCGTGCAACTGCTGGTGTGGAGGCCATTCCTGCGCGCGGAAATAATTTCGAGCTCGCCACCCCCATTTTTGCCAACCGAAACTTCAGGCCGGTGGAGAGACAGCCGAAACCGTATTTGATGCTGCGGCGAAGGTTTATCGAAGACGCTTCCGCAAAATATTTGGTCGGGCAACTGACTTCGGCGATGGTGAATCCGTACCAAAAGATTTGGGCGAGCATCTGGTTGTCGAAAACGAAATCGTCAGAGTTTTCGGCCAGATGCAATTTTTCCAAAACTTCGCGTGAGAAAGCGCGGTAGCCAGTGTGATATTCGGATAGCTTCGCGCCGAGCAGCATATTCTCGACCAGCGTAAGCCAGCGGTTCGAGACATATTTCCACAGAGGCATGCCCCCTTTCAAAGCGTAGCCACCGAGGATTCGGCTGCCGAGGACACAGGGATGCAAGTCGTTGCCGATGATTGAAACCATCGCTGGAATTAGCTTGGGCGTGTACTGGTAATCGGGATGAATCATGATGACGATGTCAGCCCCAGCTTCCAAAGCCAACCGGTAACAGGTCTTTTGATTTCCGCCGTAGCCTTTGTTTTTGTCGTGGACGTGAACCTGCATACCCTCGAGGCTGCGCGCGATGGCGACGGTATCGTCCTTGCTGCCGTCATCGACGAGAATAATCACGTCCACAAGGCCCTGGTCGCGGACTTCGGCATAGGTTTGCCGCAGAGTGCGCGCGGCGTTATACGCGGGCATCACAACGACGACTTTTTTCTCTCGATACATAAATGCGCAAGGAACGGGTGCGGAGCTTCAATTTCTTAACTCAAACGCCTGATCTCAGCACAAAAGATGCCTGAAATGGGCAAAATTGAGAAGCTTAAAATAAATGGAGCCAGCGGACTGTGCGCATCTCGGCATTGCGCCAGGCAGAACCGGAGCAAGGTCGAGCGAACTTGCCCATCAGGCAAGCAATTCCTTGATCTCGCTCCCTTCGCTCAGGGCGATGGGACGGCCAATTGGAGTCATGATTTCCTTTTGCGGGTTTATGCCTAAAGCCCGCAGGACGGTGGCGTGGATGTCTTCAACTCTGACCGGACTATCGGGTTTTTCCTTGGCGCCGCTGGGATCGGTTGCGCCAATGACACGGCCACTCTGAATGCCGCCGCCAGCGATGGCGACGCTGAATCCGTGCGGCCAATGATCGCGTCCAGACAATGGATTTAGCTTGGGTGTCCGGCCAAATTCGCCGCCGCAAAGGACGATTGTGCGCTCCAACAAATCGTGACGCTTCAGGTCGGCGATTAAGGCGGAAAGCGCTGGATCCAGCACTTTGACGAGGGCGGCTTGCGCCTGGTGGTTATTGGTATGGGTATCCCAGCCGTTTAGTGTCACTTCGACGCAGCGCACGCCGGCCTGAACGAGCCGGAGCGCCGCCAAACAGCCACGACCGAATGGTGTGTCGCCATAGGCCAGGCGCTCAACGTTTGGCACCTGCTTCACATCGAACGCCTTCACCTGGTCGGAAGTCATCATGCGTCTGGCTTTTTGGATGGTGACGTCGTGAAGAGTCTTGCCGCTGTCGAGGTCCGGTTGGCGGCCCTGACGAAAAGCTTCTTCCATCACGGAGAGATTTTTGAGCCGCTGCTCCTGCCGTTTCGAATCGGTGCGAGACGAGAGGTCAGAAATGGGCTTGGCTGGATCGCCGGTTTTGAACGCGTCGTAAGCCGCCCCGAAGTAACCGCCGCGCGACGGCCACTGGCCGGGCAAAATTGAAATATGCGTCGGAATCTCAATCTTTTGGTCAGGCAATTCGTGGCTGATGATCGAGCCGATGGAAGGATGAACTACAGTTGGGTTCGGACGATAACCGGTTTGAATATTGTACGTGGCACGTTCATGATCGCCTTCAAGACTGGTTACGGAGCGAATGAGTGACATGTTTGACAGAATGTCGGCGGTGCGTTCGAAGCCGGCTGCCAATTGAACGTCCTTTATCGAAGTCTTGATAGCGCGGCTGCCATACGCGATCGACGAACCCGGATGCGGATCGAATGTTTCAAGCTGGCTTGGACCGCCGGCGAGCCAAAGAATAATCACCGAGCGCGCGCGCGGATCGTTACTTTTTTCGGCTTCGAGCGCGAGGAGTTGGCCCAGCGGCGTGAGCCACGTGAGACCGGCCATGCCCGCCATTTTGAGGAGGGTGCGCCGGGAGAAATGATCGGGGCCGCAGCAGGTGCAGGTGGTGGGATCAAAAGGTTTCATAGTCACAAATATTTGTCAGCAATTGCCGCTTTTGATAGTGCGCGTACTTAACATGGCTTCAATGATTCCATGAAAACTCGGTGGTGTTGAAAAGCGTCCAGTACAGGTCTTCCATGGCGCGAGAGCGTTCTTTGCCTTTGGTGCCTTTCAGCAGATTGGCGAAATAGTTCTGCTCTTTCGGAGTCGGGCGGCGAGTGAGGGTGCAGAGATACGCGGTTTCCACCGCTGATGCGTCGTTTGGCGCGAGCATGCCAATCCGCGTCGAGGCATTGAACACGGCATCTTCTTTCGAGCGATTGGTGACGAGTTCTCCATTCATCAAAAGCAGTTGTTGCGGAATCGTGCCGCTGCGCTGGTTGAATTCATCCTCGCCAATGTCGCCGTAGCGTTTGACGAATTCGCCGGTTTGAATGAAGCGGGCGATGCGAAAAAGCACATGCGACTCGGCATTGATGGTATGCATGGAAGAGCTTTGAATGACGCTGCCCGCGACTTGTTCGGGACGCAATCGGCTCATTGGGAACGCCGCCCACAATTTTTCCTGTTCGCTGGTGACGGAATGTGCGTCGTGCGAAGCGCTATCAGACTGGAACACTTCCGTAGCTGCAATCAAGCGAATCAGCCTATGCAGATCGAAACCATGCGCGACGAAATCCTCGGCAAGAATTTCGAAGCCCGGAGGATACGGCCCCTCGAGCGGGATGTCATCCACGGGCTCGACGAGCGGCCGATTGTAAAGCAGCGCCCAAACGCGGTTGACGGTCGCGCGCGCAAAAGCGCGATTCTGCGGATGCGTCACCCATTTTGCCAATCGTTCGCGCAAAGGACCGCCGGCAGGGAGTAACTCCGGCGCGAACGGCACCTTCGCTTTAACGAGTTCCTTTTCCTCTTGGCCGTGGAACCGCACTTCGTATTTCCGCTTGGGATTGTCCTGCACACCGGTCAGCGTTAAGTCCGCCGGAGTGAAGAAAGCAGCCAACCCGTGAAAGTCCTGCTGTTTCCAGCGATGATTAAGGAAATCATTGTGGCATTGAACGCAGTTTAAACGCACGCCGAGAAACGCACGAGAGACTCGTCCCGCGAGCTTGGCCTCGTCTGGGAATTGCGGCTTTTGGTTTTGGTCAACGGTTACCGTGATGAAATTGACTTCAGGTTGAGTGGTCCAAATGCCATGAGAATTGATCAGGCTGCGAACAAGTTCGTCGTACGGACGATTTTGATGAAGCTGTTCGCCCAGCCAATCGACTAATCGGTGACGCCGATAAATCAGGAAGGGACCGTCTTCAACGCCGACACAGGCCCGCGCGAGCCGTTCCGCGACGTAGCTGCTGTAACGGCCATCTTCGAAAAGGTGCGTCAACCACCATTGAACGGCTTGATCAGGTTTTTGGACCTCCAGCAGGCGAATCTCCTCGAGTGACGGCAACGTTCCAGTGAGGCCCAAAGAGAGACGGCGAGCGAGCGCGAGAACGGTCGCGGCGGGAGCGGGTGTTAGATCAGTCTGTTGCCATGATTTTTCGAAGGCGAGATTGATACGATTGACTGCGGCGGTAAATCCGGGATCGTTTTCGAGATGGGGTGCGGCTTTTTTTGCAGCGAGAGCGGAGTTAAGCCAGAAGCCGCTGCCGATAAGCAAGACGATCGCCGTAAAGCCCCCGAGAAAGCGGTATCGGGCTGCCGCACTCCAAGACGCTGGCGCGTATTCTGGCGTGCTGATCGTTCCGCGAGGTTTTGGAGTACGGCAGTCCCATGCCGCTTTCTTGACCGGATTGTGATCGGGTTCGTTCATGGATTTCGCGATTAAAGACTCAGCAGCGGCGAGGGCACCAGAAACGCGTGTTGTTCAATCAGACTGAACGCGCCATGCCAGGACAAATATTGGGTCAGGTAAACAATCAAAACGTAGAAACCGGCAACGGGTATGACACTGAACCGGGCCAGCCAACGAAAAATGAAATGACGCGGCTGTTCGCGCTTCAACGCGCGACCCATTGCCCAACCGGTCAGCAGTCGCGCAGGGAAAATGAAGGCGACGAAAAAAAGACTGGGCAGCCAGGCGATTTCCCTCGGCGGAAACTCAATTTTCAACAGATAGAGCGGCAGCGAAAAAAGCAGCGTGATGAATAGCGCTGTCCAAAATGCGATGGGCGCCTGGCGAAACAATTGACGGACACGCCCAAGTTCAAACATCGCGCCGAACCGGTTTTCGACGGCGTAGTGAGTTTGAATAAATGGCAGATACAGCGCGACGAGAAAAAGCAATCCACCGCCCAGCAGAGCCAAGAGCAGCGCTCCCGCAGGTGGCAGGAAGGCGGCAAGAATCAATATCCCAACCGGAATCGCCAGCCACAGCACGCCGCCGACAAACCCTAAAGCGCCGAGTCGGAAGTAATGTCCGATTCGAAGCCCCGCGACGTATTCGACTATTCCGTTGCGAATCGTTTCCAGCTTACCGGAAGTGCGGAGCCATTTGATAAATCGCGCGGGTGCAGGCCAAAGGAAGTGGCGCAATTTGCCGCCGCGCAGACACGCCCAAATGATGTGGCTCACGCTCAGCGTGGCAAAAATGAAAAACGCAATCCTCCAACCGCGAGCGACTCCGCTGCCGTTAGCAATCAACGTCGCATCCTTCTCCATGCTGAAAATGAATCGGGCCGGCCACAGAACAAGCCACGCGCCAACGATAATTCGGCCAAACACGGCAGCTTTGCGGACGCCGACGAAACCGGCCCGGAGACGTTTGGTTCGCGCGACCCGTCCGCTGGCTTCCAGAAGGTAGCCCAGGCTGAGAAAGTTGAGGATTGGGATGACCGACAGCACCGCGAGTGTAACAGTTAACGTCAGCGCGCCACAAAGCCACTCCAATACCGAGCCTATCCATGTGAATACGCGGGCCAGCAGCTTTCTGGCTTTGGACGCAGGCACCAGAGACGGGCTACCCAGCAAAGCCGTCTCATTTTCAGACAAAAGGACGGACGGTAAAGCTGGCGCGTCGATGCTCATAAGCAGTGTTATTGCATATAACACACCACAAAAGGCGATTGTTACAACTAAATCAGAGAGTTTTTTTTGACGAAATGACGGCTAAAACAATATCTCCAACTCCTATGCGGCCTTAGCGATCTTTGCGTGAGGATTGAGGCGAACGGATCGGAACTCATGCAAAACGAAAATTCGTGTGCTGGTCGCTGTTGACTTCCTTCACCTCTGTTTCAGAATTCGGCGATGAAACTTTCTCTGGCAATCCTTGCGTCGCTGCTGTTCATGGATCTTCGCGCGAGCGATTGGCCGCAATTGCGCGGGCCAAATCGGGACGGCATTTCGTCAGAGGAAGTCAAATGGCCGGCCAGCGGACCGCGCGTTGTTTGGCGCGCAGCAGTTGGGACGGGATTTTCCTCGGTCTCGGTCAGTCATGGCCGCGTTTACACGATGGGGAATGCTGACGAGAAGGACACGATCTGGTGTCTGGACGCAGCCAATGGCAAACCTGTCTGGCAGCACACCTACGCCTCAGCGCTGAACCCGCAATATTATGAAGGCGGCCCTGGGGCAACGCCAACGGTCCACGAAGGTCGCGTTTTCACGATTAGTAAATGGGGCGACGTGTTTTGCCTCGATGCCGAGAAAGGAACCGTCATCTGGGAGCATCATTTGCTGAAGGACGGGATCCACACCAATCGCTGGGGCTTCGGCGGCTCGCCGTTGATTTGGAAAGATCTCGTGATCCTGAATGCCGGTTCGAGTGGCGTCGCCCTGGAGTCGGCGAGCGGCCGCATGGTCTGGATGAACGGCACCAATTCGGCAGGTTACGCCAGTCCGGTGTTGTTCAAATCGGGTGACAAGGATGCAGTCCTTATCTTTGCTGCCAAACACCTGATTGCGGTGGACCCGCGAACTGGCGCCGAGCTTTGGCGATTCCCATGGGAGACCGGCTACGACACGAACAACACCGATCCGCTCGTCCACGACGACACCATCTTCATTTCGAGCTATAGCCGCGGATGCGGCCTATTGCGCGTGAAAGACGGGAAACCCGAAGTGGTCTATGAGAACAAGGTTCTGTTCAACCATCTCAGCCCGGGAATCCTTATTGGCGACTATCTCTACGCGTTCAACGGGGAGGCTAAAATGAAAAACGATTTTCGCTGCATCGACTTGCCGACGGGCGAGCTGAAATGGTCACGGCCAGATCCGGCGTTTGGCTCTTTAATCTCTGCGGATGGGAAACTGTTGATCTTTAGCGAGAAAGGTGAACTGCTGTTATCCGAGCCGTCCTCAACGGAGCTTAAAGTTTTAGGCCGTTCCCAGATCCTTGGCGGCGTTTGCTGGACACCACCCGCACTGGCGGAGGGCAGACTTTATGTGAGGAATGCTAAGGGAGATTTGCTGTGCCTGCAGTTTTGAGTCGCCACAGCGCGTAGGCCCAGTGACAGAACAGGGAGGATGTGACACCTTTGTGTGACATTGTGGAATGAATGTGTGACATAATGCCACAAATGTCTCACTTGATTCTCCCCTCAAGGTAGAAATCGATACAACTCAAAGCATTGATTACACGATGTTTACGTGTGTTTGTCCATAATTGGCACACCCATAGCTAAGAGAACTGAGAACAGATAAACATCTGAAACCGAATTTATGGCAAAAGTAATTGGAATTGATTTGGGAACGACGAACTCCTGCATGGCGGTTATGGAAGGTGGCGAACCGCTCGTATTGGAAAACTCCGAGGGGCGACGCGTCACCCCGTCGGTGGTTGCGTTCAGCAAGACGGGCGAGCGATTGGTGGGTGATGCCGCGAAACGGCAGGGCGTTACCAATTCGCGTAATACGATTTACTCCATCAAGCGTTTCATGGGCCGCAAATTCTCCGAAGTCGATGAAGAGAAGAAGCGTGTTCCTTACAAGGTCGTCGCCGGACCGAATGGCGATGCCTGCGTCGAAGTCGAAGTCGATGGCAAACCGAAAGTGTTCAGCCCGCCGGAAATCTCGGCGATGATTCTCACGAAACTCAAGGCGGATGCCGAAATGCGCTTAGGCGAAAAGATTACTCAAGCAGTCATTACCGTCCCCGCTTACTTCAACGATTCTCAACGGCAGGCTACCAAGGACGCAGGTAAAATCGCCGGCCTCGAAGTGCTCCGCATTATCAATGAGCCGACCGCAGCATCACTCGCTTACGGCCTCGATAAAAAGAAGGACGAAGAAATCGCCGTCTATGACCTGGGTGGCGGCACGTTCGATATTTCCGTGCTCGAAATCGGCGATGGCGTTTTCGAAGTAAAAGCCACCAACGGCGACACCCACCTCGGCGGTGACGATTGGGATGGCCGCATCATGGATTGGATTCTCGACGAATTCAAAAAGGAGAACGGGATGGACTTGCGCAAACAACCCGACGCTCTCCAACGCATCAAGGAAGAAGCTGAGAAAGCGAAAATCTCTCTCTCCAGCTCGCAGGTCTATGAGATTAACCTGCCATTCATCACGGCCGATGCCAGTGGCCCCAAGCACATCAGCATGAAGTTGACGCGCTCCAAGATGGAGCAGCTTTGCGATGATTTGTTCGAACGGACCATCACGCCGGTTAAGAATTGTTTGAAAGACGCAGGCGTGCCTATCGAAAAGATCAATGAATTGGTGCTGGTCGGCGGCATGACCCGTATGCCGAAAGTTGTCGATACTGCGCGCAGCCTGGTCAACAAGACTCCGCATCAAGGCGTGAATCCGGACGAAGTCGTTGCCGTCGGCGCTTCGATTCAGGCGGGTGTGTTGAAGGGCGACGTCAAAGACGTGCTGTTGCTGGACGTGACGCCGCTTTCGCTGGGAATTGAAACCCTCGGTGGGGTGTTCACGAAATTGATTGAGCGCAATACAACGATTCCGACGAAGAAATCGGAAATCTTTTCGACGGCATCGGACAATCAACCCGGTGTGGAAATTCACGTCCTTCAGGGTGAACGGCAGCTTTCACGCGACAATAAGACAATTGGTAAATTCCATCTGACCGACATCCCGCCGGCTCCGCGTGGCGTGCCACAGGTCGAAGTGACTTTCGACATTGACGCGAACGGCATTCTGCACGTCAGCGCCAAGGATCTTGGCACCGGCAAGGAACAGAAGATCACGATCACGGCCAGCAGCGGTTTGAGCAAAGACGACATCGAGAAAATGCGCAAAGACGCTGAGGCCCACGCGGACGACGACAAGAAGCAACGCGAAGAAATCGAGACGCGCAACGAAGCGGACAATCTGGCCTATCGCCTTGAGAAGTTTCTCAAGGACAGCGGGGACAAGATCTCTGGCGACGACAAGAGCAAGATCGAGTCATCCCTTAATGAACTGAAAGAAGCGCTCAAGGGCCAGGACATTGCGGCCATCAAATCGGCCAACGAAAAGCTGAACGAAGTCTGGCAGGCGGCTTCGGCTGAGCTTTACAAGGCGGCTTCCGAGAAAGCGCGCACCCAGGGCAAGGGCCAGCCGGAAAGCGGGCCGCAACCGGACGCTGGCGGCGACGAAGGCAAGAAGGACGAAGGTCCGATCATTGATGCCGAAGTTGTGGATGAGAAGAAGTGATGAGGCAGACGTTAAAACGTTGAAGCGTTGGAACGTTAAAACGGAAGAAGCTGATGAAGAACGTTAACTCGACTCAATTCTCGTCTGAACTGCTCGGCAGCAAAGAACCGCAAATTTCAACATTTTAACGATTCAACGTTTTAACGCTTTAACGAAAAAATTTTCCCACCGTGAGTGCGGCGGGATTTTGATTCAACGTAAAAATCAAACAACCAACAGAAAAAACCATATATGGCACTAAACGTAAAACCCCTCGGCGACCGGATTCTCGTGGAACCCGTCGAAGAGAAGGAAGTCAAGAAGGGCGGAATCATTATCCCCGATACCGCCAAGGAAAAACCAATGGAAAGTCTAGTCGTGGCCCTCGGCACCGGCAAAACTGACGACAACGGCAAAAAAATTCCGTTTGAAGTCAAGAAAGGCGACCGCGTGCTCGTCTCCAAATACGGCGGCACTGAACTCAAGCTCGACGGCAAGGAATACAAAATCCTCAGTTCGGATGACATTCTTGCTGTGGTCGAATAACCGTTAACTCCCGTTGTTGAGTCTTTCAACCGTCGGTTGAGACCATCAACCATCAACAAAATAACTATCTAAATAATAATTATGGCAGCTAAACAATTGCTATTCGACGAGAACGCTCGTCAGACCCTCCTCAAGGGTGTGTCTAAACTCGCCAGAGCTGTCGCCGCGACGCTCGGTCCCAAAGGCCGCAACGTTGTGCTCGACAAGAAATTTGGCTCACCGACGGTCACCAAAGACGGTGTTACCGTGGCGAAAGAAATCGAACTGGAAGATCCATATGAAAACATGGGCGCCCAAATGGTCCGCGAAGTCGCCAGCAAAACCAGCGACGCCGCAGGCGATGGCACCACCACCGCTACCGTCCTGGCCGAAGCCATCTTCCGCGAAGGTCTGAAATACGTCACCTCCGGTGCGAACCCGATTGGCATCCAGCGCGGCATCAACAAGGCCGTTGCTGCAGCTGTCGAGCAGCTCGACAAGATCGCCAAGAAGGTCAAGGACAAGGAAGAAATCAAGCAGGTCGCGACTGTTTCCGCCAACTGGGACAACACCATCGGCGAAATCATTGCCGACGCGATGGACAAAGTGGGCAAAGACGGAACAATCACCGTCGAAGAAGCCAAGTCCATCGAGACGACCCTCGAAGTGGTCGAAGGCATGCAGTTCGACAAAGGCTATCTCTCTCCGTACTTCGTCACCAATGCCGAAGCCATGGAAGCTCGCCTCGAGGAGGTCTACATCCTCAACTACGAGAAGAAGATCAGCAGCCTCAAAGACCTGCTCCCGATTCTGGAGAAAGTCGCCAAAATCGGCAAACCGCTCTTGATTATCGCGGAAGACGTCGAAGGCGAAGCACTCGCGACTCTCGTCGTGAACAAACTGCGCGGAACCCTCAACGTCTGCGCCGTCAAAGCCCCTGGCTTCGGTGATCGCCGCAAGGCCATGTGCGAAGACATCGCTATTCTCACCGGTGGAAAGTTCATCAGCGAAGACCTCGGCATCAAGCTCGAGAGCCTCGGCCTGGACGACCTCGGTCGAGCCAAGTCCATCGTGATCGACAAAGAAAACACAACCATTGTCGAAGGCCATGGAAAGAGCTCCGAGATTCAAGGCCGTGTGAATCAGATTCGCCGGCAGATTGAAGAGACGACCTCCGACTACGACCGCGAAAAGCTCCAGGAACGCCTGGCCAAGCTCGCCGGTGGCGTCGCCGTCATCAATGTCGGCGCTGCAACCGAGACCGAAATGAAGGAAAAGAAAGCTCGCGTTGAAGACGCCCTTCATGCGACCCGCGCGGCTGTCGAAGAAGGCATCGTGCCTGGCGGTGGCGTTGCGTTGCTGCGCTGCCTCTCGGCGATTGATACTGTAAAGCCCGAGAACGACGACGAACGCATCGGCGTGGACATTATCAAGCGCGCCGTCGAGTATCCCACTCGCGCGCTGGCAGACAATGCCGGTGTCGAAGGCTCGGTAGTCGTGCAGGAAGTCAAGAAGCGCAAGGGGAACGAAGGTTACAACGTCTCCACTGGCGAATACGAAGACCTGGTGAAAGCTGGCGTAGTTGATCCGAAAAAGGTCACTCGCGCTGCGCTGCAAAACGCCGCTTCTATCGCCGGCTTGTTGCTGACGACCGAATGTCTCGTGACCGAAATCCCTGAGAAGGAGAAGAAAGCTCCGGCTCCGGGCGGCCACGGCGGCATGGGCGAAATGGATTACTAATCCAATAGTTCCGCAAGGAACTGAGAATTCAAGCGAGGCTGGCGCGAGTCAGCCTCGCTTTTTTGCTTTTGGAGTTATGACGCTTGAGGCCCGTGATCCATAGCTGATTCCTGCCTTGACCTTGGTTTAAAATCAGACCAATTGGATCAATGAAAAAATGCGGCCTAAGCGAGGCAAAACGAAGCCCTGGTAAATTGGCCGATCGCGCGCTGAAGGGCCAGCGGACCGTTATTCCACGCGGGCGCTTGAAGATTTAACAAACGCCTCATGAATGACTTTGAAACAGCCAAACAGTTCTTTTTCGAAGGCTTGCGGCTTCTTGAAGCGAATAATCTTCCAGCAGCCGAGAAACAGTTTGCCCGCTCCCTCGAGCTCATTCCTGAAAGAGTATCCACTCTCAACAACCTGTCTGCCATTAAGATTAAACTAGGTAAATTCGTTGAAGCCGAGCAGTTCGCGCTCAAGGCTATTGCGTTGGATGACAAATCACCGGAAGCATGGTCAAACCTCGGAATTGCTTTGGCTGCAACTGGACGCCTGGAGGAGGCTTTGCAGACTTGTGACCGCGCCCTCAACTGCAATCCCTCTTACGCCATGGCATGGCTTGCCAAGGCAGTGACTTTGCGTGGGCTCACGCGATATGACGAAGCGCTGCGGGCTTGTGACCAGGCGCTGGAATTGGATTCCAGCAAATACGAGGTTTCATATAACAAGAGTCTGATATTGAAAGAACTTGACCGGCTCGACGAGGCACAAACGCTCTATCGGAAGTCACTCGATATGAGGGTTGCTTCTTCGCCAGTATTCATTGGTGAGCGGTGCGCGACCCAAAAAGCGGATGCCCTCATCATCAACCCAAATCCGGACGCCGACGATTCATTCAGGTCCTTTGAAGCTTTGAACCGTTTTTGCGTAAATTTTCCCGGTCAACTTGGCGATCACCTTCATGAAGATTTTCATTTCACTTATGTTTTCGTTGGGGATGCAATCAGGCCTCCAGCCCGAAAGCAGATTCCGCAGCCGGATTTTGTGATCAACAACCATGTCAACGGCGAGGTGGTCCTTTCAGAAGGGAACCTCGCGCGATTAAATGAGTTGGTTGAAAGCTTCGGCGTTCCGGTGGTCAATCATCCGGCCAAAGCTGTTCCGACCACAAGAGATCTGTCGGCAAAGCTGCTCCATGATATTCCCGGTGTCGTGGCGCCTAAGACCATGCGCTTTTCCGGGGCTGGAAAAACCAGTCAGGAATTGGTCCATGAAATCGAGGTTCAATACGATTACCCTTTGATTACGCGGACACTGACTTCTCAGGAGGGCAAAGGAATGACCAAAGTGGACTCCCGGGACGCGCTTGTTGAAGTCCTTTTTGCCGGCTGCCCGGAAACGTTCTTTGTAACGCAATTCGTGGATAGCAGGGGCGGAAAAGAGTTTTTCCGCAAGATCCGGGCGGCAATCGTCAAAGATGAAATTATTTTTGTCCGTGTTGATTACGACATTCACTGGAAAATATATGCGCGAAAATCTGACGAGCGTGTCGCATTTTATTTGGATAATGCGTATTTGCTGGAGGAGGAAAAGCGCATATGCAATGACCCGGAAGCGGTGATGGGACGTTCTGCCATCCGGGCGCTCCGCGCCATTCGCGACCGGATTTCCCTGGATGTGTTCGGCATTGATTTCGATGTTGATGCAAATGGGCTGCTGGTTTTTTACGAGGCCAACGCCACCATGAACTTGTTCTCCACCGCCAGAAAAGAAGTTCCATATCCAAAAGAGGCGGATGATCGTTTGAAATTGGCATTCCAGCGCTACTTTACGTCCCTGGTAGCTGGTCGCTGACGAATTGAGTTCCTTCGCAGTCAAAAGGGCTTGTTAAGCGCTTCAACGCTTTAACGCTCCCCATCCGCGGTGAGGTTTATTCCCTTCTAAAGTCTTTCCGTTCCGTGCCGATAACTGTGGTGTCCTGCAACAGCGGGACAGGCGGTCGGCAGCCAAAAAGGGCCGGCAGGGAACAACGTGCATCGCCCTTAAATGATGCACACGCGGCACGGACGCCGCGAAAAAGAAAGGCTCCTCTCACGGGGAGCGGCTCACGGAAAGAGTTAATATGGTAATAAATACAAATATGTCGGCCCAGAGCGGCGCCCGCCTGCTCATGGAATCCTCAAACCTCCTCAGCAAATCCCTTCAACGCTTGTCCTCCGGCTCGAAGTTTACTTCACCGGATGATGACGTTGCAGGCCAGGCCGTTTCAATGCGGTTCGATGCGCAAATCAGCCGCATCAACGCAGCGAAAACGAATCTGGAAGACGCGACCTCATTCAGCCAGACGCAGGATGGCTTCATGCAGAAGGTCGCTGGCGCATTTGATCGCATGAGCGAACTCACAATCCTCTCAGAGGACGTCACCAAATCAGATACCGATCGTCAGTTGTACCAAAAAGAGTTCAGCACTCTCGGCCAGTACGTCAACGATCTCTCAACCAAAGACTTCAACGGCGTCAGCCTTTTCAACGGCAACACCCTTAACGTCACTATCGACAGCGAAGGCAACACCTTCGGTATGACTGGAGTCGATCTCAGCATCGCGACCTACGCGAACGCAACTAACACCGCGACCGTCGCGACAACCGCCGGCGCTGCTGCCGCGTTAAATGTCGTGAAAGCCGCGATTGTGCAGCTCTCCAATGATCGCGCCAGCATCGGTGCAAATGTCTCCCGGTTGAGCTCGACCGAAGGCCAGCTTGGTGTTCTAAGCGACAACCTCACCTCGGCCAACAGCCGAATCAAAGACGTCGACGTTGCTCAGGAGAGTACGCTATACGCGCGCTACAACATCCTCGTTCAAGCCGGCACCGCGATGCTGGCCCAGGCCAACGCACTGCCACAATCCGTGTTGCGGCTGCTCCAATAAGACCTTGCAGGCGGGAAAGCCCGGGCGGCCCGTGAGCCGTCCGGGCGATTCTGAAGAACACGCAAAAAACACTGATTCCAATGCGCTTTCAAAATGAAATGAACGGGCAACACACGCGCCCTCGCGTGTCCCAACCGGCTCCCTCGCCGGTTGCGATTCCGCCCCACATTAATCTCATTCCGATCGCAAATTGGACTCCGATCAAAGCTCCCGCCAGCAGCAGGCATCCGTGGAAGGATCGAGCAAACACAAACACTTTCCGACGCTTAAGTTTCGGCGCCCAACGCCGATACCATGCAGTCGGGATAAGGCGGCCGGCGGCCCTAAACAGCCGGTGGGGAAAAACCAGGTGCGCGCCCCCAACAATGGCGTGCCTGGCGGCAGGGATGCCGCTTAATAAAACCCCGCAAGGGGTGACTCATGGAAGGAGTCAGTATGGTTATCAACACTAATGTATCAGCACAGAGCAGCGCTCGCTTGCTCCAAGCCTCTCAAACGCAATTGAGCAAGTCCCTCGCTCGTTTGTCCTCCGGTTCGAAACTCGTTTCGCCGGAAGATGACGTCGCGGGAACGGCTGTCTCGATGCGCTTCGACGCTCAGATCAACCGCATTGACGCGGCCACCAGCAACGTCAATAACGCCGTATCATACAGCCAGACACAAGACGGTTTCCTGCAGAAGGTTGCCGGCGCTCTGGATCGTATGAGCGAATTGTCCATCCTCTCCCAGGACGTGACAAAGTCCGCCAGTGATCGTGGATTGTACCAAAAAGAGTTCAGCACTCTCGGTTCGTACATCTCCGACCTCGCCACGAAGGACTTCAACGGCGTCAGCCTGTTCGGAGCCATCAGCGGCGCTGCCGTCACGACGGACAGCGAAGGCAATACGTTCAGCATGTCGGCCGTGGATATGAGCATCTCTGCTTACACCACTGCGACTGCTGGTGACGTCAGCACGACCGCCGGCGCGGTGACAGCCCTCACCAATGTGAAGGCCGCCATCACTCAGCTCGCGACGGACCGCGCCTCAGTCGGCGCCAACGTCTCGCGTCTGACCAAGTATGCCGACCAGCTCGGTGTGCTGAAAGACAACCTCTCGGCCGCCAACAGCCGCATCAAAGATGTCGATGTTGCCGCGGAGAGCACCCAATATGCCCGTTACAACATCCTCGTCCAGGCAGGCACGGCGATGTTGGCGCAGGCAAACGCCATTCCGCAATCCGCTCTTCGTCTCCTCCAGTAAGGAACGAATCGGACAGCGAATTGGTAATCAAACTCGGACGGCGCGCAAGCGCCGTCCGAGGTCTTTTTACATCAGTGCCCGCGTGGCCGCCGACGTGAGCAGGCGGACGTCTTCCAAGGTTCGTCCTCGATTCGGACTTCAATGTTCGATGTTCCTCACCCTCCTTGCGCTCTCTCGCGGCTCCTCCTCCTCGGTCTCGGTTCGCCCCTGAAATCTGAAATCTGCAATTCCCTCTCAATTCACATTCCTTACGAACAGTTTACCGGGGAGCTGTTTCGCAAGACGCTTCATTTCAAGGCTGAGGAGGGCGACGGAGACGGCGGAGCTGGGCAGACCGGTTTTGCGAATGACCTCGTCGATGTTCAGCTCTTCGTGGTCAAGGCAGTCGTAGACTTGTTGCTCGTTGGTGGAAAGCTCGAGTGCGGGTAAGACGCCGGTTTCACCTGGCGTTGGAGGGCGGTTCGTCGCGGGAAACAGATACTCGAATTCGCTCAAAATATCTTCGGCGCCTTCACAAAGTTTCGCGCCTTTTTTGATTAAGTCGTGGCAGCCTTTGCTGCGAGGTGAGTCGATGCGGCCGGGCACTGCAAAGACCTGGCGGCCATATTCGACGGCAAAATTGGCCGTGATGAGGGCCCCGCTGGTGAGGTTTGCCTCGACGACAAGTGTGCCGAGAGTCATGCCGGCGACAATCCGATTGCGAATGGGAAACGTTTGTTTGTCGGCAGGACGATTGAAGGGGAATTGGGTGATGATCGCGCCGTTGGCGGCAATGCGTTCAAAGAGCTCTATGTTCTCGGACGGAAATACTAAATTGATGCCGGTTCCCAATACGACAACCGTGCGGCCTTTTGCGGTGAGAGCGCCCTGATGCGCGGCGGTATCAATTCCACGAGCACCGCCGCTGACGATGGTCACACCGACATAGGCAAGTTGGTAGCCGAGCCTGCGGGCAGATTCGATTCCGTAAGGTGTGGTCATTCGAGAGCCGACAATAGCGACGGAATTTTTATCTTTGGGAGATAGAGCGCCTTTGACGTAAAGCACCAGGGGAGGATCGTAGATTTGGCGGAGCAGTTCCGGATATTCGGGATCTGCCTGGCTGACGATATGGCAGCCGAAGTCAGCGATGCGCTTCAGTTCGGCGTTCAAATCGACGCTCTTCTCCCAGCTTGCGATACTGTTAGCAGTTTCTTCGCCGATGCCTTTGACATGGAGCAACTGGTGTTTCGAGGCGCGGAGAATAGCGTCGGCATCGGCGAAGTGATCGAGCAACTGGCGGGCCCGGATCGGCCCGACATGCTCGATCATGTTCAAAGCGACGAGCGCTTCGCGAGGGTCCATGAACGAAAGCCTAAAGAGTTCTGCCGAAACTCAAAAGCCAAAAAGATTAGCTCTCTCGACGAAATGCCCAGCGAACCATTTCAACGAGTTTCGGCGGCTGGCCGGTACGGAGGATGCCAATTCGAAAAATTTTGCCGCTCATCCAAAGGGCAACTGCGGTTGTGCCAAGCAGCAGAATCAACGTACCAATCAGATCGAAAAGCGGTGGATCGGCCGCGGCGCGGTTCATCATCGTGAAAGGCGTGTAGGGGGGGATCCAGGAGAGAAGGCGCGCGAGGCCGCCATTCGGATCTTTGGGGATGAAGGTCATGGTGAGCAGCGGCACCATCATGACAATCGTCAACACGCTCATGTAACTCTGCGCTTCTTTGATGGTGTTGCAGACGCTGCCGATGGAGAGGATGAAGCCCGCATACATCAAATATCCAAGCACGAAATATATTGAGAAAAGCGGAATGAGATTTGAAGTTTTCAACACACCGAGCATTTGGCCAGCGAGAACCGATGCGCCGCCCGCTTTCCAACTCAGGATGCCGAAGACCGAAAGCATCCAGGCGGTGACCATCGTCATGCCGATGGCGGCGATGCCGAAGAGTTTGCCCATCATCAATTCGCCCGGCGTGACGGAGGAGAGCAGGACTTCGATGATGCGATTGGATTTTTCTTCGATCGTGTTGTTGAGAAGCATCTGGACGATGACGAAGATGGCAAGCCAAAGAAGGTAAACGAATGCGCTGGGCGCCCATTGCCTGACCGTGTCAACGGTGCTGACCGCTTCTTTGCCTTTCTCCTTTTTCGGATTGAGCCTGGCGAACGGGGCATACGTTTGTTCGACCTGACGAATAGCCGCTACGTCGAAGCCGTGGGTTGCATATTCACGCTGGCGGATTTCGGAGTTGATGGCGTGTTCGATGTCGTCGTGGAGTCGGGGGTCGGAGGCGTTGATGGACCAGTATTGGATTGAGGGAGGGGAGAGGGTGGCGGGTAGGGATGAATTTGTGTCTGATGATGCGTGACGCGTGATGCGTGATGCGTGATTGTCTTTTGGACGAACGATTAAACTTTCAATATTTCGAGGGATGAGGATGGCGGCGCTAAGAGAGACAGGCTGGCCGTTCAGTTCGATTTGTTTTTCGCCGCGGAGATAGGGTTTCAAGGCGTCCGCGAGAGATGGAAGATCGGACTCCGGGCTCATATCGGCAGGAAGATTCACAACCTGATACGGGCGACGAGGTGATTGGAAGCCGGGAGCATCCGGTTTCAGATGCGGTTTAAGTCGGTCGAGTGCGGCATCTTTGCCACCTTTGGAAATGAAAGACTCGACGGAGCGCGGGTTGGCTTCGCCGTCACTATCGAGGCCAAGCGGGTTTGAATTCCCCGCTGAGTTGGTCTGAACGACGGACTTCTTGCGGGCGTACTCGCCCAGCGATTCCAGGACTCGTCGTTGATAATTTTTTTCCAGCGCAGATTCGATGGCTGGCGCGAGGATTTTGGATTGGTCGACCAGGGCGTAGTAACGAACCGGCGTGGCCTTTTGTTCCAGCCAGATGGGCGCCTGGATGGAGAAGAAAAGCATCGCAGGCATCAGGAAGATGCTGATCCAAAACCCTTTGGCTTTGATGCTTTCGGCGTATTCCCGCCAGGCAACAAGCAGCGCGTATTTCATCGCAGCGCGGCCTCCTTGGCCTCGGGTCCAACCAATTTCACGAAGACATCGTGAAGGGTCGGTTCAGATTGGCTGAAGCTGCGGAGGCGAATCTTGCGATCGAAGCAAAGTTGAAGAATCGCTTGTGGATCGGCATTTTCGCGCAACTCGAGTTCCCAAAGGCCATTCTTGTGAGCCTCACCGTTCATCCTTTCGACATGGCGGCTTGAAAGCACATCGGCCAATTCACGGACGGGCGAAATGTCATCTTCGGTTTCGATGCGGACACGATGGGGAAGAACACGTTTGGCTTCCGGAATAGTGCCGTCGAATATTTTTTTGCCTTTGGCCATCAGGATGACGCGATCGCAAAGGCGTTCAGCGTGCTGCATCACGTGGGTGGAGAAGATGACGGTGCGATTGCGTTTGGACATATCGCGGATGATTTCTTCCATCACCTGTTGGTTAACGGGATCGAGTCCAGAGAAAGGCTCATCGAGGATGACGAATTCGGGATCGTGGGCGATGGAGGCGAGCATTTGAACTTTCTGGCCCATGCCCTTCGAAAGCGCGTCGGTCGGTTTGTTTGCGAAATCTTTGAGGCCATAGCGTTCCAGTAGCTCGAAGGCGCGTTGTTTTGCTGTTTTCCGATCAAGCCCTTTCAACGTGGCGAAGTAAGCAATCACCGACCAGGCCTTCATTTTTTTGTACAAGCCCTTCTCTTCCGGGAGATAGCCGATGCGATGACGAACGTCCAAAGCGCTGGGATGGCCAAGCAACGTCACCGAGCCGCTGCTCGGCTTGAGAATATCGAGGATGATGCGAATGGTCGTGGTTTTGCCGGCGCCATTGGGGCCAAGAAATCCGCAGATTGAGCCGGATTGGACGCTGAAGCTGACGTCATCGACGGCTTTGAAGGAGCCGTAGAATTTTGTGACGTTCGACAGTTCAAGAGCCGCGTCCATCAATTTCCGTTCTTTTGACCGAACATGGCGGCGGCCATTTTGAAGCCGGCTTTTTGAAGCTCGCGCTGGGAGTTGAGGTATTTGCTGAAGGGATCGAGTTGCTCGGGAGTGAGGATGCTTTTGGCGCGCTCGAGGTATTGCTGATGGAGTTTTTCCATTTCCTGCTGGTATTGATCGATTTTGTCTTCGGTGAAATTGGAGGCGAAATCGCCTGTAAATTTGGATTGATCAGAAAAGTCAGTGGTGAATTTGAAATTCTGGCGCTCGTCGGTCATGGCTAGAAGCAATTGCGCTTCCTGCTCGGGATTAAGCGCGCCCGGACCGGAACCTTGCTGGTCCTTATACATGTTAAGCGCCATGCGGTCCGGAAGGGATTTTTCGTAGGTTTGGAATTGGTTGAAATTGTCCTCGCCGAGGAAGTCTTTGATTTGGTTGTTGATCGCGTCTCGATCCGTTTTGGTTTTGTCCGTCAATTCTTTGCGTTTGGCGGGATCGGTCTCGCCGGACAGCATTGACATTCCGGCTTCTGCGTCCACGAGGCCCCGATTGAGGATAAGGTCTTTGAGTCCTGAGGATTGTTCGGGAGTCAGATTGAGAGAGGTGAAGTAAGAGCTGTAATTTTTGTCGATCATGCCTCCCAGAACAGTTTTCTGTTGAGTCTTGATCATCTCTTTCATCTCTTTGCTCTTGAACATTTCGCCGAAAGGATTTGCGGCTTTGGCATTGGTCTGGATGCGGTTGGTGAGGGCTTGCGACACCTGGGTGACTTCTTCGGCTTTGGCGATGGCCGTGGCCTCGGTGTTGTGCAAGCGGGTTTGCAACGTGGCCGTTCGTTCCTCCTGTTGAGCCACGCTGGATTCCAGTTCGGCGAGTTTTTGGCGGAGCGTGGCAGACTCCGATTTAGCGTCGCTGGCTTTCTGATTTTGAGAGAGATAAAGGCTGCCGAATACCAAAGTGGTCAGCAGCAGGATTCCGATCAGGACATTTTTCATAGTTCAGGTTCAGGTCGATGCTTCAAAAAGGTGACAGAGCCATGATGCGTTCGTCACGGACCCTGCATCCCTTGTGGCCAATGATTTTGCGCCTGAGATCGTATCTGTGCCATTACAAAATCGACACTGATTTATCAAAGGATGCATGGCAAAATTCTTCGCTGCCGCATAAATGCGGCGTTCCATTGCGCCCAGGAACGCCGCATTTATGCGGCAGAGGGAAGCTTCAGAGGGAATTTGTCTTAAGTCCTTTATCAAAGGCCGAATTCTCACATGTGCGAAACGCGTTACCGGGGGGAGGGGTAGGTTGGATTTGGTTGGATCTGGTTGGACTAGCTTTGACTGGCCTGGACTAACGCAGCCGTCAAGGTCGAGAGCGAGCCAGCGAGTGCGATAATTGGGCAGACGCGGTGGCCGACTGTTTAAAGGCAGAGACATTGCGCGCCGGTTTTGGATCGGTTTTTCAAAGTTTAATTTTTCCCGAGAGATGTTTTTATCTATTGAGTCATTTTCATGCGCGGGAATCGTAAAGAGGGGGTCATGCTGGACCGGAGTGTTGCTGGGTCATGCTGGACCGGAGTGTTGCCCGCCTCTCTAACCCACTGATTTAACGGTTGCTATGGAGCATCCCATTTTTCCACTATCACCGCGTAGGCTTATCAGTCTTGCGGATATGATTCGTTTCGTAATGGAAGAGTATCAATCGGCCCACACGTCATTAAACGAGTGGACGTTTAAGTTGATTAGCGCCTCAAGCGCATCGAAACATCAAGGCGAGATTTCAGAATCAGAATCTAATACTCTTTTGACCGATTTAAAAAACCTGTTACCCCTTTGTTCAAAACTTGGGTTGCCGCAGACAGAACGACTTATTGGCCAGCTTAAAATCGAATTGGGGCCAAAAGGTGTCGGACGTAATTACACCGGAATTCAGGAAAGAGTAAAAAGTCTATGGTGGACGATGCATGACGAAGCCAAGGACAAAACTTTCGCATTTATCCCTTCCAACCGAGTGTTCTTTTGTAATAACGACCTTATTCTTGGAAAGACTGTAAAGAAAGCATTCCCATCCGCTGTAAAAGAAGCAAAAGAAGCGGGGAATTGTGTAGCAATTGAAGCTTACACCGCCTCAGTGTTTCATCTCATGCGAGCGGCAGAGCACGGGCTTAGGGCTTTAGCGAGAAAACTTAAAGTAAATCGGGTGAAACGAAACACCCCGATTGAATATGCAACGTGGGGCGAGATTATTGATGCATTAGCGAAGAAGGTTGATGCGTTGCCTAGACCTAAAAACACACGAGGCGCACAAACTTTGGAGTTTTATCAACAGGCAATTAGAACCTGCGATGCGCTAAAAGATTTATGGAGAAACCCAGTATCGCATTTGCGCGGGAATTTTAATGAAGCGAAAGCAGGGAGCGTGTTTTACGACGTTCGAGACTTCTTCCAAAACCTCAGCAAGAGATTAAAAGAATCTAAACCGTAGCCGCCGATAGCAAGCACATACGGACCCAATCAGATTTTACTTTCCTCGCTCGTCTCACGGCGTCCTCTACGATCTTTGCCTCTGGCGGACTAAACCTAGCCCCGATCAATACGCCTTTCGCTTCACCTTTCGCCATCTTTGGCCTGCCTGCTTTCCTATTCATAATATTTGTTTAACAATATTGTTGACATTCAACATAATTGTTGTTAAACAGTAATGCAAGTAAAAACAAAATCCCCGGAAGTGCGTAAACACTCTCGGGGAAACAACCAAAAGGCCGAAGCCTCTGGCGGTATCTTGCGGATACACTGTCAGCTTAAAGCTAAGGCCGGAAAGGGTCAAGTTGACATGTCATTGTTGCCAAGGCGAAACCAAGCGTTTCGGACGTTTCCAGAATAAGAACCGGCTCGTTCAACGATACCGCTGCTTGCAATGCGGTAAGACGTTTTCAGAGTCACAGCCATTGGAGGGTGTCCGGGTGGACTTCGACAAGGCCGCGCAAGTCGTCCACTTGCTCTGTGAGGGTGTGGGCATTCGCGCTGCGGGTCGCCTTAGCGGTCTGGACCAGCATACCGTGTTGAACATTGTCGAATCGGCTGGACAGCATTGTGCGGAGCTTTTGGATCGCAAGATTCGCAACATACAGGCCGAATATGTTGAAGTGGATGAGATGTGGAGCTTTATCCGCTGCAAGAATGCCAACGCCCAAGAGTTTACCGATGATGGGGGGAGCATCTCAATTTTTGGAAGGGTCGAAATTGGGAGGCACATGAGGGAATAAGAGTGACCAACGCCCATTGCGCCAGAAGGTTTCCAGACACATCAAGGCCTCGTCGCCTTCGGTAGTCCAGA
>Ga0193709_1000039_pt1 | contig 61909 bp, 50 predicted proteins | sample H3c2metaG_FD_160571 | JGI IMG/M metagenome (GOLD analysis project Ga0193709, IMG submission 160571) | Soil microbial communities from a riparian zone of the East river system, Colorado, United States - H3c2 | ecosystem: Environmental > Terrestrial > Soil > Riparian zone | place: USA: East River...
AACACCACAGCACAGCCTTTACGCTATCGAAGCTCATCAGTGGCCAACGTCGACTCGCCTCGGCTCGTTCCAGCATTGCCGTTTCGAGCCCAGCCTCGTCAGAAAAGTTTTTGAACCGCTGAAATTCCGCAGCCCGCTTATCGCTTAGCGCAATGCGCAACGAACCCACCTCATGCCAATCCGGCTTGACCTCGCTATCGCGTTGCAATTTGCGAAATGTTGCCACGGACCGCATCGCCAGCCTAATCCGCTCCACCGAATCTCGTGGCTGGCCGCACAACCCTGCCCCTTGTGAAGTTGTGATTTGCCCCAGATCGTCCGCGCGTTCAAGCAGCAGGATGTCCTTGCAACCAGCTTCCGCCAGAGAATAGGCAACGCCGCATCCCACTGCCCCTCCGCCAATGATTACAAATTGCGCCCGCCCGGGCAGAGTCGAATTCATGCTCTAAGCCTTCGGAAAAATCAGACGCCACTGTAAGGACGCCAGCCCTTTTCACAATAACCAGTTTTGGGGGCGTCTGATCGGTGCAGGCCAGCGCGCCGCCCATTCGCGACCCGCCCGGTTTGGGGTTCAGGGTTTTGCCGGAGTGATGACGATGTTTCTATATGCAATGCCACCGTGATCGCCTTGAAGATAAATCGGGCCGGGCAAATCCTCGTTACTATCGATTGCCCCGCCGGTTATTCCCGGTATTTCCTGATTCGGAATAATCTTGTGCCCGTTCTGAATCACCGAAACGAATCGTCCGACAAGTATGAGATCAAACGTTTGCCAAACACCTGGCTGCCGAGGCTGCTCAGGCGTCGGCGCAAGAAAACCGTAAACGCCGCCCATATGATGGCTGGGCGGCTCCCCGATGGAATCGTCTTCCACCTGCACCTCATAACGACCGCGCAGATAAATTCCACTGTTCGCATTTGAAGGGCAATTGACTTCAATATGCAATTTGAAATCCGCGAATTTGCGCTCCGTGGCAATATTCGAACCGGCGGATTGGTTCACCAGGCAGCCGTTTTCCACGCTCCAACTGGACGCTTTGGCCGGGTTGTCGAACGTCCAGCCGGAAGTATCACGGCCATTGAATAGAGTAATAGGCTTGTCCCATTTCACATTTAACCGAGGCTTCAAAGCTCGAGCCCGTTTGCCCGTCCAGCTCCAAGGCGTTCCATCCGGCCCCTTAGCTGTGCCGGCCAAAGAATCGGCGGCCAGCTTACCATCGAAAATGAGGTCGGTTTCGCTTCCCTCCTCCTCTTTTGGGGATACGAAGTGAACTGTGTCTCCTGTAATCGCTACCTTTGGCAAAAAGCGGGCATGGCCCCAACGGCCAACAAAGCGTCCCTTCCATGCTCCCTGCTCCACGCTCAGTTCCAGCCACGAAGGATATTGTTTCTTGTTTGAATCCGTAATGGTCAAATCCCAGCGTCCGACGAATTCTTTGTTGTTCCCATCGCCAGTTTCCTTTTCTGCTGCCCGGATGCTTCCCACCACAGAGACCATTAGTAGCAAAACGGCTTGAGTTGCCAGGCGCAAAGAATTTGAATTTTTGCTCATGAAGCTATCGTTATTCCGCGGACATTGAGTTGTTTCCGAGATTAATTTAGCTCAAACAAAAATCGAACAAATTCTTTTATGGTCCTCGCAGGCATTGCCTCTTGTCCATCAAGACCTTGCCTGGAGGTCCAATCGCCGCATGCCGCATGAGCTTAATCAATTTTTCTTCACGCGATAGAATCGCGGACTATTTGTGGCGTTCACGTCCACAACCGGGAACGAGGTGTTGGTGAGCACAAGCGAGAAAAGTGGCGACCAGTTGGTGGAGGCCAGATTGGTTGAAACTTGTACGGTATAGTCCACGTTCACTGCGCCATTGATGGTGAAGCCGAATTGCGTCGCGGAAATGCGCCGCGGTTGGCTGACGAGCGGCGTGCCGATGGGATAGACGGTCAGGTTCAGCATGGCGTTGGTTGGTGGAATAGAGACGCTGTATGGCCCGTTAAGATCAGCGAATCCCGCCGTGTCCAAACCGCCCTCGCCACCCAGGCTGAAACCAACCATCCACGACCCGGAAGCCACACCCAATGTATAGTTTCCAGAATTATCCGTGGTTGCGTTCAAGGACTGGTAATTGCCGCCAATAGTATTCGCAAACAGAGAGACCCCAACCACTGGATTGCCCGAATTGTCACGCACCCACCCGGAAATGTGGGCCGTGATAGGCAAGGCCACAAAATCTTCCCGTATGAGTTGGCCGGAAGAAACGCTCACGGTGTTGAAATTGTTCAGAATATAGCTGGCGAGCGCGGACGCCTGGTTCGCGCTGCAAAACCAGTCGTCGTTGGTCATCCCCAACACAGCCACGGCGTAGTTCCCACTGGCATCGCTGTAACCTTTGGCGCTAAACTGATTATTCATGTCGTTGCCATCAAAAATAATGTTCGCCAGGGGCGCACTAAAGTTGTCCGTGATGCGCCCGTAGAAAAGTGCATCGGCTTTGTATAAGGCGGTATTGGCGTTGGTTACGCTGCCGGCGGTGGTGTTCACCTGAAAAGTGTTTTGCGAAACCACATAAGCGCGGCGAGCCAGTCGCTCCTTGGCAGGTTTGATTTTCCAAAACGCCGGGGCCAGAGCGGCGGAGTAGTTGCCATTGGTATCGGTGAAGACGACAGAAAAAAGGTTGCCAGAGTCAAATTGCAGGAACACGCCGGCCAGACCATTGCTGCTCGCCGAATCATACACCTGGCCGGAGATTGTGTTGGCGGCTAGGCCATTTGTAAGAAATAAGTTGGTCGTCACGACGGCCGGGTTAGTCAACGTCACCTGCGGCGCGAGGGACTGATCGGTGTAGTAATTTGGCAACGCAGTGATCAGCACATACGTGCCCGGATTGAGATTGAGGGAATAATGGCCCGTGTTATCGGCTACAGCGGCTCCGGCGTAGTCGCTATTCGGTTGAAGCAAAGCCACCACCATGGCGTTGGGAAGTGGGATTGCCCCATTAAGTACGATGCCGCTGACGGATTGGGCTGTTGAGGCGTTCGTCACTTTCAGCGTAGCCGTCACCGGGGAGAAACGACCGGTGGGGCTGACCACTCTGTAGATTTGCTGACCGACGATATTTGCCAAGGCCAATGGCGGCGCGAAATTAAATGACGTGGTAATTGCGCCCGTGGCTGAATTGCCATCAATCGGTATGTTGACATTCGTCACCGTGCCGAAAACGCCGTTCGTGCCGTTGTCGGTAATTTTGAAGGCATCCATCAAAGGTTCGCCCGGGTCCACCACCCCATTCGCATCGAGATCGAGGAACGTGTGCACATTGACAGTTTCACCGTTGGTCAGGCCGCCGATTTGCAACGTGATTGCGCCAGCATACGTGTTGCTGACAACGGACGGCGTGACGCTCAACGTCGGTTGAGCAAAACCGACGTAGCTGACGCCAAACAGCGTCGCAAGAGCGGCAAACAAAATACCACATTTTCTCAAACAGATTCTCATATCATTACTTTCGATTTATAGTTTCTGGAATCCAACACCGCCCCAGAGACACATCCTTTCATGAACGCCGTCCAAAACAAGTTTAATAGGAGATTACTTCCGCATCGATCTGTAATACCGAGTTGCAAACACAAAAAAGGGGTGATTCCTTTGTGAACCAGGGAATCCCCCATCAACTTGGCATTATTCGGGGGAATGGAACCCCTGGAAGCCGACCTTGCGCGCGATGTGGCTGGACATCGGCGAAAGATTTCGCGGAATGCCAAAGCTGCGGCACGATCTGTGCTTGGTTGTCGGTCGCAAGCCCGAGCAAATCGGGAGTCGACTGGCACGATAGCGCAGGCATAATAATTAACGATTAAGCAACACCGCTAAAATCGATAAGGCGTCGTTCCCTTCACTTCGTCAGAGAATTAAGTCGTGTTCCTTTGACCTTCATCGCCGGGTCCTGTTTAATGGAATGAAAGAGCTGCAAACAATGGTGGAAGAAATAGATCCCATTCTCGACCCTCTCCCTTTTCACACCGAGGTTAGAGATTACCTTAAATCGCACGAGCGCGATTTGTGGAATTGGTTCGCTTCTGCTCGCGCCCAGGCTGATTACACAGAAAGCCTTCGGTTGGAGTTGCTCAAATCCACCTACCGACTCGACGCGGAAAGTCATCCGGAACTTCATCAAGGCCTCCAGGAAGCCAAGGCTCGGCTTCATCTGGAAATTCCAGTCACGCTATACCAGGCGCAGAACAGTCCGCAACCGAATGCATCGCTCCTCTTTATTCCCGGCGAAGGTCATGTCGTCTTCTCAGGGCCGGTTCTCAACCTTTTAAATGCAGAGGAAATTAAATCCGTCCTCGGCCATGAACTCGCCCATTACCATCTATGGCAATGGGAGAACGGCGAACTGCATATCGCAGATCGGATGATTCACGCCGCGGCCAACGACCCGCGCGCTGCAAGCAGCCATGAGCAAACCGCTCGTCGATTTCGGCTCTATACCGAAATCTTTGCGGACCGCGGTTCGCTGTGTGTTACCGGCGATGTCAATCCAGTCGTGGCCATGCTCGTCAAAATTCAGACCGGCCTCCCGCAAGTCAGTGCTCCCGCCTATCTGAAGCAGGCGGAAGAAATCTTTGCCAGGGGCCATGTCAGCACCGAGGGATTGGTGCACCCGGAAGCCTTCATTCGCGCGCAAGCGCTCTCGCTCTGGCAGAGCCGGCAGCAGGATTGTCACGCCCATATCACGAAATTGATCGAAGGTGCAGAGACTCTCGATGAGCTTGACCTTATCGGTCAGGCTAAATTGATGAAAAACACGCGTCGGCTGCTGGAACTTCTGCTCCAACCAAAATGGTTTCAAACGCCTCCCGTCCTCGGCCACGCCAGGCTATTCTTCCAGGATTTTCAACCCGCCACCGAATCCGGCGCGGCTATTCTGGACGTTTTTAAATCCTCCCCCGATCCAAAGTTACGCGAGTATTTGTGCTTTTTACTCCTCGATTTTGCCACTGCCGATCCCGAACTTGATGACATGCCTCTTGTCGCGGCATTGGATTTGAGTCGCCAGCTTGATTTGGACGCCCAATTCGAAAAACTTGCCGCGAAGGAACTCAAGATGAAACTCCGCGACGTACGAAAACTCAAAGAGCAGGCTGCGGAATTGCTCGCCAAGGCGGGGGAGGCACCCCATGAGTGAGTTGACGGGGTCGGCCTTTTTAATGTTCCTGGAAGTGGGCGTAGCCAAAGGCGGCTTCGAGGCGGACGACGTCCTGGCCGCGGTTCTCCCGCTGATGAAGCAGGTGCTTGCCACGCACGAGGCTGGCCGGGTCGCACCACTCGACGGTATCCATCACCTCCTTCTTTCGGACGAGGGGCAACTCATGTTTGCTTCAGAGAAATCCCATCCTCCAAAAAAGAATTCGGGCCAGGTCGAAGCGCTTCAAACACCGGTCAGGGGCGCAATTGAGGTCATTGCTCATTCGCGACGCACGACTGACGTCGATCAAGCCTCTCACACCGTCTCCGATCTCGGCATCGGCTCAGCCGACGCCACGATCACTCGCCCAGTCTTCCTGCCGCATTATCGCGCCTGGGAACATTGCGTCGGCCATCACGATGAACTGACGGACATTTTTTCGCTGGGCATGTTGTTGACCAGCGTGTCGTGCGGATTGGATTTCTCGGACGTGGGCGAGTTGGAACTTTTCACTTTCAATCGCACGAATTTATTCGCCATCGCTCCACGCCTGAATCCGGTGCTCGCTTCCACGCTTGTCCACATGACGGAATTGAACCGCCACAAGCGCGCGCAGGATCTCAGGCAGATGATCTCGCGCCTTGAAAACTATCGCGAGCAATCGGTTGAGTTCGACACGAACATCTTCAACCGCAAGGAATTCAAGGAGTCGCCGACGGTTGGGAAGCGCCGCCTCATTCAATCGCACCTCCGCGACCGATTGTTTGAAATCTCGCGCCGCAACCGCCTTATCTATTTCAAGCCGACACTTCAGACTCTGAATCTGACCATCGCTTCGGTGCCGATACTGCTCGACTATCGCAACATCAAGCTCGAGCAGCTTTTCGTTTGGCATCCCGAACTTGCCGCAACCGTCGCCGAAGGCTCACCCATGTCTCTGGGGCGGTATCTCCGGTTTGAAGACGCGCCATATATCCCTGGCGTCCTGGACAAAATCATTGGCGAGGCCCACCGGGACCGCGCGGAGTACGGCTTCGCCCAACTTCGCCTCGTGCTCTGTTTCCTGCGTTGGAACAATCTCAAAGAAGCCAGGGAAGAACGCATCCATTCACCACTGTTGCTGCTTCCCGTCGAACTGACGAAAAAGAAAGGCGTGCGTGACAACTATGTCCTCGACCCGACCTCCAGCGAGGTCGAGGTAAATCCAGTCCTGCGGAATCACCTCAAAGAGCTTTACAACCTCAGTCTGCCTGAGTTCGTCGATCTAAAAGAAACGACCCTGGAGCAATTCTACGACGCGCTCAAAGCGCAGATTCAGGCCAGCGAACCTGGCGTCACACTCAACCGAATTGACCGCCCGCAAATTGAACTGATTCATGAGAAAGCGCGTCAACGCGTCGATCAGTATCGTCGCCGGTTAAAATTGCAGGCTCGAAAGGCTCGCGCCACAATCAGGCCGGATTATAGCTACGATCGCGAGCATTTCCACCCGCTGGGCTTGCAACTTTTTCTCGAGAAAGTGCGCCCAAGTCCGATGCCATTGCGTGATGTTGCGGGCGCGCCGCCGCAACCACGTGTGCCCCATATCGTTGACTCCACCAATTCGGCAGACTCAGGCAAAGCACTCGAAACCGAGCGGCAAATGTTCGCCCTGCGCGAAGCAGACAACCAGAACCCTTATTCCTGGGACTTCGATCTTTGCAGCCTGACGTTGGGGAATTTTAATTACCGCAAAATGACCCTCGTCCGCGACTATGCCCGCCTCATCGAAACAGATATGGCCAGTGGCGCCTTCGATTCGGTTTTTTCTCTCGCACCCAAGCCGGCCAAAGACGAATCATCGAAGCCGCTCGAATTGCCGGACCAGCACCTCGTCGTTTCCTGCGACGCCACCCAGGCCTCTGCCATCGCAAGAGCTCGGACCGGCGCCAGTTACATCATCCAGGGACCGCCTGGGACCGGCAAATCGCAGACCATTACTAATCTCATCGCCGACTATGTCGCTCGCGGCAAGCGCGTCTTATTCGTTTGCGAAAAACGCGCCGCCATTGACGTCGTTTTTCATCGTCTGCGCCAGCAAGGATTGGACGAGCTTTGCTGTCTCATCCACGATTCGCAAACCGACAAAAAAGCGTTCATTCAAAATCTCAAACAAACCTACGAGAAATTTTTGAATCAGTCTGACGTCGATCTCGACGCCGAACGCGCGCGCGACTCCATCTTGAAGACCATGGAGCAGGACCTCGCCAGTTTGCGTCGTTTCTCCGACGTGATGCGGCAATCGCACGCGCGCACCGGAGTCACGGTGCGCGCTCTGTTGCATCGGTTGGTTGAATTAAGCGGCCACGCATCGGAACTGCCGCCGGAAACTGAGGATCTGCTTCCTGAATATCCGCTCTGGCTTCAACACGGCGATGTCGTAAAGCGCTTGCAAACGGCTCTGACCGACCTTGGCGAAGAACTTTGCTTTGCCAAACATCCGTTGCGCTGGCTCGGCAAAGGCGTGCTTCAATCCGATCGCCCGTTGGAAACGCTGACCAAACATCTCGATCAAGCCGAAGATTTGCTCGACGCAATTGAAAGTGCGTTGGAATTGTCCGGCCTTCCCGCCGATTTATGGGATACATTTCAAGAAATCCAAACGATCCTGGAATTCGCAGTCCGTGTTCGCCCGCTGGCCGAGCGGAATTTGCTTGGTGTCCTGAACCACGGACCTGCGGAGGAAACTTTTTCGACCCTCGTCGCCGAACTCGACAAAAAAGCCAAGGCGTTGGATAAAGCGAAAGAAAAGACCACGGGTTGGCTCGATCCGTTATCGCCGGATGACACCGAAAACGCCTTGGTCCAGGCCCGGTCTTTTGAAAATTCCATCTTAAGATTTCTGCAGCCAGCGTTCTGGCGGTTGAAGAAGACTTTGGCGGCTCGCTACGATTTCTCCCGGCACGCCGTGCCTCCAGCCTGGATTAAAATCTTGAGCGAATTGTCCGCCTGCCACAAAGCGGAGGCGGAGTGGGAGGCTGTCCGGCAAAAAGCTGCTTTGGACTGGCACGCAGATGACGTCAACGCATTCCGAATTCAGGTGGAGGAATTGAAAAGCGACCGGTCGCTGACGCACCCCTCAGTCAAGGCACTTTCGAAGGTGCTCAACAATTCCAATGACGCAAGAAATTTGGTTGAGAGCCTTGCGGGCATTCACGATCGCTTCTCGGCGCTTGATGAAACTCTCGATGCAACGTTGACCGAATACGAGCAGTTTGAATTCTCTCAACTGGCCGATGTCCTGGCCGCTCTCCGCGAACGTACCGGCGCCCTCGCCGAATTGTGTCCTGCCTTGGCTGAAGTCGCTGAGTTGCCTGATTCATTTTCGCACGCCTTGCGGCATGCGCCGGTTCCGATCAACAAATTTGAAGCCGCCGTTGGTCATAAAAGTCTCAACGGCCTCTATCGCGAAGACCGCGCGATGAATCGCTTCGATGGGCGCATGCTGATTCGCAAGATGGATCAGTTGGATAAAAATTATCGCGAGTGGCTTGGGCTGAATGCCCGTTGCATCCGAACTGCCGTGCGCCGCAAATTCCTTGAACATGTGGGCATTTCAGCCGTTCCTGCCGCCCAATTGGACCCGAGTCAAAAGGCTTTCAAGAAATCATACGCAGCCGGCCGGCGTGATCTCGAACACGAGTTCGGCAAAACCATGCGTTACAAGTCCATTCGCGATCTGGCCGCCGGCGACACCGGCCAGGTCATCCAGGATTTGAAACCCATCTGGCTCATGAGCCCGCTCAGCGTCTCGGACACCCTGCCGCTCGATCCCCATTTGTTCGACGTCGTCATCTTCGACGAGGCCAGCCAGATCCCGATGGAAGAGGCCATCCCAGCCATTTACCGGTCCAACCAGGCCATCGTCGTCGGCGACGAAATGCAGTTGCCCCCGACGACCTTTTTCGCCAGCGCCCGAACCGATGAAGAAACCGTTGTGGTTGAGGAAGAGGGTGAACGTTTCGAGGTGGACCTGGACTCCGACAGCTTCCTTACACAATCCGCGCATAATCTCCCGTCAACGCTTCTGGCATGGCACTATCGCAGCCGTTATGAATCGTTGATTAGCTTTTCCAACGCCGCGTTTTATAGCGGAAATCTTTACACAATTCCTGACCGTCAATGTGTCACCGCCGCTAAAACCGATTTGATAGTCACTGCGAACGAACAGGGCGAATCAAACGTGGACGCTCTTCTGGCCCGCAGCATCAGTTTTCATTTCATGGAGCATGGCGTCTATGAAGATCGCCGCAATCCAAACGAGGCTGCCTACATCGCTCAACTCGTCCGTGGCATTCTCAAACGCGACACCAAACATAGCATCGGGCTGGTCGCCTTCTCCGAAGCGCAACAGGGAGAAATTGAAAGCGCGCTAAGCCGTTTGGCGGAAGAGGACGTCGAATTCGCCGCGCGGTTGGAAAACGAATCTGTCCGCGAGGAAAATGACGTGTTCTGCGGTTTGTTCATAAAAAACCTGGAAAATGTTCAGGGCGACGAACGCGATGTCATCATCATGAGTGTCTGTTACGGTCACGACGCCAACAACCGGATCTTGATGAACTTCGGTCCTATCAACCAGCGCGGAGGTGAAAAACGCCTCAACGTCATCTTCTCCCGCGCCAAACATCATATGGCGATCGTCAGTTCCATTCGCCATCACGACATCACCAACGACTACAACGACGGGGCCAACAGCCTGAAGAATTTCCTTCACTATGCCGAAGCCGTCTCGAATGGCGATGAATCCACTGCGCGGCGCGTCCTGGAAAACCTGAATCCGTTAAGCCGCAAAGCTCTCGCGCCCACGAGCAAAGGGGATGCCGTTATCGATCAGCTTGCCGAAGCGTTGCGAAAGCGCGGTTACGTCGTCGCCCAAAACGTTGGCCAGTCCAAATTCCGTTGCGACCTCGCCGTCCGCAGCAATTCGGACCATCTCTATCGACTCGGCATCCTCGTCGATACCGACGGCCACTATGCGAATCCAAATTTGCTCGATCGCTACCTGATGCAGCCCTCCATTTTGCGTGCGTTTGGCTGGCGCTTCGCTCTCGTGCTCACCAAGGATTGGTACCACAACCCGGACGAGGTGCTGATGCGCATCGAAAAGCTCTTGCAAGGCGTCGTTGAAAAATCTGATCCGGATCCGTTCATGGAAGAGGAAGAAACCGATGACGCCATAGGAACGGGATTGTCTGCACCCGCCGAGGTTCTCCCGGCGGCGCCTGCATCCGCCCCTGAGCTCGTCGCGAATCAGCCAGACAAGCCAGCCCATGCCGCCAGCTCCGCGCCGACCTCAGTTCGCCATTTTGAATTGGTTGCCGGCTCATCGCGAAAGTTCTGGGAAATCTCACTTTCAGGAATCTCTTTCACGGTTCGATTTGGCCGCATCGGGACCGCCGGTCAATCGCAATCCAAAACCTTTGCCGACGACATAAAGGCAAAACGCGAGGCGGAGAGTCTAGTGGCCGAGAAATTAAGAAAGGGTTATTCCGAAAAAATCTCTTAGCCGTAATGATGTGGTTGCCGCAGAAGTGCATACTCATGTTCGTTCGGTATGCGCGGGCAGAGCGCGGAGTTCACGCGCGCGAACGCTGGGCCATATTTCTACAGGATCGGGATACAGCCGTGAGGTCAATGATCAAAAACTACGTTCCGGGACTATCCGCAGCGCATTTCGTCAGCTTTTCTAACTTCTCGTGCTTTGGCGAAGGGGAAGAGGACGCCTGATGTTCCGCAGCCGCCGAATCAGTCTTATGCAGCAGCGGCGTTAGCAATCCGTCGGCAACCGTTTCGAATTTTGAACCGCTGGGTCCTGTCGTGACGTTGCCCTTCACCAGCTCTTCGTTGATGATCTTGGATACGCGTTCGGCCGTCTGGATTGGAAGCAGCGGCGCGGTAATGCGTATGGCATCTGGATGTGCAATTACTTCCGCGAGCGTTCCCACGGCTTGGACCGCTCCTGCATACAGAACAGCGAAACAGTTGCACACCTCTATCGTTTCGACAAAAGAGTCGCTGCTAAGCACGACAGTTTTGCCACGGCGAGCCAGGTCTCGGATCATTTCTTTCAGCTCCTCGCGACCAGTCTGGTCGAGATCGACAAAAGGCTCATCGAGAATAATTAATTGGGGAGATCTTGCCAGGATTTGCGCTAGCTTCGCCCAGCGCTTTCGACCCGGATTTTCCGCCTCTCCGGTCACTTTTCTCGGCCGCCGAGCCAATCCAAAGAATCGATTTAAAAAGGCACGTATGCTCCGAACATCTCCTTGAGCTTTCTCCTCCGGCAAGTAACCGATTCGCACTTTGACACCGGGCCGTCGCGGCGAGCGGCCAAAGACCCTGACTTTGCCTTCGGACGCACTAAGCTGTCCCGCAAGAACTCTCAGAACCGTCGATTTGCCCGACCCTTTGGGTCCCAGCACGCCAAAGATTTCCCCCTGCCGAATTTCGAAAGTCGCGTTCACTAATGCGCGGACGAAGCCGGGGCATTCAAAGTATCTACTGACGTTGCGCAGGGTAGCGATGGCATTTGGCCGAGGTGTCGACGTTACCTTGGCGGTACTGAGTTGGGCGGTGTTCATATCAAAGCAGGTGCAGGATCAGCATAAGAATCCCGATAGCAGCAATTCCAGCCGTGAAATTTGCGAGGACCAGGGATTTGTGATGCTGGAATATTTCGCCTCGGATCGCATGCGCGGCGAGGAAGAGAAATCCGCCGCCGACGTGTGTGAGAATGGCTCCGAGCCAGGCGTCTGAGATGTTATGCACGACCCATGCGCCAAGGATTCCCCCCAACAAGGTTGTTGATTCGACAGCGGCAACAACTGCAACTGTTTTTGTCTTGGTGAAACCTGCGCCCAGGAGCAGTGCGCCCAGCGCAAGCCCCTCGGGGATTTTGTGAACGCATACGGCGAGGATGAGCGAATAATCCAGTGCGCGCCCCCCATGGGAATGCGATGCCTCGTGGCCGGCGGCCAGCGCGAGGCCGTCGGCAACGCAATGAATTGCTAACGCGACCATCATGGCAGCGGCAATTTCGCTGAAATGATGGCGAGTGGTTTCGTCGAAATGGCTTGCCGCACAAGCGGGGCACACATGATAAACGTATTTTGTAATGACGAGAAAAAGTAAGTAACCGGAAGCCAGCGCAACGAGGACGCCCCACCATTTCAGTGCTTCAAATCCTTCCGGGATAATGGCAAATGCAGTGACGCCCAGAAGCGTGCCGGCTCCCAGACTGATCAGGGCGCAAAGCCGCTTATGCGAGCGAGCGAGCGAAGTTCCCAACGCTCCGCCGACGACGGCGAGCAAAAAGGCGAGGATGACGTATCCGATCATTTATTCGTGCTTATTCAAGAACCTGACGCCGTTTCCACTTTTTCACCGTCCAGCCGATAAAGTCCCAGCATCTGGCTGTTTTCCTTGTACTCGCTGACGTGCAGAATGCCAAGAATCGTAATCGTTTCATCCATTGACGGTTTAATTCCTTTGGACATCTTCACGTGGACCCATTCGTTGACATTGGGCGGCCTGCCGTAACAGCACATGGCTTGATTCTTCAGAAGAATGAATTCCGTGACGCGGCCTTCCTCCATCTTGAGCGGCAGCATGAAACCGCCCACGGCAATTTTCTTTCCGTCCAGGCCCCTGATATCGTCAGGGACGGGCGTCGCTAGTCGTGGGACATAGGACATAGCCGGGCTATTGGAATTCACGAGATCATAGACCACACGTGCTGGAAATCCCGAAAGCTTGTCGAAGCCGGCCTGGACATAACCCTCTTTGGTCACGGACGCTGCGAGATTGGTGCTGACACCCGAAGGAGGAGGCACCGCCTGATTTGCTGCTGGCGGAGAACCAATCGGCGTCCCCCGGATTTCCTGACCAACCGTTTCGTGTTGCACGCAGCTCGCGAGGAGAAAGAGAACCAGGAGCGCCAAATTATTTCTTTTCATCTGTGTCATTTCCTTTCGGGAAGTTGAATTGAACGTTTTGATAAATTTTGGTTCTAACTGTGAGTTCCTTGAGAACCGCATCGAATGTGACATCGGTTTTCAGCCACTCCGCCTGGGCTTCGAACGCAGATGTATCGCCAACCGTTTCGCCAGTCGCACTGCTCGCGATGCCTCGGAAAATAAGTGATTCCTCTTTCCCGGCCACTTTGGCATCCACCTCGAAAGAGTTGGCAGCTACGCGGACAAAATTCTCCAACTCGCCATCCAAAACGAACGCCTGAAGTTTTCCGGCCGGGACGTTCAGGACGAGTTCGATATGATATTCTTCGTTGCCGAGGACGACAGGCGTGCCGCCGTGAGGTGGTTTGTGCTCGTGTTTGGGTGGAGCCGCCGTGCTCGGCACGTCTGCGGATTTCTGATCACAACCGGCAACGAGTGCGACTATCAGGAGAATTGATAAAAGCTGCTTCATGAGAGTGGCGCCAGGTTTTCGGCAACGTCAGTGCGATACGCCTTGAAGGCGGGAACGATTCCCGCGAGCCCGCCGAGGGCAATCAGGGCCGCCGGCGCCCAGAGCATCACAGCATTGAATCTGAATGGATCAATTACGACGCCCGTTTGAGCGCGCATCACACTCGCCACGGTTGCGACAATTACGCCATAGACCAAAAAAGCAATCCCCATCCCCAAAGCGGAAATCGAAGCAGCCTCCAGCAAGATCGAAGTAAAGATTGTCACCCTGCGAGCGCCGAGGGCGCGGAGAATGGCAATCTCGCGCCGTCGTTCGTTCATCGAGTTGTAAATTCCAGCCAGAATTGAAGCGGTCGCCACAATCGCCACCAGATAAGCGACCAGCGCCAGCACGCGATCGAACCAGCCGATTTTGTCGAACAGCTCGGCCATGACCCGCCCAATCGGCCAGGCAAAAGTAAGACGATTGCCCTGCTTGTTGTACATCATATCCATTTGGAACCCGGCAATGGCACTGCTGGATTTGAGTTTCACCAGGACAGCGCTGACATCTGTTGCCGCCTTGGGATCGTGGCCGGTCATCATTTGGATGCCTGCCAATGGAATCCAGATGACTCTGTCAGCGGGGGTGTTTGACGGCTCCAAAATACCCACAACCACATAAGTCTCGGAATGCTGGTTTTTTTCGTCGAAGATGAGGCCATGAAACGGGTGAAAAGTATCACCCGGCTTGAGGCCCAGTTTTCGGGCGACGAAACTGCCAACGACTGCCTCGCGCAAAGTTGGATCAAAGTAGCGACTGCCTTTGGAGATCGCAAATCGCTTGCCCGGTGCGTACTCGGTGCGATCAAAAAACTCCAGCGTCGTGCCGACCAGACGATAGCCGTGGTAATTGTCCCCGACCGCGATCGGAACTGCCAACTCGACATTCGGATTTTTTTGAATGTCCTGAAAATCCGAGAAAGACAAATTGCCAGGTGAGGATTCGAGGTGGAAGACCGCGTTGAGCACGAGCTGAAGCTTGGAACCACGCGCGCCTAGGACGGCGTCGAAGCCTTCATTGACCCCAGTGAATGTTGCCTGTGACTGTTCTTTGACGGCCCAGACCGACATCAGAAGACCACCGGCCAACGCAATGGATAGTGCAGTAACAGTGGTCGAGAGCGCATGCTGCCGCAGACTTTTGAAAACAATACGTCCAATGGTCATACGAGCGCCTCCTCATGGGCAACCCGGCTGATATCGGCAAACCGCTTGACGTTTTCAAATTGCGCCAACACTTCGCGATCATGGCTGACGAGCAGCAACGCGGCGCCGCTTTCGCGGCAGGTTTCGCGAATCAGCGCCAGAGATTCACAAGCGTTTTTGTGATCAAGATTGCCGGTCGGTTCATCGGCGAGCACTAATTTTGGTTTGTTGGCCAACGCCCGCGCCACCGCGACCCGCTGTTGTTGGCCCGTGGACAACTGCCGGGGGCGGTGGGACAGGCGATTTCCCAGTCCGACCCGTTTCAGCAGCTCTTCGGCAAAAGCGCGGTCGGCTCCAGCGCCGAACGACATTCCCAGGAGAACATTTTCGAGGCAGGTGTAGCCTTGAAGCAAATTGAAGGTCTGGAAAATGTAACCGATGGTCGTGGCGCGTAACCGATCGCGTCCTGCCTCCTTAAGGGCTGACATTTCTTTGCCGGCAATGACGATCTGTCCGGCGTCTGGCTTTAGGATACCGGCGATCAGATTAAGAAACGTCGTTTTGCCCGAGCCACTTTCGCCTTCGAGAGCGAGTTGCTGTCGTTCATCGACACTGAACTGGTCCACATTAACGACCGTGTGGTTCGAGCCGTCTGGAGTTGCGAACGACTTCTTAAGTCGCGAAACGGTGAGTAAAGGCACGATTCCTCTTTCGGATTTGGGTTGGCATTTGGTGTGGGGTTAGTCGGATTTGGGATTTTGGGTTTGGGAAGTCAACGAGTTTGCAGACGGAAGTTTTCGCCGCAGGTCATCAATGCGTTCCTGGACTTTTGCCGGTTCCACGGAGCGCTTCTTCCATAGTTCCATATACGCGAGGGCCCGATTGTAATTTCCCTCCCGCTTTTCAAGCATGGCGAGGCTGGAGACTATGTGCACGTACACATACTTGTCCGGGTCAGGCTTTGTCGATTCGGTCTTCTCCCAACTTCGCAGTGCCAACTCCCACAAGTTCCGAGCTCGGTTTGCATCATGATGGTTCTCATCGAAGATGCGGCCCAGCTCGTAGAGAATTTCGTCGCTGCCGGGATTCTCACGGAGGCCTTCTCTGAGGAATTGCTCCGCCTCGGCCACTTTACCCATTCGCCGCCGCAACCAATAGGCCGTCACAGTGTAGGTGCGAATACTGTTCGGATCAAGTTCCGCCGAAAGCCGCAGCCACGGCAGAATCTCGCGCACGTCCGAATTGTCGCCCAAATCGCCGGAGGAAGCGGTATGAGCCTGCGCGCCCCCTTCGTTGAGGTGGGTGTGAATCGAGGGATAAAATTGGCGGCCGAATGCATCAATCCAATCGCGCGGCTTGCCCAGGAAACCGTTTTCATCGCCCTGGTTGTTACTGGCCGCGGCTCCCGCGTCCTCGGCCACATGAGGAGTTTCAAACGCCTCGCGGTTGTCAAATATGGTTGGGTAATAGCCGCTATGAAAATAGGCATCGGCTTTGATGAAGAAGTGATTGGCAAAGATTCGGCGGCTATCGCCGAGTAAAGTTTGCAGCAGATCGCCGGATTGAGCGCGGTTCCCGTCCCAAGCTTCGAACCATGTACCCAGGCGGGCCGCCAAACCGAAGCAAAGCACCAGCAGCGCAGTTAAGATCAACAATGGTAATCGAGTTGAGCGCATACCCGGTTTAGCTGAGGGCCCGCCGACGGAAAACGACGCAAGCTGCGATCAGAAAAACCGCCGCATACGCCAGGGCATAGAGCGTTGCCAAACCGCAAACTGTCCACGAGATCGGTGGCCAGTTGTGAACAATCAAGTCGCGAACGTCGAACAGCTCGAAATGCGGGATCGCGTAGTAAATGGAATACAATATTCCTCGCCTCGGCTCGGGCATGTGCAGGGCGACTTTGTTCAGATGCCGGCCCATAATCAGAATGCCGGCCGAAACGACGAAACAAATAGTCGCGTTGGAGGACGGGGCTGTAAATACAAGCGAGCCTAAAAGGGTCATCGCGATAACTACTCCGAGCATGATCCAATGTAGCCCTCCAGCCTGTAGATAGTTTATGATCGGCCACTGATGTTCGCGGCTTCCCGCCAATAGCCCAAAAAACACGTAAAAGCAAAACAACGTCAAACCACATGCCAGCCAGCAGCCCAGAAACTTTCCGAGCAGCAATTGTGTTCTTGTGAGCGGTTTAGCCAGCAGCGGAAATAACGTGCGGTTCTCGCGCTCAGACGGTATCTGCCGAGCCGTTGTCGTTATCGCTATGACCAATGAAGCAATCCATACCAGTAGTAAGCAGATTTCCTTGAGATAGCGGACGATGCTTTTGTCGTTGAAGATGTTGACCGAGGCCATGACCAGGCAGATCAGCACGGTCAGGATGAAAAGGACGTAGAAGTCCTTCCGGCGGTAGAGTTCCTTAATGACGATTCCAGAGACGGCAAAAATGTTCTTCATTTTGAGGAATGGAGGAATGGAGTGCTGGAGTGATGGAGTAATGAAACGGCGGGCTCGCTTTCGGAAGGCAACGCAACGTTCTGCCGCGAGGGCAGAGCGGGGCTATTAGGCGCGTTAGTGTAACCAATGACTCTGAGGAAAAGTTGTTCCAGGTTGCATTGATGCTGCTGCGCCAGTTCGCTCACGCGGCCTTCAACCTTTAGCTCACCTTGATGGAGAATCGCGACGCGATCACATACCGTTTCTACTTCGCCCAGTTCGTGTGAAGAGAAGAAAACGGTTTTGCCTTCGTCTTTGAGGCGTTGAATAATTTCCCGAACCTTCATGCGGCCAATCGGATCCAGACCGCTGGTCGGCTCATCGAGGATGAGGAGGTCGGGATCATTAATCAGTGCCTGGGCCAAACCCACCCGCTGTTGCATGCCTTTCGAGTAGGTTTTGATAGCGCGCTTGCGAACGCCTTCCAAGTCGACCAACTTCAGCACGGCATCCATCCGGCGTTCCGTTTCGGCTTTCGGAATGCCAAAAATCTTCGCGTAAAAACGCAACAATTCCTCCGCGGTGAGGAACTTGTAGTAATACGTCAATTCGGGCAGATAACCGATCCTTTGACGGGCAATCGGGTCACGCACATTTGCGCCAAACAAAAATGCGTCGCCAGCCGAGGCATTCACGAACCCGAGCAACACGTTCATGGTTGTCGTTTTGCCGGCTCCGTTAGGGCCCAGGAATCCGAACACTTCGCCAGAACGCACCGACAGGTGGAGGTTTTTCACCGCCAACCGATCAGGTTGCCCGGTTCCGCGGGCACGATACGTTACCGATAAATTCTTGACTTCAATTACCGGCAGTTGTCCTGCCGAACAGCACTCTTTCATATAGCTTATTGAATGTTTTCAAGTCGCTTTCACTGCGAGTGGGCAAATTCGGGCCCGAATATTGGAATTAAGAAACTTCCCGCGACTTATCCGACGAATCGGCGGTATCGCGAGACCAGAACTGCTAGGAGAAGAGTGCGGGAGGACCGCGGCCTGGCGGAAGAAGCTCTACGATGCCGCTGGAAACAGAAAGCTCAACCAGCGGAGCGTAGACGTAATAAGTGGGAGCCAGGCAAAGAGCAGCGCCGCAATCGGGCAATTCGATCTGCCCTTGCGCCAGCATGGTTATTGCGCAGTGATGGTCCGGATCGCCTGCATCCGAATGAATAGCTTGATGCAGAGCAGGAGAGGCGGCGAAGGCAGCCAGGAGAACATAAAGCACGAGCACGACCGAAACCGTGGCCCGAAACTGTGGGCTGCAACGGAACGATTGTCGCGCTTTGCGCATCATTGTCATGATCGTCTTGTGCGCTTGCTTGTCAACCGCGAAATCCGCCAGTCGCAGCAGAGCGCTATTGGAATGCAGCAAACCTGCTGCCAGTCTCAAAAATGAAGAATAAGAACGGGATTTTAAATCGGTCGATCAATTACCGTCAAGAATGCACATAATTTGGACACCCTTTCGAGCAGAGTGTTGCTTGAAACTGTCCAGTGCCCTGCCGTCCCCACGTAGGCTGCCGCACCAGCTTAGAGCAGAAAAATCGTTACCTTTTTCGGGCCATGGGCGCCCAGAACGAGAATACGTTCAATGTCGCCAGTGCGACTCGGACCCGTGATAAATGAGATGAAGCTGGGATAATTTTGCGCATACCTTTTCTTCAATAAAGCGAATGCATCGGGTAGGTCAGCTATAAGCTGTTCGCGTCGAGCGAGAACAACATGGTGCGGTGGAAGCACGGATAACGCGCGGCCTCCTGCACTGCGCGCGGTTACAAGCACGCTGCCGGTTTGCGCAATGAGCGCATCGCATTCAGTGATTCCGACATCACAACTTTCGAGGTCGGTCACATCATACGGTTGATCGGTGCAGCACACGGGCAAATTGAGTGCGCGGTTGGCTTCGTCGGTTAAATCGCCCGAATGGATGCCGATTTTCTTCCAGTTTTCGGCGTCGCGAAGGTTGCAAAGTGATTTGGACACTTGATCGCGATCGTCGACGACATGAAAAGTGGATTTGAGCTCAGTGCTGTTTTTTTGGAAAAGCGCGAGACGGGCTTCAAAGGATTCGCCCACGAGCGGAAGCCAGGAGCGAGCGTCGAAGCGAGACGGCCGTGGTGTGAGTGTGGAGTGGGGAGCAGACACAAACGGCGCAGTGGGGGTCCCAAGCTGGGCCCGCTGATCGCGCCCCACCTCGCCGCCAGTTGTGCTGTCGTGGCGACCACCTGGAAAATGCGCCCGGACAGTCAGCGCCTCTCGAATCCGGGCGAGAATTTTATCCTTTTCATTCATCCTGGCTTTCTAGTCTTCCAAAATTCCTTGAATGTTTGTTTTGCGACGGGCGGAAGGTCGCGTGTTTTGGTCCAGCCATATGCTGGATCAAGTCGAGTGCCCCTGACTAGCGGATGAAATTTCTGGGCAAGGCGCCCTGCCCTTTTGGCAAACTCGTAAACAGCCGGACGATTCATGACGAAGGCAAAAAGTTTGAACGCCAATTTTTCATGCGCGGATGGCTTTTGTGTGGAAGCATTTCGACGATTCTGCAGTAGATGATGGTGCAGATTGATTTTGACGGGACAAGCTTCAGTGCATGCGCCGCAAAGCGAGCTCGCGTAAGAAAGATGCTTCCAATCCTGCAATCCGCGCAAGTGCGGTGTAATCACGGAACCGATGGGACCGGAATAGGTCGTGCCATAAGTATGTCCGCCAACGTTGCGGAAAATCGGGCAAACATTCAGGCAAGCGCCACAGCGAATGCAGTGCAAAGCATCGCGTTGCTCGGCATCGGCCAGCAGTTCCGTGCGCCGATTATCGAGCAGAACGACGTGATATTCCTCGGGGCCATCGGTTTCGCCAGGCTGTCGCGGGCCGCCGTATAAGGAATTGTAGCAGGTCAGAGGCTGGCCGGTACCCGCCGTCGCGAGCATCGGAAGGAAAAGAGCGAGGTCCTCGAGGGAAGGCAAAACCTTTTCGATGCCAAGCAGCGAAATCAGCGTTTTCGGCAAGGCAGCCGTGAGGCGCGCGTTGCCTTCATTCTCGGTGATCGAAATCATTCCAGTCTCAGCGACGGCGAAATTTGCGCCCGTGAGACCGATGTCGGCGGTAATATATTTTTGGCGGAGAACGCGGCGGGCGATCATCGTCAGGTCTTCCGGATTGTCCGAGGGCACGCTGCCAAGTTCGCGCGCGAACAACTCGCCGATCTCGCCGCGAGTCAGATGCATCGCGGGAAAAACAATGTGATATGGCGCTTCCCTTTTCAGTTGAACGATGAATTCACCCAGATCGGATTCGACCACGTCAAAGCCAGCTTCTTCGAGAGCGTCGTTGAGATGAATCTCTTCTGAAGTCATCGCCTTTGATTTGATGATGGAGCGCGCTTTCTTTTCGCGAATGATGCCGAAGATGATCTCACGCGCCTGCTGACCTGTGCTTGCCCAATGAACTTTGGTTCCTCGCGCCTCAATTTTCTCCACGAATTCGAGCAGATACGTATCAAGATGGTTGATGGCGTCCCATTTAGTTTCAGACGCGGCCTGGCGCGCGGCTTGCCAATCCTGGAACGCCGCTTTCGATTTATCGCGAACAACCTCATATTTGTGCAGTGCAGTTTGGATGATCGCGCGATGACGAAGGTCCTCCGTGAGACGTCGTGCCTGTTGCTTGAATTCTTCTGCGAAGGCTTTCACGTCTGCGCCAATATCTCAGCCAGATGGATCGTCTTGATCTTCCCCCCCTGCCGCGAGAGCAGACCCTGAACATGCATCAGGCAGCTTGAATCGTTCGAGACAATGTACTCCGCGCCGGTTTCGAACGCCGACGCGCATTTGACCTCGCCCATCGCAGTCGAAATCATCGGAAATTTAGCCGCAAAGGTGCCGCCAAACCCACAACAAACGTCGGCATCTTTCATTTCGACGAGTTCGAGTCCGCGCACTTTGCCCAGAAGCTCGCGGGCCGGGCGTTTGATGCCGAGTTCGCGCAAGCCGTGGCAGCCATCGTGGAAAGTCACCTTCGCTGGAAAGTGAGCTCCGAGATCCGTAACGCCCAGCTTGCTGACGAGAAAATCTGAAAACTCATAACATTTACTCGAGAGCAACTTGGCGGCTTCCGCGTGTTCAGTCCCAGCGAAGAGTTCCGAGTAAAACACTTTCAGCATTGCGCCGCAGGAACCGGAGGCGATGACCACGTATTCTGAATTTTTCAATTCGTTCAACACCTTGATTGCAACTTCGCGCGATTCGTTCCAGTAACCGGAATTGAAAGCGGGCTGTCCGCAGCAGGCGAGATTTTCCGGGCAATCGATTTGATGACCGAGGTGTTCAAGTATCTGCGCCATGCTGATGCCGACCTTCGGAAACATCAGGTCCACAAAGCACGGGATGAAAAGAGTAACTTTCATGAAATCCCAGGCTCCAAATTCCAACCTCCTTCGTCAAAAGCACTTCGGATGTCAGGTGCTCCAGAGAAACTCCAAGCACCAAGATCCAAAAATGGAGGCGCTTGGCAATGAACGCAGGTCAAAGCGGCATAGGGCTGCCGCATTCCACCACGCTGGCGCGACTTCGGCAGTGCCACTATTTCCGCAAGGTTTTGGAGTGCGGCAGCCCTGTGCCGCTTTTGCTGCGCGAACCAGTGATCACTTTTCCGGATTTCAATTTGCTCGTTCATGTTCTCTGCGCGATTTTTTCCGCAAGTTCTTCCGCCGTGTGGGTCCAAATTTCCGCCAAAGTGGGATGGTAGTGCGGCATTGCGGCGAGTTCGTGAACGGTCATGCGCTTGTGCATCGCCGCGATGATTTCGTGGATAAGTTCGCCGCCGAATGGACCAACACAGCAGCCGCCAATGATTTCGCCACTCGCCGGCTCGGCCAACAATTTCACGAATCCATCTTTTGCTTCCATGATCAGCGCTTTGCCATGATCGTTGAACGGATAGCTCGCGGCAATGTGAGGAATGTTTCGCCCGCGCGCCTTTCTCTCTGTGAGCCCGACGGCAGCGATTTGCGGTTCGGTGAAAATGATCTCAGTGAGGAGCCGATAATCCATTTCTTTCGCGCGCTCGGGGTATGCAATGTTGTGCCCGGCAACTTCGCCTTGCTGCACCGCGATGTGTACAATCTCGTGCCGGCCCGTGCAATCGCCCACGGCGTAAATGTGCGGCCGGCTTGTCTGCATGAAGTGGTTTGTCGTGATTCGGCGGCCGTCGGCAGCAACTCCAATTTTTTCAAGCCCGAGCGGCTCGGTATTTGGAACACGGCCAAGGGCGAAGAAGATGTCTTCAGCGCTCACGCGAACCGATTTTCCTTCATGCTCGAATATGACTTCTTTCTCTGAGCCGATGGTCCGCGAGTCAATGATATTGGTTCCGGTGTAAAGGGTCATGCCCTCGCGAAGAAAAACTTTTTCCAACTCGCTCGTCGCGTCAGAATCGAATTCGTGCAGCACATGCGGACTGCGTTGGATCAGTGTTACTTTGACACCGAAACGTTGGAAGAATTGCGCGAATTCGCACGCGACTGCGCCACCGCCCACCACGATAATGGACTTGGGAAGGCGGGTAAGTTTAAGTGCGGTATCGCTATTGAGGCAGGTCGTTGGATCGATACAGGAAATCGGCGATGGTGCGATCGTTGAGCCGGTGGCAATGATGAAATATTTCGCGGTGAGAGTTCGGTTAGCACTGGGCTCGTGAGCGAACTGGTTCTCCTCACCCTTACCCTCCCCCGATTGGATGAGCAGAGGGAATAGCTCAATCGCATTAGAGTCAGTGAACCGGGCCACGGCTCGGATGAACTCAAATTTTCCGCTGCGGAGCTGCTGATGCCTGCAATCAGCAAAGTCTTTAATCAGCAAATCCTTGCGAGCCATCACTTGTGAGAAATTGAACGAAACATTTTCAGCGCGGATACCCCACGGCTCGGCATGGCTGGCGAGATGCATGACTTCGGCCGCGTAAAGCAGGGCCTTGGTTGGCATGCAACCGCGCAGAATACAAAGGCCCCCGACTTCCTCGCCACCTTCAATCACAACGGTTTTCAAACCCGCATTGGCGGTAGTGCGCGCCGCGGCGTAACCGCCACTGCCCCCGCCAATGATGGCGACATCGTAATCGTATTTTCGATGCAACTCAGTCACCCGGACAGCATGGGGTTGTTGCGCCGGACTGGCAAGAACGTCGATATGCCGCGACGTTATTTCGGCAGGACCTCTTCCGCGCGCTCGAATTCAAAACCATGCCCGGTAAGACGCGGAATAAGATCGCGCAGCGATTCGCCTATTAAATTGATGCGCGTTTCGAGAGACACGGCGGGGCAAGTCACTTTCCCTTTTGATAAACGCGCACATAATCAATCAAGTACTGCTGCGGAAAGATCTCGTCATCTATTCCCTTTTGCCCTCCCCAGGAGCCGCCGATGGCCAGGTTGAGGATGAGATACTGATCTTTGTCGAAAGGCCAGGCGTCGGTACCTGTTTTTTCGTTCGTGTAGGTGAAGTATTTGTGGTCGTCCACGAACAAATCCAGGCGGTCCGCAGCCCATTCAAGAGCGTAAATGTGGAAAACTTGCGAAGCATCAGCCGTTTTTATCTGCCCGCTTTTCCCGTTTTTCTGCACATGATTGTATTTCCTGGTGTGAACATTGGCGTGTATAACGCCCGGCTCGTGCCCGACGAATTCCATGATGTCGATTTCGCCGCAAGCCGGCCAGCCAACCTCCCTAGCATTCGTTCCAAGCGTCCAAATCGCGGGCCATGTGCCACAGCCAGCCGGAAGTTTGGCGCGAACCTCGATGCGCCCGCCTGTCCAGCTTGCTTTGCCGCGAGTAGTCAGGCTGGCTGATGTGTATTCGGCAATTTCGTGGCTGCGCTTCGGACGGCCGCTTTTGCCATTCGGATCGAAGTCAGGATTTGGAAAATGTTCTTTCCGAGCTTCTATAACCAGCATGCCATTTTCGACCCGAGCGTTTTCTTTGCGCTCACGAGTGTAGTATTGCTGCTCGTCATTGCGAATAAAACCGGTTTCGAAGGTCCATTTGGTGGCATCCGGCAGCCCGGGCTTATCAAATTCATCAGACCAGACGAGCTTCCAATCCGAACCGATTCCCCCGGAGACGGAGGCCAAGAGCATTCCTATGCTTAGCCAATTCAACGCTGTGCGCCTTCGGCGGAAGGATCGACTCCTTTCGTGACTCGGATTTGCTTCGGATTTCGTCATTCGGATTTCGAGTTTCGGAGTAATGGCGACTCTTCAACAGGCCCTCGCCAGTGAACAGGATCGCGCTTGTTTCGTCCACTTCACAATTTTACTTCGTCACTGCTCCCGAGTACGATTCGTTGATGTCGCGTGATTACGTGTTGCAGCCGTTCCAACCGGCTGTAAACCTCCAAATTAATTACGCCGCGGAGCTGAACGAACAGCAGCACGCGGCGGTAACTGCCCCGCCCGGGCCGGCACTCGTCATCGCCGGCGCGGGTTCCGGCAAAACACGCACGCTAACCTACCGCGTCGTATATCTTCTCGAACAAGGAATTCCACCCGACCGTATTCTATTGTTAACCTTCACTAACAAAGCGGCGAAAGAGATGATGCTGCGCGTCACGGATTTGCTCGGGCAAAAAATGGAAGCGCTTTGGGGCGGCACTTTTCACTCCATCGGAAATCGCGTCTTGCGCCGCTACGCCGATTTGCTCGGCTACCAACGCGACTTCACGATCATGGACCGGGAGGACTCCCGGCATCTCATTACGACGTGCATCACAGAAGCGGGTGTGGACAGGAAAAAGGTCGATTTTCCAAAAGCTGAGGTCCTTGGCGAGATTATCTCAATGTCGTTGAATACGCGGAAACCTCTTCGCCAATTTCTGGAGCAAGAATACGACTATTTCGCCGAGGTTGCGCCCCAGATTGAAGACGTTGAAAAACGGTACGTTACTCGGAAGCGCGATGCAAACGCGATGGATTTCGATGATCTCCTCGCGCTTTGGCTCAACCTTCTCGAGCAACACGAGGACGTTCGCGAAAACTACCAACGGCGGTTCCAGTTCATACTCGTGGATGAATATCAGGATACAAACAAGCTCCAAAGCGATCTGATCGATCTGCTCGCAGCGCGGCATCACAATGTTATGGTCGTCGGCGATGACGCGCAAAGCATTTATGCCTGGCGCGGAGCGAATTATCAGAACATCCTTAAATTCCCCCAGCGCTACCCGGAAGCAAAAATTTACAAAATCGAGACGAACTATCGGAGCACTCCCGAAATCTTGACGGTCGCCAACGCGGCAATTGCGGCCAACACGCAGCAATTCACCAAGGAGCTTGCGCCAGCGCGCAAATCCGGCATTCGACCGGTGTTAGTTGTCTGCGAGGATGGCTCCCAACAGGCGCGCTTTATCACCCAACGCGCCCTGGAATTGCACGAAGAAGGTGTCGGGCTGCACAAAATCGCGGTGCTTTATCGTTCGCATTTTCACGCGTTGGAATTGCAGCTTGAGCTGACGCGCCAACAGATTCCGTTCACCATTACCAGTGGGGTCCGGTTTTTCGAGCAGGCGCATGTGAAGGATGTGACCGCCTATCTCAAGCTGGCAACGAATCCCCGCGACGAGCTGTCGTTCAAGCGAATCGCCCAACTGCTGCCCGGAATCGGCGGCAAGGGCGCGGACAAGCTTTGGAAAGCCTTCGAAAAATCAGAGCCGGGCCAAAATCACACAGCCGCAACTGAAACGCCGGTGGCGCTGGGTCTTCAGACTTGCGCCGAGGCCGTCCCAAAGAAAGCCGCCGTAGCCTGGGCGCAATTCGTTGCCACAATGGCGCAGTTGGAGCAACAGAAGACCAACGCCTCGAAGATGATCCAGCTTGTGGTTGACGCCGGTTATGACGAGCACCTGAAGGAGAATTATACCAACTACGTCTCCCGTTCGGAGGATTTGCAACAGCTCGCCGTTTTCGCGAATCAATACCTGACCATCGAAGATTTCCTGACCGAACTTGCGCTATTGACCAATGTCGATGCGGAGGATGAACAACCGGCCGATCGAGATGACGAGCAACTTCGCTTGTCCACTATCCATCAGGCAAAGGGACTCGAATTTGACGTCGTCTTCGTCATCATGCTTTGCGAGGGACTTTTTCCCGCTGCGCGTTCACTAGAATCCCCCGATGGCGAGGAGGAAGAGCGCCGGCTCATGTATGTCGCTATCACCCGCGCGCGCAACGAGCTTTATCTCAGCTATCCGCTCATTCGATCCCTGCCTGGCGGCGCAGCTGAGCGTCAATTGCCGTCCCGCTTTTTGGGAGAAATCCCAACTGATCTGCTCGAGGAATGGAACCTCAGACCTTACGGTTAGGATCGCTGCCAAAAATAATTTCCACTAATCAAAGTAACAAATCCTATTGCTCCCCTGGTTTCCACTCAGGCACCGCCAGCGCCGCTGCCCCTAACGCGCCATTGAACTCTTCGCGCTCACCGCATTTGTGGCACCCGTCCTGAATCTCACGCCTTCGCCTTCAGATTCTTCAAATCCTCCGCCAGGAACTGCGCCACTTCCTTGAATCGTCCGACATTCTCTGGATTCACATCCATCAACGTCCTGTGCGCTTCGAGGCACGCCCGCGTCACTTCCTCTTTGGACGGATTCAGCGGCGCATGCGGCACAGGCTCGGCGCCTTCGGGTGCTTTCAAAGGCCCGCTGGACATCTTGAACAAATGCAGCACCCCGAGGTTTTCCAACAAATCGGCAATTCGCGCATTGGCGTTTAACAATTCAATCCCGCTGTCGCAGAAATCTTTCTTCCCTTGTCCAAGTTTAAGTCCGAAGCCGGTCAGCACGCCCAAAAACGTGCTGTCCATCAGCAGGCACTCGGAAAGTTCGAGCACAAAATAGGAGTACCCCTTTTGGCGAAGTTCGGAAATCAGAGTTTTGAAATCAACACTCGAATTGAAATTCGCTCGGCCAACAATCTTGATACAGGAAAACTTTTCTCCCACCAACACCAGCAATTTGGCTGACGGTGTATTCATGCGTTCCAACCTTCTCAAACAAATTCAAATTCAATTTTCCAATAGCTACTGACATTCCCAATCACTTTACCCTATCTTCCGCCCGATTGCCCACAATTTGCACCAGGGTTTGCTGTAACACCAGCGATTCATCGAGACTGCTCGACACCAACCGGTGATTGCACCGAATCAACAATTCCATCGCCCGAATCAACTCAGCCTCGCTGTACCGCTTCGCCTGAGGCAGTGCCTTATAAAGCACGTAAGGGTTGAGCGCCAGCGGATTAAGTCGTTTATCTTCAGGCAATTGGTTCGCCGGCACCCGCTCAAGTTGCGCCTTGAATCGCCCGTAGTCCATCTCCGGTTTAATCCAGCCTTCGCGAAGCATTTCCTTCAGCAAAATCATCGCCCGCACTTTGCCGATCAACCCATAGAGCAGGCCAATTTCAGACTTTTGCGGGTCCAGCTTCACTTCCCATAATTCTTCGTCCAACCGCTGAAGCAACCGCGGCAAATCCCTATCCCCAAGTGCATCCCCCAAAGCAAACGCCCGCGCCATCTTGTTACGCGTGCAAATCGCCGTGACATCCTCAAACTCGATCTCCTTTCGGCCGCCAACATACAGCGAGACCTTCTCAACCTCATTATTAAGCTGCCGCGCATTGGGTCCAACGCGACTGACTAATTCCGCCAATGCCTCGTCCGAAATCTCCTTCTGCCGTTCGCGAATCCCTTTGCGCGCCCAATCTTCCGCCTGCTCCGCCCAGTCCTTGTCATCCACGGACAAACCCGCAAACGTCTCGACTTTTCCCAGCTTATCCAGCGCCTTGTAGAAAACCTTCCGCTTATCCACCTTCCCAGCGCTAATCAGCAATCGCACATTTTGAAACGAAAATTCCTTCAACTCCTGCGCAATCTCCGCCAGGGTTTCCGTTACTGCTGCCGCGGATGCCGCGCGTTCATCTCCCAAAAAATTGCAGTTCCGCAACCAAATAACTTTTCCATTGCCGAAAAACGGCAGCGTCTGCAACGCCTCGCGTAGTTTCGCCAGCGCCTTGAGCGCTTCTCCGCTGTTGGCGACACTCGCGTCGATGATTTCATGATCCATCCCTCCCAATTCGTCCGTCCACTGCGTGTAGATTTGCTTGGCGCGCTGCTTGACTGCGAATTCGTCTTCTCCGCAGACCAGTGCTAAAGAAGTGGACGGTTTGGAAACAGCTTTAGCCACGATAACAAAGTGGTCGGATGTTAAGGCAAACTTGGAAGATTTCGGCAGAAAGCGGCACAGGGCTGCCGCACTCCAAAACCTCGCGGACGGATCGGCGTGCCAGAGAATGCGCCAGCGTTTTGGAGTGCGGCAGCCCTATGCCGCTTTGTGTAAACATAAAGTCACCAGGGATTTTAATCGGACTCCCTTCACACTCAACACTCGTTCCCCTATTCAGTCTCGCCACCGTTCTCGTTGATTCGATCCAGAACTTCGCTCATGTCTTCGACTTGTTCGAATAGCGCGTTGGCTACATAGATCGGACGTTTCTGCGCGGTGGCCAGCGCCAGGCAATCACTGGGACGGGCATCAATTTCAACAATCTTGCGGGCGAGTTCGTTCTGTTGCTGCAAAATCAGGCGGGCGAAATAAGTCGAGTTTTTCAACTCCGTAATCACAACTCGTTCAACGGTGATGCTGAAGCCTTTGAAAATGCTCTGGATGAGATCGTGCGTCAAAGGCCGCTCCTTCGGGGTGTCGCGGAGGAACATTCCGATGATCGCGCCCATGTTCGGCTCCACGTTGATGACAAACACTTTGTCATCATTCCCAACGAACAGAGCACACCCGCTATTCGCGGGAAGGATCCCGCGGATTTGCACGGGCACGACATCGTTCTTCATATCAACATTGTATTGTGCAAAATCGAAAAAACAAGTCTTCCTTGGCCGGACTTTGCCGCAAAAGCCTCGGGTGAAAACCCGAACGGTAAAGGAAAAATACCAGCGGACCGGCGAGTCCTCTCGAAGCCACAAACGCAAAGATCGAATGCAGCAGACTCAAACCACAGATGAACCGATCAGCGACCGCTAAATCGACATCTGCACCGGCTTCGACAGGAATTGGTTTTGAATGAACGACTTGTAATACGCATCCTTTCGGGGCGCCGCCATTAACCCCTGCAACCGGAATCGCGGAACTTTCTCGAAACGCATTGTCGAGCCATCCTTGAATTTGATGAACATGCAATGTGTCGTGTCCACAAACCCAACGGACTCGATCAGATCCGTATCTACTGGCACCATTTTAAACGGCTGAGCTTGAATATCCATAGCTCTCCTTTCGTTTATTTATTGGCGTTTTAGGAAAAAAGACTTTTCTTGTCGAGCTTTTTTGTCGAATAGTCGCCCAGTCTCTTTACTCCATCGAATCCCACCTCAATCCGCTGACCCTTGCTCGCAAAATCGCATACACACTCGCCACCACAACGATCTCTCCAAACACAAACCACCAAAACCAGCCGTTCGACCATGCCCACGATGTCAATCCCGCCAGCGGAAACGAAATAAATGTTACCGCGAGCATCCGCAAGCCCTGTCGGGCCGATTTCGCCTCTTCACCCGGAAACGAGAACGGCACTCCCTTTCCATTCAGGCACGGTATCATCGCATAAAGCGGCACCGCAATTATTCCCGGCAGCAACAACAGCATGTGCTCAAAATCTCTCTGCGCAAACCAGGCTATCAGCGCGAACAACACCAACGCTGGCAAAGCGAGAAAAACCATCGCTGCCCTACGCGTCCCGTGACTTATCGCACCCGGTCCGGATACGGGTGCGATTCGGAACAGATCCGAAGCCTGCCATTGCTGGGAATAGCGCAACAACGAAATCCCAACCAGTGGCACGATCCCCAAATACGTTCCGCTGAAAGCAATAGCGTAGTTCCGGCTCATGCCGCCCCGAATCAGAAATATCGCCGGCATGATCATCATCGGCGCAAGCCCCGGATAAATTCGCAGCTTCGTTTCGCGGTCGCGAAACAAATAGGCCGCCGTCAGCAAAAACGCCCCGCGCGACACTGAATTTCTCAACCACCATCGCAATGGCGGCGTTTTCACCAGCCAACCCAACCAATGGCGTCCCCGCCTTCCCGGCCGAGTTGGAGTCGCTTCCGTAAGAGCCTGCAATCCGCTTTCGTAACTGCGCGCCAGCTTCCCAAACGCGAGCCACAGCACAAGCGCGGTTGCAAGTCCGCCAACTCCCGCCAGCAACCACGAATTCATTCCTCCTTCACCCGCCAACGCATTGTCGAAACCCGCGAACCACGCGGGCGGCAGCAGCGCCAGCCACCATGATTCAACGCTGAAGCGCAATTTCGTACCGAATCGCGCGAGCAATTGCGGCACGATCTGGCCTCCGGCAACCGCCGCTATCGCCCCGATGATCTGCACTGTCGTCATCAGCCCCTCCAATCGCTCGCGACCAAACCACCTCAAACAAAGCTGATATGTCACCACGATGAATCCCGTGCAAAAGAGCGCCTCCAACGCCGTCGAGACAATGTGTGCAACTGGAAAAAGCCATCCCCCATCCGGAGCGTACACGCCTACAATCATCCCCGCGAAATTGAGCGCGATCGCCAGCCACAGCGACACTTGCACCAGCACCGCGATTTTCGCCCACAACATCGCTTGCGGCGTTACCGGACGATGTAACAGAATATCAGCCTCCTCTTTGTTAAACAGCACCTCCCCCGCGGAACTCGCAATGAACATGCCCAAAAACACCAGCGTCGTTCCGTGCGTGAAAATCGAAACCGCGAACACCGGCTGCCGCAAAAACGAAAGCGCCATCATTCCAAACAGCGCGTAGAAAAACAGCGCAAACCCCAGCCGTCGCCCGATCGATTTTGGCGCTTTGTCCTTGCGCAATCCCCGCGAAGTCCGTCCGCGCAGAAACAGCATCAGAAACAGGCGCCGCAACGCTCGCTCCGGCGAAATCACCTTGTTATTCGTTTCACTCACTACTACTCCTGAAAATTTTCGCAGCTTGCCCGAATTTTCAGATTTGAAAATTCCAATCCCGAATCTGCAATTCTTCCCATGATCTTGCCCCTCATGATCTTGCCTTCATCGGTGTTCATCTGTGGTTGACATCCGGGTCACGGCTCCGCTGCCATCTGTTCTTTGCGTTCTTTTGCGGCTTCGATTTTCCCTCCCCTTTTCACGGCCTGAACGTCTTCGCAAAATCTTCCGCCCGCCGTTCCAACTCGTCTCCACCCGTCAATTGCGTGAACAACCGTTCCAACGTCCCCGCCCCGCGCGACGCGACCAATTCATCCGGCTTCCCATCCAGCAACAACTTCCCTTTATCAATAATAATCACCCGATTGCACACGCGCTCCACCACATCCAGAATGTGCGAGCTATACACAATCGTTTTCCCCTCCTTCGCCAGCGTCTGAATCAACGCCTTAAACCCCACCGCCGCATTCGCATCCAATCCATCCAGCGGTTCATCAAAGAAAACCACCGGCGGATTGTGCAGCAGCGCCGCTGTGATGACTACCTTCCGCCGCATTCCTTTCGAATACGCGCCCAGCAACTTATCCGTCAAGGTTTCGAAGCTCAGGTCGAAGAACGCAATAAACTGCCGAATCCTCGCCAGCGCCGCGTCCGCGGGAATCGCATACAATGCCGCCACCATTTCCAAATATTCAAGCCCCGTCAGCGACTCGAAAACCGCGCCCGATTCCGGCACAAAGCCCACGTGCTTTTTCACCTCCAACGTTTGCCCCAACAAATCGAACCCGGCAATCGTCGCCGTTCCAGCTGATGGTTGAATCATCCCCGTGAGCATCTTCAACGTCGTCGATTTGCCGGCTCCGTTGGGCCCCAAAAAACCGACGATTTGTCCCGCCGGAATCTCAAACGAAAGTTGATCCACCGCCACTTGCGTGCCGAATTGTTTTGTAAGCTGCTTTACGGAGATCATTTTCCCGTTCCTTTATGCGCTAACGGGCGTGGAAAGTCCACTACCTCTCTCCTCCAAAACCCGAGAAACTTTGTAGTCGGCTAAACCACCGGCGCTGGCACTTGGATGCTTGGACCTGGCTCCGGTGAGCGTGGGTCTTGAAGGGAAGAGTCGTTGTCTAATAGCTTTTCTGGTTTATTCGGCCAAGTGACGGCGTTTCTGTGCCAAGGATGCAATTCGCTTTTGGGATACTCCAAGGAATCGCAGAAGACGTTGCAGGCCGCAATTAAATATTTGAGACGGTTCAATAATTAGAACGTTATGAACAAAAACAAATCACTGACGGAACAAATCCAAAGTCTGAGAGCGGAACGAAGACGACTGCTTCAACGAATCAGACTGATAGCTTCCTTAATCGGAGGCCGATAATAGTGCAGCAGATTGCCATCGTGATTAGGCCGACCACGAAATCCCCCTTTGGACCTAAAGTAGTTCCTGTCAGTGGCAGCCAAAGAGGAGCACATAGACCTACGAGGCAGCCGAGTCCCATTCCCAACAACAGATTCCGCCTGGTCTTTTTCTGCTGCTCTGTCGCTGGGTCGGCTGTCGCTGCGATAGTAACAGTTTCGCCTGTGCCAGACGCCCCCGCCTTTTCCCGCTTTTGGACTTTTATGAAATAAAACGTCAAGCCAATCGGAATAAAAACCCCAATCATCAACACCCATTGAAACGGCTCGGATATGTGGAGTGGTTTGGAAAACACATTGAGCAGAATCATGATGCAGGTGATATAAACAGTGATGCTGAGTTTGGAGCGTATAGTCACAAATCTTTAGCCGTGCTTTTTTCCCGTGAAGTTCCCTTCTTCGTGTAGGCCGTCCTTGCGGAACTCAAAATAAACCCAATCGGTCACGTTTGTGGCAGGCATGTTGAATGGCATATTTTTTTCAATCCAAGATTTGGGTCGGCAGAAATTGCGCCACGAAAAACACCATTATCGTATTTTTGAACGCCCACCCATGCAAGTTTGCTTACGTGGGTGCGTTTAGATGTCAGTGTTGTCATCACGGCAAAACCAAATTGATTCGTGGTTGGCGACTGGACTGCCGCTATGAAATTCGTCAGTGATGCCTGCGCTTTTGCTGCATCTTTCTTCAGTTGTTTGTAGTTATTGCAGCCAGCACAGATAATGGCAACCAACAGCAAGGGAATCGCTCCTCTCATAAGTCAACAAACATAACTCAAAAATCGCCACACGCAACGCGATACGGTCTGGCGGTTTTACAGGAGTCCTATTCTCATTAGCGCAGCTCCAACGGCGACTTCTTCACTTTGTTGTAGTTCAAAACAAGAGCAGCGAGGATTACTAGGAATCAAATTTACTTGTGCCCCGGCGCCAAAATGCTCCCGTTTGCATTCACTCCTGTCGCCTCCTTTGAAGTCTAAATTCTAAAATGTGCAATTTCTTCTCGGTTCTCTTCGTTTCCTCCTGTTGCATTTTCCCATTCTCGCCCGCTCGGCTAGGACTTCCGGCACCAAATGTCCTCAAACTTTGCCCTTACCCAGTAATATCTCGTCGTGCGATTCTGCCTACGTGAAAACAATCCTGCTCTAAAACCTCAAATCCGCGATTTTCAATGATCCGTACTTTTCCCGATGTGACACTCCCTGTCATACCCCTCGGCTATTCTTACCTCAAAAACAAACATGAAACATCAAACTCCTCTCACTAACGCCTCATTTCTGTCCACCAGTGTTCATCTGTGGTTCAGCTTTTTCCCCCAATCAAAATTCAAAAATCAAAAATGCAGATTGGGTAACTCCCTGGTAACCAATAGTAACCTGTAGTAACCCATAGTAACCTATAGACACCAAACAAAAGGATTCCTTATCGTTTTCCCTACCACGCAACCGGCAATTCGAACCAATTCGTCTTGATTTGCTCACACCCGACCGTACCTTCCATTTTATGCTGGTAAGTGAACCACCAAAACCCAATTTAAGCACAAGTCATACTGCCGCGGCGGCGGAATCAGCCGAATCTCAGGCCGCACCAAGCCTACTCTCCCATCCGGCCGATTTTCCAAATCGCCATATCGGACCTGACCCGGAGCAAGCCCGGCAGATGCTCGATTTACTCGGTTCCCCGAGCCTGGAAGCCCTTATCGATAAAGCCGTCCCTTCCCAGATTCGCCTCAAGCGCCCCCTTGCGCTTCCTGCCGCCAAAAGTGAATACGAAGTGCTCGTCGCGCTCAAAGAAATTGCCGGCGAAAACCAGGTTTTTCGTTCTTTCATCGGAATGGGTTACTACGACTGCATCACCCCGCCGGTGATTCAGCGCAACCTCCTCGAAAATCCTGGTTGGTACACGCAATACACTCCTTATCAGGCCGAGATTTCTCAGGGCCGTCTCGAAGCTCTGCTGAATTTCCAGACCATGGTCATCGATCTCACCGGCCTTGAAGTCGCCAACGCCTCGCTGCTCGATGAAGCCACCGCCGCCGCCGAAGCCATGACCATGTGCCACGGAATGAAGGAAGGCCGAAACACTTTCCTCGTCTCTTCAGCCTGCCATCCCCAAACGATTGATGTCGTCAAAACTCGCGCCAACGCACTCGGCATCGAAGTCGTTGTCGCGGAACATTCCCAATTTGAATTCACCGACAAAGTCTTCGGCATTCTGCTCCAGTATCCCGACACCTACGGCATTATCTGCGATTTTTCCGAACTGATCGCCAAAGCACATCAAGCGGGCGCGCTCGTCACCGTAGCCACCGATCTCCTCGCCCTCACACTGCTCAAACCACCCGGCGAATTCGGCGCGGACATCGCCATCGGCAGCGCCCAACGCTTCGGCGTCCCGCTCGGCTACGGCGGTCCACACGCCGCATTTTTCGCAACGCGTGACGCTTTTAAGCGCAACATGCCGGGGCGAATCGTCGGCGTCTCAAAAGATTCACGCGGCCGCCCTGCCCTGCGGCTCTCGCTCCAGACTCGCGAGCAACATATCCGCCGCGAAAAAGCCACCAGCAACATCTGCACCGCCCAGGCCCTGCTCGCCAACATGGCCTCGATGTATGCCTGCTACCACGGCCCCGAAGGTTTGCGCAAAATCGCCGAGCGCGTCCATTTGCTGACCACAGTTCTCTCGCGCGGTTTGGAACTTCTCGGCCTTTCTGTCGCTCGCGACAAAACCATCGGACCGCAATTTTTCGACACGCTTCGAATCAATTTTCACTCCAAATCTACCGCCGAAATTCTGAGGCTCGCCGAAGCTCACGGCATCAATTTCCGCTCGATTGACGAAACCACTATTGGCATTTCATTGGACGAATCAGCTACAGAAAAAGATCTGAACGACATCTTTCGTGTCTTCAATAACGATCGCGCGCCCAATTTCATCGCCAGTCAATTGGCCGATGATGTCCAGACGAGTTATCCCGCCCCATTCGCCCGCACGAGCAAACACTTAACTCACACTGTCTTCAACCGATACCATTCCGAGACAGAGATGCTCCGTTATCTCAAGCGGCTCGAGTCGCGAGATTTGTCGCTCACGACTTCGATGATTCCGCTCGGCTCCTGCACGATGAAGCTGAACGCCAGCGTCGAAATGTTCCCCGTAAGCTGGCCGGAGTTCAGCCGCCTTCATCCCTTTGCGCCCCTTCGCCAGGCTCGCGGCTACCAAACCCTCTTCCAACAACTCGAAGATTGGCTGAGCGAGATCACGGGGTTTGCGGGAATCTCACTTCAACCCAATGCTGGCTCGCAAGGTGAATACGCCGGCCTGCTCGTCATCCGCGCTTACCACGCCAATCGCGGCGAAGCCCATCGCAATGTCTGCCTCATCCCAACCTCAGCCCACGGCACCAATCCCGCCAGCGCTGTCATGGCGGGACTCAAAGTCGTCCCCGTCGCTTGCGACAAATCCGGCAATATTGACCTGACGGACCTTCGCGCCCGCGCCGAAGCACACAAAAACGACCTCGCCGCGCTGATGGTCACTTATCCTTCAACCCACGGCGTCTTCGAAGAGACCATCAAAGAAATCTGCGAAATCGTCCATGCCAATGGCGGCCAGGTCTATATGGACGGCGCGAACCTCAACGCTCAGGTCGGCCTTTGCCGTCCTGCCGATATGGGGGCGGACGTTTGCCATCTCAATCTCCACAAAACCTTCTGCATCCCTCACGGCGGTGGCGGCCCCGGGATGGGTCCAATCGGCGTTGCCGAACATCTTGTCGACTTTCTTCCCGGCCACTCCGTCGTAAATCTCGGCGGCGAAAATCCCGTCGGCGCGGTCTCTGCCGCGCCGTGGGGCAGCGCCAGCATCCTCACCATCTCCTGGGTTTACATCGCCGCCATGGGTGGCACCGGCCTGACCGAAGCCACCAAATACGCCATCCTCAATGCCAATTATATAGCCCGAAAGCTCCAGGATTATTTCCCCGTTCTTTATCGCGGCCATTCCGGCCTCGTCGCCCACGAATGCATCCTCGACCTGCGCCAATATAAAAGCGTCACCGTCGAAGACGTCGCCAAGCGCCTCATGGACTTCGGTTTCCATGCCCCGACCATCTCCTGGCCCGTTCCCGGCACGATGATGGTCGAACCCACCGAAAGTGAATCCAAAGAAGAACTCGACCGCTTTTGCGACGCCCTGGTCGCCATCCACGCCGAAATCCAGGCGATTGAGTCCCGCCAACTCGATCCCCAAAACAATCCTCTCAAAAACGCCCCTCACACCGCCGACATGCTCGCCGCCGATAATTGGAATCACCCCTATTCGCGCGAACAAGCCTGTTTCCCGGCCAAATGGCTCCACGACTACAAATTCTGGCCTGCCGTCGGCCGCATCGACAACGTCTATGGCGACCGCAACTTGGTTTGCTCGTGCGTAGGGATGGACGCATACACCGAAGGAAAATGATTCCCAATCTGGTCAGTTTATCAATGGGACTTACCGCTGGGACGCAGGAGGCGTCCAACGACTAAGTTCCATATTTCAACTTCTTGGGCTGGCCAATAAGGACATCTGCCGAGATCCCCAAACCCTCGGTCAGGGCGCGAATCATTCTGAGGCTGAGACTCCTGCGCCCCGAGAGAACTTCAGAAACTCTGCTGCGGCTCCCGATTAACGGGACTAAATCACCGGGCTCCAAGCCCTGTTGTTCCATGCGAAATCGAATTGCAGCAATAGGATCTGGCTTATCAATTGGGAACGCTTTGTCTTCGTAGGCTTGAACGAGCAACGAAAGCAATTCGAGTTCATCGCCTTCCGAAGTCCCGGCCTCAGCGTCCATAAGCTTATCAATTCGAGCTAAGGCATTTCGATATTCGGCGGCCGTTTTTATGACTTTCAGTTTCATCAAATGCTTTCCGCGTCAATCGCATCATACTCCTTGTGCGTGCCAGCGAACCGAACATACACAATTGAATATGGATAGTTTATTTTCACGATCAGACGATACTTATTACCGCAAATGTTAAACGCCGCGCGACCGCCCTTTAGAATGCTTGCGCTTCCATATTGCTGCTTTAGTTGCGCCGGATTCATCCAATCTGCCGCTTCGACCTCATGGAACCAGGCATCCAATTCGGCCTTCGCGTCCTTATGTTTTTTACCTAACTCAACCAAGGGCCGTCTCGAAATGACTCTCATATCATGGCACCGATTCTGCCAACGCACAATAGCAATGTTCCCAAAATGGGAACATCGGCCTGCAGCGGGAGAGTAAAAGGACTGAATGGATTGTGTAAAGCATCACCCCGCCAATTGGAATCACCCCTATTCGCGCGAACAAGCCTGTTTCCCGGCGAAATGGCTCCGCGACTACAAATTCTGGCCCGCTGTTGGCCGTATCGATAATGTTTATGGCGACCGCAACCTCGTCTGCTCCTGCGTCGGAATGGAAGCTTATTCGAAAAAGCACGACTAATTGGGTGTTGGCGGGCCGGTCGAATCCCACGCGGCGCCAGCCGCTTGAAGTCGTGCGTTAATCCGACAAAGTTGCAATCATTTCGTCTTAGCTTCTTGTCGTTTAGCAATACGCATGGTACTGTTTTGGCATGAGCACGCTTGCCGAAATCGAAGCTGCCGCCGACGCTTTGATGCCGGAGCAGAAGCAAGAGCTGCTGCTGTTCCTGGCGGCCCGTCTGCGCGCGCAATCCGCCAAATCGCCTGAACCGCGCAAATTCTCCCGCGAACGGGTTACGGGTTGGATTGCACAAGACGAAGCGGATATGCAAAAGGTCCGCGATGGCAAGTGAGGCTTTTTCTGGACACGAGCGTCCTGCTTTCCGCAAGCGCCTCCGCAGCGGGTGCCTCGCGTGAAATTTGCCGTCGAGCTTCCGCCAACGGCTGGGTTCTGATCGCCACGCCCTACGTGCTCGAAGAGGTCCTTCGCAATCTCCCCGACCTCGCGTCATCCGCCAGCGCCGATTGGGCAACATTGTGACCTGGCCTGCTGATCATGGATGACATATTGACCATCGATCGTCCAGCTGTCTTCCCTGTTACAAAAGACCGTCCCATTCTGTTTAGTGCTTTGGCGTGGGCAAACGTATTGTTGACTCTGGGCGAGGGGGACTTCGGTGGATTGATGGAAAATCCGTTTTACGGCCTCGCTGTGCTTCGACCAGGCATTTTCTTGCACCGAGAGCGCGCCGCTGGGAGACTTTCATAAACTATCACTTCCGTATCGCTGATACGGTTGCAATCCGCCGAGTGAAAAGCGCCCCTCAAACACGCCGGGTCAAAGGGCTCCACGAGGACAAATTCTGGGCGCGCGCAAAGTCCCAAATCTGCGTGTCTGTGGGATTTGGACCGAGTGTTGCGCCTGAGATGATGTCCTCCTGTTCACCAGTTTCAACGATTCAACGATTCAACGATTCAACGCGTTTCGCCCATCAGAAATTCTAACTTTCCAGACTCCTCTTCCGTAAAAAAATCTAATCATTCCGTACTTTTACGGTAGGACCGTAAATGTCCCACCCCCCTCCTTAGAGTCATCGCGTTATGAAAATGAAACAGTAAACAAGAACAACCGCAGCAAAACTCAATTGATGAAAACCGAAACAAAATCGGCGCCTGACTTCTTTGCCTTCGAATGGTCAAACAGTCAGCACCTTCCGATTTGTCTTACCAGTCCGACCAGCCTGCCCTCCATAGTGCTTTTGACGAAGGAGGGTCCAACCCAGTCAAACCTAGTCCAACCAAATCCAACCATACCCCCCCGGCCATGTCCATGTCCGCATCCGACCATGTCCGACCAACTTTTTCCCGGCTCCCGCGAAAGCTTTGCACAACCCGTCGCGGTAAAGAAAAGTGATAATGGAATGTCACTTATTTCACTTTATTTAACTTTCTTACACTTATTTTCTGCAATTGAACTGAAAATCGGTAAAGAAACGGTAAAGTTTTTGGCTATTTTTGACCACGTGTCAGCATGCGCAATTTCCCCTCCGTTTTCTCCGTTTCTCCCTGTGAAATCTTCTCGCTTTGATCCCCCGCCCGAGGAACTTCGACGCTTGGACGTCCGCCCAAACATTGACTTCTCTCTTACCCTTAGACACTTTCCTTCCATGGCAAAGCCAGCTTTGGGCCGCGGCCTGGGAGCGTTATTGGGCGGCAGCCCCGTCGCAAAACCTCCCGGACCCGCCCCAGCGACAGCAACAACGATTCCTGCCGCAGCGCCCGCGATTGATACTCGCGAACGGGTGCAACGCGTCCCTTTGACTCGCATCCGTGCCTGCCCCTTTCAACCGCGCAAAGAATTCTCGCCCGAAACCCTCCGCGAACTCGCCGATTCCATCAAAGAACAAGGCATCGTCCAACCTTTGATTGTCCGCGAATTGAACGGGCACCTCGAACTCATCGCCGGTGAACGCCGCTGGCGCGCTGCCCAATTGCTCGGTCTCGCCGATGTCCCGGTCATTGTCCGCGAAGCCGACGATCGCGCCGTGCTGGAACTCGCGCTGATCGAGAATCTCCAGCGTGAGAACCTCAATCCGATGGAGGAGGCGCAGGGTTACGCTCAGCTCATCCAGCAATTTCAACTCAAACAGGACGAAGTCGCCGCCAAAGTCGGCAAAAGCCGCGCGGCCGTGGCGAATTCGCTCCGTTTGTTGAAGCTCGCGCTGCCCATCCAGGATTTCATCCGGCATGGCCAACTCTCATTCGGCCATGCGAAGGTCATCCTGGGTTTGTCCGATGAAAGGCAGCAAAAGCTCGCCGCCGACCGAATCCTTAAGGACGGACTAAACGTTCGCCAGGCTGAAGCGCTCGTCGCAAAGCTTGAAGCGCGTGAGCCACAAACCGGAGCCAGGCCGGGGCCGACCCCGCTGACCAAAGACACGCACGTGACCGATCTGGAAAATCGTCTGCGCGAACGGCTCGGCACCAAAGTGCATCTGCGTTATGCGCAGGGCAAAGGCGCGTTGGAAATCGCCTTCTTCAGCGACGATGAATTGGAGCGAGTCCTCGAAATCCTGGGAATCAAGCTGGATTGAATACCGCCTCTCCCGCATACCCAATCTCAGATGAATACATCTCAAATGCGCGAAAAATGCGCCACTGCACTATCGGACAATATCAAACGCGCCAGTCAAATGAGCGCGTTTGTCGGCCTCGACGGTTTCGTTGACGAAATTCTCCACGTCGTCGATAAACGCGAAAGCGCCGAAAAATATGTGCGCCTCCCAACCATCGCCCAACTCGCCTCGCGCCTGGCCGCAGCCGCGGGCAGAAGCACCAATGTCGAACTCGTCGGACAGCTTACCAAGCTCGGTGGCAACGGTCCGATTATGGCCAATGCCCTGGCCACCTTCGGCATGAAAGTCTCCTACCTCGGCATTCTGGGCCATCCGAACCTCCATCCTGTTTTCGCCGATTTTGCCAGGCGTGCCGAAGTTCATTCCATCGCCGAGCCCGGCTACACCGATGCGCTTGAATTCGAGGACGGTAAAATTATGTTCGGCAAGCATGACTCCTTGCGCCAAATGAATTGGGAGAATATCAAAGCCCGCTTTGGGTTGGAAAAGTTCGCAGCGCTCTTTGGAAAATCCGATCTCGTCGGTTTTGTCAATTGGACCATGCTGACTGCTATGAGCGACATCTGGGCCGCGGTGCTCAAGGAGATCTGTCCCGAAATGAAGGGACCGCGTCGCAAGTTGTTTTTCGACCTGGCCGACCCTGAAAAACGAACCGGCGATGACATCATGCGCGCGCTCGGCTTGATTACGGCATTTCAAGCACATTTCGATGTCATTCTCGGCCTCAACGAAAAAGAGGGTTGCGAAATTGGCAGAAATCTCGGGTTGAAAATCCCGGAATCCTCCCCCAGCAACGTTCTGCAACTGTGCCAGGAAATCCACGCCCTGATGAAAGTGGATACTCTCGTTATCCATCCAACCACCTACGCGGTCGCTAGTGGGCCTGATGGAGGTGGCATCGTTGAAGGTCCATTCACACCCAAGCCCAAAATCACCACCGGGGCCGGTGACCATTTCAACTCTGGTTTTTGCCTTGGAAAATTGCTCGGTATTTCGACTGAGCAATGCCTGCTGACTGGCGTGACGACAAGCGGGTTCTACGTGCGCAGCGGCCAAAGTCCAACGATGCCAGATCTCGCCAGCTTATTACAGAATTGGCCTGAGTCGCTCGTCACATGATTCTGGAAATCGTTCAATACGGCACCCCAATCCTGCGCAAGAAGGGCGATCGAATTGAGCAGGTTACTCCCACGATCAAAAAGCTGATTTCGGACATGTTCGAGACGATGTACGCGCATAAAGGAATTGGTCTCGCAGCGCAACAAGTCGGTCTCGCGCTGCAATTGACAGTTATCGATGTGCGCGGCGTTACCGACCGGCCCTCGTCATTGGAACTAAACGGCCAACCTGCCGATGTTCATGAATTCATGCCGCTGGTTTTGATAAACCCAGAGATTAAACCGGTGGGCCAACCTGTCGCCGGCCCGGAAGGTTGCCTGAGCTTTCCCGAAATCTTTGCTGAAATCACACGTCCTGACGTTGTTGATGTCAAAGCGACGAATCAGGACGGAAAGACAACTGAATTCCGCTGCGGCGGCTTATTGGCCCGCGCGATTCAGCACGAAACCGATCATCTGCACGGCATCCTGTTCATTGATCGGATGACGAAGGAAACGAAAGAGCAGCTCAGGCCCGAGCTCGACGCAATGCAGGCAGAAACAAAACAGCGCCTAAAGGGGTAAAAGCCGATCGGCTTTAGCGACCGCATCAATACACTTTCCGCAAATTCGACGGCAGAATATTCAACTCGGTCCGGTACTTCGCCACCGTGCGCCGGGCGATCACAATTCCCCTCTCCTGCAGCATTTTGACGACTTCCTGATCGGAGAGAGGTTTGGTCGGATCTTCCTTTTTGAAAATATCGGCAATCATGTCCTTCACGCTCGTGTTGGACATGCCATCACCGCTCGAAGTCTGAATTCCGGCCGTGAAGAAATATTTCATTTCGAACAGTCCTTGCGGTGTTTGCATGTATTTCCCCGAGACTGCGCGACTCACCGTCGTTTCATGCACGCCAACAACCTCTGCCACCTGCACCATCGTCAGCGGTTTGAGAAAGGCGACGCCTTTTTCCATGAATTCCCGCTGGCGGCGCACAATTTCCCTCGCGATGTTCAAAATCGTCTGCTGCCGTTGATGGAGGCTCTTGATCAGAAATTTTCCAGCCCGAATCTTTTCACGAATATAGTTGCGCACTTCCGCCGAATTTTCCCGTTGTGACATCAGGTCCTTGTAGGTGTTGCTGATGCGCAAATGCGGAATGTGTTCGTTGTTGGTCGTCACCGAAAAATCGTCGCCAATCTTCTGAACAAAAACCTCGGGCAGAATGTATTGATCGTTATCAGGCAGAAACGCGCGACCAGGCCGCGGTTCAAGCCGGGCAATCCGTTCCAATGCCGACTGAACATCGTCAACGCTTTGTCCGGTGCCCCGCGCGATTTCGGGGATGCGCCGTTTTCCAAGCGCGTCCATGTATTCGTCCACGATGCGATATTCCAGCGTCCCTTTTTGGCCAGTGCGATCAAGCTGCAAAAGCAGACACTCTCGCAAATCCCGCGCACCGACGCCTGGCGGGTCGAACGTCTGGATCACCTTCAGCACCGCTAAAATCTTTTCCATCTCCAGGCCCGTGGAACCGGTCAATTCTTCAATTGAAGCTTTAAGGTATCCGTATTCGTCAATGTTGCCGATGAGCATTTCCGCAATCGGCCACTGATCTTCGGGCAGGGCAGATTCTCGGACCTGGGTGAGCAGTGTTTCCTGCAGGGAAATGCCAACCACCAGCGAATCGAACATGAACTGGCGTTTCTCCTCTTCTTCTGCCGAAGCTTTCATCGGCAAGTTGGTCTGAGAAAAATGATCCCGCCATTCCTGGTCAAGCTGGACTAAGCGTTCAAATTCCGCTTCAAAATCATCCGCCGGCTCCCGCTCACCTTCGGGTTCGGCCTTGTCCGCGGGCGCATCGAAATCTGACTCCGAATCAGCTTCCTTGGTTTCTGCTGTCTCCGGGGTTTCTGGCGTTTCGGTTTCCTTGTCCGATTCTTTATCTGATTCGGCCTCCTCTTTTTCCGAAATCTCAGTTTCCTGGGTGGCGCTTTCTTCGAGCACAGGATTCTGCTGAAGTTCCTGTTCGACCAGCGCCTTTAATTCAAGGGTAGGCGCCTGGAGGAGTGCCAGAGACTGTTGCAATTGCGGTGCGAGCACCAGCGACTGCGTTAATCGTTGCGATAACTGTAGGCCTTGTGCCATCGGGCATATAATAAACGCACCCGCCCAAAGCACAAGAAAAACTTGGCACGAAATTGGCTTGTGCGAGCATTCCCAACGGATTTTTTCATGAAATATGTGGGGTGAGGTGGCAACCCGAAAGCTTTCGGGGGACACCGCTGTGGTATCAGGGGGAGGGGCTGAAATGAGCCAAAGCACAGTCGCCGCTACGCTCTGCCGACGCACTCCAAATTTCGCTGATTGGGGACCTGTATTGGCCGCTAATTCACCGCATCTAAACAATCTCGGACCACTGACGCCAGTCGCTGCGGATGATACGGTTTTTGAAGATAGTTCAGGCCACGACGCATTACAAAATCCTTGCCCACCACTTCGGCGCTGTAACCGCTCGTGAAAATCACCTTGAGGTCGGGCCGCTCTACCCACAGGCGCTCCGCCAACTCGCGGCCGTTCATTCGATCGGGCATCACCAGATCGGTTAGAACCAAATCAATCCGATCTTTGCTCTCATTCCAAACATCGAGCGCTTTGCGCCCAGACTCGGCTTGAAGGATTTTATAACCGTGTCCGGCCAAAAGATCGCACACGAGTTCGCGAACCGGAGCTTCGTCCTCGACCACCAGGATTGTCTCGGTCCCGCCGCGCGCAACTTTTTCAGCCGGGGGCGTTTCAGCGGGTCCGATGGATTGAGCGGAGCATGGCAGATAAACGCGAAAAGTTGTTCCCTTGCCAGCTTCGCTTTCCACCTCAACCCAACCCTGATGTTGCTTCACAATTCCGTAAACTGTGGCCAGCCCAAGGCCGGTCCCCTTCCCCACCTCCTTGGTCGTAAAGAATGGCTCGAATATCCGTCGAAGATTCTCAGGCGGGATGCCGCACCCTTTGTCGATTGCGCTGACACAAACGAACCGTCCCGGGTGAGCCTCATGATGTTGGACCAGATGGCGCGCATCCAAATCAAGCACCTCGATTTTGATCACCAATTGTCCACCTTTGGGCATGGCATCGCGAGCGTTCACCGCAAGATTCAAGAGCACCTGTTCCATCATGCTCGCATCCGCTTGCACGGGCGCGCGTTCCGGAAAGCAATTGATTTGCAGCGCGATGTGTTCCCCCAGCAAACGCGACAGCATTTTGGTCATGTTGCCCACGACCTCATTCATATCGAGGCACTTGAGCTGCATGAATTGCCGTCGACCAAAGGTCAGAAGTTGTCGAGTCAAACCGGAGGCGCGCTCCGCAGCCTGCCCAATTTGTTGCGCCGAGCGAGCGGACACGCCGGTCAATCCTGCGCCAGAAATGAGCAGTGAAGCATGGCCCTGGATAACGGTGAGGATATTGTTGAAATCGTGCGCGACACCGCCGGCCAACTGCCCGATGGCCTCCATCTTTTGGGATTGCCGAAGCTGCTCCTCTAACCGCTTTTGCACCGTCACGTCACGGAAGAGGCCCAGTAAAAGCGACGGCTGGCCGCGCAACTCGACAAATGAACTCGTCTCTTCCAGCGTAACGACTTTGCCGTCGCGCAAGGTGAGTCGACGTTCGATCTGCTTTTCGAGAACACGTTCGCTAAAACGCTGCTGGTAATGATGCAGGATGGTCTGCGGATCCTCAGAATTGGCATAAATCACCGTAAATGGCTTGCCTTCCAATTCTTCGCGTGACATTCCCACCAGCTTGCAAAAGGCATCATTGACGGTGACGATGTTCCCGTGCTCATCTGTCAATCGCATGCCATCGACTGAGTTTTCCCAAACGGAGTGGAAAAGCATTTCTGAACTTCGTAATGCTGCTTCCGCTTGCTTGCGCTCGCTGATGTCCCGGACATGAAGCAAAAGCGCTGATGAACCGCCATATTCGATGCGATTGGCTCGCACTTCGACCGGTATCACCCGGCCATCACTCCCGGCGCTGATTCCCTCGATTTGACGGAGCCGTCCCTGAGCCAGCAGGGCAAAATCGCGCGCCACAGCCGCGCGTGATTCCAGAGGCACCAGGTCGAGTACAGTCTTCCCGATGAGTGCCTCTTTTGTCATCCTGTGTAATTGGCAACCGGCTGGATTGACGTCCAAAACCTTCCCTTCGAAATCTTCCACGAAAATCGCGTCCGGTGAACCTTCAAAGAGGTCGTGGAAACGCAACTCGCTCAGATGCAGAGCTTGCTCAGCGTGGATGCGTTCGAGAGCGCCGCCGCAATGATCGGCAAGGGCCTGCAGAGTGCTAAGATCCTGTTGATCGTACGCTTTCGAAGAGTAGCTTTGGATTGAAAGGATCCCAATGACCTTCGTGCGGTTGCGAATCGGCGCCAGCATCAACGAAGCCGATGGTCTCGAAGTGTCACCCATCGGGATCACATCTGCAGGCATGACTAATGGTTCTTGCCGAAGGATGCGTTCTGCGCCTTGCTCAATGATACGAAGCGCCATCCCGCTTGGCTGCTGGCCCTTTCCGCTGACCGGAACATTGAAGCGACTGCCCTCTCTGTCCGTATCGATATTCAGGATGGGAAAAACCAGATCGCGCTCCGACGAATACAGATCAAGCGTAAACGCGTCCCACCGGAACAAATCACTTGCGATTTCCCTGATGATTTCCGCGGCCTCGGCAGGCGAGGTCGCCGAACTCAGGCTTTGCCCCAACTTTGAAAGCGCCGCGTCACGGTGCTCCAGACGCTTGCGTTCGGTGACGTCGTTTGCCATGGCAAGGCAAGCCGATCGCCCTTTGAACAAAACAGGATTCCATTTGATTTCGACGTCGATGAGCGTCCCGTCTTTCTTCAGGTGACGCCACACACCTGCCAGTCCAGCGGTTGCGATGCGTCCGGTCGCTATCAACCTGTGCAGATATTCAATCATCGCCGGCACTGCTTCAGGCGGTCGCATTTGGGCAATGTTCATCGCCAGAAATTCGTCCCGCGAATAGCCGTAATGCCGCAGAGCCGCATCGTTGACTTCGAGAAACGCGAGTGTCTCTTGATCAAATACCCACATCGGCGTGGGGTTTCCGTCGAAAATCAAACGATACTGTGTTTCACTTTCGCGCAGACTCTCTTCGGCTCGTTTCCGGTCGGTGATATCCCGCGAATTGATGACTACCGCAGCAATTTCAGGTTCCGCCAATCGATTTTGGCCGACTGCCTCCAGGTACCTCCAGGCTCCATCACTGTGGCGGAATCGGAATTCGAGCGTGATTGTTCTCTCCGGATGTTTGAGCCCCGTTTCAAATCCGACCCGCACCCGGGCTATGTCCTCGGGATGTACAAAATCGAATGCGAACTTCCCGGTGAGATGCTTGGGGTCGTAACCAAGCACACGCTCAACCGAGGGGCTGTTGTAAAGGAAAACTGCTTCCTTGCTCAGCACGGTCACAATATCCAACGCGTTCTCAGTTAAAGTGCGAAAATACTTTTCGCGCCGCACCAATTCGGTTTCAACCCGGCGTCGCTGGCGCTTTTCCTCGGCTTCTTCAGCGGCGCGCCGGATTGCCGGGACCAGCCGCTCGGGCAGCATTTTCAGCACGTAATCGGTTGCGCCGGCCTTAAGGCTCTCGATTGCCGCCTGGTCTCCGATTGTGCCGGAAACCAAAAGGAACGGTTTTTGAGGGCAACTCTTTTGCGCAAGAGTGAGCGCCTCGAGACCGTTATAAGACGGAAGCAGGTAATCCGCTAAGATGAGGTCAAATTGGTCGTTGGAAAGCGCCCGTTCGAACTCTTGTCGGGTGGAAACGAGCGTTAACTCAGCCTTCAGCCCCTCTTTTTCAAGTAAAGAACGCACCAGGTCAGAAAAATCTGGCTCATCTTCCAAATGCAGGATGCGAAGTGGCTTATTTATGGACATTATGCGTACGCTTTATTCCACTTTTCTAAGGAGCAAAGGGGGTGCCGTTTTTAGGAACTTTTTCCTCGAAAGGCGGCACTTTGTCTCTGCCGAGACCACCAAAGCCGTCCCAAGACGGACGACCCGGCCAATTGACAGACTCTGCGTCTGGGTGGATGTTCAAGGAGTAGGATCCAAACCAAAGGCAACTTATGAAAAGCATTTGTGCTCTCCTCTTCGCTCTCTCCCTCGGCACCGCGTGCGCTCAGTCAACGAGTGCGCCGCTGACCAACGCCCCGCCACTATCTGATATTGATCAATGGTCGCTGACTGGCATTATCAGGCACCCGCAGCAAACGCAGCTTTTGACTTTGGAACAGAAGCCGAACGAGCTGCGGCTTGGGAAAATCACGCTGAGTGGGATCGCAGTCGAGGCGGTGAAGATGGATAACCCGTTCCAATTGATTAATCCCTGGGCGCCACCGGAATACGGCGAATCGCAGGACAATGCGACGTTCAACTTGATTACGAATCAGGTGACGGGCTGGAAATTATTCGCGATTGAGTTTTAAACTACTAATCGACACTAATAGCGTCGGAGAGTATTACGCCTTCATCTGCTGCGCGTACCTTTCGCTGACAAAGTCCCAGTTAATCACGTTGAACCAGGCGGCAATGTATTCGGGACGGCGATTTTGATGTTTGAGGTAATAGGCGTGTTCCCAGACATCTAATCCGAGCAGCGGTTTAAATCCATCGCTCAAGGGAGAATCCTGGTTTGGGGTTGGAGCGATCCGCAATTCTTTGCTGTCAATGATCAGCCAGGCCCAACCGCTGCCGAATACTTTCGTGGCGGCTTCGGTGAACTTCTCTTTGAAACCGGAAAAACTGCTGAAACTTTTATCGATGGCTTGCGCGAGTTCGCCTTTGGGTTGGCCACCGCCACCTTTTTTCATCATTTGCCAAAACAGCGAGTGGTTGTAATGCCCGCCGCCCTGGTTGCGGACCGCGATGCGGGTCTTATCGGGAAGACTGGGAAGACTGTTCAGGTCTTTGAGCAAATCTTCAATGGATTTGTTGGTGGCGTTCGGAACATCGACGATCGCTTTATTGAGATTTGTGACGTAGGCGGCGTGGTGTTTGTCGTGATGGATTTCCATCGTCCTGGCGTCGATATGAGGTTCCAAGGCGTCAATGGGATATGGAAGAGGAGGAAGTTTGTATGGGCCTGTGGGCGCTGTGGTCGGCTGGGCGTTTAGGAGTGGGGCGGAGCAAAGTGAGGCAGTGGCGATTACAGCGCTGTTTTTGAGAGCCTGGCGTCGAGTCATCATAGAATCGGTTTTCCTTTCTACCGGGTCGCGGTTGTAGCGGCAATGTAGAGAAGGAGGACGGGCAAGTCAAATCGCAGACCTTGCCAAACTCTGCCTCTGCCGGCAACATCACAACGCGATTCCAAGATCCTGATGCGATTTCTGATTTCCATTTTTCTTTTGGGTGAAATCGCAAGCTTATATGCTGCGCCGCTGGCGCTGCATCCGGACAACCCTCATTGTTTCTTGTGGCGAGGGAAGCCTGAGATCATCATTACGTCCGGAGAGCATTACGGTGCCATATTGAATCTCGATTTTGACTACCGACGTTATCTCAACACACTCGCAAAAGACAAACTGAATGGCACACGCCTTTGGGCCGGTTCTTATGTGGAGACGGGTGGAAATTTCCATATCGCCAGCAATACGCTGGCTCCCGCACGGGGGCGGTTCATTGCGCCGTGGGCACGAAGTGATCAGCCCGCCGCATTCGATGGTGGCAATAAGTTCGATCTCGCACGGTGGAATGGCGCTTATTTTAAACGGCTGAAGGACTTTGTTGGTTATGCCTCGCAGAAACGGGTCATAGTGGAAATCAATTTGTTTTGTCCGATGTATGAGGAATCGATGTGGAACATCTGTCCAATGAACGCGCGGAATAATGTCAACTCACTCGGCAACATCTCGCGCCGCGACCCGCTGACGCTGGATAAATCGAGTGGCCTATTGACCATTCAGGAAGCGATGGTTCGAAAGTTCGCGGCTGAATTGCGGGAATTCGACAACGTTTATTTCGAGATCGTCAATGAACCTTACGCAACGGAACCGCGAGTGCCTGACGATTGGCAGCGGCATATGACGGATGTGCTCGCTGAGGCGATGAAAGATTGGCCGCAGCCGTTTCTCATCTCATGGAACATTGCGAACTCGAAGACGATTGTCGATAAGCCGCATCCGTCCGTCTCGATTTTCAATTTTCATTATGCCGCACCGCCCGATACGGTCGCGATGAATTGGCAACTCAACAAAATAATTGGCGATAACGAAACAGGGTTTTGCGGTACGAACAATTTGCCTTATCGGACGGAAGCGTGGGATTTTATAGCCGCAGGCGGAGGTTTGTTCAATCATCTGGATTACTCGTTCACAGTCGGACACGAGACCGGAACTTTCATTTATCCATCAACTCAACCCGGCGGTGGAAACGCAACTTTGCGCAAGCAACTGCACATTCTCTCGGATTTCATTCACGGTTTTGATTTTGTGCGGATGAGGCCGGATAATTCGATTGTGAAAGGAGGCGTGCCTGCTGGCGGCTCGGTTCGGGCGTTTGCTGAAGCGGGCAAAGCTTGCGCGATCTACGTCCGCCAGCCTGGCACGAACTCGGTGGCACTGCAGGTTGGATTGGCGGAGGGGAAATGGATGGCTGAGTGGATTGATACAAAAACAGGGGCGAGCGCTGGGCGCGCGAAATTCGACGGCTCGGGAATGAACACGCTCCGTTCACCAACCTTTAGCGACGATATCGCTCTGCGAATACTGCATCGTTAACCTTCGAAGAACTTAACTGGAGGAAACAGGAGGTAGAAATTAATACTTGGTCACTTGCTGGGTCATACCGCCATCAATGTAATACGTGCTTCCAGTGACGTAATCCGCTTCGTCGCTCGCCAAAAAAACGGCGACTGAGGCGACTTCTTCGGGTTTGCCGAAACGACCCCATGGAATTTCGGACAGGGCATTTTCCATCGCTTCGGTATCGTCGAGGACAGCCTGGTTGATCGGCGTGGAGATTGCGCCAGGAGCAATGTTGTTGGCGTTGATTTTGTGTTCGGCAAGCTCGAGTGCCAAATTGCGCATCATCATTCGTAATGCACCCTTCGATGCGCAATAAGCAGTATATTGAGCGAATGGAATGTCTTCATGCACTGAGGAGATAAAAATGAGTTTGCCGCCCTGCCCTTGTTTGACCATTTGGCGCGCGGCGATTTGGCTGACGAGAAAGGAGCCGTAAAGATTGACACTGATAACTTTGTTCCATTCGTCGTCAGTCACTTCGAGGAATGGTTTTTTGATTTCGACACCGGCGTTGCAGACGGCGATGTCGAGTCGGCCAAATTTATTGACGGTCTCCTGAACCATGATTTCGACTTCATTGCGCTGGTTCACTTCAGCTGCGATGGCGATGGCCACGCCATTTTGACTCGCAATTTCCTGAACGACGTCTTCGCCGGTGTGTTTGCCGCCGCGATGGTAGTTGATGACGACTCTTGCGCCTTCGGCGGCGAAGCGGATGGCGATGGCCTTGCCGATGCCGCTGCCCGCGCCAGTTATGAGTGCTACTTTGTCTTTAAGCCGCATCGCGTTTGTCCCTGAAAGGGTAACCACGGTGATCGCTCGGGATCGTGAAAAAGTCAAATGGAGCGAACTCTCTACAAAAAGATCCCCACACCCGAAAAGCTCCAAACACCAAGGTCCAGGGAAATTCCAAATCCCAAAAGCTGTCTACAACTCTGTGAGAATTTTCTTGTGGGCGCTGGTGAACGGGAGTCCGCGCAGTTGCTTTGGCCGGAGCCAGCGGTAATCGCTTTCGGCGAGAGAACCATTGCCGTTTGCGACGACGCGGAAGACATCGAGGGTGATCCGGTAACGGGTAATGGTGTGTTTGATGGTGCGGGTCAATTGGAGGGATTCGGGGCGAAAACCGAGCGCCGTTTCGGCGATTTTGTGGATGTCGGTTTCACCATTGATTTCGAGGTTCGGAAATTCCCAGAGGTGCGCATTGACGACGCCAGCGGGTCGTTGGCGAACCAGGAAGCGGGAGTTTCGTTCGATCACGAAAGCAAGGAAACGTCGAGAGGTGGCGGAGGCGCGGCGAGAGACGTTTGGAAGCAAGTGGACGATGCGTTTGCGATGAGCGACGCAGCTGGTTTTGATCGGACAGTCGGAACAACGCGGGTTCTTGGGAGTGCAGATCAGCGCACCGAGTTCCATGAGTGATTGGTTGAAGTGGGAGCATGTGACTAGCGGCGGTGGGGCGAACGTCCCCGCGAGCCGACGTTCATTTGAAACTGCCACTCCATTAACGGCTCGCGGGGACGTTCGCCCCACCGACTTCACAAGGTCTTCAGCTATCCGCCAGAGTTTGGCATTGGTTTTCTTTTCGCGCGGGTCACCTTCGATGCCGAAGAGGCGGGTTAGGACGCGAATGACGTTGCCGTCGAGGATCGGTGTAGGTTGGTTGAATGCAATGCTGCAAACTGCCCCGGCGGTATAACGTCCAATGCCAGGAAGGGCCAGCACCGCCTCGAATTCGCGAGGGAACTCACCATTGTGTTCTTTCACGACGATTTGGGCCGCGCGCTGCATGTTACGAACGCGGATGTAGTAACCCAAACCTTCCCAGAGTTTATGGATTTTTTGCGGGCTGGCCTTCGCGAGTGCCTGGATTGTCGGCAGAGCTTGCATCCAACGTTTCCAATACGGGAGGACAGTTTTTACCTGAGTTTGTTGGAGCATGATTTCGGAGACCCATATGGCGTATGAGTCGCGCGTGCGACGCCAGGGGAGATCGCGGGCGTTTTGGCGGAACCAGGTCAAGAGCTTGTGCGCGATTTGGTTCAAATGTTGCAAGTTGCAGGTTGAAAGTTCATTCATGTGCGCCGCGCTGGCGTAGCAATTCCGCCAGATTACCAAGGAATTTATTTCGTGACACCATACTCAAAGGTGTATCGCCATCGCTGTTTGTCACATTGACCGAAGCTTTATGGGCCAGCAAAAGCTCGACTTCCTCTTTGCAGCCGTCTCTAGCCGCCCAATGCAGAGGCGTCCAGCCATCTTTGTTCGTGGCGTTAACATCGGCTCCGCGAGCCAACAACAGTTCGGCCGCTCCCGTGTTGCAGCCCCATGCCGCGTGGTGCAAAGGCGTCCAGCCTAAATTGTCCCTGGCGTTGACATCCCCCCCTGCAACCAGCAGCAATTCGGTGACTTCCTTGTTTCCTTGTCTGGCTGCAGTATGCAACGGCGTCTCGTCATTGCGATTTCGGGCATTGACGCCAGCTTTATTGGCCACGAGCAATTCCGTTACATCCTTGAGGCGGTGATACACGGCCAGGTGCAAGGGGGTGTTCCCGTTGCGGTCTCTCCTGAACACCAGTCGGGGATTTCCTGCCAGGAGCGCTTTGACCGATTGAGTATCGCCGTTCTCGGTTGCGCGAATGATATTCTTGTCCAACCGTCCTGGATTTCGAGCGCCGCATCTTTGCAGGAGTTCAGTCAGAAGAGGACAATCGTAGTCTCTCCGGATAGTTAGAGGTGTTTCTCCTTTTTTGTTTTCCACGTTGGGATCCGCTCCCTTGCTGAGTAACAGTCTAGCCAAAGATATGTCTCCAACGCAGTGCTCTGCCGCCAAATGCAGGAGTGTATTACCAGCGTTATCCTCGGCGTTGATGTCAGCTCCTTTTGACAGCAGAAATTCTATCGTATCGTCTCTGTCGGTTCGCCACATTAAGTGTAGTGGTGTCTGGCCATTTTCGTCTTTCGCATTGACATCTGCTCCATTGGCCAAGAGCAACTCTGCAATTCTTTTATCGCCATAGTGGACCGCCGTATGCAAAGGAATCTGGCCATCATTGGCTGCAGCATTGACATCTGCCTTGCAGGCCAGAAGCAATTCCGTTATCTCCATGTTACGCAGCCGCGCGGCTTCGTGTAGAGGCGTCTGACCTCTGCCATCCCTGATGTTGACATTTGCTTTATTAGTCAGGAGTAACTTCACCATTTCGATGTCGCCATTCAGAACCGCGCAGTGCAGGGGTGTTCCTCCGAGCTTAATTCCCGAGATGCCGCCGGAACCACCGAACACTTCATCGTTGCCTTTTGTATTAACGTCTGCGTTATTGGCCAACAGAAAGACAGCTACATCTTTATGGTTGGACTTCACCGCTACGAGCAGCGGCGTCGTGCCTTCATTGTCTTTGCTGAAAACCAAATCGGGACTGATTTTGATTAGCTCTTTCACCTTCGCCAAATCACCCTTTGCGGCTGCGTCATGAATATCGGCACACAAACCCACAGTGCCCCACAGCGCAAAAACCAAAACTGCTGCAGAGTGGTTGATTGAGGAGGGGCAGATCCGGCTCGAAAATATTTTTGCGTTCATTGCGTTCATAATGACCTCGGCATTGGCATGTCACGTTTGGTACCTTGGATGATAAACACCAGTGTTTGGTCCATCAACAACGGAAAGGCGTCACCAGGGCCATTCGTCTGAAGTTGGCATAAATAAGAAAACCTTGCGTAACGAATAGCTGCTCAGGACTGAACTTTGCAGTGGCTATCGGGGAACGGGCTATTTATTACTCTCCCTTTCTTCAGGTTGCGCAGTTTACGATGAAGCTCTACGATCTCGCAACGTTTGTGAAACCGCTGACTTCTTATACCGGCAAATTGACAAATGCGCAGGCCGAGGCGTTAAAGGTCGCGCTGGAAATGCGCAATTATAAGTTTCGAGAAGTGCCTTACGCTCGATTTGCCGCCGAAAAAGACAAGACGAATGTGGTTTTTTACGAGAGCGGAAAGTTGGTGGTGCAAGGGAAAGGCACACAGGAGTTCGTGGAGTTCATTCTGGAGCCAGAAGTGTTGAAGGAAGCGCGGCTGGGTTATGAAGCGGTGTTGAATCCGGAGTTGCTGTTGCCGCGGCTGGGCGTTGATGAAAGCGGTAAGGGCGATTTTTTTGGGCCGCTCTGCATCGCGGGCGTGTACGTGAATGAGAAGGTGGTGACAGCCTGGAAAGATTCGGGGATACGCGATTCAAAGAATATTTCCAGCGACAATAAAATTCGGGAATACGCAGAGTTGATTCGTGATACGCCGGGCTGCGTCAGCGCAGTAGTGCCGATCGGGAACGAAGCGTACAATCGGCTTTATCAAAAAATGCGAAGCGTCAACACCATGCTGGCCTGGGGGCACGCGCGGGTGATCGAGAATTTGATGGTACAAAAACAGCGGATGAATCCGCCGCCGGTGCGGGCAATCAGCGATCAGTTTGCATCGAGCAAGGACACGGTGGCGAAGGCTCTGATGCCGCTCGGGCGGGAAATTGAATTAATTCAAAAGCATCGGGCGGAAGAGGACCTCGCCGTGGCGGCGGCGTCTATTCTGGCGCGGCACGAGTTTGTGACCCGATTGGGTGGATTGGAAAAACAGTTCGAGATGGCGTTGCCGCGCGGAGCATCGGCGGCAGTGGATGCGGCCGCGAAGGAGTTCATTGCGAAGTACGGAGTGGATAATTTGCCGAAAGTGGCGAAGATGCATTTTCGGACGGCATTGCGGGCGCAGGGTTTGCCGGAACCGCCGAAGGTGGAGTGGCGAAAACGGTGATCGACGGGTAGTTGAGGATTGAGGGAAACTTTAACCGCAGAGGAACGCAAAGAGAAGGCAAAAAAATGATCGGCAAAAAGATTCTGATGGATCGGCCTCAGCTCACCAGTTTTCGAAATGCGTTTTGAAGCCTGCGTGTGATTGGGCCGGGAAGTCCGCTGCCGATTATTCGGCCGTTGACGGTTGTAATCGGAATGATTTCGGAGCCGGTGCCGAGCATCAGGATTTCCTCAAACTCATAGACCTCTCTTTCGAGGCACGGTTGGAATGCGGTCCGGATGGACTCGTCGTGGGCCAGGGAAAGCACGACGTTTCGCGTAACGCTGGGAAGGACGAAAATAGTCAATGGCGGCGCGATTAAAATATTATCTTTGACGAACAGAATGCTGGAATGGCTGCCTTCGCGAAGGACTCCGTCCCGACGAAAGATCGCTTCGTGCGCCCCGGCTTCCATGGCTTGTTGACTGGCCAGTGTGTTCGCAAGCAGGCAGATGGTTTTGATGTCGCAACGGCCCCAACGTTGATCCGGGACGATGATTGCCGCAGCGCCTTTTTCCTGCAAGTCGGTCGGCGATAAGCAAGGCGTGGCTTCGAGATAGACGGTTGGTGGCGTGCATGCGGGCGGAAATTTGTGGCTTCGTAGCGCTGCGCCGCGGGTGATTTGGATGTAAACTTTTGCGTCGGAATATTCCAGGCCGTTGTCTTTCAATACACGATTGGCAACGGATTCGAGCAGACTGGGATCGCAGCCGGTGATCTTGAGTTCTCTCAGACCGTGGGCCATGCGCTGGAGGTGTTCCGCGCATCGGAACAACTTGCCGCGATAGACGCGGATGACTTCATAAATGCCGTCAGCGAAAAGAAAGCCGCGATCGTCCGGAGAAATTGCAACTTCTGATTTCGGAAGGTAATCGCCGTTGAAATAGACGAGCATGGCAGATATGAGAGCGAATCATCCCGCAATTCCCAAGCGCGAATTAATAACGTCTTCACGGTCCAACGACCACACTACCGCTTTGGTCTGTGCCAAGAAAATAGCCGTAAGCTTGGTTGACCTTTTGAAAAGCGGTTCCGCGGAAGCTAATGCTCTGGCCATCGGGCGACGTCGCGCTTCCTTTGAAAAGACCAGTAGGTGGAGCGAAAGTCATAACCAATTTGTTGTCGCTTTGATTGCTGATTTTATTGTTTGAACCGATCGTGATCGAATTGGCGAAAGACGAACTGAGATTGCCGCCGGTGAATGTGACTGTGGCATCGCTCAAATTTATTACGCGGTCGCCGGCGGCAGGCTTTTGATAAACGGAACCGGTGCTGGTAACATGATTGGTAAATCCGCCAGCATAAAAGTTCGCGTTCTGGGCGGCCTTGATCCAGGTGAGCGAGCCGCGAATATCGTCCGAAGCCTGACTGGTATCGATGGTCATTTGGGCCCAAAGAAGACCGTTTCCGTGATACAGCGAAGTGAACAGCGGCCAATCGCCATCCTGAGAAATTGTTGTGCTCTGCGTGAGAGGAGTGCCGTCAGCGAGGAAGCCAATGAATTTTGCCTTGCCTGCGGCATCCACTTTGAGCGTGCCGTAGCCATAACCCTGCGGGGCGGTCTGGCTCCCTGAGATTCCGGGGATGATAACGGTGTAGCTCCCGGCGTAAGGAGCCGGATTAGTATGCGCGTCGAAGACGCAACGGCGAGCGGTAAGCGAGGCGGTCCAATTGCCATCGGTGATGGTTCCAGTCAAGAGATCGGCATTGCCCGAGGGGTCTAGTGTGAAATGAATGGACAAGACGGTGTCGCCGGCGCGGGAAACACTGACATCGGAATCGGTGAGATTGAATGTGCCTTTGAAGGCATGGCGTTTACCCGCGAGTTGGATGGAGCCTGTGTAGGTGCCTTTGCTGGTGAGAGTAAGCGTGCAGAAGCCGGCGCTCTGGATAGCGGCTGTGTTGTCGGCGAACAAGCCGTTGTATGTCCCTTTGGCGCGCGGGAAAAGATCCGTCGCTAGAGAGTCGGGATCAATCCAGGGCTGCATACCCGGATAGGAGATGTCGAAGCGGCCGAAGATATCGATTCCGGAAAGGTTGTCGCAGTCGGAATTTCCGCCGTAGAGTTGGCCGGTTACCTGATGCTCGGCGTTTAAAAGCGGGCTTCCGCTGCTTCCGCCTTCGGTTGCGCCATCAAACCAACGGACGGCGGTGAAATCAGGAAAATTTGGGTCGGCAGCGACTTTGTGTCCGAAACTGATTCGCTTATCAATTCCGCCGGGATGTTGGATGCAAGCGAGTGTTTCAGTCGATGGCCGGACTGTGGTCCAACCAAGATAAGTGACGCCATCCGGAGGTGATTGATGAAGCCGAAGCAACGTGAAATCGCTTTGATCCGAACCGGCCAAAAAATTCGCGCCGCCGGTGGTAGTAGGAACAGAATTGATGTCAGGCACTGTACCGTTGCAAGTGCTGGCCTGGTAAAACCAAAAGATTTCGACGGTCGACGCGACGGTCGCATTGCCGACGCAATGATTGGCGGTGAGAAAGTAGTCTATGGTGGTGCTGGGGACAGTATCGTTCAGGAGACAGCCGGTGCAAATGAACTCGCTGCCTGAGTCTATGAAATCAATTTCCGCAACGCCGGCGGCGTCATCAGTCCACGCAGGGAAACAAGCGACTTCCTTTTCGCAACCTGTGGACTTGAGACGAAAACCCGGCGAGCGATATAAATGCGAGATAGCAGTGACGGAGAAGCTAACGGTCGACGGATCAACTTCCGGCGGCGTCTGGCACTCGAGGACCGCCGTTTGCGAGAAGACAGTTTCGGTCCAGATTTTTCCCTGAGCGGCAGCGCTCGCTTGCGTGATTGGCGTTGCCTCGGGATTTTGGCTGGCCGGATCATATACAATTAAACGCGCGCCTTGAGGCAAGTTGACGGACTCGAGGCCGAGCCGAAGGCCGAGCGCGTCTTCCGAGGTCAATTCGAGCGACCACACGCGCCAACCGTTGGGAAGAATTGTCCACGTCGAGGGCGAAGTATTTGTCGGGTTGACGGTGACCGGCTCGTCGAGGGCGCGCCCGAAACCGATTCGCAAACGGCGAGTTATTTCCGCAGCGTCCTGGTGTTGCAATTCGTCGAGCAGTTCCGGAGGCAATGCCGGCAACGCGATGGTTCGTTGATGCGGAGCATTTGGAACAACGCGTTTTAGTGGCGCAACTCGGACCTCTGGCGGCATCGAACCCGCCGATTTCTTGTATGCGGGCGCCGAGCGAATGATCGATTGACCTGTCGGCAAGAGGACCTGAGCGCGTGCCGAGTAGATTAAGCCCGCGAGTGAAACGATGAGGACGATGTAAGTTAGACGGATCACGGCGCTCGAATCATAAAGCGCCCGCGAAAATTTGCAAACGGCATCAATTCAATAACTCAACATCCGGAAAGACACGGATTTTTCCACATTAAACTCTCTTTGTGTTCTCCGGAGGATGTGATTTGGCAAGCGTTTCTATTGTCCGCAGCCGACCGGCTCCGCCGATTTATCCGTGTTCATCAGTGTTGATCCGTGGTTGAAATTGTCCTTTAGTCTTCCTTCGAAGTTTGGGCGAAGGGAAGTTTAACGGTCTTCGCAAGGAAGCCGAGAATGGACTTCTTTTTCTTCTTGTCGCCAATGCGTTCGACTTTGTGGCTGCAAAGCGGGCAGAGAGCGAGGTATTTCCCGCCCCGCCGGCGCAGGCGGCTAACACAGTCTTCGCACATGACTTCGCGGCAATGGGTGCATCGATGCGTGACGCTTGTGGCAGGATGTCGCGGACAAAGCAGCGCGCCATTTTTGAGCACGACAGGCGGCGCTTTGAGAACGGGAACCTCGATTTTTGGGATGGCGACGTTGACGTCGGTCGATTCGATGAAAATCTCGACGTCGCCGACGAAGAAAGTTTGGCCGGCCATAAGCCGCACTTCGTGAACTGGCTCGCCCTCGACAAATGTGCCGTTGGTCGATTCACAGTCGCGGATAATAAGTTCGCCGCGATCGAGTTCCAACTCACAATGGAATCCGGAGATTGTGGAATGTTCAATTTGCAGATCGGCGTCAGGACTCCTGCCCAAGCGATTCACTCCGAGCTTAAGCTCAATCACCTGTTCGCGCACCTCAGATTTTACCACCAACCTTGCCATGCTCTTCCTTTTGTTCTGGAATAAATATCAATTTCGATTCGTCATGTCTATTACAATCGATGTAAAAGAATTGTAATTATCGGGCGGTGTTGGCCCCGCGCGCTGCAGAATCCATATTGTCACTGGGAGTATTCCCATGGACTGTGAGCCTCAAATTAGCGATGATTAGACTGTGCCAAGCGCTTTGAATTCAGGAATTCGTCACTTCTTCATAGCGGCAATTCTTGCCGATTGCACTCTTGCCAACTCTCTTGAAGCAGCAGATTTGCCAAAATTGCCCGCGCCAGCGAATCGCAAGGTGGATTTCGCAAAAGATATTCAGCCGCTGCTTGCCAACAATTGTTACGAATGTCACGGGTCGGAAAAGCAAAAAGGCGCGTTACGATTGGACCAGAAAGAGGCGGCGCTCAAAGGCGGAGATACCGGTCCCATATTGGTGGCGGGTAAGAGTGTCGAAAGTTTGCTCATTCAGGTTGTCACGGGAACAAAGGAAGATATTGCTCGAATGCCCAAGAAGCGTGATCCGCTCACGGACGAGCAGATCGGAATTTTAAGAGCGTGGATCGATCAAGGGGCCGATTGGCCAGAAAGCGCTGTAACCAAAGGCAAAGACTGGAAGAAGCATTGGGCTTTCACAGCGCCGACAAGGCCGACGATTCCGCAAGTTGCGAATTTGAGATGGGCGCGGGACCCGATTGATGCCTTCATCGCCGAGCGTTTGGAAAAGGAAAAACTGCCGCCATCGCCGGAAGCAGACAAAATTACACTCCTGCGCAGATTGAGCCTCGATCTGATCGGGTTGCCGCCGACGATTGAAGAAGTGGATGCGTTTGTGGCGGACAAAAGTGCTGATGCATACGAGAAGCAGGTCGAGCGACTGCTCGCATCGCCACATTATGGGGAGCGTTGGGGACGCCAATGGCTTGACGCGGCGCGTTACGCGGATTCGGACGGCTTCGAAAAGGACAAGTTTCGCTACGTTTGGTTTTACCGCGATTGGGTCATCCATGCGCTGAACAAGGACATGCCTTACGATGAGTTTGTCATTGAACAATTGGCGGGCGATGAACTTCCGAACGCAACGCAGGAGCAAATCGTCGCGACGGGTTTTTTGCGGAACTCGATGATCAATGAGGAGGGCGGCGTTGACCCGGAACAATTTCGAATGGATGCGATGATCGATCGCATGGATTGCATCGGCAAAAGCATTCTTGGCCTGACCATCCAATGCGCGCAGTGCCACGACCACAAATATGATCCGCTCAAGCAGGAGGAGTATTACCGCATGTTTGCGTTCATTAATAATGACAACGAAGCGCAACGCGTCGTTTACACGCCCGACGAACAGATGAAAGTGGCGAATCTTTCACGGCAAATGCGCGACATTGAAGCCGGACTCCGCCACACAACTCCTGATTGGGAGCAGCGCCTGGCGAAATGGGAGAAGTCGGTTAAAAGCGATCAGCCGGCATGGATAGTTTTGCGACCGACAGTCGAAGACATTTCTACCGGCGGCCAGAGATACTTGCCGCAGCCAGACGGTTCATTCCTGGCACAAGGCTACGCGCCAACCAAGCACACCGTAAAATTGTGGGTCACGAATGACTTGCAAAATATTACTGCGTTCCGTTTGGAATTGTTGACCGATTCAAACCTTCCGTGCGGCGGGCCGGGTCGGTCGTTCAAAGGAACTTGCGCGCTGACGGAATTCAAAGTTGAAGCGATCGATGCGCAGCAACCGACCAACAGGACTTCAGTGAAGTTCGCCAAAGTCACAGCGGATTACGAACAGGAAGAGACGCCTTTGGAACCGAACTTCTATGATAAGACTGACAAAAAGCGCGTGACAGGGCCTGCGCAGTTCGCGATTGATGGCAAAGAGGACACGGCCTGGGGAATTGATGCCGGACCGGGCCGGCGCAATCAGGAGCGCAAAGCTGTCTTTGAATGTGCGACTAACCTCGGCTTTTCGGGCGGAACCATTCTCGCCATCTCTCTGGCCCAAAATCACGGCGGATGGAACAGCGATGATTTGATGAACAACAATCTCGGCACGTTCCGCATTTCAGTAGTCACGAACACACCTGGTGTGTCTGCCGATCCTGTGCCGAAACGTGTGCGCGATATTTTTGCGATTCCGAAAGACCGCCGCACACCGGCAC
>Ga0193709_1000040_pt1 | contig 60838 bp, 53 predicted proteins | sample H3c2metaG_FD_160571 | JGI IMG/M metagenome (GOLD analysis project Ga0193709, IMG submission 160571) | Soil microbial communities from a riparian zone of the East river system, Colorado, United States - H3c2 | ecosystem: Environmental > Terrestrial > Soil > Riparian zone | place: USA: East River...
TTTTCTTTCCTCTTTGGCTGGGATACATCCTGGTGGTGGACGGGTTGGTCGAGCGCCGCACTGGCGGCTCGCTATGGGCACGGTCGCATCGAGATTTTGTTCTGCTGTTCGTGGCATCCTCGCCGATGTCGTCCTCGTCCACGACCATCGAAAGCCAGAGACGGAGCTTGGCGATTTCCACCGCGCCTGGGTCCATGTCCACGCCGTAAAGCGAGTGCTGGATGGCGTGGCGTTTAAGCTGGTAAAAAGTTTGTCCCGGCATCCCCTCAACCGCGGCCAAGGCCATGCGAGCGCGGACGATTTCCAGCATCATGCCGACCGGAAACGCGCCCGAACCAATGGCTGGATCGCAGACGGTGATGGTGGCAAGTAATTCGTCGAGTTGGCCCGCGTTCTTGCGGATGCTATCCGGCAAGCGCTTGTCGGCGTGTTTTTTGGTTTCCTTGGCCTGAAAGTCGGTGAAGCGTTCCGCCAGCCTCAGAAACGGCATGAGGTCGGCTTGGGGAATGTCGGCGGCGCGGGCGGTCAGGTAATGCAGCAGCGCTTGCTGGCACATATAATGGACGATGACTCGCGGGGTGTAGAAAGTGCCGCTGGAGTGCCGGACATTTTCGGGCAGCAGGTTCTCAAAGACCAAACCAAGCATTTCAGGGTCAACTGCAACTTCCTTTTCCAGCGGCTCGGCCTCGTTGACGGTGAAATTGTAGCGGTCGAACACGTCAAGGATGCCCGTGCCGGTTTCGCCTTTTTCCGGGCTTGGCTTGTCGTTGGCGAAAAGCGTGTCGGGCAGCAAAATTTCCGTCTCGACCCAGTTGTAGCCGTAAAGCGGCTCGAACAGCCCGCCGTTCAAGAACGGGATTTTGCAATCAAAGCAGGAATAGTAATGGTCTTCGTCCGTGCGTGGCGCGGCGATGGCTTCGTAAAAGAGCGGCTCAAGGATGTCGTTGAAAAAATTGGCCGGACGTTTGCGCTGGCCGGGAATGTGGGCGTAGTCGGCGCGGTTGTTGAACAGGTGGCGCATGAAATCTTTGCGCCCGCTGCCCCAAGACTTGCCGCGTTCGACGCCGAACCAGCCTTTTTTTTGCAGGAAATAGAGAAAGACAATCTGGCCGAGCAATTTCTTGGCGAAGTCGTCACACTCGATGCCGCGCTCGTCGAAGTGCTGTTTTATGGCTGGCGTGGAATCGAGAAACGCGGCCATGGCGTCGCGAGTCTTCTCGAACAGTGTTTTGTAGTGTTCATAGAATTCCTTCGTGACTTTTTCGACGCTGAATGCGGCTTCAAGCTGGGCGACGCTGGGGTTGACCTGGTCGGCTTCGAGCAGCGCGAGAAATTGCTTTCGTGCGGTGTGGCAGTTTTCGTTTTTTCCGACGAGATAGCTATAACGACGTGCAGGCGTGAGTAGTGCGCGCTCCGCGACAAGTCCAAGCTCCGTTTTTTCGAAAGTGAAATCGAGTTTGACGAAGGAGAAACGCCAGTCGTCCTTCTCTTCAGGCGAAACGAAGGCAGCGATTACAGCCGCCTTGCCCTGGCCGTGTCCGGTAGCGAGGTAGTCGGCGACAAAGTTGCGCAACGTGACTCGCCCGCGTGCAAGAGTAGTATTCTTGCGCAAGTGGATGATGAGCACATCCGCACGCTCACCGCGCGGGTCGCTGTACGTGCCGAGGCGCGTGAAGTGGTTCACATAATCCTCGAACGCCGCCTTCCTGAGCGTCCAGGTCTGCCGTTTGGATTCGTCGAGGTGGTTGAGAAGGTTGCGGATGAAATAGAGAAAGCGGCCTTCGTCGAACTCCTGACGGAATGTCTTTTCGACGCAGTCGCGCGCTTGCTCGGGGTTCATGATTTCCTGCGGATCTTGTAAGCGACCTTTGCCTCCGACAGGGTCATGGGTTCGGATTCTCCCTTGGGGGCGATGGTGACGCGAATGGTGGCGCCGAGAACCTCGGCGACGCGGCGCAGCATGGTCAGGGAGTGGCCTTCGTAAGAGGGCGATTCGAGGCGGCTGATGTTCTGCTGGGAGGTCTTGAGTTTCCGGGCCAAGTCCTTTTGCGAGAGGCCGGCCTTTTCGCGCAGCGCTGCAAGTTGCAAGGCCACGTCCCAGGCCTCGCCCGCGCGTTCAAACCGCTCGGCAAACTCGGGGTCTTTCAGTTGTTCTTCGAGATACAGGTCAAAGTTAGTCTTTTTCATGTTTCAAACCTTTCCTGCCAGTCACGCATCCGCTCCAGCGCGGTGTCGCGGTCGCGGGCCGGGATCGCCTGGCCCTTGTTGCGGATGCCATGCACCGCAATGATGCGCCGGCCCTTCACAAAGAACCACAGGACGCGCGTGTTCAACTTGCCGACGTGGCGCAACTCAAGCAGTCCGTCGTCAAGCGCCCTGGTCAACGGCTCGCGGTGATTTTGGCGGTCGCGCAACTTCGCAAGACCCCGCATCACCGCCGCATGGTCGCCGGAGTCGCTTTGCCTGAGTTCTTCGAGGAACTCCAGCACGGGTGAACGTCAGCCGGTACTTTCATAGAACTCTACGGTGAACTCCATAAATCTGCAACATCAAAGTTGATGTTCGACCAGCCAGGAGGACAAGATCACTTCCCGGGGGGCGAGGGCTTGGCTGGCGTGCGCGGCGGCACTGGCCTGGAAGAGTTCTTGCGCAATGTCGCGCCGTAAGATGGCCAGGACTTTGAGCGGCTGGATTTCCTTCTTGAGCGCAGCGGCGATTTTTTTCGTCGTGCGTTTCGGCAGCGCGCCCTCCTCCAGAAGCCGAATGACTTTGCCGACGAATTCCTCATCGTCCTCGGTGAATTGCTGGCAGCGGAAATGAACGGCATTATCCTTAAGGCGTTTCGACATGTAGGCGTCATTAGGACTGCCGCGATGCGTGGACGCGGCTTGCTCAGCGTCGGCAGTGGTGGCGGTGACGAATGCGGCTTTGTTCTTATCGAGTAACTCGTAGAACTCGCGCGGGATGGACTGGCGGGCTTCTTTGGTATCGACAGGCTTCAAGATTTTCGCGGCAGACATGAAGTCGAGTTCAGCGGTCGGCTGGCTGCCGGATGCGCCGAGGAAGAATTTATCGAGTTTGCCCTGACGGAAATAAGTGAGCAGCGCGGGAAAGTTCTGGACGGCAGGCTCGGCGGACAAAACACGAGTGGAGCGCGCCTTCTTCGGCAGACGCTTGATGCGCTCGAATAAATCGGATTGCTTGTCGCGAACGCTTCGGATTTCGGTGAGGAATTTGAGTTCGGTTTCCTCATTCTCATCCTCGCCGGTGATGGTCTTCTTGGAATTCCACTTGGCGAACAGGTCGTGCGAGACGATTTCGTCGCCGAGCAGGACACCGAAGCGGTCGCCCAGATGTTTGCCCTGCTCGTTGGTGATGAAAGTTAGGTCGGAGGACATGGGGACTTAATCTATGCTCGCAAGAAATCAGCGACCAATCCACGGGTTATCCGGGATGCGTGAGTTGTTCGTTTCGGTAGGCATAGCGGCGCGATTTTGCATTAAAGGGCACTCAGTTCCAAAACGGTTTGGTGTCCCGCCTGTCTGGGGAATTCAGTCGTGGACACACTTTTCCTGATAGGTATTAAACAAAACTTTTGGTATCAGAAAGGGACCGTTGGAACAAGGTTTTGTTCGCGTTATGCTTAAGTCCCTAAATGCAAAGTTGCAGCAGGCTGGCTCGCACCAGCACGAATGGCTTAAAGAGAACCGGCCTCATGGCCGGCAGCCGTATTACAAATCCAAGGACAATGACAGCCGCAGAACGACCGAGCGAGACTTGCTGAAAGTTCTGGGGCATTTCGGCTTTTGCGGCACTTCAGAGGTGACTGGAAGGCGGCGGCGAACTACAGCGAGCCTTTTTGCAGGGACAAACGCAGCAATCTCATCTTGCAACGGATGAATGAAACATCGGTTGCGAAAGCGCCAGCATGGCCATTGCAAGGTTGGTTTGGATTGGAGCTGGTGGCGATTTGCTGGCCGTTGAACTGGACACTACCGGGACTGCGGACGGCGTATCTTTTCTTTCCTCTTTGGCTGGGATACATCCTGGTGGTGGACGGGTTGGTCGAGCGCCGCACTGGCGGCTCGCTATGGGCACGGTCGCATCGAGATTTTGTTCTGCTGTTCGTGGCATCCTCGCCGATTTGGTGGATTTTCGAGATGATCAATCATCGGACCGGGAATTGGGAGTACCTGGGGAGCCACCGGTTTACTGTGGTTGAGTATTACCTGCTGTGCACGTTGTCGTTCTCGACGGTGATGCCGGCAGTGTTCGAAACGGCGGAACTGGTCCGCAGTTTTCGATGGATTGAACGCTTTGGGTCGGGCCGGCGCATCGCGCCGACGCCGCGGCTTAATGCGGGCATTTTTCTGTGCGGACTTGCGATGTTCATACTGACATTGGCGTGGCCAAAGTATTGTTATCCGTTTGTGTGGATATCGCTGGTGTTGATTCTTGAGCCAATTAATCGTTGGTTGGGCAGGTCGAACTTCCTGGAATATTTGCGCGAAGGCAACTGGCGGCCAATGGTCTCGCTTTCACTGGGAGCGCTCATTTGCGGATTTTTTTGGGAGATGTGGAATTATTACTCGTGGCCGAAATGGATTTATCACACCCCCGGAGCGCAGTTTCTGCATGTGTTCGAAATGCCGTTGCTTGGGTATCTTGGGTATATTCCGTTTGCGCTAGAGTTGTTTGCGTTGAAGAATTTCATTTGGCCGAAGGGGCCGAAGTTGCGGTTCTGACTCTTGCCCTATACTTTGCATCACCTTCGGTACCTGCCGTCTTAACGGTTCAACGGTTTAACGCTTTTAGCCTCGGCACGTTGCGCCTCGGTGGCGGCTTTGTTGCGGGTTTGTGGCGGCTCTGACCTCAATTCCAGCCCGTATTTACCGACATGTTGCGGGTGTTGCGGGTCCAGGGGGGGTAAGTAGGGTATGCTAGCCTACTTGGAGTGCAGATCTTCCCAAATCAAAAATCCAAAATCCCTTGCCATCTCCACCCATCTCTGGCGATCTTTCTTTTCATTGGATCCCCACTCCGCATTGCGCCGTCTGGCCGCTCTGGTAGCCTGCGGCCATGGCTTTCAATTCCTTTCGTGATTTTGTCGCCCAACTCGAGGCCGCCGGCGAATTGAGGCGGATTTCCGAACCGCTGGCGACGGAATTGGAGATTACCGAATTGGCCGATCGCGAAATGAAGAAGCCGGATGGCGGGAAGGCGCTGCTGATCGAGAAGCCGACCGTAAATGGGCAGCTTTCGCCATTTCCGCTGGCAATCAATGCACTCGGCTCGCATCGGCGAATGGCAATGAGCATGGGTGTTAAATCAGTGGACGAGGCAGCGGCGGAACTCGGCTCATTGATGAAGGCCAAGCCGCCAGCGAGTTTCAGGGAAGCGATTAAATTATTGGCGACTGCCTTCGACCTGCGCCATGCGAAGCCCAAAATTGTCCAAAGCGGGCCGTGCAAGGAAGTCGTCCACAAGTTTGATGCGCCCGCAAGTCGCGTTGACGCCTGGCCACTTGCGCCGAATTTACGCAAGCCTGAAACGTTCGCGACACAGCGGCTGACGTTATTGAATCTTCCGATCCAAAAATGTTGGCCGCTGGACGGAGGCCGTTTTATCACGCTGCCTTGCGTAGTGACGAAGGACCCGGATACGGGCGAGCGCAATGTCGGGATGTATCGAATGCAGGTTTATGACGAGCGCACGACCGGCATGCATTGGCAGTTGCAGAAAGTTGGCGCGCGCCACGGCCGCCGTTATTATGAATCGGGCACTCGGATGCCGGTGGCGGTGTTTCTCGGGGGAGACCCGGTTTTTACTTTTTGCGCGACCGCGCCATTGCCGGATGGCCTGGATGAATTTCTGCTGGCGGGGTATCTTCGGAAAAAATCGGTTGAACTGGTTAAATGCGAGACGAATGAATTGGAAGTGCCAGCAGACACGGACTTTGTCATCGAAGGCTACATCGATCCGAAGGAGCCGTTGCGCGAAGAAGGGCCGTTTGGCGATCATACTGGTTATTATTCATTGCCTGATTACTACCCGGTGTTTCACGTGACGGCCGTGACGCATCGGAAGGATGCGGTGTATCCGGCGACGATTGTTGGGGTTCCGCCGATGGAAGACTTTTACATTGGGAGCGCTTCGGTGAAATTATTTTTGCCGATTTTCAAAATGAATTTTCCTGAGATTGTGGACATTGCTCTGCCGGCTGAGGGAGTGTTTCACAATCTGGTTTTTGTGAGCATCAAAAAGACGTATCCGATGCAGGCTTACAAAATCATGCACGGCCTATGGGGCATGGGACAAATGATGTTCAGCAAATACGTGGTGGTAGTTGACGCGGATGTGAACGTGCATAACACGAGCGAAGTGCTGTTTCGGCTCTGCGCCAATACCGATCCCCAGCGAGACGCGATATTCACAAAGGGACCGGCTGATGTTCTCGACCACGCCACAACCGAACTCGCGATGGGAACAAAGATGGGTATTGACGCAACGCACAAACTTCCGGGCGAAGGACATAAGCGCGGCTGGCCGCCATTGATACGAATGGAGGAGGCTGTGCGGCAGAAGATTGGCGCGTTCGTAAAAGGTCGCTGAAGAACGAACGGATTTTTCGCGTTAGCGTGTTCCAACGGTTGAATGAAGGTCCAACTTCATCCGGAAATGCGGACCGACATCGGGAATATGAAATTCTGCGCCGACGATCGCGAACCCCAATTTGTTGTAGAAAGGGCACGCATACACACGCGCATTGCACCAAAGCAGTTGGGCGGCCTTTTCGCGCGCAAAGGCGGCGCAGCCGAGGACAAGAGCCCGGCCGAGCCCGGTCCGCTGCGCGTTGGGAGCCGTCGCCATCCCGCGCAATTGCAACGCGGCCAGGCCAGGCGCTTCCGGCAATTCCGCCTCGAAAAGCGACGCAATGCAGAGCAATTGCCCGTTGCGAAATGCCCCAAAGTGTTTTGTGGACAGAAGATCGTCGCCCGGAAAAAGCGCCGTTTCGACTGGCCGTCCGGGTCGAAGCACGGCGTGTCGTAGCGGCACCGTTTCCGCTGCGGTGATTTGCCGAACCGCGACGGTAGCGAATTTTCCCTGTTGATGGTCCATTTGCGATTGGCGCTTCTGCGTTTGGAAGAGCCAGGCCGGCTCAATTTCGCGGTAGATTTTATAAAAGTGATAGCGACCGGCCACTAAAAACTTGCGCCGCCCCCAAAGTAAATTACCTTCCGCTGCTGCAATGGCGGGGTAGCCAAGTGGTAAGGCAGGGCTCTGCAAAAGCCTTATGCGTCGGTTCGATTCCGACCCTCGCCTCCAACTCCAAGTTGCACTTTTGCAACGGGTTGCAGAATCCAGAGGAGGCAAGTGCCAGTGAAAGTGCCAGTGAAATCAATACCGGGATACGACTCAACAACTACTCCGGCATTACTCGGCAATCACTCGCGATGACGGGATTCGCAGCCCGTTTGGTGTAGCTGATACACCCAACGCCACGTTCAGTCTCATAACTTCGGACAGAAAGTCTGAACTTATGAAACGCCGTTTCATCCTCTACCGCCGCAAGCTCGGCGGCACGTTCTACGTCGAAGACACGGAAACCAGAAAGCAGGAAAGCCTGGGCACGAAGAATCGCGCTGAGGCCACGTCGTTACTCAACGCCCGCAATGAATCCGTCCGCCAGCCGCAACTGAATCTCCAAATCGCCAAGGCTTACTTGGCCGGAACTGACTCAGGCGTCGCAACGCGGACTTGGCAACAAGCCCTTGATGCCATCGTCGAAACCAAAAGCGGTTCAACCCAGGATCGCTGGCGGAGGGCGGCAAAAGAGACAGCGTTAGACGGCATCCGCAATCGGGTGATTCTTGAAACGCAAGCCGAGCATTTGCTCGCGTGTCTCAAAGCGGGCACGGTCAGCACGAATGTTCACCTACGGAAGCTGCACAACTTCTGCATTTCGATGAACTGGCTGCCGTGGCCGCTCATTCCCAAACGCCTATGGCCGGAAGTACGCTTCAAAGACAAGCGCGCCATTACCAACGAGGAACATCAGCTCATCATCGAACGGGAAAAGAATCCCGAGCGGCGCAGCTTCTACGAATTGTGCTGGCATCTCGGCGGCTCACAGACCGACATTGCTAATCTCAAAGCGGAAGATATTGACTGGCCAAACCAAACCATCGCCTACGCCCGGCAGAAAACGGGCAGCCTCGCGATGATTCACTTTGGCCCGGACATCGAGGCCATTCTTCGCCGTCTGAACGCCACAGGATATTTGTTCCCGTATCTGCAATCGGTTCGTTCCGGCGACCGCGCCACGGAGTTCAAGCAACGATGTGAAGGGTTGGGAATCAAAGGCGTCACCCTTCATTCGTATCGGTATGCCTGGGCCGAGCGAGCCAAGACATGCGGCTACCCGGAGCGGTTTGCACAAGAAGCGCTCGGTCACAACAGCAAGGCCGTGCATCGCTCCTATTCGCGAAAGGCCAAGGTGAGGTTGCCTTCACTGGAGAGCTACGAAAAACAAAATATGGATGGCCGCATCATTCCGTTGCCCAACCGCGAAACCAACGGTCACTCGATTTCAGCGTCCGGCTAATGTCCGGCTGACAGCAAAACGTGCTGTCAGCGAGTACGCACAATGAACGCAGAAACAATCTCAAACTATTTTTCGCCTTGTTAACATTGAATGAAATCAGTGTTCAAACTGAAAATCAGCAAAGTCACCCCGCGTGAAATCAGCGTGGTTTCGTGTCAAGTGTCGGCGATGACAGTAGTTTTGTTCAATGTTTGCAGGGCTTCGGCTGCTCAAATTGCAGCCCAACGAAAGTGCGCCTGATAAAATAGATGCGTCGTTGAATTAGTCAGCGACGCAACCAAGAAAGCAAATTATGGAAGCACTAGAAATGACGGACTCACTCAAAAGCATCAATACGACTCCGCACCTTTGCCGGAGCAAGGTCAAGCAAACCGCGCTGGAAATTGCCTCCGCGATCCGGCCAGCCAACAAATTCAGCCGGGTCGGCATGAGCTTCGTCGAACGCATCGAAGCAAAAGTCCGCGCAGCCATCCGTGAGGAAGTCAGGATTCATCCCAGCAAAGGCAAGACACTACTGTGATTCGTCCAACCGACGGATTGGATCGCTTGCCTCACGCGCGCCCAACGGCCTTTTGCCTGCGGGCGTTGCGCTCCCGCCAATAGCTGGAAATAGCATCGCTGGCGCGGGCGAGCCATTTCTCGTCGCGCCGGAATTGTTCCAGCGTTTCCGTGGCAAAGAACTTCGTGCTGTTGCGGGCGGGATGGCCGAGTGGTTTCAGCAAACCGGCGGCAACGAGCATCGGAATTTCCTGCGGTTCAAAGCCGAGAAACCATGCCGTTTGGGTTGCGTCCAACCGGGCGGGAACAACCTTCCAACTGAGAAATGCCGTTTGTTGCGCGGTCACATTCATACGCGGACTGCCGCCCGGCGCTTGGGCCGGGGCGAATGAGTTTTGGTTTGTGTCTCGGTATTCTTCTGTTCGTTAGGGTCAGCCGAATCAGCCTCAACCTGGCTCGGAGCTTGGTTCTTGGTGAGGTCGAGTTTTTCTTCGATCTCACTCTGGCGACGGGTCAACTGTTGGTAACGCTCCTCGCGCTCGAAGTGCGCGCCGACTTTGCTTTCCAATTCCTTCGCCCGTTTGGTGGCGTCGGTGATGTCGTATTCGAGTTTGGACGCACGTTCCTCGAAACCTTGGACGTTCGCTTCGAGCGAACGAATCGTGCCTTGCGCCGTGTCCGTCACTCGTGCGGCGTAGCTGTTCCTCCCGCGCAAAATCATTTCGACGTTGTTGTTGAAGGTGGGACGTAGGAACAAATCGAAACCGGCAAAGCGTCCAATCCTCACGTCATCGCCAAATCGGTTTTTTATTTTCTCAGCGCGACGAACGATTAACTCGCCGGCAATCCCACGATTGTCGAGAACCTGTCCGTCGAGTTCGATGCTGAACTTGTCACCCGTAGTGTCCTGTCGCCCGGCGATGTCCTGCCGCAAGTTTGTGAGCCGCCCTGTGAACGCCTCGGCGTCCTCGTGCGAACGGCGGAGATTCGTACGGATGCGATATTGCTCCTCGGCTTGCGCGGAACGCAGTCGCGTGAGACGAATCAACTCCGCGTCCACCTGGGCTTTCTCAATCACGAGCGGATTGCCCGAAGCGATGGCCTTTACTTCGGCGTAGGTCAGTGCGGCCGAATCCAAGTCTTCAAGGCGGCGGATTGTCATGTCGCCGCTCATCACTTGCGCGATGAACTTCGCCTTCGTTTCCAAGGTCTGCCACATATAGGCGTCGAACGAACCTTCGGTGACGTAGCGGTAAATCGACACCAGCTCATTTTTATTCCCCTGGCGCAGAATTCGCCCTTCACGCTGCTCCACGTCAGCCGGTCGCCACGGGGCATCGAAATGGTGTAGCGCGATGAGCCGCTCCTGAACATTCGTGCCCGAACCCATTTTCTGCGTGCTGCCGAAAAGGACGCGGACCTTGCCTGCCCGCACGTCACGGAATAAGGAAAGCTTCGCCGCGTCCGAATCATAGTCTTGGATAAAAGCGATGTCTCCGCTCGGCACGCCTAACCGTTCAAGCTTTTCTGCCGCGTCGCGATAAACCGAGAAGCCTTTATCCTTCGGCGTCGAGAGGTCACAAAAGACGAGCTGCGCCGAACGATCCGGTTTCGACTCCTGCCAGATGCGAAAAATGTTTTCGACCGCCTGATTGACCTTGCCCTGTGGGTCATCCGGCGCAGAGGGCTTCATAAGGCGGAGATCCAAAGCAGCCTTCCTCCCCTCCGACGTGATTTTCAGCATGTTGTCCACGCTTGGATCAACGCGATTGGTTTTTAAGCGTTCAGCACGAGCGGCGAGTTCCTGAACGAACGCCTTCAACTCGTCGGTGGCCGGCGCATTGCGAATGGTTGGCTTCTCTCCCTCCAACTTCGGCCGCGGCAAGTTAAGCATCGCAGCCGTCTGCACGTCGGCGGACTGACGGAAAATCTGCATCAACTCCGGCACGTTAATGAAACGCGCGAAGCGAGTGTTCAAACGATAACCCGCGCCGTCCGGCGAAAGTTCCATCGCCGTCACCGGCTCGCCAAAAGTCGCGGCCCACGAATCGAAGTGATGCAGGTTATGCTTCTTCAAATCGTCGGGTTGCAAGTAACGCTGCATGGTGAACATCTCGGCCATGCTGTTCGCGATCGGTGTGCCGGTGGCGAAGACGACACCGCCGCCGCCGTTCATGGACTGGACGTGACGCACCTTGAGATACATATCGAAGGCGCGTTCGCTGGCGGTCTGCGGCAATCCCGCAATGCGCGTCATCTTCGTGATGTAAAACAAGTTTTTGAAATAGTGCGCCTCGTCCACGAAAATGCGGTCCACGCCAAGTTCCTCAAAAGTCAGCGTGTTGTCCTTTTTGTGCTCAGCGGCCAGAGCTTGAAGTTTGGCTTCGAGCCGTTTCTTAGCTTTCTCCAGTTCCTTAACCAAACGGCGATTGGAACTGTCGGCGTGTTCCCGTCGAATCATTTCCAACTCATGAAGCTGTTCGTCGAAGAATCGCTTTTGTGTGTCGTAAGAAAGAGGGATTCGCTCGAAGCCGGAGTGCGTCACGATGACGGCATCCCAATTCCCTGTCGCGATGCGGCTGAAAAGCTTCTTGCGGTTCTGCGACTCAAAATCCTCTTTGCCCGCAACTAAGATGTTTGCACCCGGATAAAGCGTGAGCAACTCTGTCGAGAACTGGCCGAGCATGTGGTTCGGCACGGCGAACATCGGCTTGCGAGCGAGGCCAAGCCGCTTCAACTCCATCGCGGCAGCAACCATCGTGTAGGTTTTGCCCGCGCCGACTACATGCGCGAGCAATGTATTTGGTGTTTGAAGAATCCGCCAGACTCCCGCCTTTTGATGCCGGTGAAGTTGGACCGCCTGGCTTGCGCCCGGCAGTGTAAGATGGTCGCCATTGAACGTGCGAAGCCGCGTGTGGTTGAACGTGTCATTGTAAAGACGGCAAAGGCGCTCACGCCGGGAATCGTCAGACCAGACCCATTCTTTGAATCGTTCCTTGATACGCTCCTGCTTTTCGCGGGCCGCTTCGGTGGCCTGCGCGTTGACGACAGGTTTTTTGTCCACCATGTCATAAACCGTGGGCGTCTTTAGATTCAGCGCGTCCTCGATTAGTTCGAGACCGGTGTAGCGGTCTGTTCCCCAATCTGTCGTGTTGGAGGTCGCGCCGCGCGCGTTCCAATCGGCATTCATGTGCCAAGACCCAAGGGCGTGGACGTGGCCGACCTCGACACCGGATGAGACATTCAGAAGCTTGTGAATGAATTGTTTCACGTCATCCGGTGGCAACCACGATGCCCCAAGTCGCACGTCAATTTCCGTTGCGGGCAAATCATCCGGCTGAATGGATTTCAACGCTTCGACGTTTTCGTGAAAGCGCGGGTCACTCACCGCCGCCGCATCCGCAACCGCCAACTTCTCCCGCACGTTGCCGGAGAGATACTGGTCGTCGGTCTCCCACTGATTCGTTTGCGGGTTCAGAAAAATGATGCCCTTCAAGTCGGGCAGGAATTCCTCGGCGGGCTTGTTCAACAAACCGGCCATGTGGTCGAGGTCAACGCGCCCCTGTTCGTTCAAGGAAACAAGCAGTGCTTCCTTCGGTTCGCTGGCGGATTCGACAGGCTTGCGGTGATGGATCGTGCGCTCGTGGAATATTGTGGCCTTTGTTGCCCGCTTGGTTTCGTCGTTGTAGTTCTCAAGCGAAAGGAGCAACGGTAAGTCCGGGTCGCCGTCAAAGGCGCGTTGATTGGCGCGGAGATTGACCGGGCCAAAACGGCTAACAAACATTCCATAGGCATGATTGAGTTCCTGCCGGGCCTCCACGACTTGCGTCTCGTCGCTGCCGTCCATTTGTGAACGGAGACACGCACGCACTGCATCCCGCACCGGAATCAAATGACGGATTCGCGAGCGCGTCTCGCTGGGCAAGTCAGTCAGAGGACGGAGAACATCATCCTCCCGGATGCAAACCATGCCCTCGTGAAGACAGTAGGCATTCGGCTTGACGAAATCCGGCGCGGGAATGGTCTGCTCAAGAGTTGGCTCTGCGACTTGTTGAGCCTGGGATTGATAGATGTTCTGCGGCAGTCGCGCGACGGCTTCGGCGAGAGCTTCACCCAAATCCCGTTTGTCCGATTCGAGCGTCGGCTCATTGTCCCGATACATGCGCCCGGACAGACGCATCCGGCCAAGCATCATTTCCGGGCGGCTCACGAAGTATTCATTGAGTGTGAATCCTTCGCCGAGGTCGTTCGTGTAATCTGCCGTCTCCTTCCAAGCCGTGCCGATGGGCGCTTCTCCGGTGCGGAGCTTGCGAAGCATGATGATGTCGGTCGTGACCTCCGTGCCGGCGTTTCGTTTGAAAGCGTCATTCGGCAGCCGAATCGCGCCAAGCAACTCCGTGCGCGTGGAAAGCAATTCACGCAACGTTGAGTCCAGCTTGTCCATCGTCCCGCGTGATGTGATGAACATGAGCAGACCGCCAGGACGAACTTTCTCCAGCGTGGCCGCGAAGAAATAATCGTGAATGGGAAACTTGTAGTTGTTCCAGCGCGGGTCGTGAACTGTGTAATCCCCGAACGGGACGTTGGAAATGGCGAGGTCGTAAAAACCGTCCGCGAGTTTGGATTGCTCGAATGGCTGGCCGCGAATGTCCGAATCTGGATAAACGGCTTTGGCGATGCGGGCGGTCAGCGGATCAATCTCGATGCCGGTAAAGGTCGAACGACGAAGAATATCCTCCGGCACGAGTCCGATGAAATGGCCGACGCCACATGCTGGCTCAAGGATGCGCCCGCCTTGAAAACCGAATCGAGACGCCGCCCGATACATCGCCTCGATAACAACTGGCGCGGTGTAATGCGCGTTGAGCGTCGTGGACCTGGCGAAATCAAATTCCTCCTTCGTCAGCTCTTTGCGAAGCGCCTCGCGCTGCTCCGACCAAAGGACATTGAATTCATCGAAGACCTGGGGCATCGCGCCCCAACCAACATATTTAACGAGTTTCGGTTTTTCGTCTTCGGTCGCGGGTCGTGATTCCGATTCGAGCTTTCGCAGTGTTCGGATGGCGGCGAGATTTTGCTGAAACTTCTGCTTCGGTCCGCCCTCGCCAAGTCGGTCAGCTTCGGTGAGCCGGTAGTTGTTGAGATTCTTTGGTGGTTCTTCCTGATGACGCTTTGCTATTCTTCGGGCGGGAGCAGGATGTATTTCTCTCTCACCATTTCCCAAGCTTGGTCGTGGGCCTGTTGCGCCGTTGATCCCTGCGTCATCAATTGCGTGCGAAGCGTGGCCATTTCGTCCTTCGTCTTTTCCTCCGCCTCCAGAAGCATCTGATGCAGGCGTCCCGTTTGTTCCAGTTCGCGCACCATCTTCGGACGATGTTCGCGCCAGTGTCTCTCGGCCATCCGGCCGTATTGTGTCAACGGTGTCATGTATCGGCCTTTGTGTTGAGAAAAGGTCAAGCTGCGCGTCCGAATCTGAATTGGTTCGCCGGGCGGCCATGAGACTTTCCTATTTTTTGGCGGGATGAGCAAGTCGCCCGCGGCTTCGAGGACGACGATTTCGACACACCCGCCGGGTCACGATTTTCATATCCAATCCAACCATCCTGCCGCTGAAGCGCCGTTTCTCAGGGAACAAGCTGCCTTCTTTCACTCCAAAGATTTCCGCGAGGAACTCAATCTGCTTATCGGTGACAATCGAGCGTTGAGTTTCGATGTTCGCGAGAATGTCGCGGGTCATGTAGCACCCAAGAAGTTGCAGTTTTCCCACAAGCTCGTCCTGCGTCCAACCTCGCTGATAACGAAACTTGGCGACGTTCTGGCCGATGACATTTTCGTCGCGGTGCATACGCACGTCCAAGGGTTATAGGCATTGCTTCATGGGGGGAACAACGGGAAGGCCCACACGGAACAGAACCCAACCAGTGTATGTGTGAATGGTTGAGAGGTTACAGGTCGGTATGCTCCTCGAATAGCGGTGGCTCCGGATCAGGCTCGCGCCCTGGGGCGTGGCCTAACGGCAGAATCACCACCGGAAGTTCATGGACGGGACGTTTGCGCCGTCGCGCAAAAATCCAGCCGATGACGAGGAGAGACAGAAAGACGAACCCGACAAAAAGGTAATCACCATGTTCGTGAATCAAGGTGTCCAAGAACTTGGTCGCACGCGCGACATAAACTACCGGGTGATCCATACCAATCCTTCAGGATTTTTCGGTTCATTACGTGACCGGCCAACAAAAATGCGAGCAAGTTTCATGCTAAAACAAGTTGTTGTTAACCTATAACTTACCGCTCACTTTCTCAATCCGTAACCGTTCGTTTTCAAACCCAAACCAGGCCGTTTCAAGTCCCGGCTTGGTCAAGAGTTAGACGCATAACCAAGCCGGAATGTTCCCGATTTTTTTAGGTGGCGACGGCTTCTCCTTTCGTTTGTTGCTGGCCTTGGACGCGGGCGACCGCGCGCCTGGCCGTCCGACCGATTTGGGCGATGACCCCGTCCTTCTGGTCTTCTGGCAGGTCTTTCACCAGAAGGTAGTAAGCGCGTTTCAATTCGGGATTCCGGTTGATCTGTTTTAGGACACCTTCCCGGATGCGCTGCTGGCGGTCGAGTTCGCGCACTTCATTCAAGACAACCGTCCGTTCCAGGCGCTCGCGGGGCATGGCTTGAACGTAAGTCCAATACTTCGGGTTCTCTTTGATGTAGGCATCAATCTTGGCGTCCACTTCCGGGTTACTCCGAAAAGTGGGCGTGTCTGACGGAGCGGCGGTGCCGCTAGCGCTCGGTGGCGCGGATGGCTTTAGTTTGCTCATAACTTTATGTTTTGTTGTTTTGTTGCGCGGCAATTGCCGTGTTCACCAAAGCGAGGCGGCGAACCCGCTTTGCTCTGGCAAATTGTTTTCATTGTTTGGGAGCGTCGGGTGCATCGGGAACAAACGCAGGTATGTCATTCGTCTGCGGCGATGGCGTGGTCGAAAGTTTTTCAAGCTCCTTCCCAAAATCCACAACGCGCTGTTCCGTGTTGGCGACCCGTGCGCCAAGCAGCGCGTTGTTGCGGGCGACAGTTTTCATTTGAGAGAAAATGTTCTGCAATTCCTCGTAGGAACGAGAAAGCCGCACGGCTTCCGACATCACGCGCTCGGTTGCCTCGCGCTGGCGATTCAACTCGGCTATCACGGCATCGTTCGTTGGCGGTGGTGAAAACGCGGCGTTGGGTGGCGGGTTTAACAGATTGACCGTGTGCGCCGGACTTGGGTGCAAGTTCCAACGGGCCGACGATTCAACGCGATAGACTGGGTGCTGTTCGTGCATCGTATCGGGATGATTCGGGTCAACGAAGCGCCCTATGTAATAGGCGCGAACCACTTCCGAATACCGCACTGTTTCGACCGGCTCGACGGCTGGGGGCGATGTGGGACGGACGACGAGTTGCGGGCGCGAAGCGCACGAGGCAACAAAAACGACTGGAATGAGTGCGAGATATTTCATGGCTGAAACGGTGGTTTTGGTGATGACGTTGTAAGAGTTGGCGTCGAAGCAGTGGGCGTAGTCTTGTCTTCTTCCGCGAACGCCTTGGCAGAACCGCCGACGGCGGCGTCTGCGCGGTCAATCGTTTGCAGGACGTAGAGGTAGAACTGTTTTCCGCTAGGAACGCGGACGTAAAACCCGTCCTTCTGGATCGCGTCGTAAATCCGCTGCGCGTAAATTGAGAGAACCTTTTGTGCGCCCTCAAATGGCGCGTTAGCCAGCGAAGGACTGTTGATCGGCCCGAAGACGGTTTGTTGCTTTTCGGTCAGCGCTCCGGCTGCACCAGACAGAAACGTCGCGGCGAAAAGTTTAATGTCCGCCATGTCGTCCGACTTGATGATGCGCCCGCGCAATCCGGCGCTTCCGTCAGTTATGCCCCAGCCTTCCTGGTCCCCGGAAAACTCGCGGTCAAGAGCCAGCGCCTTCAAATGAAGTTCCTCGCCGGTCTGCCAAACGAGAGTCCAACTGTTGCCACTGGAGATGCGCTCGCGTTGGTGGTCGGTCGCCGCCGTCCCGTGAACCTCCGTACCAGCGGGAATCACCAACTTTCCCGCGTGATAGACGTTCTCGGTTACGAGTCCGACGATGGGTGTCTGGATTGAAGCCGAATCAATGGTCACAACGGTCTCGCAAGAGATGAGCCGGCCAAACGGCGCATAGATGGAACTCACGGACTTCGGTTCTGGAACGCCAGCCGTGGCGTCAGCAAAAAGACTGATAGGAACGAGCGGCGCGAATGCGGGTTCTTTTGGTTGATGTTCGATGATGACTTTTGGAGCGGGGTTGGTCTGCGGCGTTGGCAACGGCTCTGGCTTCGGTGTCGGCGGATAAAACGGCTGCATCGGTCGCACAAGTGTTTGCACCACCTGTGGCTTGTCTGTGGCATTCGTCTGCGAGCGGGAGACACGAACATCCATGTCATCGTTGTGGCCGGACCTTCCACGAAGTGCGCTGAATACCAATAGCCCACCACCGAAGACTGCCACGAACAAAACCAGTCTGCCGCTTTTGGTCTTGAAGAAGTTGAGGAAATCGCGCGGTTTCATGGCTGTCCTTTGGGAGAAGAAACGGGCTGCGCATGGATAACGGGAGCATTGGTGACTGTGCCGACAGGAGGCGGCATCGAAGTGCGTGTAATGAGCACGGTGAATTCATTTTTCAACGACAACTCGTTCCGGCCTCCGTCCGGTGTTCCAGTGATAGCGAAATAAACGGTGCTGGCAGCACACGGCGGTAATACTCCCGGCGCATCGCTGATGGACTGGTAGTAAAGCCGGTTGCCAACGCGCACACAGAAGCTTTCCGGCATATAGCGAATCTCGCTGTCTGATTTGTTCCGAAGCGTGAGGTGGAACACAAGCGTGTCTTCGGTGTTGAAACGAATCACTTCTTCGACGCGGATTTCGTAATCGTTGAAGTCGGTCACTTGCGGCTCGTTTCCAAACGTCCTGGCTTCAGCATCGGCGACCGATTCGGAGTGCTGCTTTTTCAAAAGTTGAAACGCCTTTGCTTTGTCCAGCAGCGCGAGCAGTCGAACTGGCGTTAGGAGCGGCGCGGGCTGAACCGTTTCCGCTGCCGTTTGATCTTCGAGATTGAGGGCGAGAATTGGTGCGTCGCTCTCGACTACTTCAAAAACGTAAGTGTGCTTGTTCCAGCGGATATTGAGATTAGTTGCCGCCTTACGTGCGAGCGCACGGACGGAGACAAACGACGAGCCTTTGGTGTGCGCGAGTTGGAATTGTCCTGGTGTCTTTCCGTCAGCCGTCACGCCCACGGCATCAATCGCAGTGATTGGGCCGGGAAAGCTGATGGTGGTGACACGATTCGTGGCGACGGGCACTGTGACGACGGCACGTTCGTCGAGCGTGACACGCTGAATGGTATCGGGCGGTTCGCCAAACGCGACAGTTGCAGCCAGCAGGAAGCAGAGACTAATTGGTGATTTCATATTTGAAGTCGCCGACAGCGGTGGGAAAACGACCGTTGGCAGCCATGTTGGGATTGCGGATAAGGCGAAGACTCAATTTGAAGTTGAAGGCTTCGTTAAATGCCTTTTCCTGAAAAATGCCGGTGCGAATGACCTGGCCAGCGACGGTGGCGAGCACTTCGTTTTCGCGCGTCGCCAATATATCTATCTTCGCAATCTCCGGTTTCTGGTGAAGCTGCTTCGCGCGAAACTCCACCGCCTCGCGAGTGCGTTGGTCTTGCGCTTTTTGCAAGGCGGATTTCAAAAACATTTGCCGCAACAAATCCGGGTGGTCGAAGTCTTTCGGATTGCGTTCAAGAAATGTGACGGCTGCAAGTTCTGCCTGCTGAATGTGCAAATCCTTCGCCTCCTGAAATTGGAGGAGCGGGCTGATGTAATAAGTTTGCGACGGATCAATGATGACAACGCGCTCACGCTGCTTGAACTGGCCGACCAGGTGGTAACGGTCCAGCGCGGCCAACACCGATACAGCGACAGCCACGAAGAACCAGAACCACGGGAGGCGATCACGTTGCGCAAAAAGTTGCGTCGGGTCGAAACGTTTGCGAGCAACACGAGGCGTCGAGCCGTTGCCGGTCTGCGTTTGGCGGGGATTGAGTTCGGTGGTTTCCATAGATTTTCAGTAGTAGTTGCCTTTGCCTTTCGCGATGAGTTCACGAACCGATTTGTCGCCGGTAATGTCGTCGCCAGGTCGCCCGCGAGCGGAGCGCGGCGGCAGACCAGAACCGGCGATGATGATTGCGCCGGCGCTGCCGTGTCCGCCTGCGGTTGAGAGCGTGCTCAAGACTGCGGCCATGCCCGCCGCGCCCACCGTGGCGAACGGAACGCCAGTGGTGGACGCGACGGCGGCGGCGCCTGCGGTGGTGGCGGCGGTTTGGAAGAAGCTGCTGGCTGCTCCGGCCAAAAGCTGGCCGGTCGCAAGCGCGCCGCTCGTAAGAACTTTTTGGATGACGAGCGGCGCGGCGATGGTGCTGAACACAATCCAAAAGGCGACCACGACGACGCCGACCGTGGCTTGCAGCGAGTAAAGCGTTGCGGTGGGGTCAATGAATTTGAACGACGGGTCGGTCATGAAATCAAGAATCCCCTGGGTGATGAGCGCAGCCACGGCCCAGCCGAGCGGCCAAAGCAGGACACCGACGATGTTCATCAAATAGCGGCTGCCCACGGAACGCAGCGGACGAATCGCCATGAACCCGATGAGCAACGGCGACAAGGCGTAGCTGGAAAACAGTATAAACTTCTGAATGATGTAGGCCCAGAACACGAGGAGGGACGCGAACTCACCGACCAGCCACAGAACCCCGGAGATAATAATTTCGACCGTGAAGCCGCTCAAGTCTCCGAGAATATCCCACCACGAATGGTCGCTGCCCGTGTCGCGTTTGATGACGAGGAGGTTGTTGTATTGGTCTTGAACATTTGACGGATCAACACCAAGCCCGTTCAGGATGGAAGTTTGAACAAGTGATTGAACTTGGTTGCCCCATTGCGGAAGCATCACGAGCAATGCGGTCAGCACAAACAGCCGGACCATGTGGAGCATGAGCGTCTTGCCGGTGAATCCGTGGACGACGAGCATAATCGTCCCGACGATGAACAACATGAAAGCGACGATGCGCAGCAACTCGTGCAGCTCGGCGCACTTTTGCAGGAACGTCGGAAAGAGACTTTCAAATGAGGGCATACGTCGGGACGATTTGAGTTTGCGGTTACGGAGTCGGGAACGCGGTGGGCGCGTTCATCAGGCGGAAGGTCTGCCCGTATTTCTGCATCGCCTCGGTGAACTCGGCGTGCTGCTGTTCCTTCTTCGCTTCAACCTGGCGTTGCGCGTCGTTGCGGTTGGCGATGTCTTGCACGAGGGCGGACGTTGTGGCCTGATTGATTTCGTAATCCGTGTTGTTGAGCGCGGACGACAGGCCGATGAGAACGCCCGTCAATTTTTGAACTTCGGCGTCCGTGGTCGCCGCTTTGAGCGCGTCGGTAGTCGTGGCGATTTGTTCTTTCAATGCGATGCGCCGCGCAGTCGCGTCGGTGGAGACGGACAGATAGTTGTCCGTGGTTTTCTGAACAGCGGCGACCGGCTTAAAAGGAAGCTGTTGCCGCGTGACGGTCAGACCGCCCGGTGTGGTGAATGTCGTGCCGATGCTTTGGAACAAACCGCCAGCGTTGTAGAGCATTGCCTGGCTGGCGTTCACCGTCCCCTCCAGCGTCGTCAGCGTTTGGCCAAGTTCGGTTTTCCGCAAATCATCAGTCAGCGGCCTGACAGTCGAGAGCAAGACACTTTTCGGGTCGCCGAAAAGGTCTTCGTAGTGTTTGAACTCGTTGAGTTGGTCGGTGAGCGTTTGGATCTGCTGCACCTGGTTGTTAATCATCTCGATGTATTTCGCGATGTTCTGCGCCTGATCAATAATCTGCTGAATGTTGCTGGTCGGGTCGTAAACAATCCATTGGGCGCGAGCCGACAGACTGATACCGACGGTGACGAGCGCGAGTGCGATGAGTCTTTTCATGGTGATGTTTCCTTTCTTTCTGCTGTCGCAGGCACGGCCTGCTATTCCTCGATGCGGAGGAGTTTTGTTGATGGTTGGAACGTTACCCCGTCAATCCTTTGCTCTGGCAATTGCACGGGGTAAAGGCGGACGTTGTTGACCTGGTTGCGTTGCTTCTGCATCGCGACGTAAAGCCAATACTGCTGCTTCACCGCGTCGCTTTTGCCCTTGTCGTAACCGGCAACGTAAGCTTTGTCGGATTGCTTCTTCGCGGCGAAGTGGAGTCCTTCACTCAAGATGACTCCACCCGCCGCGCCAGCGGCGATGGCGAGAGGATCGCCGTTGGAAAGCTCGTGGCCGAGATACGCGCCGCCCGCTCCAAGCGCGGTGTCACTGATGGGACGCGTGGCGGCGCAGCCGGTGAAGAAACCGACAGCGAGGACGGCAAGCAGGATGTTGGATGCGTAGATTTTCAGTGTTTGTTTCATAAGTGTTAATGGGCGTTGGATTCTTTTTCGGTCGAACGATTGGCGTGATGGATGATGCCTTCGACGATGCTCTTGCTCTGGCGAAGCTCGCGGGCGCGGCGGTCAAAATGTTCGCCACTTGAACTGGAGCAATAGAGCATCTCTGCCGACGAGACGTTGTGGACCGTGCCACACAAATTTCGCGTCGCATCGGTGTGGAGGTATGTGAACGGCGAATACTTCTGGCCGGTTTGATGGTCGGGCAGCGGGTAGTTCATAATCGCGTGCTGCGTGACTTCCGGCAGCGCGATGTCCTTGCCCATATCGTCCAAGTCGGCGCGGTCGTTCTGCCGCATGATGAAAAACTGGCGTGAGTTGCCGAATACGGCCGAGCGAATCCGCGACTGCTTGAACCGCGCATACTGCTGAACGATGGAGATGTTCCAACAATTGAACTTGCGAAGCTGGGCGTAACTCTCCTGAACAATTTCCTGACCGCCTGGGATGTCGAGGAAACGCGCGACTTCTTCATACACGTTCCGTTTCCGAATTGCGCGCGGAAGCGTCATGATGTGTTTGCGTGCGTGGTTGGTGATGAGGAAGCCCGCCGCTGCTTTCAGTTCCTTCGCCGACTCCGGGATGTAGCCCAACTCAAAGTGTGCAATTTTTCCGGTCAACGAAAGGTTGCTCGTGCCGTCAAACAGACAGCCGTAATTGCCATCACGACACCACGGCAAGATGAGGGTGGCGATCTCCATGATCTGGTCGCGCTCCGCGCCCATCGGATCGAGCATCATCAATTCTTGCAGCATCCGATGCGTCGGGAATTCCTCTGGTGTGAAATGGGCAAAGGCGAGGTTGCGGACTTCTTTGCTGGTCTTGGGTTCTTTGAGAAACTTCAGCGCGGCGGCTTCGTCGAACTGGCGTTGATAGTTCTCGGCCTCGTCGGGGTGGCTCGCCTTCCAGTCGCGGAAGTCCGCAAAGGTTTCAAGGGTGGTCGCGCCGGGCGGCATTCGCTCCGCGCGAAATTGTTGCAAGGCGAGTGCGTGACGCGCGATGTCGAGTAACTGGTCGTGGCGTTTCTTCTGCCAATCCTGAAACGCATCCTCATAAAGCAGATTAAGGTATTTGGCGATTTGTGCCTGCCGGAGCATCTGCTTGTCCTCCTGCACCGAAGTTCCAATCATCCGCGCCACAAGTGCGGTCGCGGCCGACAAATGGTCCGGGGTGAGTGGAAGCCCCTTTGTGTCGAGGTAATTGATGGTCAGATCGCCGTCCGGGTGGATAATGATTGGCCGTGCGCCTTCCTCAACTGTCGCCGTGTAAATCCCGTAGCTCAAACCTTCCTCGATGATGACGGTGTAACCGAAGTAACCCTCGGTTTGCGTGAGGAGGTCGCAGACAGTAACAGACTTTCCCGCGCCCGACATCCCGAGCAAGACGGCGTGCTGTGGTGATTTGTTGTCCAACGAACCGGAGAAAGTTTCGATGCCAACCAGGTTGTTGGCTGGCCCATCGTAAATCGCTTCGGCGCCGGCAAGGTGGCCGGTGAACGTGCTTGTGACCGGGAGCATGTCGGCGAGAAAACGATGTTCCGAGTAAAGCTTGCGATGTTCGTAGCGCCCCCACGTCCAGCCCGGCCACGTTTGGAAGAACAAATTCTTTGAAGTGCTCGGTAGGTTGCTCTCGAAATACTGCGCCGCGTTCATCGAGTTGATGGCGTTCTTGATCGCGCCTGCTTTCGCGTTCAAGCCGTCGCGGGTCTTGTCCCAAACCCGGATGGCGAACATCGCGTGAAACGGAATCGTCTGCCCCTGCATCAACGCGTGAATCTTTTTCTGCTTCTTCTCCATCACGGTGAGCAACGAGATTTTCTTTTCGCTGGCGTAGTCGCCCGCGATGCGGTCGTGTTCCTTTTCCTCCTTGTTGATTTCCTGCGTGATGGGGAGCGGATCAACATTCACCGTGATGGTGAAATCCAGGAGGCGAAGATTCGTGAGCCGCTGGATGATTCCCGGATACGTCGTGCGCGGCCAGCGAGTCAGAACGATAAGCGAGTGATAGTGTCCATCGAGGAAGAAACCGAAGTCGCTTTGCCCACTGCCCTCGCTGTGCCAGCAATTCTCCTGAATCGAAAGTTCGGAAGCGAATCCGTCTGCTGGGTCGTAGTCAAAACGGTCATTGAGCGAGGGATTGAGGAAACGCTTGTAGTGACGGAAGTGGTCAAGGTCGGACATCGGCAGAATTCGTGCGCCGCCCGAACCGAAGATTTCCAAAAGCAGCCGGTGGACATGCTCGAACTCGGTTTCGAGCTGGTCGAGCAGCGTGTTGTAATAATCGCGCCGGGCGGCAATGGATTGAAATGCCTTCGGCACATTCTCCAGCGAGCGCGAAATGTAGAACACGACACGCTGCCGACGAAGTTTGCGTTCGGACATGGCCTGCCAATAGCGCGAGAATCGTTCGTTGCGTGCGCGCTTTGTCCAGACGTTGGAAAACTGTTCCGTCTCCTGCTGGTAACGAAGTAATTCCGTTTTGTAGTCCGAATCGCAGAAGTATTGCACTTGCAGGCGTTGATGCTCGTGAAGCGACGCGAGCAAGAGACAGAGTTGATCCTGAAAGTCGTTTAGGTCCGCCACCGGGCTGTTTGTGAGGTCGGGTGCTTCAAAAATGAAACCCTTCGACACGAAACCGCCACGTCGGAGATGATTGAACACAATCAAATCGCGGCAGAAGAATCCGTTCGGAATTGGTTCGGGCATAAATCAGACGCGTTGGGAATTGTGTTGCCGGCGTTTGCAATCGTCCGACACCTGCGCGATGCGGTTCAGGTCCTCAACAAGTTGGTCAACCGATCGCATGTGTTTGGTGGGTTCGTTGATGACGACATACGCTTCGCAAATATGTGCCAGCGCCCGTTCCATGTGCGCGCGAGCGGTGCTGCCAAAGCCGTGCATGTGCATACCCGCACGTAGCGCAGATTCAGCAGCCTTGAGTTGGCCAAGCAACAATTGCCTGTGATTCTCGATAGCGTTGATCTCGTCAGCACTCATTGTCGTTCCTCGAAAAGTGGATGGCGGAAATTGCGAGCGGTCTGAACCTCCGGTGCGAAGCCGCTGCCCGTCGTCCAATACTCGAAGCAATCGCGGTCGTAGCCGGGCGGCTTTCCCTGTCTGAATCCGAAGATGTAGGCAAGGCAGAGCGCTACCGGCAAAAGCGCAAGGCCCAATGAAGTCAGGAGCGACGAATTCAACATGAGGAGGCAAACGCAAAACACCGTGATGCCCGCGCCGACACCGCCCACGAGCCACCAGAAAAGACCTCCCTCCAGTCCCCATGTCCGGCCTTTGGAGTCGGAGGCGGCGTTGGTGTCGGTGAGGCGAAGGTCTGTTTTCATGGCAACTCGGGGCAGTGGGTGGCGGGATGTGTGGTGGGATCAGAAGTTGCCGACGCCTACGCTGCTGTTCGCGTCAATGCCGAAGATTTTGTAGAACGCAAAGATGACTGCCGGTGCAGCTGCAATGATTGCGCCGCCGATGATGGACATCTTGCCCTGGTCAACATCGCCGCGCCGAATGGCAAAACCGCCGTAGATGACGCAGGCGATACCAAGGACGAACCCGAACATCATGATTACGGCGAGACTGTTGCTGATGCCGGTCTTGAGGTCGGTGGAACTGAATCCCGTGCCTTGCGCGAAGGCGGACAAGGTATTGAAGACGAGGATGGCGGCAATCGTAAGGAGCGACGGCAGCCGCGAGTGGACTCTGGTTGCGATTTTCTTTGTGAGCTTCATAACGTTGATGATTGTTTATTTTCTTTCCGTCAGCGGCTTTTCCGCCGAACACGCGACCACAATCTCACAAGCGCGGGGAGCGAAGATGTATGTGATACACAAAATGCAATTAAGTCCCTGCTATGGGTAAGGGATGGACAAAACAACAGACTCAACGAAGCTCACCAAACTCCACGAACTGACCTCACTGCTGCCACGCGAAATCCGCGGGCAGGCCCATGCGCTGCCGCGAATCACGTCTGCCGTGCGTCGCGGTGAACTTGGACTCACGAAGCCCGGTCGCCCGCGCGGGAGTTTCCTGCTGCTCGGTCCAACGGGAGTTGGAAAAACGGAAACGGTCGTCGTGCTCACAAATCAAATTTTCGGTGCGGGGCAATTGTTCCGTTTCGATATGTCGGAGTTTCAGAATCAGGAAGCTCTCGGTCTGCTACTCGGCGCACGGCTTGGCGAAGTTGGTTATCTCGGCGGGGTGCGTGAGCGTGCGGCGGAAGGCTCACTCTTGTTTGACGAGGCAGAGAAAGCTCATCCGCGCGTGCTGGATATTCTCTTGCAACTGCTGGATGCCGCGCGAATCACCGTCGCCACGGGCCAGACGCTGGATTTCAGCGGCTTCTATATCTGGCTCACGTCAAACATCGGCTCGGCCGAATTGATGAGCTTGCAACATTCCAACGACGCCACACTCGAACGCCACGTTCTCACGCGGGCGCAACAAACTTTACGCCCGGAGATTTTCGCGCGCGTGAACGAGAAGCTCGTGTTCCATCGCTTGAGCTACGAACACCAATTGGAGATTGCGGAGAAATTTCTGGCGCGGGAGATCCAATTTCTAAAACAACGCGGTCACTCGCTCGAACTCGACAAAACCGTTCTGCCATTCCTCGTGCGAAAAGGTTTTCATCCAAAGCTCGGCGCGCGACCGATGCGCGATGCCGTTGAAAAGCTGGTGGGAGATGCCGTCAGTGAATGCCTGCTCGAAGCCCGTCCCGCTTGTGGATCGCTCGCGGTGGATGAAACGCGCGATTGCCTCAAAGTTCGCTGACTCAGACAAGGGAGAGATACAAATGGCTCTCGCCAATATCTTCGCCGGGCTGGACCGCGCCGAGCTTGCGCGTCCGAAGTTGCGCGCAAACTTTGCGAATCGCTTTTCGCTTCGCTGCGTTTTTTGGAAGTTGAACGAGCAAGCAATCGGCGAACTGGTCGCGTGCTTTGTTGCGGTAAATGTCAGGTGCGATTACTTCGCCTGCGCCTGCACGGTAAAGTGCTTCGACAAAATTCACGGCGTCGCTTTCTCGTTTGAATCGTCCAAGCGAACGTGCCGTTTTGTCCGCAGCCCTTTTCTTCAACCACTTCTCCGCCTCGCTGCAATTTCGCTTTTCCAAAAACGACGCCACAAAGACCCGGTGAATATGATTGAACGTAGCTCGATTCTTCGGCGGGAGCTTCGCGGGCTTGCCGCGAAACTTTGGCAGGGTTTCGTCCTTCGCCGCCGCTTCGCGATATGTCTCGGCACTGACGACTCGACCATTGAGATAGAATCGTTCCGAAAGCAAAGTTCCGTCGCGCAGCCAGATTCGGTTTCGATCAGTGAACTCGCCGCGCACCGTCGAGACTTCCATTTGAAGTTTCCCGTTGTCGTGCCAGGCGCGTTGGATGCCTGTGCCGTGGACCATTCGGTATTTGCCGAGCAAACGTCCGGCTTCATTCCACTGATGGCACATGCCGTTGAGCAATCCTTTTTGGTAAGGCTCTTCCGAAGCGCGTTTGCCGTTCTTGTGCCATGTGCGAACAACACCATGCCTGCGGCCATTGCACACGGGCACTCGCTCACGAAGCTGACCGTTTCGATAAAAGGTTTGTTGGATGGTGGCTCTCACGTATCGCACATCCGTCGCTGCTCTGCTCCCCACCGTCCGCCTTCATTCAACACTCACCGATCTGAAAAGCCAACAGTCAATTATTCACCGTTGGAACAAAATAGAAGGGGCGCGAACCCAACGCGCTCCCACGAGAGGCACTGCGAAGCGCCTTTGAGAGAAACACGCCAAGCCGCGCCCGATTGGGCGCGTGCTTCGGCGGCTCTCTCGTCCTCTAAAAATTCGCAGTTTTCTCGTGGGACTTGGCCGTTGCGACGCAAATGTTATGGATTTGTCGCTATGTCATCGTTTGCTGCATATTCGATTGCACAGCTAGTTTTTACCAACTTTCCGCTGTGGCTGCAACCCTGTCGAAAAGGTCAAATGGGAGAGCTTCAATTGCCTACAAGCAGGCATGAGCAAACATGCCTTCGCGCAGCGACAGATTCCCGCGATGAAAACCTAAGAGCAAACTCCCCGGCGGCGGCGGGCGGGTCAAAGGAGGAACGGAAGCGCGAGCGTCTAAGCGAGCGACCCGTAGTATCCTTGACGCGACCGACGACGCCACACAATCGAAAAGGTTCTCATCGCGCTATCCGGGGACAAGCCGAATGGCTCGCCAACCGAATGCCAATTCAGTAAAAATCAACCGACGCTGGAAGTTCCCATGAGCAAACCGAACAAGAAACAGAAGACCAACAAAACGATTCAGCACAAATCCGCTGAGTACGAAAACGTGTTGTCCAGCGTTGTCGAATTGTTGGATGCCGCAAGGCGTGCGTCCGCCCGCGTGGTGAACTCATTGATGACGGCGACGTATTGGGAAATTGGGCGGCGGATAGTGGAGCATGAGCAGACGGGGCAGAAACGAGCCGGCTACGGAGAGGAAGTTGTCAGGAGATTTTCCGAGGATTTGACCCGCCGTTTCGGGCGCGGTTTCGGTCAGGCGCAAGTTGCCGCAATGCGCCAATTTCATCTGACCTTTCCGCTGCCCCACAATTTCCAATCAGTGATTGGAAAATCTGACATTCTCCAATCAGCGATTGGAAAATCTCCGACGGTCGCCGTCGAGCGCCTTAGCCCTGTCGCTCGCGCGTTGCCGTTGCCGTGGACACACTACGTTCGGCTGCTGCGTGTGCGTAATTCTCATGCGCGTGATTTCTACGTGCGCGAAGCATTGGCGGGTGGTTGGTCTGTGCGTCAGCTTGACCGACAAATCAACTCGCAGTTTTACGAGCGGACTGCGCTATCAAAAAACAAATCTGCGATGTTGGTGAAAGGCGAAAAGCCGAAGGCGGATGATGCCGTCTCCGCTGATGAAGAAATTCGCAATCCGCTGTTGTTGGAATTTCTTGGTCTCAAAGACGAGTACTCCGAGAGCGAATTGGAAGCTGCGCTCATCCGACACCTTGAAACCTTCCTGCTGGAACTCGGCAATGAATTCGCATTTGTCGGAAGGCAGAAGCGACTGCGGATCGGTCATGAGTGGTTTCGCGTTGACCTGGTGTTTTTCCATCGGCGACTGCGCTGCCTACTCATCATTGACCTTAAAATTGGCGGACTCGTCCACGCGGACATTGGCCAGATGCACCTCTATTGCAATTTCGCTCGCGAACACTGGATGCAACCCGGCGAGAATCCGCCCGTTGGCTTAATACTCTGCACGGAAAAAGATGATTCGCTGGCTCACTACGCAATGGAAGGCTTGCACAACAAAATGCTCGTCCGGGAATATCTGACTGCCCTGCCCAAAGAATCCGCTTTGGCCGCAGAAGTTGCCCGCACGAGAGACTTATTGGAGCGGCAGGCCGAATTGCGACGAACTTCGCGTGGGAAATCCCATTGAGGCTTCGGTCTGCGGTTGGCGAGCGGGGAAAGTGGAGCGGAGGCGGAGAGCAGCGAATAGCGAAACGCAGCCGGAGCGGAACGTCCCGCCGCCGGGCCGCAGACGGAAGCCCGCCGATCTTGCGGCTCTGCACAATGCGAGCTCGTGACGAGCGCGCGGTTTGCGAAGCGGAACGGGCGTCGTCGAGAGGGGGACGAGGAGACGGGCAGCCCGTGCAGCGAAGCAAACCGCGCGTTGGTCACGGCGATTATTTTTTCTCCGTCAGCGCCATGCCGCACTTGGGACATTTACCCGGTTTGTCCTGCACGACTTCAGGGTGCATGGAACAAGTGTATTGCTTGGCTTGAGTGCCGCCGCTCTGCGCCGGTTCAGATTTGCTGCAACCAGTCACGCCGAACGTGGCGATGCCGAGTGCCAATGCCGTGAGTGACGCCAGTATCCATTTTGTTTTCATTGTGTTCCTTTATTGTTCGTTTGCTAAATCATTATCAGTCCCAGCGTTAAGGCTTCTCCACAAGGTCCATCCCGCACTTGGGGCATTTGCCCGGACTGTTCTGAACCACTTCGGGGTGCATCGGACAGTAATATTGCATCGCGTGCTTGGTGCTGCTCGCTTCAGATTTGGACTGCGGCGCGCAGCATGAGGATTTGCAGCCGCTCCCGCCAAATACAGCAACGGTCAACGCGAGCGCAATCAAGGTGGTCATCATCCAATTTACTTTTTTCATCGTGGTGTTCTCTTTTTTTGTTTTGTGTTTTTGGTTTTCAGACGGACTCCAATAGTTTTGCGAGGCTCGTCCGTAATTGTTGTCGTGCCCGATAAATTCTCGTCTCAACTGCCTTCGGTGTGCATTTCAAAATCCCGCCAATCTCCGCGTGAGAAAGTTCCTCGTATTCGGAAAGGATAAGCGGCGTGCGGAGTTCTTCCGGCAATCGCACCACGGCATTGCGGATGGCTTGAACCCGCTCTGCGCCCTGCAATGATTCGCTTGGCGTTGGATTGTGCTCCGGCACACTCTCGCGGAAATCTTCGCCCGTCGCTTCGTTGTCGGCGTCCAGGGAAACCTGCGGATGCCGGGTGCGATGGCGGTAACGATCCTTCATCAAATTCGTCGCAATCGCGTAGAGCCATGTCGTGAATTTTTGGCTCGCGTCGAACTTTGCGCAGTTTTGATAGACGCGGACGAAAGTTTCCTGTGCGGTATCACCGGCGTCTTCTTCATTCTGCAAACTGCGGACGAGGTAGTTGAACAACTTTGGGGCGTGCCGCTCCATGAGTTCGTTCAATGCCGCCTCATGTCCCGCCACGAGTCGGATCATGTCCGCCCGGTCGCGTTCGTCGAGTTGGGCGATTTCGTCACTCACTGTTTTACGTTCACGGAAAAACTCGTGCTGCCTTCACCGTGCGGACCTTCGTAGTGAAGCGTCGCCGTCCAGTCGCCGCCCATGTCGGGTTTCACTTTTGCGCGGTATTGGCCTGGCGTGCCGGTCGGCTCAATCGTCGCGCCGGAGTGCATCACCATGCCGGGCATGTTCATGTCGAGGTCGAACTTCACCGTCCCGACATCAACCAACTCTCCGCTCGTCGAATCGCGAAACTCGATGAGAATTTCATTCATCGAGTTTTGGAGTTGGCCTTTCGGATGAATGAAATTGACCGACAGGTCTTTCACCTTCTGCATGGCGAAGGGAGTGCTGGCGTTTGTCACAGCGGAAGTCCCGTGACCGAATTTCTGCCACGCGAAGAATCCACCAATGCCGAGAGCAATAACGAGAATCAGGATTACGCCAAACCACGAGCGGCGGGGACGGGAAGTCGGCGCAACTTCGGGTATGGTTTGCGCGCTGGTTGCAACCGGCACGGTCGTTTCGGCGGGCAACGCCGCAACACTCGAAGCTGCGAGTGACGTTCCCAAATGCCGCTTGCGCCAGATGACGTAAATGACCGGGTAGAGCAGCAACTCCAAAATGCCCGACGTGATGACGCCGCCAATCATCGGCGCAGCGATGCGTTTCATCACGTCCGCGCCACTCTGCGTCGTGGGCGACCACATGATCGGCAACAGGCCGAACAAGATGGCGCAGATGGTCATGATCTTCGGGCGGATGCGTTGCACTGCGCCTTCAATCACGGCGTCGTGGAGGTCGGTCATGTTGTTCATGCGCCCTTGGGCGCGGAACTTGTCCCACGCATGGTCGAGGTATAGCAGCATCACGACGCCGGTTTCGGCGTCGAGTCCCGCAAGCGCGATGAGACCCACCCACACGGCCATGCTCAAGTTGTAGCCGAGCAGGTAAAGAAACCAGAACGCGCCTACGAGTGAGAACGGCACGGCCAGCAGCACGATCAACGTCTTGGCCGCGCTCTTGGTGTTCATGTAGATGAGCACGAAAATAATCAGCAGCGTGAACGGGACGACGACTTTGAGCTTCTGCTCGGCGCTTTTGAGATACTCGAACTGGCCCGCCCATTGAATGTAGTAGCCGGCAGGAAATTTTACGGTTTCGCTGATGCGCTTCTGTGCGGCGTCCACGTAACCCTGAATGTCATCGCCGGTGATGTCCACGAAAACGAAACCGACAAGCTGGCCGTTCTCGTTGCGGATGGAAGGCGGGCCGGTTTTGTAACTGATGTCCGCCAGCATCGAAATGGGGATTTGCGCCATCTGCGCTCCCGCTCCCGTTCCGCTTGCCGCTGGTTTGCTCATCGCGCCCGCTGTTGAAGCAGATCCAGCTTCCGCCATCGGCACTGGCACAAGCACGCGCTTGAGGGCGTCGAGGTCTTCGCGGAAATCGCGCGCGTAACGCACACTGACGGGGTAACGCTCGCGGCCTTCAACAGTGGTGGTGATGGTCTTGCCGCCAATGGCAGTTTCCACGATGTCGTTTATATCACCGACGGTGAGGCCGTAGCGGGCGGCAACTTCGCGGTTGGGCGTGAAGTCGAGGAAGTAACCACCTGTTGTGCGCTCGGCGAAAACACTGCGCGTCCCCGGAAAATCGCTCAACGATTTCTCAATCTGCACCGCCACGTCCTGAATCGTGCCAAGATCAGGGCCGAACACTTTGATGCCGAGAACGGAACGGAAGCCGGTCGTAAGCATTTCGGTGCGGGTCTGGATCGGCATCCAGAAAATGTTCGCCATACCAGGCGTTTTCATTTTCTCGTTCATCTCCGCGATGAGTTTTTCCCAGGTCATGCCGGGACGCCATTGCTCCGGCGGCTTGAGCTTCAGCACGGTTTCAAACATCGAGATAGGCGCGGGATCAGTCGGCGTCTCCGACTGCCCGGCCTTGCCGAAAACCGATTCGACTTCGGGAAACTGCCGCAACATCCGGTCCTGGATTTGCAGAACCTTAGTCGCCTCGGCGACAGTCATGCCTGGAACGGCTGTGGGCATGAACAAGATGTCGCCTTCGTTCAACGGCGGCATGAATTCCTTGCCGAGTTTCTTGAACGGATAAATTGTGACGCCCATGATGAGCAGCGCGACAATGAGCGTGAGCCAGCGGAAGCGCAGCACGAAATTCACGAACGGTTGATATGCCCAAATCAGGAAGCGGTTGATGGGATTTTTCGCTTCCGGCGTAATTTTGCCGCGCACGAATAGCAGCATCAGAACCGGCACGAGCGACACGCCTAGCATCGCGGCGAAGAACATTGAGAATGTTTTCGTGAACGCCAACGGCTTGAACAGTCGTCCCTCCTGCGCTTCGAGCGAGAACACCGGAATGAAACTCACCGTGATGACGAGCAAGGCGAAGAACAACGGTCGCCCAACGCTCTTGGCGGCGGCGATGATGACTTCAATGCGTTCCGCGTTCGTCGGGTCGCGGCCTTTTTCCTCGCGGAAGTGTTCAAGGAACTTGTGCGCGTTCTCGACCATGATGATGGCCGAGTCCACCATCGCACCGATAGCGATGGCAATGCCGCCCAGCGACATGATGTTTGAAGTCAGCCCCATCCAATACATCGGCAGGAACGAGAGAAGAATGGCAATGGGTAGCGTGATGATGGCGACCAGCGCCGAGCGGATGTGCCAGAGGAAGACGAGACACACGAGCGCAACGACGATGCTTTCCTCAATCAGCTTTTCTCGCAGCGTGCTGATCGAGCGTTTGATTAACTGGCTGCGGTCGTAGGTCGGGACGATCTCGACGCCTTCCGGGAGCGATGGTTTGATTTCCTCCAGCTTCTTCTTGATGCCATCAATGACCGTCAGCGCGTTCTCTCCGTAGCGCATCACGACGATGCCGCCGACGACTTCACCTTCGCCGTTGAGTTCCGCGACGCCGCGCCGTATGTCCGGGCCGAGATGCACCGTGCCGACATTCTTCACATAGACCGGAGTGCCATTCTGGGACTTGAGCGGAACATTCTCGATGTCAGCGATGCTCTTGATGTAGCCGCGTCCTCGGACGTAATACTCGGTCGAGCCAACTTCAAAAATCTTTCCGCCTACATCGCCATTCGACATGCGGATTTTGTTGACGACTTCGTTGAGCGGGATGCCGTAGGCCGCGAGCTTGTTCGGGTCGAGGTCAACCTGGTATTGCTTCACGAAGCCGCCGACGGGCGCGACTTCTGAAACACCCTTCACGGATTCGAGCGCGTAACGCAAATGCCAGTCCTGAAACGAGCGCAGGTCCGCCAGATTGTTTTTGCCGGTCTTGTCCACCAGCGCGTATTCATAGACCCAACCCACGCCAGTTGCGTCCGGGCCGATGACAGGGTTCACGCCCTCCGGCAACATGCCGCGCACCGAATTCAGATATTCAATAACGCGCGAGCGCGCCCAATAGATGTCCGTGCCGTCTTGAAAAATGACGTAGATGAACGACTTGCCAAACATGGACTCGCCGCGCACGAACTTGACCTTGGGCGCGGCGATGAACTTTGTGGAAATTGGATAAGTGATTTGATCTTCCACCAAGTCGGGCGAGCGGCCTTCCCAATCCGTATAGACGATCACTTGCACGTCGCTCAAATCGGGAATGGCGTCGAGCGGCGTTTTGGTCAGCGCCCAAATGCCGCCCGCAACACCGAAGACGACGAGAATAAACACGAGAAAGACATTGCGGGCGCTGGCCTCGATGATGCGCTCCAGCAGGAACGGCTTTCGCTGCTCGGTGGGCGTAGGAGTGTTCGTTTCCATGTCGTGCGTTCGTTTCGCTTACCAGGACTTCAACGCGCCTTGCACCTTGGCTTCGGCATCAATGAGGAAATTGGCGCTCGTCACAACGCGCTCGGTTTCTTTCAAGCCGGACTGCACTTCGTAGAAGTCGCCATACTTACGGCCGAGTTCGATGAAGCGTGGCTCTAACTTGCCTTCACCTTTGTCCACGAAAACGATGTTGTGTTTGCCGGTGGGCAACACCGCGTTGAACGGCACGGCGATGCCTTCACCCATGTCCATAGTCAACTCGGCGTCCACATACATATCGGGACGCAACTTGAGGTCGGCGTTCTCAACATCAATCCGCACGCGGCCTGTCCGCGTAACGTCGTTGATGAACGGGTCAACGACGGAAATTTTGCCGGGGAACTTTTCGCCGGGATATGACGATGACGTGATGGTGATGGGTAAATCTTTTTTCAGCATCGGCAATTCGTCCTGATAGAACTGTGCCCACACCCACACGACTGAGAGGTCAGCAATGTCAACCAGATGATCGCCGTTCATCACCTTGCGGCCTTGGTCAACGCCGATGTCCTGCACGACGCCCTTGAAGGGCGAGCGCAGCGTGAGCGTTTCGGATGGTTTGCGGTTCTTCTCCAACTCCGCAATCTGGTCGTCGGTGATGTTCCATAAGTGCAGTCGTTGCTTCGCCGATTCGGCCAGCCGCTCGGTGCTTGCCAGGACGCGGCTGCCCTTGGCCCTCGCCTCGTCACGCATGTTGAGCACGTCCACGAATTCCCTCTGCGTGGTGAGCAAGTCCGGGCTGTAAATCGTGAGAATCGGCGCGTCCTTTTCGACAAGCTCGCCGCGCGAGAAGACGGAAAGATTTTTCACATAGCCCTCGACGCGCGCGACGTAATCCCAATGCCGTTGTTTGTCATAGGCAACCATGCCCACCGCGCGAACGGTGTGCGTGAACGGCCGCTTTTGAATCGTCGCGTAAGTGACGCCGATTTGTTGCTGCCGTTCGACGGCGACGGTGAATTCGGTCGGCGCGTCCTGGTTGGTCGAAGCGCTGCTCTCTGGCATCGCTCCGGCCATGTGACCGGCATGTTCCGCGTGTGCGTTCGCGTCCGTTGCTCCTTTCTTGTTCACCGCCACTAAATCCATCGAACAGATGGGGCACTTGTCCGTGGGACTGTGTTTCTTCACCGATGGGTGCATCGTGCAGGTGTAATAGTCCACATCGCCCGCCGATGCCGTGCCGTCTTTCTTCTTTACCGGCACAAGGTCCATCGAGCAGATCGGACACTTGTCGGTCGGGTTCTGCTTTTTTACAGACGGGTGCATGGTGCATGTGTAGTAATCCACGTCGGCGGGTTTCGCGCTCGCGTTGTCCTTTTTGCACGATGCGAGAAACAGAGTCGAAAGCGCCGCAATGAGCGTGAGCGACAGGGCCGTCCAACGGACGCGACCGGCAGCAATTGAAGTTGAGTTATTCATGGTGGTGTGTCGGTTCGTCGTGATTCGGAAGCAGGGACGGTTCATTGGCCAATGGAGTCAGTGCTTCAATATTTTCCAGTCCGGTCCAAAGAAGCAGTTCGGCAAGCATTTCGTTTTGCTCCGCCGTCGCGCGGGCGGACATCAACTCGCTGTCGAGCGACATGCGCCGCGCATCGAGCACGTCACGAAACATTCCGCGACCAGATTCCCAATCGGCAAGGCGGCTCGTGAGCGCCTGCGTGGCGCGAGTGGAAATTTCCTCGCTGTAAAGCAACGCTTCGCGACGCATCGCTTCAATCTCCACGGACAGGTGGTGCAATTCTTCGCGCACCATCAACACTTGGTCTTCGCGTTCCTGTTCTGCGGTTTTTTGCTTCTCTTTATCGCGTGCATAATCCTTGCGATACTTGTCGCCGTTAAACCATGGGAGCGAGAAGCGGAGCGTGAACATCCCGGAACGAAACTCGCCGTCGCCGCTGTATTGCCGGCCTTCGACGCCAAGGCTTACGTCGGGAAGTCGCATCTTGCGGGTCAACTCCGCTGCGGATTGAGCCTGTTTGATTTCCTGCGCCATAACCTTGAGCTTCGGTTCGCTCTGGAGCGCGAGTGTCAGCAACTTCCCGCTTAACGGAATGGCTGGCCCGACAGGTGGCAATCGCAGCGACGGCCACGGCGAATCAGCGGGTCGGTTGAGCAAACGATTCAAGGCGAAGCGTTCGTGAGCCAGACGACGCCGGTCGGTGCGCAGTGTGTCGCTACGTTTCGCAGCTTCATTCTGAATTTGCAGCGTGTCCGCGAGGACCGCTGCTCCGGCGCGGTATTTGTTTTCGGTCGCGTTGGCCGTCACGTCGAGCCACGCGAGGTCTTGCTCGCCAATTTCAACAATGCGCTCGGCAAGCGCCGTCGCGAGCAAACCTTTGGCAATGTCGCGGCGGATTTCCTGCACGCGTAATTCGGTTTCGGCTTGCCGCATGGAAGTCTCGGCTTCAGCGACGCGACGGTTGAGCTTCGGCTTGCCCCATAGCGGCAGTTTTTGTTCGACGCCGTAGGCGAGATTGCCGTCTTCGCCCGGCTTGAAACCTTTGTCGCTGTAAACACTGCCGCCAAACATCGCCATTGGATCATCCCAAGTGCGAATGCCCTCCGCGTTGAGCGTGGCCGAGCGCACGCGCGAGTCCGCGGCCTTGAGCGACGGATTATTCGTGCGCGCCTCCGCGACGAGCCGGTTGATCAAATCGGTCGAGACAACGATGGCGTTGGTTGCCTCGGCAGGCACGGCATTTTCGGCGGCGTGTGTATTCAACACGGCAAGACTTGCGAGCAAAATTGTTCCGATGATTTTCATAACATGGACGGACTTCCAGAACGGAAAACAGACTTCGTGCGTCCACGGCGTTTATGGCCGGACACACCACAGGCGGGAGAAGGGAAAACTCAGATGAGGTAACAGCAATCCCGCTGGAAAAGCGGGATGACTGTCAGAGAAGCGGGAGAAGCGGAGTGCGGGGGAAGCGAGTCAGTTGAAAATAACGGCGGCATCAGCCAGGAGGAAACTGACGTCGCCAGCGCGTGCCACTCGTTTTGGGAGGAGGTGGGGAGAGGGGCAGGCGCAAATGGATCGTGATTCTCGGCAGGCTTGGTGCAACAAATGGGTGTCGAACATTTTCCGCAGCCGTTCACGCAACACTTGCAACTGGCGTGCGACGACGCCATCGGGCCGGCGGACGCCTTGGGCAAGCTCTGCCAAACCAGGACGAATCCCAGCATCAAAACGAGCGCGGCTTTTGCCAATCGTGATGTCATGGCCTTTGTTTGGTCGGTCAGGTTCGCCGTTCCTTACGAAGTCTGCCTGATTACGGCGTCAGTGGAAATCATAATTCAGCGGCGCTCCAGGCGCGTTTAGCAGCGCCGGGAGGGCCAGCAAAATTCAGTTCTTCAACTCGCCGCAGGTCAGCATTGATTTGCCGTAGTAAGGATTCCGCACTTCCTTTTCGGTCTGCAACCAACTCGACTTCACCATCGGGCAATACGCCTCGTGATAAACACCCTTCCCGGCTTTGTTGTCGGCGAGGTATTTGATGAGCGACTTGCTCAATGGCTTGAACGCCTCGCGTGCAGCCTTCAAGTCCTTCGCCTTCGCGAGCGCCTCGGCTTGCGTGGCCACGTCGGAGGACAGCATCTTCATCTCATCTCCTTTGACAGCCTTTGCGATGGCGTTGGCATTTTCGTCCACACCCTTGATTGAATCCTTCGCGAGTTCGGCTTGAATCTTCAAGTAGGAGTCATAGACGGATTTGACCGGCTGCATGAGGGCGGGTTCATCCATTTTCTTGTCCTCGGCAAAACCGGCCAGTGGCGCGGCGATGAGGGTTGCGGCAACGAGCAAACGGACTGTGTGTTTAAGCAGTTTCATATTTTCAGATAATTGTGTTTGTTGACCAACAGGAGTTAATACGCCGTCGTTGTGGAAATCCCTTACGGCTTTTCACTCATCCCGTAATTCGGCTGGAAGGCTTTGCCTTTCACCCAATCCAGGTAACGGCGGCCTTGGTCCGGCGGCATCGTCTGGCTGACTTGCATGAAGTGACGCAGCATCATCGTCTGGCAATCGGCGCGCAACCGCGATGCTTCCGTCAACGCGGCTTCGATTTCCGGGGTCACGTTCGTTGCGCCCGCAAGAAGCTTTTGCAGCTTTGTGTTCTGTGCGTCAATTGTCCGGCACATTTCCTGGCACTGCGGCAGGTAAGCCGAATGGAGTTCGGACACGCGCTTGAACTCGGCGTCGCTCAGGTTGAATTCGTCTTTCAGCCAAGCCAGTTCGGGCTTCTCGCTCCGCTGCATGTTGCGGGCGGGAGCGGTGCAGGCGAAATAGATGCAACCGTAAGCCGCCGCCGCCGCAATCAAGCCGAACACCAAAATGAGCAAGCCGCGTTTCATGGTTAATTGCGGGGAGTTTGGTAGGGATCAAGCACGCGGACGTAACGGTCGCCAAGCTCGCCCTTCACGCGTTCATTGGTCTGATGCGCCTGCGCCCAGCCAGCCGTCAAACCAAGGGTGAGGAGCACGGCGACATAAGCAGTCGCCATCGCCGGACGAGGCAGCAACGTGCCGATCCAGTGAGCGCACACGCTCCACACGGAAGGAGTCGCGGTGCAAGCAGCCGACGCGGTTTCGATCTGACGCCACACGCCTTCTTGAAATCGGCGTGGTAGCGAAGAATCCGCCTTCCACTCGTGGAGCACTTTGCTCAACTTCTCGTCGTTAGGTTCAGGTTTCATAGATGAAGGTCGGCGGGTGCGCCGCCGACCGTTTGAATTTAACACTTTGGCGCGTTGCTGACACGGCTTACTTGAGCGGGGCGACTTGGAAAGTCTTGGTCGCGTTTTCCCGCAGCGCTGTTTCATAGCGCGGGTCTTTGGGGGACAACGTGGGACGCGGCGCATGGGCCAGGTCAACATTGTTGCCGGTGCTGGGAACTTTGCGGAGCGATTCCGCCAAGGCAATCTGCTTGGGCGAACCGATTTTGACCGAGCGGTCAATCATGTCGTGGCTCGTTCCGGGAACTGTCTTCAACGAATTCGCCTGTTCTTGCGCTCGCGGCGAGAGCAGAGGTTCACCGGCTTGGGCGCTGACGGTCAGAGTAAAAATTCCGGCAGCGGCGACTGCGAGTAGGATGGTCTTTTTCATAATGTCTTCTTTCTTCGTTTGCGGCTGTTGCCGCTGTTTATTCACATCCTTGAATACGCCACTGCCGAAGGAATCCCTCACGAAAGTTTTACCACACCCGGAAGGGCATGGTTGGTGGGACAAAGAGAATAAAGAAGCTATTGCGACTTGCGAAGCGGGCCAAAGGACAAGCGCCTGGCACGCGAGTCAATCGTCACCGTCTCGAACCGCGAAAGAAGTCCGTTGCCAAGCAAGCCCTTTTCGCCGTCGAAGATCGCCTCACGGTGCAACCCCGTCGGCACGTCAGTGAACGTCCGCCCGGCCAGACTCAAGGTGGTAGTGGTTTGCGGGATGGTCAGTTGAGCCAAGCCGATGGCCACCTTGCTCGTGCATTTCTGTGGTTGCACCTTTCTCGTCACCCACTGCAAGTCCGTGGCGCAGCCGGTATCCACGCGCAACCGCTGCGGTTTGCTGCCGTCAACGCTCGCCATCACGCACAATCCGCAACGACGAATCTCCAAAGGAGAGCTTTCGGATTTTGCCGGAGCATTGCTGGCATCCAGCAATCGGATTTTCAGCGCGACGAAATCAATCTGAACGATTCGCCCGTTGAAGAAATCCTTGCCGATCAATCCATCCACCGATTGCGTGCAAGCAGCGTTGAGTTTCGACAGATCCAGAGCAAGAAAATCGGAAGGCAACGTCACGCCGCTGGCGGTCGCGGAAAGTTTCTGTGGCCAGTAACCCGTCATCGCCGTTTGGACGCTGCTCACCTTGACCTGCTCGCCAAGTTGCATTCCCAATCGCTTTGCCGTGTCGAGATGCACGACACTCACTTCTGCGCCACTATCTAGCAGGAAACGGAGCGGCTCTCGGCTTTCCGCGATTTTGACCTGAACCCAAATCAATCCTTCGCGATATTCAAAAGGGAATTCCGTGAGAGAAGTCGCCGCTACTTCGCCGCGAGCAACCGCAGCTTGCACAAATAAAATGACGCACAACAACCAGCGCACGATTCACGACTCGCAGGAATAGTGCCGCGCTGCCACACGGCCTGCAACCCTTGAAAATCAAGGAAATTGGCGAATCCACCAAAAGAATCGAGCGCTTCCTGCTGTCGTCTTTTGCCCATGCAGTTGAAGATTTGCCATCGGTCTTAACGGCGAAATCAGCATTCCGCACAGCTATTCGGGGGCACGTTTTTGCCACGTGGTTTTCCAGCTCGAAGAACGCGAAGACTAAACCCGTGCCTGTTCTCGAATGGTTCGACCCGCGCTTCAATCTCCAAAACCGGATAGCGGACGGTGGCGAGGCCGTAGTTCTTGTAGGTGTCCGCAAAGAGTTCAGTTTCGACGATGCCCGTCCGGTCGGCGAGTGAAAGAAACTTCATGGCTTCGCCGGTAATCTGATGATGGGTGCGCTGCTCAACGACGAGGCCACACGTCGTTATGGTTTCGCCGAGGAATTCACCGAGACGGTTCACCGGGCAATAAGTGTCCCAAGCCACGTCGTCAAACAATTCGAGCGGGTGGCCGATCACGGCAAATCCGAACAAGTCGGTTTCCCATTCCAACCGCTCGCGGCGCGTCGGTTCGTTCAGCGGGATTCGTGGTAGCTGTTCAAGTCCTGGCGGCGAAATCAGCCAGCCCTGATTCGACCGATTGCCTGCACCAAATGTTTTTAGGAGATGCTGTGCCTGCCAGAATTGGCGCGTGCGCGTCTCGCCGAATTCGTCAAACGCGCCTACGCGGATCATCGCTTCCAATTCTTCCCCTGCGGGAGAAACGCGGCGGAAGAAATCTGCCAACGAAGTGAACGGCCCGCGCCCGCGAGCATCAAGCATTGCGTCGGTGGTGCGCGTGGTGAGTCCCTTCACTCGCGTCACTGGAACGCGAATGAAACTGCCGTGCGGCACAAAGGCCGGACCGGGTTCGTTCGCTGACGGTGGCAAAAGCTTCAAACCAAGCCGATGACATTCGAGAACGTAAACGAGCGGATGATAAAAACCCTTCCCGTTGGTCAAAACGGCGGACATAAACTCGGCGGGAAAGTAACGCTTGAGCCATGCGGACTGATAAGCCTCAACCCCGTAGGCGGTGCTGTGCGCCTTGCAAAAGGCGTAACCTGCGAATCCCGTGACAAGTTCCCACACTTCGGCGGTCTTCTCCGGCGAATGGCCGCGAGCGTGAGCGGATGCGAAAAACTCGCTGTGAATTTCCTCGATGACGGCCCGCTTCTGTTTGTTCAATGCGCGACGCAACACGTCGGCGCGACCTGGAGGCAAACCCGCGAACGCTTCGCACAACTGGAGGATGTGTTCCTCATAAACCACCAGCCCGTAGGTGCTGCGCAAACACGGCTCTAACGACGGGTGCGGATACGTCACGGGTTCGAGTCCCTGATACCGTCGTGTGAAGCCAAGCTTCTTGCCTTCGTTGGCCGCGCCCGGACGGATGACACTGACGATGGCAATGAGGCCGTCAATCTCATGCACGTTGCACATGCGGCAAAGGCTCGTCATCGCCGGGCTTTCGATGTGATGGACTGCCCGCGCATTTCCGCTGGCAATCATTTCCCACACTTCGCGGTTTTGCCACGGTTCGGGCGCTTGCGGGTCGCCAAGCAACAAACGGCCATTGGTTTTGTCGTGTGCGATGCACCGTTCCAAATCCACTTCGATGCCGCGTCCGGCAAGCATGACTTTCACGTCGCGCATCGCCGCCAAGCCGCCTTGCGCGAGTATATCCATCTTCACCAACCCAACCGTCTCCACCGCGTCCATGTCGAAGTGCGTTGTAGAGTAGCCCTTGTTCGCGATGAAGGTCGGCGTCAATTCGTGCATCGGTTGGCGTGAAAGCACAACGCCGCAAGGGTGCATCTTGGGATAACGCGGCACGCCATCGAGGAACTCGGCCATTTGCAGGGCTGTGCGATACGGTTCTTCGTCTAGGGGCAAATCGCGATTCTCTGGACTCGCTCGCAGCATTTCGATCAAGCCAGCGCCGCCGCTGGGCGTCGGCTCGTCGGGAATCCATCCACCGCCGAAACTCCACGGGAAGTGGTCGGTGAATTTCCTCACTTCGCGTTCCGCAACGCCAAGGACTTTGGCGACTTCCGCGAAGGCGCTTCGCGCTTGGAAAGTGGAGAACCCGCCGACGACGGCACAATGGTCAAGCCCGTATTTCTGGAAGATAAGTTTCACCACGTCGTCTTTGAGGTCGTGCGCGAAATCAATGTCGATGTCCGGCAACTTGTGCAACGCCATGCGCTCCTTGTTTAAGAAGCGCCGGAAATAGAGGTCGAAACGAATCGGGCAAACGCTGCTGATGCCCAGGCAATAGCAGACGAGACTGTCCGCTGCGCTTCCCCTCGTGATCCATTCAATGCCGCGCCGTCGGCACTCTTGAAGAAAATCCCAGGTGATGAGGAAGTATTCCTCGTAACCCACGTCGTTTATGATGCCGAGTTCCTCCATCACTTGCGGATGGAACTTGTCTGCTCGCGCTCCGTAACGCTCGCGTAAACCTTGCAGGACAAGCCGTCTGAGAAAAACGCTTGGCGGTGAACCGTCGGGTGGTCTAAACGCCGGAAATTGTGGTTTGCCAAAAGGAAGGTCGAAGTTGCATCGCTCCGCAATCTCGTGCGAGTGGCGCAACCAATCGGAATGTTCCTTGCACGCCGTCACCATTTCAGCGGGCGAGCGGAAATGGAGTCGGCCTCCGCTGCGTTTCTCGGCGTGTTGCTGCCGCAAGAGTGTCAGCGTGCGGATGCTTTGCACGATGTCGTATTTCTGTCGGTCCTCGGGAGTCGCATAGTGAACGGATGGACACGCGACGATCGGAAAGCTGCTGGCGGCGTCGCGAGACGCAGCAAGGTGGTAGAACCGATGCGGAAATATTTCCGCGAGCGGCGCGTCTTCGCTGACCGCAATTAACCCTTCGGTCAATCCGTCGAATTCCTCGCGCCGGAACGGACGGCGTTGTTGGTTGGCGACCGAGGCTTCGTCTGCGCTCGTTGCCGTCCGGTCGGCATGATGCGAGAGCAAACGGCAGAGATTGTGATACCCGCGCGCCGACTCGACGTACAGCATCACCGGCTTGTCTCCAACGCGCAACTCTGCACCGAGAATCGGCTTCACTCCGTGTTGCTTTGCTGCCTGCACGAATTCTACTGCGCCATGCAGGTTTCCCGTGTCGGTGAGCGCGACTGCCGACAGTCCATGACGCTTTGCCGATTCGACGATTGCAGTCGGCGAGAGCGTTGAGTCGAGAAATGAATAGTGACTGTGAACGCGGAGTGGAACGTAATCGCTGACTTCGCGTTTTGGGTGAACAATCTTCCGCAGAATCGGAAGCGAACTGCGTTTGGCGAGAGTTGCCGCCGTGTCGGTCGGCGGTGTCATCAACCGAAAGTCGTGCCCGCGCAGAATAACCGAATGCCCTCGTGATCGGCGCAATTCATCAATCACCACCGCCAGACGCGATTGGGCATATTGCCGCTGGGCGGAAACTTCCAACGCCAACTCGCTGCGAAAACGACCATCATAAACGTTTGCCAGTTTCAATGACACTAGACGCAGACTCACGCGCCGCCTCCACGCTGCGCAAAGCATCGTGTGCAGGCGGGCATACACGTCGGTTTCGAGATCCGTTGGTTCAAGGAGACTTTCGTTCACCTGGTCTTCCGCCATGTCGTTGTACCGGACTCTTACGGTCAGCGTGCGGATGCTGCGGCTTTCCTCACGCACTTTGGCAAATAGGTTGTCCGCCATTCGGCGCAACGTGGCCTGGATGTATTCCTCGTCCGTCACGTCGGTCGCGAAAGTTTCCTGCTGGCTGAAAGACTTCTGCGGTTCGTTCACGGGAACGAGCGGGCGCTCGTCAATTCCGTGGGCGAACTGCCGGATGCCTCTGGCTTGGTTGCCTAGCAACAGTTCCAACATTTCCAAAGGCGTACCGGCAATGTGACAAATCTTTGCGAGTCCGGCGGCGTTGAGACGCGCGCTCGTTTTCGGACCGATACCGGGCAACCATTTGTTCGGCAACGGATGAAGAAAATTCGTCTCGCCTCCGGGCGGAACTTCATTGAAGGCGGCAGGCTTGTTCAGCTTTGACGCGATAGCACTGACGAGCTTGTTCGTTCCAATCCCTTCACTGACCATGATTTTAAGCCGTTGCCCAATGGCCTTACGAATGGTCAGCGCGATTTCAACGGGCGATTTCCGAACGCACGACAAGTCGAAATATCCTTCGTCAATGGAAGTTTGCTCCACGTCTGGCGTGAAGTCGTAGCAGTAACCGAACATCCAGTTTGAGAATTGCTCGTAACGCTCGAAGTCGCCGGACAAAACGATGAGCTTGGGACAAAGTTTTCGCGCCCGCGCGGTCGGCATCGGCGTGAACACGCCGAACTTGCGCGCCTCATACGAGGCGGACGCGATGATGCCCCGCTTCTCGCCGCCCACGGCCACGGGTTTGCCGCGCAGTTTCGCGTCCGACGCCTGCTCCACAGCGGCGAAGAAGGCGTCTGCATCGAGATGAACTATGGTGCGAGGCGGCGTCACAACTCAGCGCGCCCAAGGATGCGCTCATGGAAGGGTCAAAGGGTGTCCTACCTCTCATTCTTTTGCCCTGCGAATTAACGCTCGAAACACACCTTGAATCACCAATTCCTCCGATGGAATTAAATCGGGATATTTCGGGTTCTCCGCCTTGAGGAACGGCTTGCCGTTCTTAACGAGAAATGTTTTCAACGTGTTCTTGCGGTCAATCAACGCGGCAACGATTTGCCCTGGCCGTGGGTCCGGTCCGTGCTCAAACACGGCGATGTCGCCATCGCAAATAAATTTTCCAATCATGGAATCGCCGACTACCCGTAGCGCGAAAGTGTTTCGCGTCGGTTTGAACCCAATGCTGGCAACATCCACGGTAACGCAACCGTCCGGCTGTTGTTCGCGGTCGTCGGAAAACCCGGCGGGAATTGAGCCGTAAAGGGGAATGTCCACGATACGACTGCGGAGTTTCGCCAATGGGGAAGTGACGCGAAGCGACCTGGCCTTTCCCGACTCAGACTCGATGAAACCATCACGTTTCAAAGCATCCAAATGAAACGCTGCCGCCCGGTGTCCTCGAAACCCAAGCCTGGCCGCAATCTCGCGAAGCGTGGGGATGGGCCTGCCGGCGTGGACTTCAGCTTGGATGAAATCCAGCACACGTTTTCGGGTTGGTGGCAGTTCGGCCATTCGTTATCCAAATGGATAACCCCTGCCGATTGGCGTGTCAACTTGCTTCCGGCACGGTCAATCCTCCCGCCCTACCATTGCTGCGATGGTTTCGAGTGCGTTGCCCTCCAGCCGATTGTTGACGTAGATGAATGTTTTCTTCCTTTGCGCAGCTTCGTTCCCCTCGGCGATGAGGGCTTTGCCCGCCGCTCGCGCCTGGGGGTTTTGCTCCTTCACTCGGTCGTAAGGCTTGAAGGCGTTCACGGCATCTTCATATTTGCGGCCGGGTTTCAGGAGAAATCGGGCCGCGGCGAGTTGTGGATTCGTTCGACTTCCTTCGAGTGTCATCTGCTCGCTTACTGGCGGCATCGCATCCCAAGAGTTGAAGACGTGCGTGATGCCGTGACGCGAAAGACAGGCAAAGTATTCGGGCGCGAGCCAATGTTTGTTCCGCATCTCCACGGCGTAAGGCCAGCCTTTTGGGAGACTGCCGAAGAACTTGTCGAGGTCCGACACGAAATCGCGACCGTGCTCATAGTCGCTTTGATGAAACCGCGAAAACTCGAACATCAGGACGCCGACATTCTGCCGGATTGCCTCGCACGGAGTCAGGAATGCGCGATTGAACAAATCGGCGTTCAGAAAATTCTCATTGGGTTTGCCCGCGCGGATGCCGAAACGGTCAAGATTTGGAAACTTCCTCACGGTGATTTCATCCGTCACCTTGAAACCAAACTGGAAGTCCGGTGGAACTTTTTCAACCAAACCGGCTAGATATTTGTCGCTGGGGAAAGTGTAATAAGCTGCATCAACGCAGACCGTCTTGAACACCTCGGCGTATTCGCTCAAGCACTCCCGCTCGAAGCGGGTTTTGGCGACTTTGCCGCGATACTCGTAGCGCGCGGGCGTGTAAAGTTGCCCAAACCAGCCATCGTATTTCCACGACGACGTTCCGATGAAAACGCCGTTGGCGGCAAGTTCCGCCGCTATCTGCTTCATCTTCTCGCGCTCGAATGGCACTGCGGAATGATATAGCCGTGCCTGACTCTTGACGAGACTTCGGTCTGCGGTCAGCAAGTGGGATAACCGGAGCCGAGAGAGGAGAAAAGCATGTCTGTTGAAGCAAGATGTTCGAGCGAAAAGAGACGCGACAGACGAGAAAGGATTGTGTAGCCTTCCACGCAAGATTATCAACGGCCGGAAATCCAGCCGAACAGCGGATTAAGTTGCGCCGCTGGCATGATTGATCGGAGCGAATGGGCTACCTGAGAAACATCTGCCTGCAAGTCCGCTACGACGGGAACGCGCAAGTTCTTGTCGAGCGTTTTTTTGCGCCTGTTTCGAGAGTGGCCATCATCCACAAGGCTCGCGTTGCAAGTTTGACCAAGGAAACACTTCTACCGATTTCTCTTGCTCTGTCTGAAACACTTGCGAGTCGAGTCAAATTCCAAATCCTTATCGCATTCAGTCCGAATACTGCGACAGCGGAGGCTGATTCCCCGTCGCCGATCAACGGCGAATTGGAGCGAGAACTTCTTCAATGCCTGGCAGAGATTTCACCGCTCGCCCAAGGTCAACAGGCTCTCCCGTCCGACTGCGTGGAAGTCATGATCTGCCCCTTGAGCGGGCAACGCAATTTGGTTGGCGTTCCCGTCTCGGAGGTTACGGGATTTTTGACTGACGAGTCCGGAGCATCGGTTGCCTACGCCGCAAATTGGGATCCGGGATTGGCCGCCTCTGAGAACGAGAGAGAAATATCGGTCGCATGGTCGTGGGGCGATCCACAATTCAAAGTCAAAAATCAAATTGCTGAGTTTGACCGGCTTTGGAATGGCAACGCGAATGATTCGCGTTCTTTTTTAGCCAGTGATGCACTGAAAGAGGCGTTGCTCTCAATTCTATTAGCATTGGCTGCGACGCCGGTTTTTGAGGAATCTACCGACGAAGGCATTAAACTTTTTCCTCATCAGGAGAAAGCCGTCAAAGCTTGGCTTGAACGGAAATTCCGTGGCGTATTCAAGATGTGTACGGGTGCCGGGAAGACCATCAGCGCGCTCGCTGCGGTTCAAGCACTGTCAGAAAAGCGTGCGGCGGCATCTTTTCCGTTGCCACCGATTATCGTTTCAGTGCCGACGCGAGTGTTGGCCGATCAATGGATCAAGGAGATAAGACGCTTTGGGTTTCAAGCTGTCCTTTCTGCCTACAATGCTTTTGACCAATGGAATCATCTCCTGGAGCCGACATTGAAGGCAAAAAATCTCGAACAACCGCGATTCATTGTCACCACATATCGGACGTTCGCTGACGAACGATTTATCGCGAAATTGAAGCGCGCTGGCGATTCTGGCGTAGAGGCATTGTGGATTGCGGATGAAATGCACAACCTTGCGTCTTCTCGACTGCGTGACGCGATGCTCAAGTGCGAGAGGCTTTTTCAATTCCGTTTGGGGTTGAGTGCTACACCAGAAATTGAGGGAGATTTGACCGCCACTGAAAGTTTGCTTGGATACTTTGGAAACATTTGTGCCTCGTATGAATTGGCTGATGGCATTCGTGACGGAGTGCTTTGTCAGTATCGCTATTTCCCGATTCCGGCGTATCTCGCGCCTTCACTTGGGAAAAAGTATCTGTCGCTGCTGCAAGAAATCAGCGATGAGGCTGGAGGCTCAACCGCGTTGATCAATCTTTACCGGGAAACCCGGGATTTACTGCGGACCTCTGGCGTCCAAGTCGCACGTTTTCGTGATTTGTTGAACGACCTCATGCAATCCATCCCGGAATTGAAGCACACGCTGGTTTATTGTCCACCGGGTTACGGCAGTTACGGAGGCGATGTTTCCGATGAGATTGATCAGGATGAAGACGAGCGACGATTGATTGAGGAAGTGATCGAAGTCTTGCGGAGCAAGAATCTATCCCCAGCATCAATCCTCGGCGAAACCCCAGCGGACCAGCGTTCACACATTTTGGAGCGTTTTGCGGATGGCCGCGTCCGGTCACTCTGCGCCATCGGATGTTTGGACGAAGGCGTTGATGTGCCGGCGATCCAGAGAGCGATAGTGCTATACAGTGTTGACCGCGAAAAGCAATTCATCCAACGCCGGGGGCGCATTCTCCGTCAGCCACGAGGCTCACGCGGAAAAATTGCGGAGATTTACGATATTGTTATTCTTCCCCAGGGAGCGGATATGCCCCGCTCGCAAGCTGAAGCCCTTCTCAACCGGGAAATGCGCCGTTATCGCGAGTTCGCGAGCCTCGCCATGAATCGAGAGCAAGCAGGCGAAGCAATCTCGAAGGCGCTTTCCGTGGCGACACGCAGCAGCTTAACTCCACCCCTCGTTGAACATGGCAGCTAAAATTGAATCATCCAAAACATCAGCATCGCTTGAGGAACTTCTCAAGGAGCGCGATGAAAAGCTCCGCAAGCTCTTCATAAAAGTTATGAACCTGCACGCAGGTCATCAAGTTGGTGCAGTTCGTTCGCAAGCGCAGATGGTCGCGGAAGTGCGCAAGGAAATTGACCAATCTTTGACCTGAACCGACAACCCCAATGCTTTTTCGCGAACTTATTTTTAAGGATTTCTTGGTTTTCAAAGGCGAAAACCGAATTGTTTTCCCGCCGCCAAACGGCAGTGAGTCGTCGCTGCTATTGGTGCTTGCGCCAAATAGTGGCGGAAAAACCTCCGTGATTCGCGGGCTCGAATTTCTGCTCTACGGAAAGTTGCGCCGCGAAATGCCTGCCTCCGACGATGGACTAATAAACAAAGCCACCGTTAGAGCCGCCTCGCAAACCGCGACGCTGGAAACCTGGGTTCAAGCCACAATCGAAGTTGCAGGAGAGCCGCGAACCATTCGCCGCCGTGTCGAAGCCCGACGTGCTGGCACAACCTTCCGATGCAAGACGTTTCTTGAGGAGACGATTCACGCCCGCACCGGAGATAAGTTTCGTGAGGACGAGGGCGACATTCAGCGACTCTTGGATCGTCTCGTTCCTGAAACACTGTTCGATTATTTCTATTTTCAAGGCGAGACACTCGCCCAGCAACTTGTCCGTGGTGGCGGGAATCAAGCAATTCGCGAAGGATTGGCTACCCTGTTACACCAGGATAAATGGGAAAGTGCCATTGAGACTGTTGAACAAGTCCGCAAAAAGATCACGAATGAAATGCAAAACCTTGCGGATGCGAGTAAAGAATATAAGGGCAAGGCAGACGGCTTGGAACAGATTCGCACCCTAATTCGCAATTGTCAGGCAGAATGCGAAGAATGGCGCTCGAAAGAGCTTCAAGCCGAGACAGATTTCAATGCGGCGGAGGAACAAATCAAACTTCTCGGCAGCGGCACTTCACATGACAAGATCAACGCCGAACTCCATAAGAAGCGGAACGAAGCGAAATCTACCGCCAACGAATTGACTCGCGTTGAAAACCAGATTTGTTCTCTTGTGGCAGAATCAAAGGGACTACCCTTCTTCAAGGATGCATTCGGACCCGGATTGAAAATCCTGGAAGAAATGAAACGGGAAAACATCCTGCCGGCTGATGTCTCGGATGGATTCGTCTCCCGGCTTCTTGGTAGCACAAAATGTATTTGTGGACGCTCTCTGACGCCCGAATCCGATTTCTCGAAAGAGCGGCAATGCATCGAAGATTATCGGGCAAGGACTCTCGCAGTGGATTTGAATTCTGGTTTGCTCACGCTATTGAACTCTTTGGATGGTGGCACGCGCCAGAGTTTTGAGTCTTGGATAAAGACCATCAAAACTGAGGCAGAGGAACTCATCTCCAAGCGCAACGACGCTGTGTTGCGCCAGCACGATCTCGACGAAGCCATCAAGGGTTTGGAAGCTTCGCGAGCCAAATCGAACATTGATGCAATTGTCGAACAACAAGGAAAACAGAAGAAAGCCGCTGACGTTCGTGTGATGGCGAAAGGGAAGCAGAGCGAGCTCCAGATGCAGATGAGGACGCTGGAAATGCGAGAACAGCAAACCAAACGTGAACTTAATGAAATGGGTGGTCGAGGCGCTGGCTCGCAGGTTCAGAAATTATTCTCCATTCGAGAGCGCGCCAATGAACTTCAAAAGTTAATCGAGCAGTCGCTCGATCATCTTAAGAATTCTTTTTATGAAGTGCTTCAAGACTCCGCGCGCAAATACTATGATCCGAATGTTACCGACAGTTCCAAAGCGTTCATTGACCCGAACAGTCTGCTGCCTCTGATTAAACGCAACGGTGAGGTGCTTCATACACTCGGCGGTGGACAGCGCCAACTTCTTGTGCTGGCACACATAATCTCCCTCGCAGAATTGCGTCGCAACCTGCATACCCAACTCGACGCCATCGGTATCAAGACTGGCAAGCTCGACGACCAATCATTTTTTCTCGATTCGGTATTTGCCCCGTGTGATGAAGTCTATGCCGGAATTGTCGCGAGGTTTCTTCCAGGCAAAGCCCGCCAAATGTTGTTGTTGGTTGCAAGTCAACAATGGCACGAAGCGATCCGGCTAGGCATCGAACCTGAAGTTGACCGCGCTTATTGCTTCAAGCTCCACACCTCCAACCCGGAAAGAAAATTAGAGGAATACGAAGTGTCATTTAAGAAACGTCGCTTTTCATTGCTGGCAAAACTTCCTGCTGCTCAAGAAGCATACTCAACCATTGAGGAGATAAAATAATGGCTCAAGTTCGAGTTCCAAAAGCTGCGGAAGAAATGCTGCCTTTTTGCCGGCCTTGGTCTGCCAAATTGTCTAATGCCTGTTTTGCGACGTATGCCGACTTAGTGATGTTCGCGGCTGGCGTTGGCTTTCAAACGCTTGGTGGCAAATCGCCGCCTCAATGTCATTCCTTTGTGGAAGAAAAGCAGCCACACCCGATTGACTTCAACGTGTTCAAGAGTCCAGGACAGCAACTTTATCCGTTGGTGCTTCTGCTCGGTTTGGCCTCGATCAAAAGCCACGATGCCGTGAGAGACGAAGAACGCCTGGTACGAGTTGTAGAAAATTACGCCGCCGTCGGTTTCCAAGAGTTGAGCAAGAAACTGGCGGCATCCACGCCGGAACATTTCCATGTTGAACTGGCGGTGCAACTCGTGGAAGTGGCTCAAGGCCGAGAATCATAAAAGGATTGAATTATGCCAATACGTCGAACCGGTGATTGCCCGCTGTTTCTTGATTACGCAACCAAGCAGGCGTTGATCCCGCGCTCGGAACCGCCGCAGCCGGATTTCGTGCAGCTAACGAAGTATAATTTCCGCTGGTTGGACATTCCCAGCTATCAACGTGGACTGGTTTGGGACGAAGAGGATTTCTCCGAGCTTTTGAACAGCAGGTCAGTGTTTATGGGGAACGCAATCCTTGGCTCATTCGCGTTGCCAACCCCAAGAGGAGCGTTCGCGCTCGTGCCCGACAGTGCTGCAAACTACGAAATTCTGATTGATGGCCTTCAACGCTTTTCAATTGGCACAGCCTTGCTCAACATCCTCCACACTCTCGTTCTTGCTGACCATCCATTGCGACACGCGGATGCTTCGCATTTCGGACCTTTGCGGACGCAAGCCGTCACCTGGGCTCCTGTTTATCAGCACAATGATCGAGAACTTCAAAAGCATAATCGCAAAGCCATCCGCGAGAGCTACGCCGAGTTTCGGCAAACATTGGCGAATTGGGTTGAGAGCGAGCTTAATCAAGGTCGTGCGGCGGAATTGGCTGCAAAGGTTGAACACCTTTTCTTGCAGCGTCAGATTGCGCCGGACACATACTACGGGTTCCAGTCTGAATACGATGTCACAAGCACGTTCATCGGACTAAACACGATTCGGGTGCAACTGAACATCGTTGATTGGCTTCGGTCTGTGATTGTGGATCGAGGCAGCGCATCGGGTTGGCCTGCAACGGCACTCTCCGGCATTGACAATCGTTTTACGGAAGTCTTTACGCGAGGAACTTCTCCCGCGCCAGAGCTGATGCCGTTCGCGGCCATCATTCTTGAGTGTCTGACTCGCCCGACGGCTGCCAAACCCCAACACGCGAAGTCAGTTTTTCCGTCTTGGGATGCAGGTCTTCAGGAAGGCGAAGTCGTCAAGTTTTTGGACTTTGTCGAAGCCATGAAGAAGCATAATGGAAACGCTTACTTCCGGGAAATTCGGCAGTGTGGGAAGATTCCTTTTGCGGGCTGCTTGGCCTATTATTACCGGCATTTTCTTGCGACCGGAAACTCGCCTTCCTTCCTAAACGGTGGCATCAATGAAGATGCTGAATTGCATGCCTACCTTCGCGCAAATTACCGAGCTCTTTTCGCAGGACAAATTGGCCGGACGAGAATGTTTTCGGAGCGACTCTTGCGAGAGGCGATTTCATTGCATGACATCGCCAATGAAGTTTCGGTCTTTGCCGTTGATCATGACTTGAGTTCACCAATTGATTCGGCGTGGCTCACCGCGACGCTCAAAACAACGGACCAAAACCGAGCGCCTCGCGTATTCAACGCGTGTGTCTTGCCGGTGACCTCAGCACCGGGCGCATTATTCGAGCCTCACCTGTATGGCAAGAAAGCCAATACATACCAAGTGGATCATCTCATTGCGGAGTCTGTAATTCAGGCGAATCAACCAGGTGAGCCTGAAGCCAGGACTCTTATCAACTTCGCGCCGCTACGCCGTCCTGCGAATAATGCACAAGGGAATTTAAGTTGTGCCGCCAAACTTGCGGCAGGCGGGGCCTACGCCAACGAGTGCATAAATGATCCGAACGTGCATCCTTACGTCGAGTGGCTCGTCGCTAATCAGGCACAGTTTGGCGCGTTCTTGGATCAACAAGAACGCCTCCAACCCAATTCAACGCCCAAAATTGCAGAAGACAGGATTGCTTGGTTAGTAACGCAATTACTCGGTCGTCTCTAAGCCCGATTTCAAAAACGGGGCCGACCTGGTATGGCCGGCCCCGACTTTTTTACTTCTCTTTGCGAACACCTTTGAACGGTTTCGGATCGGCCTTCTGGTCCATGAAACGACCAGTGTCGGTGTCACGTTTAACCCAGCGATCGTTGTGCGGGTTAAGCACCTGACTGCGCTCACGAACTTCACCGTTGCGATGCCCGTCGCCTTTGGGCGGATTCGTTGCCATGAAAATCACCTCCTTTCGTCGGAGATTAAAACGTCACGAATCAACTTTTCTTCCATTCCTGAATCATGTTTTTCAGGTGAACGCCCCAATAAGTGCGAAGGTCGCCGTAATGGTCGTCGGCGTCTTTGCGCATCCCTTCGGCACGCGCGTAACCGAGGATCAAGAGGTCAAGCCCCACTTGAGCGAGTCGCGCGATAGAGCCATTCTCGTTGTTCTCTCCAGCCGCGCCTGCTCGTTCCACTTCTGCCAGTAACTTCGAATAAACCTCGCGATAGAACGGATGGCGCATATTGAGCTTAACGAGAGCCGTTGAACCAAGGTGCTCAATCTCGAACAATTCATTTCCGGCGAAGTTTTGCGGCACAATGGTCACGGGACGGTTGCTGATTTCCTTCGCAACTTCGTCGCGTTTTTCAGGCTCGTCCTTGGTCAAGGTTTCAGCCGCTTCGCGAATTTTCTTCTCGCGCTCCGGTTCCGGCGTGTCTTGCCCGGCAACGGGTTTTGGGGAAACGTCTTTCGTGTTCGCGGCAATGTCTTCCGCCTCACCATGCACCCCACGCTCCCGTTGTTGCGCGGCTTCCTGGGAGTCCCAAAACGACTGGATTTGGTTTCGGGCCGTCATCACCGTTTTGTAGATGATGTCACGGAGCTTGTCGCGCAAACCGTTGATGGGTTCGGCCCCCTTTTTTACATTCCGCACCTGAAAGCACTCGTCCAGTTCCGGTGTGAAACGAATCTCGATACCAATCCAGCGGTCAATGTTCACCTTGTTCGTCGAAGGCTGTACGCCCGACAAAATGCCGTAGAAGATTTCACGTCCGGCCCGCAGTATTGAAATGCCTTCATTCTCATCAATGCGGCGCTCCTTCGCGAGTTGCTCTCCGCCTGCTCCACGGTAAGGCCGGAATTTTTCAGGCAGCAGTGTAATAGATACTTCAACTTTGCCGGTGCGGTCCGTGTGGCCGGGAATTTCCCAAGGGAAAGATTCTTCAACCAGCACCGTTGCAACCGGGTCAGGATTTTGTCCCTCGTGGAACCGCGTTGTCGCCATCAGGAATAGTGGGTCGTGCGGACGTACGCGTTTGCCGTTGATGAGGATTTCAATGCCGCCATCAAGAAACTTTCTGAACGTTCGCGCGGTATAATTCATCAACTCGCTCTCAACCGTGGTGGCTTGGCGGGCGCCGCCACTGTCACGTTCCGCGAGCCGATCGGTCTTTGACCAGACCACCAAGGTGCCATGTTCCTTGCCCACCAAATCAACGCAGTCTTCGGGCAAGTTTGCCTGAATTGGTTCTGGAATGAAGTGCATGGTGCCGTTGTGGATTTCGCCGAGGTCAATGTAGGTGTAAAGCCACGACTCGTTGGCGCTTTGACGCGAGTAGAGTTCGATGCGCCGTCCTTGGCTGATACCGCCCAATTTTGCTCCGACTCCGAAGCGTCCCATTCCAGTGCGGTCGTCGTAACGGCTGGAATAACCGAGCATGAGCGACCGGTGCAAAACCTCTTTGCTCATGCCGATTCCGTCGTCACCCATTGCAACCCGTTCGACGACTTCCGTTTTTTTTGTGTTTTTCCCCAACACCCTTTTTTCAGTGAACAGCCGCAACTTGATGTTGTTGGCGTTCGCTTGTAGGCTATTGTCAAACACCTCGCCGACAGCGCTCTTGTAATCGTGCCCTGACGCTCGAAGGGAGGTCAGCGCGCGATCCGCTAATACTAGCGGGACAGCTTGGTTGGAGGGACTGGATTGTGTCTTGACCGCATTTGCGGTGTCTTCATTGGCCACATTTGTGGATTTATTTTTAGTTGTCATACTGCGTTCTTACCTTTCAGCCCCAAGCATATTCGCCGGAGCATAGGTTTCGGACGCTATACCGAACGCCACAAGGCGACGGCTTTACGTCCACTGTTCGTGGCAACGCTGAAGTGCAGATGTCAGGAATGCACGGCAGGGTAAAAAACAACCCAGCTACATTTTCAATTGAGGTAATTGCGGAAGGACTTTGGTTCGTCCGCCTTACCCGCGTCGCCTAACGGTCAACACAGGGCGTTACCATTCAACGCGGATGCTACGGTCGTTTTCGGAGGTGAGTCAAGAAAGAATTTTCGATCCTGACGAGAACTAAGAATGTGGAATTCGAAAATCCATCGACGCAAACACGGCTAACCCCGATGGCCAGCCTGGGTTGCGCGCTTGCAAAGTTCTGAAAGATCCCCTGCGCCTTGAAGTTGCATTATTCCTCGTTCAAGATGGCTGCGGAAATATTCGGCCATTTCAATCTTGGTCGGTTTCACTCCGTCCTTGGCCGCGCGGATGGCCAATGTGGCGAGTAGATAGTCTGCCAGGTCGCCGGCAAAGACATCCCAATGCATCTCCAGATTGCTTTCGGCCAAGTTTTTGGCCGGGACTGGTCGGTTAGGATTCGCAAGGGAATCGAAGAATGCCCATCGACACAATACATTCCAGTGTTCGATTCCCGTCCGCCGTTTTAAGGTTACGAGTGTGTCGCGCGAGCGTTGTGAAACTCGAATGCGTTCAAGAGGCGCTTTCATGATTCCAAAAGTAGCCGGGTTTGATGGTGGTGCTCTGTTTGTTTTCGTCGAACGCGAGCGTGTAGCTGCGACCAATGTGCGGCTTGAGACGGTCAAGGCTGGTTTCATCCACTTCCTCGTCGGTCGAGAGCAAGATCACCTGATGCGACGCAACGGGAAAATAACGGTCGAGCAAATGACGGCGATGCGACGAATCAAGCCGACCAAGCGGTGTGTCAATGATTGTAGGTAAAGGCCGGCCCGATGCTTTTGCCAGCCCCCAAAGCAGAGATGTGGCGAGCAACTGGCGTTCACCCGCCGACAGGCGGTCGAAGGGCAACGGCTTGCCATCGCCGCCGGTCAATTCCAGCCGGAACGTGGCGGGGTCAATTTTCAAGCCGGTCACCAGAGCCCGCTTCCGGAGCAGGTGCGTGAATGATTCAAGAACGAGGCGTTCGAGCCGTTCAGCATGTTTGCGAATGACTGCGACACGAAATTTGGCGAGGGTTTCTCGAACTCGTGCTGAGTGTTTAAGCACGCGGGCGTCATGTTCACGGTCCATTTGCGAATTAACTTCCTCACCCAACTCGCGTTGAAATTTCCGCTGGGCATCTTCAAGTTGGCGAGCGAGCACACGCACCTTGTCTTCGTGCAAAGCGAGCTCGGCCTGTTTGTCATGATGTTTCTGACGCAGGCGAGTCAGTTCCCGCTGAATGGTGGCGATGGCGTCTTCGGTCGGAACGCGGCCGAGTTGGAGATCGCAACGAGTAAGCCGTTCCTGAAGGGAACTGATGGTTTCAAGTTTCTGCTCAATAGTCGCTTTTAGTTCCGGTAATACCGTGCTACGCAGATGGCGGAGTTCGGTTGTCAAGTGGTCTCCGCCGTCGAGAATTATTGGCTCGGCCACCGGGTTAGCGCGTTCTGTGCGATCGGTTTGGAACAACCGTTCGATGAGATTAAGCTGTTGTGCGGGGACTTTTTTGCGTTTCAGGATGGTAAGGATTTCCGCATCGCGTTCTTCGAGAGCGGCAACGAGGACTGCGGACTTGCGCGTTTTGGATTCGCGGCGGGCTTGCTTTTCGGCGTCGTCAAGCAGTGTTGGAATGAATAGCATGGGGGCCGCGCCGGCGGCAAGTTCGCGCAACGAGGTTTCTTCGGCGACAATTTCCTGTTTTAACCGTGTGTGTTCGGATTCCAAATCGGTGCGCAAGAGGAACAATTCGCCGCCTTCTTGACGGAATTTTTCTTCGCACGACGCGAGGTCTTTGGCGGTGCGACCAGCTTCGTTACCAAGCGTGCCTTGGTCCTGCTTGGCTTGGTCGAGAAGGTTTTGGAGACGATCCAATTCCTTCTGCGCGAGTCGGGCCTTTTCCGTTTCTTCGTTGGATTGGGCAGCAGCGCGCTTACGACGAGCAAGCGCAATGAGGTCCGTGTCGAGCCGGTCAACGAGATCCAAGCCGAGCAATGTGTGAATTGCTGTGCCGAGAATTTCGGCAGCTTTTTCGCCTTCGGCGAGGTCTTTGATTTGCTCGGCGTCGAAGAAAAACAAGTGCGCGATGCCGCTGGGAATGTAGCTCTCGATGTACTCGTCCCAATGTTCGCTTAACAGCAAATCAGTCTCTGCGTCGCGAGTGACTTCGATTTGTTCCTCAATGCCTTTGGCGGTCTGCCTCCAAGACCGAGTGAGACGATAGTAGTGCATTTCTCCATCCACCGCGCGGCGGAAACGGAGCTCAATAGCCGCACCGTCAGTGGGGTCAGTACCGCGATGAATCATGTCCCGAAGGTAATCGCGATAAGAGAGTTTACCGCGCCCGGAACAACGCGCTTTTGGGCCATAGAGGGCAAGTTGGATGGCGTCGAGAAAAGTGGTCTTGCCGCCGCCATTCATGCCGCCGAACAGGATGATAGGTTTGCGGTCGTCCGTGGGCGCAAGCGCGGCCTCCTGACGACCGCCATAAATGCCAAAATTCTTGAGGGCGATGGCGTCGAGAATCATGGCAGTAAGTGCTGTTGGGGGTCAGAGATTTCCGCCTCACCGGCATCATCATCAAATGCGGCAGTGCGTTGCCCTTTACCGGCATCGGCGTGGGCTTGGGAATGACGCCGGGCCATGTCGGTGGCATCGTCCTTGTTGTCGTAGTAATGTCGGCGAATGGATTTTTCCAACTGATCGAAAAGCCCGGCGCGGCGGGCGTGAGCGCGCTGCTGGCGTTCCACGCTGAGAAGTTCGCGTGTGAGTTCGTAATGCAAACGGTCGCCACCAGACACTTCGCGGAGCACCTGCATTTCCTGCTCTCCGAGAACAAGATTGTCATCAAAGCGTTGCCCAGGATATGGCGTGCCCGTGGCTTCGGCGTAGATCCGTGGCAGATTGTCTTCCATTTCGTGTTTTTCAACAACCCACAGCCGACGGATTTCTTGCAACTCATCGAGTGAGATCAATTCGATGTTGCGGACATCAGTTGGGCCGTTACTGCGAATCCACGTTTGTGCGGCGAGCAGCTTGCGTAGCCAATTCTCTCTTGCCTCCTGGGTGTAAGGACCGGGAATCGGACGGTCATGAAAAAGTTGGATCGCGCCGCTCATGCGACGGAAGTCGCGCAACTTGCGGTCTGAACTGTCCTCATCATCGGGCGCTCCACCATTACGGAAATCCAAGGCGTTTCGGAGTTCCAAGAGCGGTGACATCCACTCCTTTTCCTGATCGTTTTGAATCATCGCAGTCATGGACTTGTCTTTGTCCACCAATGTGCAGACCCAACAACCGAAACGGCTATCCCCACAACTCGGCGTGGAACTGTCCACAACGAGCGGACACTCTCCGTCCGGCGAAGCTCCCTGATACATGGTCAACAAATCCTTGTTGTTGTAACCCCATGGATTTTTGACCTGCATCAGAAACATCCAAACGTCGTCGTTCGACCAGTCTTCGATTGGAGTATAGACAAGGGTGCTTGGGAGACTGGCGTTCGGGCTGAGGCGTTCTCGTGCGCGATGCTTTTCGTGACGAGCCATTACTTTTGCGCGAGCCTGGCTTTCCGCTTTTCGAGAGCCAAGGAGCAAAATGGCCTCGCCGCTCTGCTTTACCACGCCGGTGATAAAAGCGGTGGAAGGTTTGATTTTTAGCCGTTCCGTGCACCAACGAAATTTATGGCGGGGGGCAGGATAGCCTTTTCCAATTAGATTCACCCAAAAGGAGTCCTCGTTGCGCGGCGTGAGGCGGTGCGGTTGGATCGGCATTCCTTGTTTTGCGGACGTGGCTTTCATCACGTCGAGTGATCTTGTCACCCATGACGCGACGATGGGATTCTCAACCATCGTGTCGGTGCTGATGACATGGACGGTTTTGCGACGCTGTTCGGCGGGGAGTTCCGCGAGAGCGAGCCATGTGAGTTGGAGGATTGCGGTGGAGTCTTTTCCGCCGCTATAACCGATAATCCACGGAACATCATCGGCAACGTAGAGTTGGCGGACTTCTTCCTTGATATGCTCAATTGTTGCGTTGAGGCCGAATGCGGTGAACGCGGATTTTTTGGCAGTGGGTGTGGCCATGTGTTGGTAAGTTTAATCAGTTGGGGATGTATCGTCCAGTCGAGCGAAGGATTTCATTTGTTCCCCCTTTTGTGGGCGTCTTCGACTCGCTGTTCTTCGGCATTGAGTTCGACGCCAAGATGTTTCTTGATAGCGTTGGTCGTTAGGATCACGTTGGTGGTGACTTTTGAAACCTTGCCGCCAATAAGGGCGCGGCCTTCCCACAAGCGGGCATTCTTGCGCGACCAGTCAATTTGCGAAAGGGCTTTCAGCCGTGATTTCCAGCCGCCCGGATTCCCTTTGAGCAAAGCGTTCCCTGCCTTGCCAATCGCCTGCAACGCGATGCCGTGGGAATGGATATAGCCTTCGCGAATTTCGCTGGCGGCGAGCTTGCCGTCGCGCACTTGCGTCCAAGTGGGAAATTGACGGGCCACCGCTTCCCAAAATTCGCGTGCCGTCTGCGCATCCTGTTCCAAATTGCCGGAAGCGACATCTTCGATGAGGTCGGCACAGGCGTTGTAGAATGCGCTCAAGGTAAAAAGTTTTCGAGAGCGCCGCGCAAGTGAGCTTTTTTCGAGGTCCACGATGTCGCGGAAAACATCTGACTTCATAATGACCAGCCGTGCGAGTTTGGCCTTGTCGTTGCGGTGGTCGTAGAGAAGTCCGAGCGAACGGCTGGGGCGGATTGCATAGCGGTTGAGATCGGCGAACATCTGCTGGCTGCGGCTCAAGCCGATGTCGAGGAAGAACACGACAGAGATTGTTTCGCTGCCAAGTTCAGGTTTTTGTTCAAGCGCGGAAAGGATGGCGGCACGGCGATGCTGGCCATCGTTGATGATAAACTTGGCGTCCATCGGAACTTTCAGAGTGCCTAGTCCGTTTTCGTTGGTTTTTCCTGGCAACGGCTCGAATTCGACCTCGGAATCAATGGACGCGGTGATGGCGGAAAAGACGTAATCCTTCGGGTTGTCGATGATATAGTCGGCAATTTCCGGCACACGAGATCTGTTAAGCGTTCGTTGGGCGCGAAGTTCAGCGGGCAGTTCCTGTTCGTCGAATATCGAGA
>Ga0193709_1000041_pt1 | contig 60021 bp, 107 predicted proteins | sample H3c2metaG_FD_160571 | JGI IMG/M metagenome (GOLD analysis project Ga0193709, IMG submission 160571) | Soil microbial communities from a riparian zone of the East river system, Colorado, United States - H3c2 | ecosystem: Environmental > Terrestrial > Soil > Riparian zone | place: USA: East...
TTCGATTTAGTCAGCTTGTGAACGCTCATGGCGAACCTATCGATGAGCAAGGCAACAAGCTCAAAAAGGACTAGGCATGAACAGAGTCGATGCCACAAGTTTGCTCACTCAGCAGTATAGGGAGCTGGTAACCGACACAAAGTTTACCAGCCAGCAGACGACCGATGCGTACAACGCGGCTATCGACATGAGCCTGCGCCAACTTGGGACGCAAGAGAGCGATCTGCCAACGACCGATGTACAACAGTCGAGCGTGCTGAAATACATTGCACTGCTCAACTACTACGCTCTGAAGCGGTTCTCGACACTGCTCTCTATCAAGTTCGATGTGAAGGCAGGTAGTGGCGCAGTGGATGCGGCTCGTTCACAAGCTTTCAAGATGGTAGCAACTCTTATGGAGCAAGCAGCAGAGGAATTGACGCAATACGGCATCTTTGTAGGCAGCTCGCAAGGCTTCCAAATCGGGACCATGACGCTCGACTATCAAGAGCCTAGTGTCTTGAGTGAGTTTTAGAAGAGGGAATATGGCAAATCAAGTACAGGCACGGTTTAGATTAGCTGAAGATGCAAGGGTTACTGGCTTCAGCAGGCAGAAAAAAGACGGAACTGGATGGGAGTACTTCAACGGGAACCGCGTCAAACTTTATCCAGTACAAGGTGGTCCGTTTGGAGAGGCAACTCCCCAAGGTGAACTAACCATGACCATACTCAATCCTGAAGCTGCAAAGATGTTCTCTGAAGCTGAGATGGGTCAAGAGTACGACGTGGTGTTTACGCCTGTGCCTGCCAAAGGATAAGACATGCCAATTTTCACACCAGACGACATGCAGACCTTTGCAGATCTGGCTAGTGATCTTGTTCTCATAGAGGACTGCATTATTGAGAGAGCTTCTGTCAGCAACAATCAAGTCGATCGAACGACTGTTGAGCAGGTCAAGGCGCTCGCTACCATTCCCAAGCAGCCGCTGCAAGGCCGTATCGGGATGATAGAGGACTATTCAGGCAATCTCATGTACTGGAATGTACTTTTACCTCTCAATACCAACGTTAGCGAGGGCGATGTGCTCACAATCCAAGGGCAAAGGATGACGGTACAGAAAGTGCTCACACCAGAGTCTTACAGCGTTTTCGATCAGGTTGAGGCAAGCGGGGTACATGGATGATTCTCACAAGCAACACATCAGGCCTAGACATGCTCATAGCGCGTGTCCGCAAGGCGAGAACTGAGTTGCCACGCATCACCACGAACGCTGCACAACGAGCTGGTGACACCGTGAAAGCCCAACTCGCGAGCGCAGCGCCACATGGCAGATCAGGAGGACCGCCGCCGCCTGGTGATGCTAGTGGACCTCTAGCAAGCTCTTTCTCTGCACAGGCATCACAGCAAGGTATAGGGGCTCATATGGAGCTAAAGACTAGCCAGCCATTAAAGCTGCAGTACGTAACGCTTGGAACCGGGATCTATGCAGGCAAGGGACCTATTAGACCTTTAGTCAAACGAGCATTGTTTTGGCCGGGCGCCTCGCATCCATATAGATCTGTGAAGGGCATGAAAGGCAAGGACTTTGTGAAACCCATTATCAACAAAGCACCTGATGCGGTGAAAACTGAGCTTCAGAAGGCAAAGCAAGAGATAGATGCCATCTTAGGAGGTGCTTAGATGCCAGCGCTTAGAGACGCAAACAACCCTAATACAGATATCGCTATAATGACACTTTTGAAGTCTATCATGCTTCCTAATACTCAAATAGCCCTATCCAGTCAGTCAGGAAATGGAAGTGAGCTATGCTTTGTGCAAGAGAAGTACAAGATGTATCTCACTCTCAAGCAGGATACGCCCACGATAGCCGTCAATCTATCGTCAGGACAGCAAACATACTCATTAGAGGCAGAAAGAGCGTACGAGGGATCGATAGATGTGGATGTGAACTACTATTCTAAATGGAGTGGGCTAGTTGAGGACCTTGACACGATTTATGCAAACATAGCTGCTGATTTAGAGCGACTGAAAGCCAATATTGAAAGCAATGATGCTACTGAGTATGGAGGTACAAATCACACTATCAGCATTGAAAAGATTGTACTCTCTCCATATGATGGAATGCTTGATGATGCACTTCCAGGATTGTCACTTATCAAGCGTATTATGACTATCACCTATAACGTACTGCCATACGGCGCTTAACATAGAAAGGAGGCATAGATGCCAGAAATACCAGAGGGACTTGCAGGTGCTCGCTACAAAGGCCATGGCACGGGTCTGCAACAGCACGTGAAATACTACAACATCGATGGCAGACTTCGCAAGGATGCAATGGGGGAGCAGAGGGCACTCTCACTTGAGCCCGGTGATGAGATCATGTTTCAGGATGAGGACGTGTATGGCAAGACGCTATGGCACGATCCTAACCAGAACTTGCCGTCCCAGTACATCGGCTTGGGGAAAGTCGTCAAACCTGAGCATGCAGGCAAAGACGATCAGGAATTGCAGGAAATCGGGTATGAATGGCACATGCCACGGCCTGATGTTGAGCCTGTCGAGCCTCTTGAGGACTTCTTGAAACGACGTAAGAATGCAGGAAAGAAGGAAAAGGCTAGAGAGACATCACAGGCCATCATTGTTGATCAATCTGCTGAGGATATTCCTGCTCAGCAAGAAAGCGAGCAACTCTAATGCCAACTGTATTAGTTCCATTTAGAGGCAGCAACGCTTATCTAGGCTTTTCAGAAGAGACGACACCCGGTACGCCTGTAGCACCTTCTATCTTCCCGCGATGGAAGAATGGCACCAAGATTGAAATCACTCTCAACACTGAGGAGATAGAAGAAGGCGATGGAAGCCGTCGCACTACTCTGCTCATAAAAAACGGGCAGATGGTCAAGATCAAATACACGGGCTCTCTCAGGCCGAATGAGAAGGGCTATTTTGAGAAGTGGGCAGCGGGTGCGAGCAGTGATACCTACACGGGTCCTACAGTATCTACCACACTGAGTGCATTGACGGCTGTTAATGCGGCAAGCATCACAGTAGCAGCAAATACCGGCCTTACAGGATCAGGAACGATTGCGCTTGTCCTGGAAGCAGGAACCGCTACAGAAGAGATAGCGATTTTCACCATACCTGCTACAGGGACCGGGCCATACACGTTGGCAGTGGACAGCAGCTATAACGGTGGTCACTTGAGGCTTGCTCATGCCAATGCTGGTACCGTCAAAAGCAAAGCGTCTCATGTCATCACTGATCAGAACGAAGGCCCGTACATCACTGCTGAGGCTGGATTCGGAAACTTGTATAGTGCAGGTGGAACCGCTATCCGCATCAGGTCGTGCAAGATCGACAAATTTACGACCACAGGAGAGCATGGCAAAATTCTCATTGATGAGATTGAGGTGACCGGCATCGCCTCGACTGTCCAAGGCAGCCCTGCTACAATCACGCTCGAGCAGCATGCTCCATTCCTATTCACGCAAGGTGCCTACACTGCTGACGGAGCGTCCACAGGGCAAGCTCTACGCAAATTCATCTTGGAGCGTAGCAATAACCTTGATAGCGACACGCAAGGCGAAGGGTTAAACCCTACCTGTATCAACTTTACAAAGCTTGATGTGAAGCTCAAATACTCATTGATACTCACCGCATTTTCCAAGATCTACAACACCTTCTATGGAAGCCCAACAGGCACAACTGACTCCGTGCAAGTAGGCTATGGCGCTTTCAATGCGCTCTTTACCCAGCCAGACACGCTCAACACGCTTCAGTACAACATTTTGACGGTGGGCTACACCAATTCTCCATGGCCAGACCCACAAGAAGATGGGAAACATTGGGATATTGACTACGAGGGAACGAGCGTCGTTGTGCCACCGAGTGGCTCCGGTCCGAACAATGCATACAAATTGCAGACAACACTTACCAATACGCAGTATGGAGCTTACTAGATGAACAATGGAACAATTGAGGCTGATTTCAAGCAATTGAAAGCCTCACCTAAGCAGCAGGTACCCAGTGCCGTGAACATGGATGAAGTCAACCGCGAAACCATCCATGTGACTGTCCTGCTCTACAAGGATGAGCCGCTCTTTGATGATGAGGGTGAGCCATTCTGTGATGAGAATGGCAATCAGCATGTGGGCCGTGTGCTCTCTGGCTCAAGAACTGCCAAGATCAAGAACATTGTCCCAACTGACTCTTATCACGAAGCTATAGAGATCAGTAACGGTTTTGCGGGTGGCATGCCAAACAAAGAGCAGTTAGATCAAATGACGGATATGGTCCTTGGTTGTTGGCAGATTAGTGAACCGTTCATGACAAAAAGAGCACTGAGGGAGGGCGTGAATGGTGACTACATCATGGCTCTTTTTGGGCGTTTTTTCAATCAGGAGAGCCTCCCATCGAATGCCAGTCCCTCGACCGGAGGAAGTACAACGCAAGACGGGTAAGCTCTCCTATTATCGTTGATAGCGTCCCTACTGATCCTGACTGCGATTGGGATGCACAAGCAATCAAAAACGCATTGCAGCAAGCGCATGAGTTCGAAGATGAGGGTGACGCTGAGGCGGCAAACCTGCTTAGAGCACAAGCTGCTCAGGCGAAAGCCAAGCTAGATGGCACTGAGGAGGCTAGCACAGCCTTAGAGCCGTATGACCCGATGAAGATACGTGCCCGCTTGCTCTATCACTATCCAGGGCTCACACGGCACGATCTGAAGACCATGGATTACAGGGAATACTTCGGATTTATTCGAGAGCTCAGCATCATTTTGCAGGAAAAGGCAGAAGCAGAGGGAGGGACAGACAAACCCAAGAAGCAGCCACAAGGCGAGATCAACGCAATGCTCAATCAATTCCCACAACCACAAGAGTACACGGGAGAAGTAATTCAACTGATTTAGAGGTAACATGGCAGACCAAACGATCTGGAAACTTGATCTACAAGCAGGCAACTCGGACGCGGTTCTCAAGAGTTTTGAGAACAGTCTGAACGTGGCCAAAGATAAGATCAACCAGGTTGTAGCGGCTGGCGAGAACTTCTCAAAATTGGACAGCTTCCAACAAAAAGCGGCTGAGGCTGCAAAGAAACTCGAGGTAGCACAAGCCTCTGCGGCACTCGCACTCAAGAAAGCTCAGGATGCTGCTACAGGTGGCAAAGTCAGCGCTGAGCAGTTGGCACTCATGCAGGCCAAGGCAGGCCTCGCTGCTGAGAATGTCACGAACAAAGAGAACGCGCTTGGCGGGGCCATGGCAAAAGTTCAGCTAGAAGCCGATCGGCTCAATACTGCGATGGCAGAAGACGCTGTGAAGTGTGAATCACTCGGCAAGATCTTTACTTTCCTCAAGGAAACAGCAGAGTCCGCTGCAAGTGGGATACAGGTGGGATTTGAGGGCGTCAAGACCGTCATAGGCGTTGTCTCTGAGAAGGTGGCAAGCTTTGCGAGCACTGTCCGTGAGAATATGGAGAGTGCCAAGACTGAGATAGTCCAGACTGAGGAGGCAACTCAAGAAGCATCTAGCAGTATGCTCTCAGGATTTAAAGAGTCCGGTGGTGGATTGCTCGAGTTTGCGTCTAAGGCTGGTCTCGCCTTTATGGGCATCCAAATGGCTATCCAGACCGTCAAATCTTCCATTGATGCGGTCATAGGCCCGGCAGAAACCTATCAGCAGGTCCTCAAACAGACCAACGATGTGCTCGCATCCACCAAGAACTCTGCAGGTATGTCAGCTAAAGCCATTCAAGATCTCGCAACCTCCCTTGGTCAGTCAACCTTCTTTTCCAGGGATGCTGTTCAGGCAGGCGAGAACCTTCTCTTGACCTTCACAGGCATAGGCAAGGATGTATTCCCGCTCGCAACCAAGACCATGCTCGACATGAGCAAGGCCATGGGTCAAGATGTCAAATCGACTGCTATCCAAATGGGCAAGGCCCTCAACGACCCCGCCAAAGGGCTCACAGCCTTGACGCGTGTGGGTGTGACGTTCACCGATCAGCAGAAGAACATGATCAAGACCATGGTAGCGGCTGGCAACACTGCCGGGGCTCAAAAGATCATGCTGCAAGAGCTTCAAAGGGAGTTTGGTGGGAGTGCTGATGCTACGCAGACCTTTGCAGGAAAATGGCAGATCCTCCAAAACCAGATGAACGACTTCAAAGAGAACATCGGCATGGCGATTATGCCTATCCTCTCTCAGCTCATGGATTTCATCAGTGGCGCTATCATGCCAGTCTTTGAAGCCTTCGCAAGCTTTATACAGAACGTTGTGACACCTGCTATCACCGCTTTTGGCAATTATATCCAGAAGAATATTTTCTCTATCCTGATAACCTGGGGAAATATCGTCAAGTCCTGGGTGCTCGACAAGCTCAACGACCTCAAGAGCTTTATCGATGCCAATATCATGCCTGTCCTCTCTAACTTTTGGGGCTTTATCCAGAACAAAATCATCCCTGTCTTGCAGAGCTGGGGAGGAAACGTCAAGAATTGGGTACTTGATAAGCTGGGGGACCTACGAAACTACATAGATGCGCAAATCATGCCCAAATTAAGTGGTTTCAGAGACTACATTCAATCTCAGATTGTCCCTACTCTACAGTCTTGGGGCCACAATATACAGACGTGGGCGATAGATAAGTTTGCAGATCTCAAAAACTATATACAAGCGAATGTACTGCCACATCTGATTATCTTCTGGAATTATATACAAAAGCAGATTGTCCCTATATTGCAGCAATGGGGACATAACATACAAGTATACGTCCTTGACAAGCTAAATGACCTTAAAACCTTCATTCAAAATCATATCTTGCCTGTTTTAATGGATTGGGGACATTATATCCAGATTTACGCTATTCAAAAGCTTACAGACCTGAAAGTCTTTATCGATACTCAGGTAATGCCAAAATTGGCTGTGTTCTGGTCTTATATCAACACTCAGATTATCCCAACATTGCAGAATTGGGGCAATAACATCAAATCATACGTGATAGATAAATTTAACGATTTGAAGACGTATATCGAGACTCAGCTCATGCCTAAGCTAAGCACCTTCTGGAATTACATTCTAACGCAAATAATACCCACTTTACAGTCATGGGGGAACAATATCAAGACGTGGGTGCTTGATAAGCTGGCAGATCTTAAAACGTTTATTGAGACGCAAGTCATTCCTAAGCTGCAGCAGTTGTGGACATTTATCACTACACAACTCGTGCCTGTATTTACGTCGTGGGGAGATGAGCTGGGAAATGTGCGAACGAAATTCGATGACCTCAAGACCTACATAGATACTCAGTTCATGCCTCCCCTGCGCGCTATGTGGACATTTATCCAGACCAGCATTGTGCCCATTTTCCAGGAAATAGGCAGTGTTATGTCAACTGATGTGATGCCTCACATGGATAATCTGAAGGCAAGCACGGATCATTTGGTAACCAGCTTGGGTAACCTCTGGGATAAGATATCGCCCACTCTTTTACCAGTCCTGGCTGCTCTAGGGTTGTCGGCTGGTGTCGAAACAAAAGGCAAACTTGATGGTATGAAAGGCGCGGTTGATGGTGTTGGAGGCGCAATTAATGTATTTCTTACAGGGATAAATCAGGGGATAGACGCTCTCTCAACTCTGATCGACTGGCTGTCTACTGCCATCGGGTGGATCAATCAATTTCAAGCAGGAATGACCAATGCTGCAGTGGACATCATCAACTTTCTATCGGGTGGAACTACCAACCTAAAACATGTGACTGCGAGCGGTGGGACGGTAGCAACTAGCAATCCCGGCGGCGGGTCGGTAGGCCACTTTGCCTCTGGTATCGAGAACTTTGGTGGGGGCCTTGCCTACGTGCATGCCAACGAGATGCTGGTCAATCTGCCCAAAGACATGTCAGTGTGGAATCCGGCAAAGACTGCTCAATTTATGGCTGGTCTCAAACTCCCAACTCCTAACGTCACGATGTCAGCTCAGTCATCCTCAAGCACATCACAGAGTGGCAACAATGATCAGGTCGTCGGCCTGCTAGCGGCTATCCTGGACGCGCTACAGAAGCAAGGCAAGGGTGGCAACATCTCAATGCACGCCAATGTTGCATCAGGCTCTGTAAATGGTCAGCTCATCAACCAGCTTGTGCAGAGCTTGGGTGGATACGGCTATGAATCGGTCGCAAGGGGGTCAGGATAAATGCCAAATTATACACTTGGCTCCTTTGTTCTTAGTGGCAACTCTCTAGGACTAGGTTACTTCTTTATATCCAAGCCGTTAGACATGCCCACGGTAAGCCCTATCACGTTTTCAATCGCTCGTAGAGACGGGCTCAAAAAGAGCGGTGAAACCGTTGGTTCTCGCGAGATTAATGTGGTCATTAAGGTAGTCGGTAGCTCACGATCTGATCTTATCAGCAGACTGGACTCTCTTCAGCAAGCTTTATCGCTTCGATCACAGTCGCTCATGATCCATGAAGACGCGACAGCCCGCTACTATCAAAATGTGGATTGTGTGAGCGCAACCGCTCCTCTAGGGCCTGGAAACGTCGTGAGCTGTCCGGTAGCTATCAAATTCATAGCTTACGATCCCTACGCTTATGCTGCTACATCTTCTAGCTATGATACAGGTACAGTTGTACTCACACTTGCTAGTAGCTTGTGGAACTTTGCCGCTATAAATATCACAGGCGGTGGCACCTACTACTCATATCCGCTTTTACACCTGATAAATAAGACATCGACTGGCTCTACTACGCTCACCACGGCTCGCAACTCAGGGACAGGCTATACTACGTTACCTGTAGCTGCTACGAGCTTTAGCGGTGCTATTGGTGACGATCTTGTCCTGAGCAATGGTGTAACCACGCAGTCTGTAAACGTGGCCACGGCTTTCTCAGTAGGTGCTACGACGATCACGGTAACGAGCTTCACAGCTAATGCTACCTATGCCATTGGAGCTACTGTCACCAAGGATACCCAGTGGAATAATATCCAGATCTCGCAGACTCAGGACAGCCAAACGCTCTCTACCAACTCAACGGCAAGCGTACCTCTTCCTAAGCTCAATGCTGACTACTGCGACATCCAATGTGACCCTGCTCAAACCAATGGCATGAATATTCAGACCAACTCATCAGGCAAGTTTTCGGACCCGGTGGGCCTCTTTGCCGTGGTGGAACCCGGGACAACGACATTCAATATAGGCATATCTAGCAATTCTGCTGTATCTGCTGAGTGTATCATTTCTTGGGTTCCTAGATACTTATCTTGATAGAAAGGAGGCGAGAGCATGCCAAGTTATACTAATGTTGATGCCAGTTATCAAAAGTTTCAAGTGATAAAAGTATATTCTCCTGATAGGACTACATTTCTAGGGCTAATAAGTGATGCTGCCTATGTTAGTGGCATAAAATACAATATGAGTGCTGCTGATGATGCAATACATATCATACTTCCCAGACTAATTGACGCGTATGACGGTGAAAACCAGCCTGGAAGCATGGGTACTATCGTGATGGGAAATTGTATCCAGATATGGGTCTATGGGGCTGGTCTGCCTGCTACGGGACAGCTCAAATTCAATGGTTTCATCGACACTATTAACCCTAAGCTTGATGAGAACAGCTCTCAGAGTGTTGATGTTCTGTGTACTCCCTATAGTCAGCTCGCTCTAGGTGACCATGCTGCGACCGATCCTGTCCCATTTGGCACGGCTGGCAACAGTGCCACCTATGTCGATACTGGGACAATATTCCAGAGCTTCTTCACTGGTTCGTATGTGGACAGCACGGGCGCAACACAGAGCACGCTCGACATAGACACAGGACAGCCCTACTGCTATCCCTACACGATGGACCCGGCAAGCGTGGCCCTAACACTGCAGAAGACACAGTACATTTTCCAGAACCAGCAGATGTTTTCATCGCTCAACAATGTGCTACTACTCTCACCGCCTGATTATTTTTATAGGATGAACCAGAACCTGACCACGTTCTTTGGGGTTATTCCATCCACCCCCGTGCATACATTGTTGCTCGGTCAGCACATCACGGCTATCGAATTCCCACAAGATAACGTCCCTCGCAAGAATGTCATTGTCGTGGAAGGGAAAGGTGTGAAAGGGAAGTACGTGGGCTCTAGCGTTACCTCGATCGGCAAAAGAACTTACTTCAAGAGCGATCAGAGGATCACAGATGCCACGACTGCTCAGACGCTCGCTAATGGGATAGGAGCATTGCTCGATCGGCCTGTGATCCGAGCCAAGGTCAAGATCCCGGACTATAGGGGAGATCAGCAACCCGGCCTGGGCTATGACATCGAAAAGTTCCGTGTTGGCGACACCGTGAAAATCATCGATGCCAGAGCACCTGCTAGCTCGGCTGTAGGTGTTGGCTCCGTATGGGGAAGCTTTGTATGGGGAAGCAGCAAATGGGGAGGGACTTCCACAGCGGCTCCGACCATTTGGGGAAGCTTCAATTGGGGACAAGCCGTATGGGGGACAAGCTTGGGTGCTATTTTTCAGACAGTTGTGCCTATCGCAGCTATAGATTACAATTTTCACTATGTCGAGCTTGAATTAGGCTTTAGGGCACCAAAGATAAACAGGAAGGTCTTTAATATTGAAGCGGCACTCAGTGACGCAACTTTAGTTACTTAGATAGGAGTAGAATAAATGGCCTCGGGAATTTTTGGGGCAAGCGTTACCACAATTACAGATGGTACGACAGCTCATGCCCCCGACGTTTTAGCTACATTACTGTCATTACAGACGAATGGTGTCAATAATGACGGGGGTTCCATTCAAACGGATGGCAGCGGCCAGATGTTCGTGCCTATCATCACCATATCCAACAAGTTCAACACGAACATCGCGCCAGTAACCGTCAACGGGCAAACGAGTGGGCACGCTGACCTGTACCAGTACATCCAAGGCAACGTCAAGGTGACGCTTATCAACCTTGTCAATTACCGCATCACTGCAAATCAGAGCTTGGTATTGCCATCCGCTTATGCAGGCCGGGCCATGATCCAAACTTGGGAGACGAATGGCGGGCACATCGCATGCCTCGCTTCTGGCTCAGCAGTCAACATCAAGACACAAAACACCATAGCAGCGGCTGCAGGTACCCAAACGACGCAAACCTTTATGGCCCAGTTCAGCCAAGGGCAGATTGACGCGGCTTGGGATACTTTCCAATTGCAGAGCGCAAACCAACTTGGGGCAGCAAACGGCGTTATACGCATAGAAGGCTTCTAGAGAGGAAATAGCATGGCTTACGTACCAAATGTCTCATTAACACCAGAGTACGTTCAGTCTCTTATCACACGGTGTGGGTTTACTGACGTGTCAGACGAGCATCCTGACGAGGGACTCATCTCTATAAGAGATTTAAACGACTCTACGTCAACCTTTTATGATCTCGCGAGCGCGAGAGATAGCCTTGTGCTGGCATATGTCATTCAGCAGAATAGCTAGAGTGGCATGCCGTGCCATAGCATCAAAAAGGTGATATAGGCAAATATGCCAAGGATCGCTATGGCAGCTAGAGCAGTGAGCGCAAAATAAAGCATTTTTTTCATACTCGGTAGAACGAGCGAGAGAAGGAAGAGGTAACGATGGCAAGATACGCATCAAGAGCATTTGGAGGTCCTGTGTTTCTATCGAATATGGTCACTCCAAGACCTAGATATGTGCCAAGAGTCTTTGGGGGTCCTATTCTGATATCAGGAATTGTACCTCTTCCAGACACAAATATCACGCTTTACATACGTGAAGGGAATAGTACAGTATATACACGTGAAGGCAATATCACAGTATACGAGAGGTGATGTATGGCAGTAGTCACTATTGTCCCTGTAGACGATTTTTCACCTATCATACAAGGCGATACAGGCAATCCATTTGTTATTCAAGTTTTGAATAAAAGTGGAAAGATTGTGAGTATTTTAGGCGCGACTATCACCATGAAAATGCAATCTGTGAGCGACCCGACCATTATCAAGACGTGCATGGGGCCTTGGCAGATAGACGTTTCAGATAATGGCAAAGCTTCTTACGGGTATCAAGCGGGCGATGTAAATACTGCTGATAGCTGGCTTATGTTGATCAAAATCGTACTAAATGGCAAGCCGATACACCCAGACGACAGCAAAGGGAATTTCAAGATACTTGTAATAAACCCGCTTCCTACGGGAGCCTAGCACCTGCAAGGGAAGAAAGAGAGTACTTCGATATGGGATTTGGAAACACTCCATTAGGGCAAGATCTAATACCATTGGGGACTGCTAGCGTTCCTGGTACTGTTGATCCTGTACCTATTCAAGGATCAGCAAACAAAACTACCGATGGCAACAACAACACAACTACACCTGTCAACATGAACTTGAAGCAAGTAGGGGATGTACTCTTTGCGCTAGGGCAAGCCCTCAAAGTCGGTTCCATCCCTGTTGTGCTTCCCTCGGATCAAGTTGTGCCTGTTAGTGCAACATCACTCCCTTTGCCCACAGGAGCAGCTACACAGACGACTCTTGCTAGTGTGCTTGCTCAACTGCAAGCTGGGATAGCAGTCAACACCATCTCGAATTATGCGACAGAAAATGGCAATCTCGCATCAGTAAAAGCAGACCTCGACACACTATCTGCTATCGTATCGGGTGGCAAAGGTGCAGTAAAGGCTGGTGCTGGTGATTTTGCCGATCTCGCAACACTTGCAGGAATTGTGTCATCCAACAAAGCGTCGGTGAAAGCGGCGGCTAACGATATAGCAGATTTGGCTACTCTTGCAGGTATTGTATCGGGAGCCAAAGCGACGATAAAAGCAGCAATAAATGACATTGCTGACCTTGCTACACTTCTAGCACGGCATAATGACACCTTTGGCACCAACACGGCTATTAGTGCTGCTACAACATTTAGTGCTATACCGCTTGTTTCAGCACTTGCCGCTAACTCCTATGCAACACTCCCAAACGCTTCGTACATGGCTACCTTTTCCGCACAAATCAACGTTGCAAGTGCTTTTGTGGGTACAATTGGATTTTACGGTTTATTACCTGACGGTGCTACACTTCAACAGATTAACGCACACCAGAGAGGGACAGCTACAACTACCAATGCCACAGCTATCAACACAGGAAGTGCATTAGAGCAGACATGGGAAGGAAGCATCGCAGCATTTAAAGCGATATATGTGGTGTGTACAGCATTTACGAGCGGTGCGGCAAGTGTGCAACTTGGATTGACGGCTGCAGACTATGCACATGCGATTATCAACACGGTTGCGCAAAATTTGACACAGGTTGGCGGTGTCGCTCCACAGCTTGACGGAGGCTTGCTAAATCGTCTTGGCGTATCGCTTTATGGCAAGAATGCAGCGGCAGGAGATACACCATTCTTGCTCAATGCTGATGGGTCAGCACAGTACGACCTACGTAAAGTCGCGGGCGCTACTCTTTCTCAAAGCAATCCGGTCATTACTGAGCTGAATATCCCTAATTGGATACGATCTGGCAATGGGTTTTCCTATACGAACGGTCTATCTGGCACATCATATCCCGTTACTGCCACAAACAACAATCTTCTTGTGTGTGCACTCAGCATTTTCAACCCGTCGAACTCTGGGAAGAATATTCTCATCTATAGCATTAAAGTGGCATGTACTGGCTCAGGTCCAAGCGGGAAGATTTTTGCAACAACAACTGATCCTAGTGGGACTACAGGATATACAGGCGTTGCTGTAGCAGCAAACGCGAAGCTCGGAGGCGCGGCTACTGTTGCATCTCTCAGCGCAAGCGCAAGCGCAATTGCAGCATCACCAGCGACATCAGGCACACCAATGGAAAGCTATGCCATTGCAAGCGGATCCGCTATCGAAGTGCTGACCAATGGATCTGTTATCCTTTTGCCATCAGGGAGCGCCAATGGCATTTCAATTATGGCATTTGTTCCAACAGCAGGCCAGACATTTGTATGTACAGCAAAAGGTGTCGAGTACTGAAAGGGACTGACAGTGACATCATATATCAATGTGGTGGATGATTATGGCGCAGATCGGACTGGAGTCACTGATAGCACTGCTGCTATTCAGAATGCTATCAACGCGGCTCCATTCCGTGCTGTGCTTGCATTGCCATATGGCAATTATGTCATCTCAGCACCGTTGATCATTGATAGATCACAAATCGCCCTAGTAGGATGGGGTGAGGAATTTACGACGCAAATCTCTATTGCTTCTTCTGCTGATCCTGCATGTGCGCTGATTGTAGGCAATACGCAATCTGTGTTGAACGTCAAAATTCAAGGATTAACGTTCAAAGGCCGCAACGATACCACTACAACAGGACAGGGAATTCATTGGCGTGCAGGCGTTTCTACAATGGAGCAGTGTCGCGTTTTGCAGTTTGGCGGGCATGGTGTCGTAGTTGAAGGTTTTGGAGCAGGTATAAATGACGTTGTATTCGACAATTGTTACTTTTCACAAAATGGCAATAACGCGGCGAATCCAGGTGACAATTTACGCATCTTAAATACGGTGTATGACTGTGAATACAACGTAGTAAAGTGCGCAGGAAATGTTGCGAAAAATACGTCTCGCTACGGCATTTATAACCAAGGATTCAGTCAGAAGTTTACGCAATGCCATACCTACTTCAATTCCTCACATGGCATGTTTCTCGATACGCCAGCGGAGGGTACGCAGATTATAGGAGGTGAATACGAAAACAATAGCGGAGATGGAATACATCTTAATGCAGTTGGGTTCTTTTCGTTTATCGGATTGCAGACGTATGGACAATCTGCATCAAAGGATATTAGCATTATAAATAGTAGCTACGGATCTATTACTGGATGTATGCTTGAAAGCACAACAACAGACAAAAACATTTTCCTTACATCCTCAAATAGAATTACTATTGGGAATAATGTCATTAAAGGAGCAAATAGCGCCTCGATAGACATAAGTACAGGAAGCACCAGAAATATAGTCACTGGAAACTATTGCGAAACAGGCAAAATAAGCATAACAGGAACGGACAATATCATAAAAGACAACATGTTAGGGGGAGTCAGTATTGTTGAACAAACAGGAGCGGATAACAACGCAATAGAAGGAAACAAGTTATTCGGCGGAGGAACCGTTACAAAAGTTGGAGCAAACACAAGAGTCAGGCAGAATACGGGATTCGCGACTGAAGCACACGGATCGGCTTCAATTACATCAGGAAATACTAGCGTCGTTGTAGCACACGGGATTGCATTGACACCAACACTAGAACAAATATCTGTTACACCACAGACATCGCTTGGAAGTGCTGTAAATTTCTGGATAAGCAACCCAACAAGCACAACATTCACGATCAATCTGAATGCGAATCCAGGCGCAACAGTTACTTTTGGATGGAGGTCTGATGTTGGCTATTAGCAAATCTCGACAATTGAGGCAATGTGCCAAGATGTTTCTAGGGCTCTCAGGTGTACGATCCAAGCCCTAGAAGGATTGCTATTAGGAAGATTTAAGGAGGTGACATTGACACCGCAATTTATTGACATATCACAGTGGCAACCCCAGACGATCGACTGGCAGGCATACAAGGCATGGTCAGCACAAGGCGACGGTGTGAGCAGGGTAGCCATGCGCTCTTCATACGGCACGGGCTATGCAGATACGCATTTCCAAACATATCGAAATGCTGCTCTAGTTGCTGGTATTGGACAAATCATCTACTACCACTACAGCTATCCAAGCATAAATAATCCCGTAGATGAGGCAAAATGGCAACATGACGTTGTAGGTGATGTCAGGCCACAAGACATACTCATACTGGACTTTGAGGAGAATACTCCTAATGCTACGGGCGATTGGGCGTTCGCTTGGCTTGCTCAGCAGGAAGCGAACTATAGTGGCAAGCTTCCAGGGCTGTATGCCAGTTCTGCCTACATTCAGAGCAGATTACAGGATAGCCGACTGTCAAGATATCCTTTATGGTTGGCCAATTGGACATTTAATCCAAATACACGACCGCCTGTACCAAGCCCATGGTCAGCATATGAAATCGTGCAGTATACGGATCACGCTACAAATGTCCCAGGCATTGGCCCAGGCAATGTAGATTGCAATATCTACCTAGGGGCAAGCATACCCCCACCAGAGGAGGACACAGTGAAAACCATAGACCTAACAGATCCGACCGTTGCATCGCATTTCACCGGAGGATCTGACATTTGGCAGTGTAAGGACAACAAGTTTCTCATTGGCCATGGCATCCTAGGCTTCTATCAGAAATTTGGAGGGGATGCACTCTGCGGACTGACCTATCTAGGTCTCCCAACGAGCAACGAGACCGCAGCCCCAAATCATCCTGGTGTTGTCTACCAACGATTCGAGCGAGGCGCGCTAGCCTATGATGGTCAGCATACGCTCGACAACCCGCCTGCTAGTGCTGATGTCTATCTCATGCATATAGACAGTGGCTTGGGCCAAGACCCCCGTATAGCCCAGCTACAGGCCCAAATAGACACACTCAAAAATCTGCCAGTGGTGACCAATCTTGAGCAAATCACCACTATCGGTAAACGTATTCGAGATGATGTAGATCTTGTTGTAAAGCTGGCTACAGTCATTTAGGAAGGAGATTTACATGTCTACGTTGTTAGACTTCAATTTCTTGGTTATTCTCAATTTGTTTGTCCTTTTGTTATGGCCTTCAGCTAGTTATTTAGCTGTACCATCACCTGCAACACCTGATAAGCGTAGCACAATATCATGGCTTGTGCTTATTGTCACCATTATAGTCGTGTTAGGCGACATCTTCTTCTTAGTGCTCAAAATGTTTGGTCACTGAAAAGATAAGTTTATGCGTTCTCTGTAAGTGCGTAGCAGGAGGCTACATCATGCATGATAATGTATAACGGGAGTGATTCGCGTTTGGAAAGACATGAACAAATTTTAGAGAAGCTGGTTGAACAGCAAATACGGACAGAAGAGCTTTTGAAGGCAACAATCGGCCTTCAAAAAGACAACACGTCTGAAATCAAGGATTTACGAAAGGAAAGCGTCGATGTTGGAAAAATCCTAGATAAGATGGTGTGGAAATTCAACATCGTCCAATGGATTATCGTCGCTGTTCTTGCTGCTGTCATCTCTCAGATCGTACCGCATATCATCAAGTGAGGAAAATGGATGTACAGTTTGTCTGATCTTGCGGTACTTGCTGCAAGTATTATCGGCATTATCCTTCCGCGATTGTTTGTTAGGACAAAGCTCCTGATACACCTTGACATTATCACAGTGTCAAGTATGTTTCTTGTTGCAATTGTTGGAGCGTGGCTTATCCACTTAATTTCTGGTGGTGACGTGTCTACGCTCTTTACACGCCTTTTTCTTGTGATAGGCATATCGAACACTGTCTACATCTTCAGTCAGTTTGAAATGATGAGGCGGCTTCAGATAACGAGAGAAGCTTTTGAAGCTGCCTTAAAGACAGAACACGAAAAGGAGAAAACACCGTGAATGCACTCATCGTACAACTTGCGCCACAAATCGCTATTACCGTCGTTGCGATTATTGGCTACATTTACCACATTGTAGCTATCCACATCCCTTCTCAACAACGGGCATACCTCGAGCAGTGGGGACGAATTGTAGCACTCAAAGCTGAGCAGTTCGGAGCAGGCAAAACGAACGCAGAGAAAAAGCAAATGGCTATGAATGACCTCGTAGGCTTTTTCTCAGCGTTCAAGCTACCTGTACCACCACTTGATATCCTTTCAGCGGCTATTGAAGCGGCTGTAAATCTGTTACCTGCTACAAATCCCGCTCCCATTGCGCCCGCTGCTACTGCCAACGCTGTACCAACCGTAGGCACTGCCAACGCAACAGGGACCGCCGTATGAGCTTGCAATCAGCTCAACAGGATATCATCGATGCGGAGGCGGCTCTCGTAGCTCTAGGACCTCTCTCATCGGCAAACTTCGACTTGGCACTTGTGCAACTGGCGAAGCGGCGCAATGCCCAGCTTGAGATACAGAAATATCAAAACGAGCAGTTCCGCCCCGATGCGTTCAACTTGATCAATCAAATTCAGTCAGCAGCGGCAAATAGCGACAAGGTGAGCGTCATTTCCCTCTTCTTGCGCAAGTTTGCAGAATATAGCGCAACACAAACGCAAGCACTAGAGCCGACGCATCCTACTATTAAATCAATAGTAGATGCTATGCCTCCGATGGGACAGGGGAATTAGATGTACATTGTTGTAACAGAAGTAGAAGACGAGCAGAAGATGAGCACCATTGCTACGCTCATTCATACAGGTGAAAAGTTTCTCGTATGGACATTTGTCGGTCATTCCGATGATATAGAGCGTCTTGGCGTCACGATCAAAGGAATGATACTTATACAGGTATAAGGAGGTAATTCTTGACAAAATACGCTTATGGTAGAATAGCAGACCTTGGAGACGACAGGGATAAAAGATTTAGCATACTAGATGGCTTGTCCTTGCCTTCTAGTGTTGATTTGCGACCTGACTGCGCACCAATTGAGGATCAAGGACAGCTAGGGAGTTGTACCTCGTTCGCAACCGGAGCGGCGATTAGGTACGCTCGCAAAAAGCAAGGCTTGTCTGACTTTGTGACCTCACACCTTTTTCTCTACTACAACAGTAGATCGAAAAGTACAAAAACTGTTGATGCTGGAGCCACTATTCGAGATGCGATCAAAGCAGCAGCTAAACAGGGGGATTGCGCAGAAACCGATTGGCCGTATGACATTTCCAAGTTTGCATCAAAACCTCCTGTCCAAGCTTATCAGGACGCTCTGAAGGATCGAGCGATTAGTTATCTGAGTGTGGCCCAGGACGGCACTCAGATGAAAAACTGCCTTGCTCAGGGCTGGCCTGTTGTGATTGGCTTCACAGTATACTCAAGCTTCGAGAGCAACGCTGTGGCTCAATCTGGAGTGGTTCCTATGCCGAGCAAGAGCGAGTCAGTACTTGGGGGCCACGCTGTTTTGATCGTGGGATTTAGGGATGATAAGCAGCAGTGGATATGTCGTAATAGTTGGGGACAATGGGGAGATCAGGGATACTTCTATATGCCATATGACTACCTGCTCAATAGGAGACTTTCGAGCGATTTCTGGACCATACGGGCGATGAGCGTTTAATCTTGTGTAAGTTTTGAAGCAAAAAGAGAGAGGGACGTTCAATCCCTCTCTTGCTACTATTGATTATACACGCGCTCAGCTTCTCTATTGAGCTTCTCACGCCACTCTGCATATTGGCTGCACTGTTGGCAGTTTATACGGAAACTGAGATCCGTATCATAGAGTGCTCTGCCTTCTGCGTTGAGCCAACTTGGATAATCTGTTGATGGATTATCCCGCTCGTTCTGGTCGTCTCCTAGGAGATCTTGTAAATTACTCATTTTGCTTGCCTTTCTTCTTGTCTCGCCTCTTCTTGCTTTTAACAAATCTATCCATGCCTTCTACAAGGACAATTTCCGCAAATCGTTCATAGTCAGACTCTTGCAATTCATCACCTAATGGACTAATAACCTCACTAGCAGTCTCGCAAAACTCTCGCCAGAACTTTTCGCTTACACCTGATATGAGCCATTTCATATCAGGCTTGATAGGCACTTTGATCGTTTGAACTCGGGGGCGACCAGCACTAGACCGAGCGCCTCCGCTTCCTTTACCTCCCATGAACTAACTCCGCTTTCACATGCCATCCAGCACTTGCAGACGGATCAGCAAACTCAGCTATCTCAGCCGCTTCCTTCGCACTTATCCATTCAGCATCCTTCACGGCACGATACTGATATTTGCCATCTTGGATAATATCACCAGCTTTGTATGCTCTATCCAGGACAAAGATAACTTCTTGCTCAGGAGACTCTTCGACTGGCTCTTTCACCTCTTGTGTTGCCATCTTTGCCTCAAGAGCGGATTTCTGACTCTCATAGAGCTTGTCATCTTCCGATCCTGGTTCGATGATCGTATCATCTTCTAGATCATCACCGAAGAAATCATTGAACAAAACCAAGTCAACTTCCATTTTGAAATCCTCTTTCATTCTTTCGTCCTAGAGAACTGTTTCTCTATATTTGAATTATGCCATATTTTCAAACGGTTGTCAAGCTTATTTGCTATGAATATTGGCTGTTTTTCAAAACTTGTTCAAATTGGCAAGAGGGCTCAACAAAAAGGCATTGCTATGCATGAGTTCATCAGTTATACTTGCTGTAGAGATATTTGCTATACATGAGCTTGACAGGAGGGCATATGGACAATCCGCTTATCTTGCCGTCAATTGTCATTGGTTTATCGTATATTGTCCTAGGTGTGTTGTTATTCTTTTGTGCTAAAATGTTTCTAGCATCCTCAGAACGCAAGTTGAACATTCTCAAGACAAGTACATCTATTGCAGCTATATCTGTTGATCAGAGGTATCCACAAGAACATCCTGAGCAGAGGAAAAAGCGCATAGCTATTCTGACGGTGGCTATCCTCAAAGAGCTTGACCACCCGATACAGGAGCATTTCACGATAGATGCGCTGATTGACTCATCGATACGCAATATTGATACTGAGGCGAGTCTTGTGGCAATTCGGATGAGTGAGATGCCAACGGATGAGATGAGGTTGCAAAGTACGCCAGTGCTGGGCATGAGACAGAGAGCGATATCGAAGAGTGGGATGAGAAGCTTGCATTAGTGTTGAGCCAGTTGTGGGCATGAAAAAGCCGCTGTCCGTTGTGGAAGCGGCTTGATTGCTGTGGTGGGCTACTCTGGAAGAAATTCAATCCTCCGTTGAGGATGGCGATTGCCTTCTGCATCTACTGTCCCCACTTCAAGCCACATAAGAGGCTTATCGCCACCTTGCTCTTGCGCTTGCTCAACACAATTCTTAAGCGCCTCATCGAGGGTTTTACCGGTTGCTGTAACCTCACCGGTTCCTCGCAGACTGCCAAACAAATTATTCATCAGCCGTCCTTTCTAATGGCCTCTTAAGCCATTTATGCCCCTCAATCCTAATGGATCTCCGTCAACAGGAGCATTGAGATATCTTTCTCGAAACTCATCATTAATGGCCTCGCTGGCCTTCTTCCACTCTGTCCCCTCAAGATCTAGCTCATTGTAGATCTTGAGGGGAATACCCGTGAGGGAGGCATAGAACTTTTCTTTCTCTCTTTCCTCGTTGATGGCAGATTGGTGCGCAATACGCTCATTGTCCTCTTCTTGGAAAAGAGAGAGGAACTCATTAAAATATTCCTCAGATACCATCTCGGCTTTATGCTGCTTGCAGATCCGACTCTCAGCCTCATCAGGCGAGACATTCCGAAGGATACCGCCCTCGACCTGCCTTCTTCCGCATGAGAATGAAGACTCATCAAGAATGGAATACTCGATATCGCCCGATATTGGACAAATACGGTTAATTTTTGCTATCTTCATGTCTCACCTCTCTTTCTGATTGAGCTACAGATCTACTTCAAATCCCTGGCTTTTGAGATGCTCTACAACATGCTTCATCGTGGCGTACGGTGTTCCAGGCGGGAACGTCACGCTGGGATATCTAAGGGACTCATCCACTTCCAGGCCATTGATCCCAGCAGGTAGAGCGGCCTGGACCTGCTCTACCGTTGCGAACTTTGTGCTTTCCCCTTGTATCTTGGGCGCATAGGGGACTTTGATATACTGGCGATGCCGATCACTCATGATATTCTCTCAATCGGTCAGTTGACCGAGCTGATACTCAGGATTGTGCACGACGGCTACAACGTACTTTTGAAGCTTGGGGTCCCAAACCGCAACCGCACCATAGGCGTGCATGACCGCGTGGGCAATCGTGAATGCACAAGGCAACGATGCGGGACCATTGACCCTCAAGAGGGGACCGCCTTGCAGACCACCGTCCTCTTTGATCTCTGCAAGACGCGATGCAGCATCCTTGACGATCTCTGCATTCGTGGCAGGATCGCCAAATTTGACATTCAAGATGCTCTGCTCAGGATTGAAATCGATAATGAAACTTGACATTGTTAGAATTTCCTTTCAACTTGTAGATACTTCGAGCCCATTCGACTCGCATCGCACACGGCACTGAAACCAAACGAGAGGGACTACCCTCGACTCCGAAGATACTCATCCTGATCCCACTCCATAGCATTCCTGCCACCAGAACCAGGATTGCCCTTCCCTTTCAGTACGCGGCGCTCTTCGGTGAGAGTATCTTTTTGAGTCACTAGCTCTTCCAGCTCTTTCTCAAGAGAGGATCTCTCTTGCTTGCTTACTGTCCATTTCTTAGTACGTAGGGTACCGATTTGGGTGCCCAATCGAAGAGACTCTTTCTCAATCTCTTCAAGGCGTTTGAGATTATTTAATGTCTCCTGCCCCCACTGCATAATTCTCACCTTTCTTGTGCTAGAGCACTGCCTGAACATCAGGCTTTACTATTCGGCAGTATAACTGCCATAATCCGTCCAGCGGGCAATGCCGTCGAACTTATGAATCGAGATGGACATTTGTCCATTTCTTTTGTTGAAAGTCTCGATTTTGAGACTTTCAACTCCACTATCTCTGCGATCCCAATTCTGGGAAGTGCTGAGAACTGGCATTGCCACTATCTCAGCTTCCGTGAATACATACTCTTTCGGCATTCCACCGACGTACACATCTTGCTTCATGAAAAACGCCTTTCCTGCCTGACATCAGGCGTGCTGACTACTACTGATCCCGCCACCAGGGACTACTGTAACTTTGCTGCAACTTCCTGGAGATACCCAGATCGTTTCAGCGCCTTTTTGATGCACTCAGCTTTGTCCGCATCGACTGCTACCCACGACCGCGTATTGTTTGAGAAGACCCATTGCTCTGCTACGTCGTACGCCTCGTACGCCAGCTTCACAGACTCGCCATGGGACTGGAAAACTTCATTTGCTGCTGTTTCAAGCTGCTCTAAACTGAATGTCTCGGCTTTTTTCTCAAGCTCAGGACGCCTCTTGAGCAGATTGCGGACATCCTCACGATCAAATGGACTGAATGTCGTCTCAGACCGCTCTTCACCATCATAGTCATACTTGACGCTGAAATTGCCTTTTTCGTCGTTGAGTGGCTCTATGGAGAGGATAATTTCCTCTGGAAGATTTTTATTTCCTACGCTGATTGTCATTGCTTTTTCTCCTTTTTGTTGCTCTCTTGCTTACTTTTGAACTACTTTCTTGGTGAGTCGGGCTTCAGCTTCAAGCAACTGCATGCCTGACTCATACCAACCCCCAAATCCTTCTGTAACATGGACTTGCCTGTCTCCCAAGAAAGCAATGCCATATTCTTGGTTGTTGGTGAAGACTTCCACATTTTCTCGTGGCTTGCTTTCACCTTCCAGAAGGACTCGGCAAAGAGGATTGCCTGTTAATTTAGCTCTTTCAATCGCATTACTCACGAAATCGCTCCTTTTGCCATCAGGGAAACTATCAACAATTTTTGCTGCTTTTCTGCTGATGGTATACGTTCGCTTTACAGTATCTTTGGTAGATGGCCTGCCACCGGTGTGCTTTGGCTTCTCCTGAATTTCAGGCTCTTGCACTGGCTCAGGGAAGACAACCACAATCTTGACATACTCAGGACCGTTGAGCTTGGAAGCTTTCTCAGCTTTCTTGAGTGCCTCTTGCTCTGAAGTCGTCTCAAGAACGTTGGTGGTATGACCTGCGAGACCTGTCTGAAGAACTGCATAAGTCTTCTCAGTGATTGGTTTCTCTGGAAGCTTTCCAGTGCTCCAACTTCTCTCCTCAGAGGTGTAGAAGCGACCTGGAAGGTCATTAACTGTAACAATTTCGTAGTCCATTTGCTCTCTCCTTCGTATTCTTGATCTAGTAGTATTGTAAGATATATCCTACCTATCTGTCAAGGGGTTTAGAGACCAATTTTCAATATCGCCAGAATGTCGTTAATGCCCGTCATGCATCTCTAATGGATGTATATCGATATGATGATACCTAGTGCTATGAGCAGCACAAATACCAGGATTGGTGTAAACCTCTTCATCAATTTCTCCTGTAAATGAGCACAAAAATAGGGCTACCGACAATTGATAGCCCTGACTTCTTCAATGAGCTTGTTCTACGCTGCAGCAGTCGTCTCAAGCAGCCTGCCCAACGTCGAACGCTTGATCCGGTAACTCTGGCGCTTGTTCTGGTGAGGTAACACTACAGCCTCTAACACGCCTGCCTTAACCCAACGACGAACCGTGGTGTCATCAACACGCAATTGTTGCGCCACTTCATGTACAGTCAATAGATCTTCCATTGGTTTCTCCATATGAGTGTAAATGTCAGAATTAAATGAGCGAAATTTTGACAATTATGTGGGCGATTGGATATACTGGGAGGGAAAATGATGAGATTGGTTTCTTCCGTACGGGAGAGGACGTGTCGGCGGGCGGCCCAGAAAGCTCAAGACCAACGGGAAAGTAGCGCTGGCCCGGCAGATGTTTGCTGACCAGAGTCATTCTATCCCAGAGATTTGTACGGCACTTGGGATCTCTCGTGCTACGTTGTATCGCTATATCAAAGAGGCTGAAACGCCCATATAATTGTCAAAATTTCGCTCATTTAATTCTGACATTTACACCTTTGATGAAAAGACACTCAGGTCATTCAAAGATATGGTTACACTTAATGCTCTAAAGAGTACCATATCACCCAACCAATGTCAACCATACCGGTACTCAGGACAATCTCATCTATTAGACGCCTCTTTATCCTTCCTAGCACATTCTTTGCAACATGTTATCAAGTTCTCTACTTTCTCTGAACACTTGTTACATGCCACCTCATGACACCACAGGCAAAGATACCTGCTACTCTTGTCATGGTCGCAAATAGGCTTATTCTCGCAAACCTGATAGGTCGGGCCTTTACCGTTCTCGCCTGCTAGGATCTTCCTGAGATAGCCTACCGACCTGTGATTATCCTGCTCTAGCCGCTCTAGAAGCAGCTCAGCATAGGCACGCACCTTCTCAGTGTCACCGGATAGTCCGTGCTCTACGATGTCCATGATCGTTGCCATGTAGTCACTCATAGTCAATTTCCTTCCATTTGATAACTGTGCTCTCTTTGCGATTGAGAGCCGTTTTTGAGAGAGTAGGATCTACATAGGCCCACTCATCAGTAAAACATCCTCAAAGCACAGTCAGGTCGAGCGTGTCAACGAATAGCTAGAGATTTGCGTCCCTTCCTCTTTCAGGCAATTCAATATCTTCCAAGCTAACCAGTCCGGTCTTGAGTGCCCAGATAGCGAGCTGTACACGTGACGTGAGTCCCAATTCTTGCAAGATATCACTAACATGCGTTTTTGCCGTTGTTGATGCTAGCCTCATCTCTAAAGCTATGGCATCATTTGTATAGCCGTGGGCTACATAACGCGCTACTTCCATTTGACGCTTCGTGAGCACAAAGTAAGCAGGTAGTGTTTTCATACCACTTCCTCACTCAAGAACAATACTTGCTGCTTAGGTGTGGATAGAGCCTTTTCAACTTTGCGCTCATAGGCTGGTTGCGCTATCCCCCACGCGTGCTGCCGTTGTGTCAAGCCACTTTTCTTGTATGCCTCTATCCCTCTGCCTTTCCGGTCATTCCAGGCTGCGCTATCCACACTGATAATTTGCTCAGGCATGGCTTCACTGGATTGCAGATAGCCGAGTTTGACTCCCCACAAATGCACAGGCACGTCTCCCAGCTCGGTCACGACCACATTAACAACTTGCCTGATCATCTCAGCACTTGCACGTCTGCAGAGCGTACCAATCCCCACGCGAAAGGGCCGGCCTGCATAGTGCAATCTCATCTCGTCTATGAGTGGCTTCATCTCTCGAGCATGTCGTCTGTAGTCGGCTACCTCCCAACCTTGCACAGTCGGTACCCATACCCACGGGACGCCTCGGTAGTCATCCCAGAACCTGTAAGCCATACCTGTGGTCAACTGCTGCCTATCACGAACTATCCCAGGCTTACCCGATGTGATTTCATCCTCACAACAGTAATCCATGGTTGCAGCCCAATCTGGCTTCCAAGTGTGCAACCACTGGACATACTGCTCTGGACTATAGCGGTACTGCCCTCCCCACTTGAAGCTAGCGACAAATCCACCACAGTCAGCTGCTCGCTGACTCACATGCTCAGGCAAATTTGGCTTGAGGAGATAATAGCCTCCATCCTTTGCACTCTGCCGTACGAAACTAGAAGCAGGTAGCAAGATTGGCACGTCAGGCATGTAGGGACGAATATCACTTGAACTAACAGTGTAGTAAAACTCAAATGTGCTCATTCGTTCTCTCTCTCAAATTTCACGACGCAGCTACATACCCATATCCCTAGCCTCTCATGCCATACGAACTTCTCTACACTCTTCAAACACGTCTTACGACCGCAATAGCCGTGCTTCTGACAGTAGATACTCCCTCCTGGGCTCAATAGAGTAGCTGGCTCACTACACTTCACACACGGTCCGAGTGGGCTTGCAATCGTCGGCGGGTTGCCAGTCGGCGGTATCGTTGCGCTTCCTGCCACTGGTTGAGGCGCGGCGAATAGTAGCTCCTGTATCATGATTTTGCCCACTCATTCCAATTCTCTAGCTTCAGCTTCTCTACAATCTTTCGCTGTCCCTCGTTCAACTCATGCCTCTCAGCTCGTCGCACAAACTCAGCAGGCTCAAATGCTGAACGCTCGAGTGCAAATCTGCAGGTAGAACAGAGGCAGTAGCGGTCATGGTAGTTCATGACGCCTCCTGATCCCAGAGCGTCGGTTGTGGTAGTGGCGCAGGACGACGATACACACCGCTTGGTAAAACCACAGGGCCAAACTCAGAGAAGATATGAGCAAAGAACTGCTCATTCTGTCCAAATTAGATGAAGCAAGTCCCCTGAATATGGTGATCCATGCTTCCATCAGGCCGATGGAACATAACCCTTGGGCAGGGAAAGCAGATCGAATAATCCCACAGAGGCTGAAACCATGATGCTTCTGTGTTCGACATGCAGAGCAGAACAGCCTGCGCTACATTCCCGCGTTTATGCTCTTCAATCAAGCGAGCTGACCATATCGACATGTTGCTCTTGCCATTGACGCTGCCGTACGGAGGATTGAGCCATAACGGTCCAGCCCAGGGACGCTGCAGCCCATCTTGGTCTTTCGTGTAGATCCTGCTAGCCCGTACGGTCTTGTTTGCTTCTGGACAGCTAGCAGGATCGAGATAGATTGCTCCCATAACTTTACGAGCTGCCTCTACATAGGGATGAGGAGTGTACCATTCGTTTTTATCGCTTGTTTCCTGTACAGGTATCTCATCCATCTCAAACAATTTGTTCATACAGCTTCCTCCATCGCAACTGGTAACAGCCAGTCGAGAAACGCTAACATCACCTCATAATGTGCCGACGTTCGTAGCTCAGGACGGCGTGCGACTCATCGCCTACAAATTGCGCTACGTATTTCTTGAGGATCTCATAGTTCATCCACCTGAATGCTGGTATCGTGCATCCCTGGGCAAACTTGAGAATGGTATCGATGCACTCGGGCTCTAACTCGCGGATCTCAGCTAAACGCGGTTCGTGCGCTATTGCGTCAAGTGCTCTTTGTCGTGTGATCATTTTGTCTATTTCCTGTAGTCAATGGCTATATGACTTGCTATCCAATGGTGCTACAATTGCCTTCTTCAATCCGGTTACGGTTACGTTTGTTACGTTTGCTTCCTAGGAAGTTCTCTTAGTCTTTTACGTGAGGCAAAAAGGTAAAAGTAAGTGTAACAAACGTAACCGTAACCGCCTTTAATCAACGGAAATGCGGAGCCCTTCGACTCCCCGTTTTGTCTTTCCTTCAATCTTTCTGATCACTGCTACCTCATATCCCTTTGCTTTCAAGCTCTGAGAGAGAGCTTTTGGTCCCTTCGGATATTGGATATTGTTGCTTTTACACCATTCAAGGTAACTTGCTACGATTTCTTCATTAGGAGTCCAATATTGCTTATCATCCTTACATACCTCTTCAAGCCATTGCTGGATATAGTCCAATTCCTCACGTTGTTTTTGTGTCGTTTCTGCTACTGCTTTAGGAGTGGTTAGCCCTGTAGCCCCTAGTTTATACCACTTTATAGCCCCTTGCACAGCCCAATAGAGAATAGCCTCTAGCACCTCTGGGCTTTTCAACCGCTCTTTTTTCATTTTGTCTTCATTCCCTAGGAAGCTGTTAGGGAATTCGATCACACGCACGCGGCCCCACAAAGCGTCATCCTCTGGGTCGCCATTTACGGGGTGGTTACTCATCATCCACACTTTGAACTGAGGGCGATAGCTGAAGAAGTCCTTATGCTTGAAGCATGCCCTGACCTGGTCTCCCCCAGTGAGTTGCTTGATCTTGGCAGGATTGAGCGACTGCGAGCGGTTCGACTCACTGGCGAAGATCATTCGACTAGGCTTGAGTGGCGCTAGATCGAAGTTGCTGACATCGCCCTCACGTTTAGCTGTGAAGGAATTGAAGTCAACCATGGTAGAAATTGGATCAGGCAAGAGGCGCATAAATATTTCTGCTAGCGTGCCCTTGCCACTTCTGGGAGGTCCGTAGAGGTAGAACAATATTTCTTCTCTGGTATGACCAGTCAGGCTATAGCCCAGGGCCATTTGCAGGTAGTCAATGACCTCTTGACCACCACCTATCACACCTTGAAGATATTCAAGCAACTCGGCGGAATGACTCTGCGTGTGAGCAACTGACACGCAATAGGTAAATCTTTGCTCCCTACTATGTGGGGTAACATCGCCAGTGCGAAGATCCACCACGCCATTTTTACAGTTGATCAGGTCAGGATTTCTATCGAATTGGTCAATACCCACACTGACCAGTGTCTTAAAGCGGTTGACGGCACCAGAAACCCGCTTTTCATCCCCTTTTGTGCATTTGACGATTGCTTCCCTGTCCAGTTTTACAGCAGCATGACGTCTGGTACGCAGTGTCTTTACTGCATACTGCTTGACTTCAGCACCTTCTGTATCCAATTCCCAATGAGTACCTGTGTACTTAAACCAGCCTCTGGCCGAACAATAGAGAAATTCTTGACCATAGAGTGCATGTAAAGCGTCTCCATTGCCAGCATCGTCGTCGGTAAATCCGCATAATTCTTCTGCTGTGACTTTTTTCTTCTCTGGTGGTGGTTCCTTGTGCCCATTCCCATTATTTTCTGGAGGTGGCTCGTCTTGAGGCGCGTAGTCCTTCCATGTAGATCGTGTGCTTGGAGGCGCGTTCCTAGGTTTCAGTATCCCCTTCTCAATCCCGCTGCGCATGGTGGTTTGAATTTCCCGCTCAGGTAGCCCCACGCCTTGCGCAGCCGCTCCAAGCTCTTGCTCGACATAGGATCTATGGCTCAATTCGCCGCCTGACAGGAGCTGGCCGAGTGCATAGGCCGAGCGATTGAGTTGCGTATTCCTGTTACCGTTCCCTGCCATAGCCATGGTAAGCAACTCACTCTGCAAGGCACTAAGGCCATAGGGCGTACCGTAGGGGCTATCAGAAGAGGGACGAGGTAGAGGATCGGTCGTCCTTGTCTGCTTTTTCGATGATGCTCTATTCTCGCTTATTTCATTGTAGAGAGCAAATATCTCTTCTTGTCTGTCCTCTATAGTATCAGGTGTTCCAGGGACATGTTTCCCTGTCACCGTAAAATACTTGAGATGATCGTACATCTCAACACGTGGGTTTTCATTCTCCCTGCCTAGGAAGTTAGCAGGGATAGCGCCACGAACCCAAATGTGGACACCCGTTCCACTAGGGGAATACTCAGTGTAGCTATTGAGGCGTTCAATGATGTCCCAAGCTTCCTCAGTAAATGCATCATCAATGATGCATTTATCAAGGTCGATTCCGGTTATGCCCTGCTCTTTGACGAATTCGAAGCCGATCCCAGCATACCAGTCTCTATTGCTGTCCCAGGTCTCTATTGCTAGCTCGTAGCTTGACCAGGACTCCGGATCGTTGCAGTCGGCACCCTTGCCTGTATGGGGATTGAGAGGGACTTTACTCTTGTGTGAATAACAGACCCATTGGGGGAATTGTTTGAGGTCTCTGAGACGTTTTACATCCATGAGCATACACGCTTTCTATGCATACCCATATCTAGATACAGCAGACCTTGCCAAAATATAAATGTCTGCTGTATACTTGAGATGGGCAGGGACTTCCAAGGGCTGCTTCTTCTAGGGTTCCAATCTGTCAGAAGTAGCCTAACTGCTACAAAGAAAATTTTTATTGTCCTATGCCAGCACGACGCTGGCTTTATTTTTTGTCTTCTTCCCTGTCGATGTACTCTCTCAGATCCTCTTGTTTCACTTTCCAGTTCCTGCCAATCTTCTTGGACTTTATCTCCCCACGTTTGCACATCTCTCTGGCAGTGTACTCGGATATTCGGAGGATGCGAGCTACGTCTTCGATTGTAAGCAATTCTTCCACAGCGATCATAATATCTCTCCTTTCCTAAGTCTCGCCACATCATACCATACTGCTCGGGACAAATCAACACCATTCGTGTGATGCTCGTATAGTAGCTAAGCTCGCAATTGTGCGTAGCAATTCCTTGTGTAACATTCCTAGAACGTGTGTTCATGCTTGTTGACTCTCTTTCCACATTTGAATGATATACAGGACATATAGTGGATTATTGATGCAAAGATCCCTAAAATACCTATCATGTGAAACGAATTGTATAGTCAGGTCTGCGCCTGTTGTGTAGTTCATGTCGTTGTCTCCTTTGTGCTCATAGCACGCTCACGTATACTGCGCAGATATTTCCCGACTGTCCCAGGTGAGATGCCGAGCTGAGCGGCTATTTTGTCGTTCGTCAATCCGCTCTCACGTAGAGCTTTCACCTCAATCTCTCTAGGTGAGAGTAGCGTCTTGTCTGGTTTCTTGCTACCCATGTCGTCGTCCTTTCTGTGTCTGTACCCAATCGATCAGTCGGCAGTAGTGGCATATCCGTTGCTCAACTGAATGGCAACCATGCCAATAGCAAATAGGGGTCTCACACTTCGCACATGTGCCTTCTGCTTTTCGCGTGCAAAGTGTCTTCTTGCAGGCAGGGACTTGATAGTCGAGCATGGATGTGCCGTTGTAGATCAAATAGCGTTTAGTTATGCTCTCGTTCATCTTTCTCCTTTATCTGAGCTTGGCATAGAGAAATAATATCCTCAAAAGCTGTCTTAATCTCATGATCTTCTATTTTATGGTTGTACCTCATTCGATAGGAGAGTGAGTTTCGTTGAGCCTCTGCGATGAAGAGGACGCGACGGGCCATCTCTTCTATGCTGTCTATGGGCCCTCTCACCTCTGGATAGGCTTCGCAGTAGCCACAAGAGATCATGTCGCTTTCAGGGTATCCGCAGCTGGGACAGCAGTCCATTATCTTTTCCTCTTTTTGTCGATGGCGATAATACCCTGTGTATCCATGTCGCTGATTGCTACGCATTTCTCAGTTTCTAGCGTCGAGAACTCATATCGATTGAGTTGTTCGATGATGCTGTTCCCAGCGGTGTTGATAGCAATGAGCTGCTTCACAACGTCATACCTATGTTGGTCGCTATGAGAGGCAATATAGCGACCAACACGCTCTTTGATGCCTTGTGACTGCTCTGCAAGCTTTTGAGCTAGAAATAGCATTTCTTGTTCGTTCATGATGTCCTTTCAATGTGCAGGATAGTTGATGTTGCTTGTAGACGCTACTACGGGCGTTTTTATCGGGGATTGTTGTGGTGGCTGCTTTGCTTTCTGCTCTTCGAGATAAGCAGGATATGCGGTGAGGGCGCAACTATTGGTTTGTGCGACTTTCTCTAATCTCGACTTACAAGCATTAATGTGGAATTGCGCTACTTCCACCGTCATAGCTGTAAATTCGTCTCTACCAAAGGCGATTGTGTCATTCCAGTAGCGCGTGCCAAATTGCTTCTCAACACGCAACGACACCATAAAGCGCAAGAGATGCGAAAATGTGCTGTCAAGATGTAGTCCTGACTGCTTAATCATGTGCTCAAATTGCTTGATCTCCATCGTTGTGACCTTCTTCTGTTGTTGCCAAATGCTTGAAGGTGACACGGTACAATTCGTCGTCTACATGTTTATGTATATGGATCATGCCTGCTTTTTCAAGATGCGAAACAAGCTCTACAACGTTTTGATCTTCAGCAGTCAGGAACAATCCTAGATGTTGGTAGAACTGCCCTTTTACAAGCAGTACTGCATATTGGAAGTACGACTTGCATCCTGAGCAGTCATTTTGAAAGAAGTGCTGCTCGAGAGCACGGTAGAATGCTCGCGCCTGTACCATCTTGATGCCTCTCAACGCGCTACTGATCTCTTTAGGTGGTACGCCTTTCTGCTCTTGCTCAACACCATAGCCTTTGTATCGTGCATACACGACTACCTCTTCTCTTGTTGACACTTCCGCTTTACGAAGGATAAGGGGTAAGTACTCACTAACTAAGATACTCTCTTTAATATGCATCCTCATAGCACATTCTTTGTCAGAGTATCCTAGTGCTATGAGCTGCATGTATTTCTCGTCAGAGAATGGTATGTTGACTGCCATGGGAATTCCTCTACTTCGACTAATGAACGCAAATAATGATGTCGGTTGATGTATCACCGTAGACACACACGTCTATTTCGCGTGTGGCATTAGCTATACCAACAAATGGTATTTTACCATTGAAGTTGCCATGTACTTCTATCACATCTCCTGATAGAATACAGTACATTTTGTAGGATATGCGTACCTGGAGTGGGTCTATCCTGCACATGCTCTGATGCGCCTCTATACCCGTTCGACATGCAGAGAGGACACTTTGACCGGGATAGGGCGCATATTTTGTTTGGACCTCACCAGAGGAATGGCGCTTAACGATTGGATGGGGCTGTGTTGGTCTGTCTGCAGGATGAAAGTGCGAGCGGCCTGGGCCACTGATAGCCTCGTTTGCGTCCTGCTGATTTGGATCGTCTTCAATCTCTTGCGAACGCCGTTCATAGCGTTCGCAGTACTCTTTGAACTGCTCATCAGTCAGGACAGAGTGAGGTGTCCTGATGGCAGGGTCCGTGTGGTTTGCTGGCCTTGAATCATCGGGTCCTCTCATAATTTTGATCCTTCATATGAAGAGGGACAATCTCTACTATTGTGAAACGAAATATATGACAAAATCGATGTATCTATTAGGACATCTTGAAAATATGATGTATCATTAGAGTGATACCATCTCATCCATAATATGTCAGGATGACATATTATGATAGAGGCTTATCATATGCTTGAGAATGAACGGTTGTCAAGGAAGAAATGCTCATTTCATCAGAGGAGGCATGAATTGAACGGAGAGCACGAACAAGCCCTATATAAGTCTGAGATTATCTGCGATAGAGCACACATTCTTTTCGGACTTATTCTGAGGCTCTTGTGCCAGCGGGCCAACGTTACACAAGACGAACTAGAAGAGAGAGGAAAAGCGTATAGAGACTATTTGTTTATTCAAGGCTATATTAAACCTGGGCACGTGTTAGGCAGCCTCGATCAAACGATCATATCACGTGTGGTAAGCGGTGAAAGGCGTCCTTCGTATGATCAAGTAGCGATTTGGCTCAAAGTCCTAGAAGACACATATAAAAGCGATGCATATAAGAATGAGAGAAAGCGGCGAGGCTTGACAATTTATAATTTGTCTACGGATCTCAAAAGGGATCTGTATCATCTGGCAGGCTTCGGAGCGCCAGACGAGATTGTAGCAGCCTTTGAGAAGTTGGCACTCATGCCAACAGAGCCACGCAGTCGAGGGACTTCTAGCAAGCGAACGAATGGCAATGGCAATTATGTAGGGAATCCAGTACCACAAGAGGAGATTTAGAAATTGAAAAGGTCTTTGACTTGGATATCCAATGCTTGGGCGATCCTCTCAAGTCGGTCAAATTCGGGAGCGACTTCTGCATGTTCCCATCGATACACAGTGTATGCCGATACGCCGACTTTTTCGGCAAATCTTTCTTGAGAGAGGTTCTTGTCTTTCCGCAGCTTCCTAATACGGTTGCCAAATAAGTCTCTAAGCATATAGCACCTTTAAATACGTTTGGTGCTAAATCTATCCCCTTTTTGTCTCTCTTTCCACCACGTCTATGTTGGGATTTTTCTCCCCAAGGTCTTAGACCTGTCTGTTATTATTCCCGTTCCCACACGTTTTGATATATGCGCATATTTTTACATGCATCAAAATAGGAGAAAATAGTATGAAACGTTTCATTCCGCTATTTGCATTGTGTATCGCCGTCGGGGCCTTGCTAGCCTGCGGCGAGTCGAATGCTGGTACGAAGGCAGGCACATCTAGCGACACTGCTACCAGCACCAAAGCAGTCGCACCTACTCAGCACTTCAAAGTTGGAGATGTTGTGAATGTCGGCTCTACTTGGCAGGTGACCATTAGCAATGTTCGCACCGTGTCACCGGGCCAGTATGACAGCATTAAGCCAGGGGATAGCTATCTTGGTATTGATGTCAATTTCAAGAATATCTCAGATAAAGAGGCCAGCCTTTATGGCAATGCTGACTGGACGCTCAAAGATACATCGGGTCAGAAATACGATAATGCTTATGTCTCGAGCTTCCCTAATGCGCCTGATGGCAAAGTTGAGGCAGGGGACCCCGCGAAGGGCTCGATCATTTTTGAAGTTCCAAGCGCCACACATGACTTTCGTCTGGCATACGAGCAAACCATGTTTGAGTCAGGCCAGACTATTTGGGACTTGTCCGTCTAGTGTGCTATACTAGGGCCACCACCGTACAAGGGTAGCAATCCAATGGGCTACGAAGCAAAAAGAGACCGTGTTTTTACGCATGGTCTCTTTTTGCTGTGTCTTATTTCTTGTGTAATTTCTGCCATTCTGTATACGCTTTTTTGTGTTCCATGCAAAAACCTATGCCAGATGCTTCCACCTCAATGATAAAATTCTTGCTTTCTCCTACTGGCTCTAATTCTGTAAATCCTATGTGTCTCATGAGATTTATGCCGTCAGGCATGTCTGAACGAGCTGCAATATATTTGATAGGTATTCCCCTTTTCCCTAAGTTAGTAACATGTTTAAAAAACCCTCTAACAATACTGCTCCCCCACTTTCTCCTATTTGTATTTCCTATGCCTATATCGTCGCTGGCCATGCTGAGCAGGAAAAGGTTAGCAGGTTTACCTACTTCAAAGGGCAGTACATCCTCAATATCGATAACTCCAAAGTTCTGGTCTCTGTCTAGATTGAGCAACCACCACAATTTTTCTTCTGAAAGAGGCAAGATGAAAATACAGCCAACTACCCTACCATGGCTCCGGACGACAAAAACAGACTCGGCGTTTCTTTCGATCCAAGCATTGCGTTTAGCTGAGGTATCTCCACCTTTCCAAATTTTGATGATAAGCTGTACTATTTCTGGCATGTCATCAGGCGTGGCCACATCAAAATGAGCACCTGGGAGTGTTGGATTTCCTAGTGCGAGGGCTTCCTGATTCCATTTGTTTACGAGTGCATTTACATCGGCTTCCCTGTAAAAACCAACCTTGCTACCTGCAGGTACCCAGTGCTCTATTTTCCCCTCTTCCTTTCCTGCAAGTGTTCGCAGTTTCCCATCTGTGATATTTCCAAGTCTCTTTTTTGTTTCACTGGCTGTCATCCATCCATCTGGCGGTTGTCCTCTAGTCATTGTCTATTCTCCTTAATTTTTATAGAGAGACTTTACTCCTTTCAGCCAAAACTTTCAACGGTTTAACGTATCTGATTTAGCCTGTTTGATTTTGCCTCTTGACTATTTTATTGTAACATTGTATTCTATCATTAATCAATGTTACAAACATTGAAATGTTAAACCATTTTATTGACAGTTCCCTACCAAGGGAGGAAGGAAATTCTATCTCATGCAAAATCGTAACCAGAACAGGAACCAGAACTTAAGTGCCGCTCAGCTCAGTGCTATGGTCCAGGAGGAGGACTTGGAAGAGTTGAAAGCCTTGCAGAAAGAACTGCAAGACCGTACCTACAAAGCCCATGACGACGGGAGGGTCTATATGATGGCCCAGTACACCAAGATCCTCGCTACTGTGAGTTCGGAGGTCCACAAGGTCGGCGCGAGGTTCAATCGCGAAAGTCTCGCAGGTATGCGAAAGATGCACAAGGACCTCAAACTCAATGCGCGTGGCGAGCCCTCTGATGAAGAGGAGTAGTGCTCCTCGAAACGACAATAGCCGCGACATAGTTTGTGCGCGGCTATGATTTTCCCTGCATTCTTGTGCGGATTTGTGATTATTAATGTCGTACTGATCTCAGAATTAATTTAGTTTCTGAAAATTGATTGAGATTAATCGACATTAAGAGAGTTGATAGAAAGTTGATTAATCCTATGGAAATTACAAAGAAGCTCGACCCTCGCACGTGGTTTACGACCAATTTGGATAGCGATACATCACCCACTATGGCCCCAGCTGCCAACCAACAAACAGCGGTCGCACCGTTTGCTCCGCAGTCAGTTATCACTGATGAAAGAGGCCGTGATGCGGAGGTAGTTTCCGGTACGTTTGTCCCTACGATTGACGCAACTGGAAACGGTCAAATGGAGGCTCACAAACACGCCGCTCGACTTCGCGAAACCATTGAAAGTTTTGATGAGGATAAGCAAGGAAAACTTGAATGGTTAGTGGTTAAATTCTTTACAGTTTTAGCCTATATTCTCCCTCCATTTGTGGCGTGGGTAGTCGGTCAAGCGATTGGTCAAGCCTGGGCTGGGGACTTCAATTGGAATAACGCTTGGAGTGTCTTTTCGTATGTGATTAGTGTCTCTTTAGAAATGATGATTCCAGCACTTGGCTATGCAGTAACGGTAACCATAAAACGTGCAGTAAAAGATCGTTCACAGATGTGGGTTCCCTTTGTTTTAGGGGCTGTTTTCATCACGCTAGCCGTAGGCAATTCCTACGCTCAGATCTACTTAATTGAAGGTCATATCCACCTTGCAAAAGATGATACAGCCGGACACATTTCGATGTACTTCCGATCGTTTGCGCCTCTCATCATTGACGCGATTTCAACCATTTTCTTGTCTGTTGTCACCGTCAAAAACCTTCAGAAATTCCTCAAAGATATGCAGCATAAAGCAACAGGTATTCATGCGGTTGCTCACTCTGAAATAGCAGTGGAACAAGCCTTTGACGATGCTGCTATTGAGCGTGAAAGAAAGCGCATGGATAATGAACTTCTAAGAGGGTTAAATCAGAGGCGCAATAACGATACACTGGGGGATAATGGTGAGCGAGATAATGGGAGAGACAACGGTAGGAAGGGCCGCCATGGTGGATGGTAATTTTCATCTTTCAGAACGCCAGAAACGAGCGCTTGTTGCTCACCAGTTCGAGCTGCAGATGCCAAAGTATCCTTTTAAGATACTTGATCAGCTAAGGAACTATCGCTATCAAATGTACGATGAAAAGTTGGAAGTTGACTTGCTAGCAACGACGCTAGCAACCAGCTTCGACTTCTACGAGTACCGCATGAACTTGCGCGGTGGAATAAGCCTGATCGTTTGTCAGAAGCATAACGCAGCCTTGCCAGTACGATGTCTCGAGCTTGAGACTGAAGTTCTCTATGATCCTGGCATATGCCCTGACCAAGCACCAGACAGAGCAATGCGCAAAGCTTCTGATGAAGAGAGAAAGCGAAAACGTCGCACGTCCGATGAGCAGAAGATATTCATCTCGCAATTAATTCTAGGTGTAGACATTGCTTATGATGAATTGCAAAAGCTTGACCCACGCACTCAGCAGAGATACCTCGTTTTGAGGCAAAAGTATCTCAAAACGAGACCTGGAAGACCATGGGTTAGCTAAGAAAGGATAATCATGAAACTACTGAATAAGGTGTGGGCACTAGCCATTGCTTTTGATCTAGGAGCGTTGCTAGTATTCCTCACCAATCAGTACATAGCAACACTGAGCACATTCATCATTTGGGCTGTGATGGTCATCATAACTGTGGTCCTCACGCTCTGTACAGTGCAGGTGAAGCGGATGAAGCCACGTAAGAAGAAATTGCCAGTTCGTAGAGCGTCCCGTGTAGCGCCACGCACTCGCAACGTTCGCATAGCTCGCTAGAAAGGTCAAGACATGTTTGTAGGTATACCTTGGTGGTACGTAGTTGTTATTGTAGTATTTCTGCTTAGTGTGGTTTTACTCATTTTCAAGAGCTAGAAAGGGCAAGACATCATGAAATGTGAGTCATGTAAAGAGAAGGAAGCCGTTGATTATACATTTATTAACGGCTATCGTGTGTATCTTTGTAGAGCATGCTACAAGCGTACCAGAAAAGAAAGAGAGAAATAATGGGAAACAATCCATCAGAACGGCTAAAGACATGTACAATTAGTGAATGTCCGCATTGTAAAGCTAAATCTGTAACGCTTAGACAGCAGAGTACAAACAAGTGGATTTGCTCTAAATGCCGCAATGTCGTTGACGCTCGCTAGGAGGTAGCTTTGAGGATATCGTATACAACATTCCTGATAATCACGTGCATAATGGGCATTGTGTTCATGTTCGCACTAGCTTATGTACTTGGTCGCTAGTTGGCTTGGGCCGTCAAACTTCTGCCAACTAGCACTCAGCTCAACCAGAACGCGGAGTCCCGGTCTCGCTATAGCTATTTTAGCACGCGGGGCTCCTCACAAAAGGAGATTACCCCACAATGGAAACAAAATCATCTGCAGGACTGCTTGGCATCATAGCCGTCGCAGCTATCGTTCTCTTCATAGTCATGGCCGCTGCAGGTCCTGGGTCACGATTTAGCAATGGATGGAATTCCCTCACGACTGGCAACGGCACTACCAGCCAGATACCTGCTACAGGCCCGTCAATCGTAGGTGGCCCGAGTCTTTCAGCTTCGAAGATTGACACCATTCTGACTAATGCAGGTAGCCCAGCGGCTGGTATTGGCTCAACCTTTGTGTACGACAGTGCTCAGTATAACATTGACGACTCTGTAGCCCTTGCCTTTTTCAAGCACGAATCTAGCTTTGGGCTCAAGGGAGCTGCTGTAGATACGCACTCGATAGGCAATATCAACTGTACACCTGGGTACACATGTATAGGGCGATTTAGGTCTTACAGCTCATGGGACGCGGGTATAGACGACTGGTACCGACTCATCTCAGGTCCCGCGTATGCAGGCTCAGGACTGACCACTCTCTCTCAAATCATCCCCAAGTACGCACCTGCTAGCGATGGGAATAGCGAGGCATCCTACATTCAATCCGTGCAATCCGACGTAGCGAGCTGGAGGGCAGCATGAGCCTCACAACGCCATCAGTTTTCTGGCCGCGCGCAATGCTCCTATCAGCTATCTTCATCGCGATGTGGTTAGCATCCAAGCAGAGCAAGATTATCGATGCTATCGCGTTTCTGGTAGCAATCTTCTGTGTAGTATGGCTACTCTTCACTATACATGTGCTGTGAGGTCGCTATGATCGGGTAGCATTGTAAAAGCTCTGTGTTGGGATGTCAACACAGAGCTTTTTTTTGAACTCAAATTCGTTGACGCCTCTGCGATGATTGTCACAAACGGACAGGAGCGGACAATGCAGGACTTCTACAATGCGACCGACGCATCTCGCATCATTGGCATCTCGTATAAGACTATGCTCAGGAGGTTGGAAGAGGGAAAGATTGAGGCTGTCAAAGGAGACGACGGTCAGTACTCTATCGCTGCAGCGGAGGTTGAGCGACTTCGAATTCTGCAATCCACACGCCCTAGACCAGTCAAGTCCACTGTTGTCCTGTCCGGTCAAGACCAGTCGGCATTAGAGCAGCGTGTAACCGATTTAGAGGATCGCGTGAGGACACTAGAGGCTGTGACCAGTCAAGACCACACACCGCTAGTAGCGACTGGTCAGCAAAAGACAACAGTGGACATTCCTCCCAAGACAAAGGCCCCAAAACGCAATATAGCACCATCTGGTAGATCTGTGGATGGTGCTATCGGACTATCAGATTTTGCAGCTCAGCATGGCATCTCGCTTTCATCGGCCTCGCGCTGGGTCAAGAACGGCGATATCCCCACTGAGCAGAGACAACGTGCAGGCCGTCCTCAACACTTTCTCACGATTGAGCAGCAAGAGCAGGCGCTAGAGTGGATGAAGAAGTACGGCAAGTTGAGCTGACTACACTTTCTGCTCTATCCCAAACTCAGCATATTCTTCGTCGCTTATCTCGTAGAACTCAAATGCTGTATCATCATCCGATACGTGGCATATCTCTACTTTACTACTAGGATGCTTCAATTGCATCTCTCTGTACGCATCCCCTACAAGGACAAATTCAACAATGCGCATGTCATCATGGCTTGCTTTAAGTAGGTATCTGGTTTTCATGTTTGTACCCTTTCTGGTATACTAGTCACAACGGTTTAGGCACGCTGAATAGCCCTAGTCGATCTTTAACCCACTTCAACTGAGCTTCAGCGTGCTATCCTACGCTACTTCTTTAGATTTTGCCTCTTTAGCTTTCCCCTGTCTGCTTACTAGAATGTTGACTCCCGTTACCTTGCTCAGGTAGAAGGGCCTGTCATATATTTTGGCAAAGATATCTAGCAGCTTATTGACCGTGCTGGGATAGGCTGGCTTCCCGTCGCGTATCCGTGCTAAAGTGACTTCGTTTATCTTGCTCTCTTTGCTGAGTTCTCTTATCGATATGTTAAGGTTATCAAAAAGATCTCTAATGTTGTAGATTTCCTTTTCTTCTAGCATGTGCCTCTCCTTTCAACTCAGTATGGCTTGTTGTTCTTTAACTATGACTAAGTTTACATGAATATTTTTAATTTGTCAATATTTATCATTAATTTGCTTGACTTTGGCTTAATCTTGTTGTATACTTCGTATATAAGAGTTGAGGACAACGAAAGGGCACAAACAAAATGGCAACCACGAAAGACGTTCAAGTTCTAGCGAGATACATCCACAAAACGGACGGCAAGCCCAATGGTATCGTTACGTACTGCGTGAAAAGCAGCAACGGCAAGGACTTCTACTACACGACAATCATCAACGGTGAGGCAACTGGCTGCTCTTGCCCAAGTCGTAGCAAGAATGGCTGCTACCATAAAAATCAGTTGGCAGCACGTGAGCAAGAGAGCCGCACAGCCGCTCATGAGGCAGTACTGTGTGAGGGTATCGTGGCTAGCAGACTTGCGGCTTCTAATCTCCCTCTTTGGGTAGGTGCCATGGTAGCCAAGGGTGTTCTAAAAGTCCCAGCACTGCCAATTGCTAAGGCCCTTCCGGTCGAGTTGCAAGGGTACAAAAAGACTGCCGTTTCAGCAGACACAAGCGTACTCAACGGTGCTCAGCAGACAGCAGGGCTGCTTATGGCACTACCGTCAAGAAAAGCAAGAGCTAGTTAGAAAGGTCAAATCAATGAATAATCAAGATATGGTGCGTGACTATCGAGAGATGGAAGCCTCAGCTAGAGCACGCACCATGCATGAGTCTGCAGAGAGATGGAAGGGGCTGTCAGAAGCAGCACAGCGCGATCTCGAAAGGGAAAGTCAAGTTAGAAAGGCGCAAAATGAGCACAGAGCATAGAATTGTCCTAGCCGACGCCCACATCTTCGCTCAGTTCGAGAGTGTGGGCTGGTGGACATGCAGCAAGTCCGAGTTCAACGACGAACGGGACTTCGCTATGTGGGGCTTCTCACAAGCCAACCTGAGCAAGGCTCACAAGCTCATAGGGGACTGTCCCCTCGTACAGGCACCGCTCGAGTACAGCGTCAAGCAGCACAGTGACAACGGGTGGTACATCCACAGAGGCGATAGTGTAGACGTTAAAGTGTATGGTAGTCAAAATGAAGCATTGCGCAATCTAGCGCGTTCAGTCTGAAAGGTAAAGCAAATGTACGATACCAATTGGTCAGATGAGTACTTGAAGTCTGGAGGATACAAACCCAGCGGCTCCACAGAGCACGACCACCTTTGCCGCTGTCCTGGGTGTGAGGGAAACGATCCTCCAGAAGACCAGCAAGTGATGCGGGATGCCTATCAAGATGAGCAGGGCATGCAGGCTCTCGAAGAGGCGATGTGGAAGAAGTGGAAGGAAGAGAATGCGATTGAGCCTGTCCTCCCTGAGCAGGTAGCAGAAAAGGATTGTCCTCTTTGTCCTGAGTGGGCAGAGGAGAAATTCAAGATCGGCTATGACGACTTTGGTGGGATTTGTCAGATTGACGGTGTGGCATGTTGCGATACGTGCTATAGAGTATATCATCTCACGCAGCCCTATGAGGAGTCCCTATGAACGCTTTTATCACGCAGCCTATCACGAACATCCCTCCAGTGCATATTATCACGGCAACGTGTATGTGTTGCTGGTACCGTCTTCATCCGACCGCAGAGTATCCAAAGAATTGGTCGTCAACCCTTTGTGTTGAGCATAGGGATTGGTACAGGAAGAGGAAGTCCGATGGGAGGGAAGGCAGAAGATAACAGACAGCCTTCCCTAAGATCGAGCGAGAGGTCGGAGTTCGAAGTCGGCCTCTCTAGTGAAAAGTATATCATAGATTGGAGATTATCATCATGAGTACAGCTCTTATTAGTTTCGATCAAGAAGAGATCGGCCTCGTTAAGAGTCAGATAGCCCCTGGTGCGTCTGACGGTCAGCTCGCATTATTCATCCAGGTCTGTAAACAGACGGGACTCAATCCGTTCGCTCGACAGATCTACGCAGTCTTTAGAAATGAGAAGGCTGGGGACAAATACGAGAGCAAGATGACCATTCAGACCAGTATTGACGGCTATCGTCTGCTCGCTCAGAGAAGCGGTGAATACGCTGGTCAAGACGGGCCATATTGGTACAACCCTCACACTAGGGAGTGGTCAGACATCTGGCTAGAGGACTTTCCCCCAGCGGCTGCAAAGATCGGCGTGATGAGAAAGGGCTTTGCTCAGCCGATCTATGCAGTTGCTAGCTTCAAGACGTATGCGGTCAAATTCTACAAAAAGGACACGAAGTCCTGGGAATTGTCTGCCATGTGGGTCAGGATGCCAGAGGTGATGATAGCCAAGGTAGCAGAGTCGCTCGCCTTGCGCAGGGCCTTTCCTGCTGAGCTGAGCGGCATCTATACCGATGCTGAGATGGAGCAAGCAGACACATCGGCTAGCACGGTAGCGGCTGCTACTCGGGTCCCTGTCCAGACAGAAGAGGACAAGAAAAAATCCAGATTGAATGCTGCCTTCAAGACTGGCAAAGAGAAAGGCTTGTTCCTTACCTTGCAAGAAATGGCAAAATACGTCTCTGATATGCTAAAGGCAGATATCGCACCTGATGATATCGCGTCTATCATGGATGAGGAATTAGTGCTCTTAGAGCAAAAGGCAGCTAGTGCTGCTGAGATGAGTGTAGAAGCTCAACAAAGCGCATAGCAAGTAGTGGGCTGTCTCACGGGATGGCCCTTAGAAAGGGAATTATGGACAAATCACAAATCAGACATGCACGTGCGATGGCCGATAAGGTCAAGACGCACCTGCAGGCGATGCAGTGGGCGATGGATACGCTCACAGTGGTAGAGACAGCAACACTCGAAAGCGTCTCTGTAGAGGTTGCAAAAGAGCAGTTTGGCGTCTTAGAGCATAGATGGGAATGCATTCAAAGTGTTCTCAGGGATATGATGCCAGAATTGGAGTGAGTTCTAGATGAAACAACCGCGTAGATTTATTAGAAAAATGTGGAATATGCTGCTCGAATTGAGCCCGCGTGTACGTGATGAGTATGCGTACGCGCTATACCGTCAACAGTGGTGGGAAGATAACTCACCATATTAGAGGCTAGGTGGGTTGGCTCAAGTGTTCTAGTGCGTCAAATAGACCAACCCACCGCTGTATTGTATCATGTAGTTGAGATACTCAAATGGAGGTCAAGGGATGGTGGGACTTGCTACTGCGTGCATGCTGTGTGGTGAAAGTACCGCACATGATGATAGTAAACCGTATGATGTTGTTGTATGCAAAGACTGTGGTAGTACAGCTTGTGGTGATTGCCACAAAAACGGCTATTGTCTGGAGTGTAGAGAACTGGAACCGTTAGATATACATAGTAAGGACAAGTGTTCTGTCATCCATCCAAATGAGACACATGAGGAATGGTGGACATATCAGTGTGACTTGGAGGTCGATGCTAAGAAAAAAGTTATAGATCTGTCATTTAGTTAGTTCAATCGGGAGTCTTGGGTTAACAGCCTGGGACTCCCTTTTTTTGTGCTCAAAAAGGCTCAATACTTCCAAGATATTTTCATCGGCAGTTGCACAAGAAGAGGCCATATCCCAGCGTATTCCATCTCAGCTCAAAATATGCTATCATGACATAAAGATGAGTTGTCGGCATATTTGGAGGTATCAATGTCAAGCAATCCACCGGATGACGAACAAGTAGAACGTCCCAAGTCCAATAGAGGCTTTAGATCATTGTCAGCAGAGAAAAGGCGAGAGGTAGCTTCAAAAGGTGGTAAGGCTGCTCATGCGATGGGCAAGGCTCACGTATTTACGCACGATGAAGCAGTAGCAGCAGGCAAGATAGGTGGTAGCAGAACATCAGAAACGTATGCAAAACGTGCTGCTTTGAGACATGCTGGCTTTACAGATGAACAGCTGAGAGAAAGGCTAAACAGTCTCAATAAGGTTATTGAGGAGGAAGATGATGAGTGAAGAGGACAATCCCACATGGCAACCGACGCTTGTACTATTGCGCAATGGAGGACGGTTAGAGTGTGCATGTGGTGCGAAAGCGATAATTGTCATTGGAGCATTAGATAATGACGAAAATGACTCTATAGAAGGTGTGGACTACTGGTGTCAAGATTGTTACCACAAAGCACAAAAGGAACAAGAGCATGAATGATGAGAATATTTACCCACAACAAACGCATGCAGATATCAACTACGGGCAACCACCATTTAGCCCGTTCAAAGATATCTTAGACATGATACGGGCATCCCGCGATCAGGCTGCAAAGATAGTGGAAGAGGCAAAGCAGCAAGAGGAGTTACACAAGCATAATATCCGTATTGAGAACGGAATTAACTACGCTATCCGCTGGTGTACGGTTCCAGGCTGTATGCAGTCGTGGCGTATGGATGTACAGGAGGACGCGCTTGATGCTGTATGGGAGCCGATCAGAGAGCCTGTAGACCTGTCGAGCCCTATACTACCAGACTATGACGATTAGGAGAAAGAGTATGGCAACCGAGATAAAGGCGATTGAGACCGTCTATAAAGGATACAGATTTAGGAGTAGGATAGAAGCTCGATGGGCTGTTTTCTTCGACACGTTGGGTATAAAGTACGAATACGAGAAAGAGGGCTATGACCTAGACGGTCTATGGTACTTACCTGATTTCTGGCTGCCTGAACTCAAGTGCTGGATTGAGATCAAAGGGGAGGAACCTACTATAGAGGAGTGCATGAAGTGTAAAAAGCTTATGCTGCATGCAAATCCTTGGGATAAACACAATGATCCTCATATGTATAACATGTACAAAAATCTAAAAAATGTGTTTTGTTTTGCTGGTGATATCCCCTTCCCTGACAGCGACAATAGCACTTATTGCTATAGCGCTTATTGTTTTAGTAAAAGCTGGCCAGAACTTGAATATAGAGGCACCAAAACTCGGTATAACACTAAGCTGTTTGGGTGGTCAGAATGCCCATTCTGTCATGCTGTTAGCGTTTCGCTTCTGTGTTCCATGCAATATTTCCCCTGTAAGTGCGAAAAGATGTATATCCGCTCCGATTCAATAGGGGAAATTATAGAGGATAGATATCATTCAGAAGCCCACACAGAATTGCAAAGACAGTATATGCAACTCATGAGTGATAAGATCGGGAAATTTCTATCATGGCATGATACACCCCGTCTTATAGAAGCCTACACCGCAGCTCGTCAAGCACGCTTCGATGGGAGATAGTAAGTGAAGAGATTTGGCTTGCCCACGTTTCCAATCGCCGATTCGATGCTTGTAGGTAAGCGTCCTATGGACGAGTTGCAATTCTTGATCGATAACGGCTTCTTTACCTCCTGGTCTAACCATCACCTCATTGTAAAGCTTCCTAATGGTATTTACAGGCTGTACCGCAACACGCAGCCAGTAGGCCAAATTGAAGCTGAAGCAGCAACACTTGACGAGCTGATACGGGACAACAGCATACCAATTGCGCTGTACCAATGGCATGATGACAGAGGTGAGGATTTGGCATGAGTACGCTATTTGATATGGGAGATATCCCAGAACAAGAGGGGAAAAGCAACGAATGGTACACACCATACATGTACATAGAAGCTGCAAGAGAAGTTATGAACGGTATAGACTTAGATCCTGCCTCTTGCGAGATAGCAAATAGGACTGTGAAAGCAGCTAGATACTATACCAAAGAGGACAGCGGTCTAGATCATGAGTGGAAGGCTAATAGTGTGTGGCTCAATCCCCCATACGGGCGCGTTCACCCTAAATTAAAAGGGTCTACAAACAGCTATCAAGTCCATTTCATGCAAGCCTTGCTATCCAATTACAGAGCAGGGAAAATAGAACAGGCAATAGCACTAGTGTTTGGTACATCGCTTTGCATGCCTTGGTTTCATCCTTTTCTAGATTTCCCTATGTGTATAGCAAGGCTTGGGATCAGATTTAATACACCCTCTAATAGAGAAGCATACTTTGGCTATGGTAACGTCTTCGTCTACCTCGGACCTCATGAGCAGAAGTTTACCCAAATCTTTAGCCAGTTTGGAAGGATAGCCAAGGCTATTGATATCCCCAAGCAGCCACTACCACAACCGACGCTCTGGGATAGAGAGGATGCCATATGAGGATAGAGACAAAATGTAGAGACTGCGAGGCACCTATCGCGCTCACTGGCATCATCATCACAGGCACGAATATCGACTTCAGTCAGGTCAAGGATATGGAGTGCAAGAAGTGTGGATGCAAAATAATATCAGTTCGTGTTTACAGCGGCGAAATGCAGAAGGATGATGAATGGTATGAGTGAGTCAGTAAAAGACGCTTTTGTCATCCTCTTCATCATTATCCTCATCGTCGTGTTTATCTACCTTATCATGGCATCAGGTGCTATAAAGCCATATAACGATGAAAGTGAGAATGAGTGAATGACACAATTTTATGAAAAGAGAAGGGGAGTATTGCGAGATGAGCAAACAGGACTTCCCTTCCATAATCACAGCCTGACTGATTTTGTCCTTGTCCCGTGCGACTGTGGTGACAGTCAGTTTGATATGCCAGAAACATCGTTGATAGTATCCGAAAAGGTGCTATTAGATATTTTCGGATATGATGCTGATGGAAGAGACATTTACGGGAAAGAGAATGAATGAATATTGATATCACACAAAGTAGAAAAGATGCTATTGAGCACAATATACGGTTCCAACCTGTGATAGTTGTCCTTCGTGATCAAAAGCCAAATAGGTTAGAATGTCATTGTGGTGCTATAGCTACGTTTGTCATCGTTGAACTAGAAGAAGGTGGGCTGATAGCGACTGTATGTGTTGAGTGTCACGACTGCTATGGAAAGGAAGAAGAGGAAGAATGAACTTTAGAGAAGCGTTATTGTTTAGCAGCAAAGGTGTTGTCTATACTGGCAACTCAGTAGACAAGACTGGGTATATTCGCATTGTAGGAGAGGAAGAGGAATATACGCTATTATTTAATCCATTTGATCTTCCAGGGCCATTCTTGAGGGTAGTATATCGCATGGATGTCTATGGAAGTAAAAAAGGTGATCCACATAGAACACTCTCATTCTATGATATTGATGAGTGTGAGACTTTTCTCAAGAAGTGGCGCATTGATGTAGATGATAATTGGAGATGTGAGGATGAATGAATGATTGAGAGATTGAAGCGCATTGTGAAAAGACACCTCATTCTCACCTATCTGCTAGCATATCTCATCATCATATGTGAGTTCGGGTGTGTAGGCTATCTGGTGTACGTAGATAGCGATAAGACGTTATGGCTTATTATTCCGACTATTCTGACTGAATGGATTATCCAAGCAGCAGAGATAATAAGAATGGATGAAGAGACAAGAAGAGAAGCATACCTTGCTGCCATCAGAAGGATCAATAGGCTCAATTAGAGAAGCATCTCAAGCATATTTGTATGGATGAGATAGGAGACAGAATTGGGGGATGGAATGGATGAGGTGAGATGGAATGGATTATCTCAACAAAATAGGGTATGCAAATGACTATTTACAAACTATATAAAAGTAAGTGCGCAATCGGAATGTACTGATATGGTACATTGGAGAGAAGGAGGAACGAGTTAATGTCAAATTCACACTACTATGGTTTTCAGTCAGAGACCACCACAGGAGCACAAGTCAATCCTACATTTTTGACTAAGACATTGGGACTCAAGAGGCAACGACGCAGGCGAGTCTTGGCAGAAGAGGTATATTGTCGCGTGGGTAAGAATAGGGAAGGGGAAACTGTCACCTATATTTATGGGATGCGATGGGAGTAGATTATGAGTGAATATTGGGGTCTTTACTGCAAAACATGCGACAAGAGTACTGATCATGAATTCAACCACGGGGAAGAGATACTGAGAAGTCTTGTCAAGGCAACACCACATCTTAAAGCGGCTTTTGACATAGATACGAGCGGCTACTTTGAATTTCATCTTATGGGGCACAATTGGTCTGATGTTACCGGTTTTGCCTTAGAAGAACATGCAGGTCATGAATTAGAATTGGAAAGCGAGTATGGCAACAGAGAGACCATAGAAGGACCTCAACCAGAAGGTCAAGAGCTGCCTTTGCCTAGAGATCTTGATGTATGATGCCCCTCTCAAATGTGCCTCTAAATCGCGTCAGGATGCGCTACATTTGATGAGATTGTGAGCCCGCTCTACAGGCGGATCGAGAAAGAAGGAAAGTATGGATAAAACATATAAAGAGGCTTCCTCCCAAAAGGTGGAAGAGGAAGTTGAAAGGATCAAGAAGTTATGGGCAGATCTGCAAGCGTGGGCAGAGGAGAATGATGTAGATTTGGAGAAGTGCATCCCCATGACCTGCATCGAATAGTTACACAAGAAAAGAAGGAAAGTATGAAACCATTTCGCATAGTACGACTCACTGTTATCCTTGGCTCATACAACTTTGGGAACAATGCCTATGGTGAGACCATGAGCAGGGAAGAAGCTGAAAGAACTGCTGAAGATATGCAAGGGAAGGTGGTCTCAGGAGAGTTTCTAGGGCTTCCCAAAGAACTACAATATCCCCTAGGTGGAAGGTATACGCTTGTCAGGATTTATTTGTACAACGTTCCAAATAACAATAAAGGCGCTGGTTTGCTTCTTGCAGAGTGCGAAGGGGACAAAGGAATTGATTTACTTATGTGAAAAATGTGGCATTTGGAGACCGCATTCTTTAGCTGGTGTCAGCATGAGGCAAGCATTTGCTATTGCACTTGATAAAGAGCCTTTGATTATTCGATGTCCTAGTGGGCACGGGCCAATGCGAGAGGTAACGGAAAATGATCGGCTTCAGCTTTTTCCTATTCCTCCAGTGAAAGTTGAGTAAGTTACACAAAAAAACCTCTCTTTAGTTTTGCTCCAAAGAGAGGCTGGTCAGTCGCTGGGTCACCACTGGTAGCTGTTTTAGAGCGACTACCAGTCCGCTTGTTGAGCACATGTATGGGATTTGAACCCATGACTCCCTTCACACCCATAACGTGTATAGAAGTTCAGTCTTGCTATGGTCACCAATAGGCCGCTCTGGCAACGTGTACTCTTGCCCATGTCTCAACTTGGTATGCCCAATAACACCTACCGAATCAAACGGTCCTCTAGGCCTCAACCCAGCGTGCCCATTGCACTAACGGATTCGAACCGACCTCCATGTTAAGACTTGGCTGACTCAGTATAAGACGTTGGCATAGCATAGTCAATCTTCCCTCAATTGATGAGCCTGTACTGATGAGATAGTCAATAGGGTGTATGGACAAGTCTATAAGAATATGCTACTCTTTTATTGATGAGAGAGCAGGGGAATTTCTCCTATTCCTTTGGGAAGTGAACGCCTCGTACTCAGTTAGACCGTCTCTTGCTTTTATGTCAAACTGTTCTCTCTTCTTATTCGGTATTTACGCATGTCGAATGTGTGAATATAAAAGGTGAGGAAGTACCTCATCTGTACCTTGTTCTATATCCTAACCAAGCTTTCTGTCAGAGTCTAATGCAAGGAATGAGGGAGCCGTGTATTCGGGGAAACGTACACGGCTTTACTCACATAAGTGAGCCAACATGAATGACGAACGCAAACCATGGGATCAACTAGAGGACGAAGGCGAGTCGGCGCTCTGGTATGGCCGATTTAGGTCTTATTTGCTCATGGGCTTCAAGCGTTCTGTCAATGCGGTATTTCAACAGGAATTGGAGGAGAATGGAGAGAATTGGAGGGATGAAGCATATGGCAGTTGGTACGATTATGCGAAGAAGTATAGATGGGATGATCGTGTAGCGGCATATGATGCACATTGGATAGAGGAACAAGATAAGCTCATTGCACAAGAGCGTGAAGTTGTGCTACGTACTGGATTTGCTGTACAACATAGACGTATTGAGCTATTAGATAGGTTAGTCAATAAACTGATTGATATGACAGAAGACGAAGAAAAGATATGGATGCCTGAAATTAGAACAACAATTATGGGCGAGAATAAGTCAACAAGTATTGAAAAAAAGGTTTTTAATGCTCCACTATTTACAACCATTAAGAGTTACCAAGCTGATATAGCGGCTGAAATGGGTGAAAGAGTCAAGAGGAAGGACATCACCGTTACAGAGTTGCCACCCAACGTGTATTTATTCGATCCTGATGATGATGGCAGCAGTGTTGCACAAGCAAAAGAAGATGAGGATGAGGAATGATCATAGATATTTGGGTAATTGCCATAATTTTAATAGCGAATGTCTTTACATCAATTAACGGGACGGTCATGTTCTTTTATTTGAGAAAAATGAGCAAAAGACCTGATAGAGGTGCTGATGGTAGCGAGTAAGCCGTACCTCACCACAAACTATAACAAGCTCAAAGTCTCCAAGGACAATCGCCCATACCGTGCATTTGGTGGCGCGTTGGAAGCATGGCGGTCTGGTGATAGAGAGACGCTTTTCAGTGGCCCGGCTGGTACAGGAAAATCGCGTCTCATCCTTCAAAAAATCCACTTCTGTGCTCAAAAGTACCCAGGCATGCGTGCCATTATGTGCAGGAAAACGCGTAAATCGCTGGCTCAATCGGCTATGGTGACATACGAGAAAAAGGTGTTACCTGCTGGCTGGCTAGAGAATAGATACGTTCACTTCAACACGACCGATCAACAGTATGAGTACTGCAATGGCTCAATTATAGCCGTAGGTGGCCTAGACGACCCTTCCAAGGTGATGAGTAGTGAATGGGACATGATCTATCCTCAAGAGGCTACAGAGCTACTAGAAGATGACTGGCAAGCATTAGTTACGAGGTTGCGTAACAACGTTATGCCCTATCAGCAGATCCTAGGTGACTGTAACCCAAGTTACCCTACTCACTGGCTCAAGCAACGCTGTGAACGCGGCACAACCCGTATGATCCTCTCCAAGCATGCAGACAACCCAAGCCTTACACAAGCCTATCTCAAGTCCCTCAAGAACTCACTCCATGGTGTGATGAAGTTGCGATTATTTGATGGCATATGGGCAGCGGCCGAAGGACTGGTGTACGACAATTGGGACCCTGCTACCCACATTGTCACAAAGAAACAGCTCACTGACTGGAACATCTTCCACCCAGACGGTACACTCAATCGGCTCAAGATCAAAAGTGTGGTAGCAGGAGTCGATTGGGGCTTTACCAATCCAGGATCAATTGGTATTTATGTGATTGATAATGACAATAGAATGTACATGATGCGAGAAGTGTACAGAACAAGAAGACTTATTGGTTGGTGGGTAGAGCAAGCACAAGCGTTACACAAAGAATTTGGAGGAATTGATGAGTGGATTTGTGACCCGAGTGAACCAGCTTACATCAGCGACTTCTGTAACGCTGGCCTCAATGCATTTGGAGCGGTCAATGATATTAGGCCAGGGGTTGACGCGGCATTGGAGCGGCTTGACGTACGTGCCGATGGCAGAGCAGGCTTCTACATGTACGAATTTGCGCTCCAGGATAGAGACGAGCTACGAGACAACAGCCACCAACCCGTCTCCTTTGAGAATGAAATAAATGCATATGTGTGGCCTCAACTAAAAGATGGTCAACCTGTAAAAGAAGTACCTGTAAAGCTTAACGACCATTCAATGGATCAATGGAGGTATATATGCAAACACTTACATGTAGACTCTGGTATCACAGAACTTGATAGTAACCTTGTAGAGTCGTTGTATAACTACGTGGGGTACTAAGAGATGGGATTTATGGGACAAGTATGGAATTCAATGCAAGCGGGATGGGTAGCCGCTAGACGTGCCTATGATGAGCCAGGACTCGGCGGTCAATATCGTTCATACTACAGGAGGATGTCAGAATATGACTTGCTTTGGAGCTACTACAACAGTTCGGCTTTCGACAAAGCCGCTCGTTTCCTTAATTCCCAAGCCAGCGGAACCTATGGCCCCTTCCTCTGGGACAGATATAAGGCAAACTATAACCTGTACCGGAACATTCGTCTCATTTACAATCCAACGACCCGACTGGTCAATTTCTATGCTGGTCAGATCTACCCAGGTATCCTGAGCGAAGATGGCTCAAAACTTCCCGACGGGGTGCCTCTCGCTATCCCCTTCTCAGAGGACACATCACCACAACTCAAGACGGCTATAGCTCAGTTGTGGACATGGAGCAACTGGCAACAGAAGAAAGCAGTTGAGGTCAGGTATGGAGCAGCCCTCGGGAGTGTGTTGGTAGAAGTTTCCGACGATTGGGAACGCGGCAAGGTGTGTCTAGAAGTCGTCTGGCCTGGGCATGTGTGTGACCTCAAACTTGATAGTGCAGGCAACATCAAGAGTTACGCGATAGAATACTATACCTATGAGGACAATGCAGGACAGTACAGGTACAAAAAGACAGTTGATCAGGACTATTTCAAGTACTTCAAGAATGATGAGCCATTTGATTATGGAGAGGGAGCGGTGACAGAGAATCCATACGGGTTTGTGCCTGCTGTATGGATCAAGCATAGCGATATGGGAGGTGACCACGGCGCTCCTGTCATATCCGGTTCAATGGGCAAAATGGATGAATTGAACAATCTTGCATCACACGTGCATGATCAAATTCACAAGGTGATTGGAGCGCCAATCCTCATTGGCAGCTCGACTAAACTCACCAATCTGTTTAGCCGTGCGAACCGTGGGCCAACATCTGACTTCCTGGAGCCCAATGCAGATCAAGAAAATCTGCTCATGCTCGGAGGCCCTGCGGATGCGAAGGTCAGCTCGCTCGCTGGCAACTTGAGCTTATCCGACGCTTTTACTCACATGGCACAGCTCACAGGAGAATTAGAGCACGATCATCCTGAGCTGACATTCTGGACAGAGTTACGCACTATGAGCCAAGTGACAGGCCCCGGCGCGTCGGCTATGATGGGAGATGTTGAGTCGAAAGTGGTGGAAGCACAAGCGAGCTATGACACACCAAATATTTCGCTGTTTAGAATGGCAGTGGCTATAGCTGGTTTCCGTGCCTCGTCTGGTGTATGGGGACCACCCAACGATCAGCAAAAGAAGTTCTTGCCGTTCAATCTGGATAGCTACGAACGAGGGGATCTGGAGATGGAAATCAAGACTCGCCCTCTCATACCATCTACAGAGTCTAGCCGTGCTCAGAAGGACCAAGCAGTATGGACAGGTGTCAAGATGGCAGTAGACGCTGGCGTACCTGTGGAAGTGGCATTGGAGAATGCAGGGTGGACTCCTGAGAAGCTTGCAAAGCTTGCAGCAGCTAAGCAAAAAGAGCAAGATGTGGCACAAGCGCAATTTGAGCAGCAACAAAAGGTGATGGCGCAAAATCAGCCTCCTGCTCCTGCTCAAAATGGCAACCAGCAACAGGATAACAATCAGCAGAATGGCAAGCAACCGATAGGACAGAAAGGATAGAACATGAGTAGCTTTACATCAGATGACTTGACACCGTTGATTGACATAGTAAACGATCATTATAGCTCACGATGTGAAGTAGGCTTCCGCGTATCACACCAGACATATTGGATGATTGTGTATGCCGCACAAGGGAAACGCTATCCCATGCCTCGCAGACGCAAGAGCAAGGCAAGGATGAGCAGGAAATGGAGAGATAGAGCATGAGAAAGCTAAAATGGGCATGGGGACATTTAAGTCCAATAAAATTTTTCATAAACAGTCGAGATTTTTGTCAGGGCATGCATCCTTGGCATTTCTATACCTATCTCCCAATAGCCGCTTTTCGCTTTTATCGCAACATGATACCTGATGTGATAGGAATGTTGAGGAGAGATAGAGCATGAGTGATTTAGAAAATGCACGTAAAAGGCGTGAAAAGGAAATGAAAGAGAAACAAGAGAAAGAAAGAGCGAGAGCAAAAGAAGCTCGCAATACGCAATTTGAGGGCTTCGCTAAGGCGCTCTGGGAAGAGATTATGGAGATGACTCTAAAAGGGTACGGCAAGATCGATGCAGGCACTGCTCCAAAGGGCTATGAACTGCTCATAGCGCGACGTGCCTACGACTTGGCTTGTCATGCTATCGACAATTCGCGTGCAAACGATATGGAGGACTGGGAAACTGAGCGAATTATGCCGTATGTCCCAGACATGACAGAGCTACCAAAGGGTGAGGGTAGAGTATGAAAGGTCCTGACGGGCTATGTACCGATTGCGGAGGCACACACGATTTATGGCATGCAGAGGACCCTGCTGAGTGGGAATATAGGGAAGGATGCTTGTGCTACCTATGCCAGGAAGCAGAGAAGAATATGAGTCAGACGAGATTAGAACAAAAGTATCAGTGTTGGAATGATTGCCTGCCTCAAGGCTGTCCAGGTCATACGGCTGTTCTTCAATTCCAGAGTGTGTCAAATAGTCTGCATTTCCAGGACGGCAAGGGGAATGAGATATACATGCAGACACCAGAACTTAAAGCATTTCTCACGATGCTACACACATTAGGTAAAAGTCGTATAGAAATAGAGAGTGTATTGAAAGAGGCAAAGGAGCAAGAGAAATGACAGGAAAAGTGATAGGAGAAGTGATACAGCATATTCTTGACAAAGGTTTCTTTGTCAGATTTACCTATGACGGTGGAATTGGCTATATTTTTAGAGCTTGGAAGTACTATGAAGATAACATAAGCACATGTGAATGGGTAGTTAGTGATTTTGGTGTTAGTCAGGGTGTTGTTGTGAAAGTAGCAATTATGGAAGCAGATAGGTATTTAAAGCTAGTAGACGATAATATTGCACAGCGTCGTCTAATTGATAGTGCATTGAAGTAAGGAGCAAGATGAGCAAGAACCGCTATCTTTATGAGGACATACGAGATCTAGTGATAGCACGCGACAAGCTGGCAGATGCGCTACTAGAAGCTTTCAAGCCCGTGATAAGAGCACTCATTTGGCTTCTAGAAAGGCCAAATGTTCTCATTGTCATATTATCGTTCTGGTGTGCTCTTGTAGTGACATTGATGATTATGTATCAATAGGAGAAAAGCATGAGAGTAAATGGTTATCAGTGTGATGCATATTGTAAGGTGAATAATGGAGAGGAAGCATTGGAAGATTGGTTTGCCGTATATGATTTTAGAAAAGGTGTTGAAAGTGATGAGCAGCATTTTTGCTCTACTCATTGTTTGCATGAGTGGGTAGAAAAGCAGACAATTGTTTCCAATAAGTTTGATGTGGAAGGTCCTATTGAAGGCGTTGTCATGAGTGTAGAAAAACATCAAGGGCGTCTTCTTGCTAAGAGGAAAGAAAATATTGAGCACGACGTACATCCAGACCCTAGTGCGATGACAAAAGCAGAAACGATACTACAATGGATTGAGCGTGCTAGAAGTGAGGCGAAATTAGGGAGTCCTGTTACTAGACTTAGTGTATTAGTAGATGATATAGAGGAACTTTGCAGAAATGAAGGGCAAATGATAGTAGCTGAGAATGCTGAGATTGATCCTAGTCGGTTGGAGCTTTGGAAAGAGGTCAAAGTAGTTCGTGCTGAAGTTATCCACAATCCTTCTCATATGAAGTGTGAAGAGTTTAAAGTCACAAAAGAAGACTGTGACCGTTGGAGAGACTTATGAGCAAGAAGGTCATTAAAGTTTCAGTAGAAGCACTAGACCATATAGACGAATGTCTAGACAGTCTACATACTGGTATCATGGTGGGTCTTCATCCTCAAGAGGCTGCATTAGGTAAACATTATCTTGAGTCACAAATGGAAGTGGTCAAAAGCGTGAAAGCGGACTTCAAAAAGCTATCAGAAGCAATTGAAGCACTGAGAAAGGAGCAACCAAATGGGCAAAAAGATTAAGAAGAAGGGGCAACCCAAGCCTATGGGCGGGAAAGGTGGCTATTGATGGCAACTATTGAAGCAAATGATGCGATATCTTTAACAGCATTTACTGCGCTTCCACAAGCTGTGCGTGATTGGATAGAGAAAGATCTTCATTTGAAGCGTGTAGATGTGCGTAGTGTTCACATAGTGCATGGCAGACCAAAGGTTGTTGCTATTGTGGATATGAAGCAAGAGGAGCACACTGCTCGTTTTTCGATATTGAAGAGCGGTATGTGGAAGAAAGCGAAAGGATAGGACATGATAATAAAAGGGCAAAAAGGTTGGATAAAGATTGGAGAGACTCTTTATCCAATAGTGGATATGGATATAAACTGTATTGCTACTGTTCCACTCAACACAACATTCTCTATTGATCCTCCCATGCATTCAGTGCTGGTTAAACGTGCGCCATCACCTGAGATGAGTGACAATGATGCATTTGACCTTATGGATAGCATTAGAAAGGAGATGAAGTAAAGATGGCGTTAAACATTGAGATTGATAGGCTAGACGGTTCTTGTCCAGTGCAAGCCATGGGTACCATAGAAGATTATGCATCATTCTATTTTCGTGGTAGGCATTGCCAATGGCAGTTCGTAGCAGGACCTAAAGAGCTAAGCACAGATGATTTGGTAAAGGTAAAGCTTGGCATCGCCTCTGATGACCGTGTATTTGTCCTGAGAGGTGACGACGACGAATGTCAGTATCTCGACTATGATCATGTGCGAAATGCCTTACAAGGCTATGCTCAGCAGTATATTGAGTGGATGAATGAAAGGAGATGAGAATAACCCCTACCAATCTCATGCATATCATCATCAGTACAACCTATTGACAAACAGTAGAAAGGTAGTCTAAACTATGAATGTTATACCTCCAGGTACCAATCCATCGAATGTCGATCCGACTGGTACACCCCCGGCTCATGGAGCCAATCCTCAATTGCAAGGCAATAGGGATACCTCTTTAGAAGACTTACAGCGTCAATTAGCTGAGTTGCAAGCCAAGAATGCAGAGTTTCTTGCTGATAATCAAAAGTATCGTGAGGAGCGACGACTGCAAAACGAGGCAGCAAAAGCCGCTGAACAGCAACGTTTGAAGGAACAAGGTGAATTCAAGCAACTTGCAGAGCAGTCGGCAGCCCGCGTCAAAGAGCTAGAGCCTGTCCAAGAGCGTTACACAGCACTCTCAGGACTTCTTGCAGACCAGATTAAAGCCCAAATTAAGGACTGGCCGAAGGAAGTCAAGGACCTTCTACCAGGTGATGACACACCTATAGAGGTTCGATACTCTCAGGTCCAGAAGCTTCAAACGCTCGCTACTCAATTGGCCAGCCAGTCTCAGCAACAACAACGTGCAAGTCTCCCTGGAAATAAGCCAGGACCGCAACAAATACAAAACAATGAACAGACCAGAGAACAGCAAGTCAACGACTTCCGTTTAAGGCGCAAGCAAAGCGGAATGTACGGTCTGTAGTAACAATTTAGTGTGTTTATCTTTTTGACCGCTCTTTACAAGCGGGGAAGGATGATACAAGATGGCAGCAGTTTCTAAGGTTGGCAATCCTTCCTTAGCTTCTCTCAACCTTGACCCAGGTGCTCAAAAGCTTCCTGCACTCCCAGCAGGCGAGGCCCTAGCGGCTGGCGATGCGTGCTATGTCAAGTCTGACGGCACCATCTGGCGAGCCATTGGCACAGCAGTAAACGCAGCAGCCAAGGTCCGAGGCTACGCTCCTACCCTCATCAACGTTGGTGAGCCAGTCTCCCTCATTTTCAACGTTTCCATGTACTACGGCACAGGTCTTACCCCGGGTACTGATGTCTTTTTGGGCGCTGCAGCAGGTGGACTTGATACCGCAGCCACCACAGGTGGAACCGCTCCAATCGGATTTGTAGAAGACGCAACACGTATCTATCTGTACCAGAGCAGGTATTAGGAGGATAAGTAGAGTAAATGGGATTTGGTACTAATACCAGTTTTGATACACTAGCGTTTGCGAGAAACACAACGGTAGCAGTATTCGGAGAAGACAGAGCATTCGATGCTATAGAAATGGGCTTCCAAGCTCACAATCAGCAAATCAACGAGATGCTTGACGATCTGGCAGACCCAACGCTGGATCAGATACGAGCATACGGCGGTCCTGACACCATGGCGATGGAAGAGTTGGATGAGTTCGGTAGCCCAGAAGCTCAGAAGATTTCTGCAGGTGTCACCGTTGGCTTTCCCTGCAGAGTCTACGGCATCGGTCTTCAGTGGACTCGCCTCTACTTCAGATCTGCAATGGCTAACGAGCTTGCAGCCCAGGCCACAGCGGCTATGGATGCGGACATCAAGATGATCCAGAGAGATCTGAAACGGGCCATCTTCTATCCAACAAACTACTCATTCATTGACCGCTTGCATCCGAAGAAACTTACATTGCCAGTCAAGGCCCTCATCAATGCGGACTCGAGCGCGATCCCGCTGGCTCCTGACGGCACAAGTTTCAATCCGGCTACCCATACGCACTACTTGGGAACATCTTCCTTTGCAGCAGCCGATCTTGACGCTGGTGTCAGTACTGTCAATGAGCACTTCTTGAGCGGCAAGATGCAAATCATGATCAACATTGCTCAGGAAACAGCGGTACGTGCCTTCACAGGCTTTACAGCAAGGCTTCCTGTCACTGTGATAGGTGCCATCACTGCTCAGCAGACCGTTGCAGAGTTGGATGTCTTCAATGTCACAAATCGCTGTATCGGTGACTACAAAGGCGTGGAAGTCTGGGTGAAGCCCTGGATACCCGCGACAATTGTGCTTTTCCTGCATAGCGGGAATGGTGACAAAGTGCTCGTACGGCGCTCTATCACTGGTGAGAATAGTGACCTCCAACTGCTTTACGACTTGGAAGAGTATCCACTCAGGTCTAAGGCCATGGCGCGTGAATTTGGCTTCGGAGTATGGAACCGTGTAGCGGCTGCTGCGCTCGACACAGCACACTCTACCTACACACAACCAACTATCAACTGATTTAGGGGGATGACATGGCAGACAAGAATACTACTCCCCCATCTGAGGGAGATCCAAAGGACACCGCTGGTTTCCCTGTAGGGGAATACGGTAGCCATCCAACGACAAACGATCACAGAACGCTCGTTGACGCTCTCAAGCAGGCTTTTGGTGATAGATCTGTCTATCCACCTCCATCTACTGAGGTGAAAGTGGGGATGGATGAAACTATCCCAAATGGGAAGTACATTCGATTTGGTCAGCTTGTGAACGCTCATGGCGAACCTATCGATGAGCAAGGCAACAAGCTCAAAAAGGACTAGGCATGAACAGAGTCGATGCCACAAGTTTGCTCACTCAGCAGTATAGGGAGCTGGTAACCAACACAAAGTTTACCAGC